>Ga0209023_10000863_pt1 | contig 43236 bp, 40 predicted proteins | sample LakOneMetagenome_FD_187468 | JGI IMG/M metagenome (GOLD analysis project Ga0209023, IMG submission 187468) | Freshwater and sediment microbial communities from Lake Erie, Canada (SPAdes) (version 2) | ecosystem: Environmental > Aquatic > Freshwater > Lentic | place: Lake Erie, Canada...
ATCTGGTGGTATCGATGCTCAACCAGGCGAACGGGCTGACCTGTCCGACGCCTGAAGGCGCCTTCTACGTCTATCCCGATGCCTCAGGCACGATCGGCAAGACAACGCCGGCCGGCAAGACGATCGGGAATGATTCGGACCTGATCGACTATTTCCTCGACGAGGTGCAGGTTGCCGCCGTGCCGGGCGCAGCCTTTGGGCTTTCGCCGGGATTCCGCATCTCCTATGCCACGTCGGAAGCGGTGCTAACCGAGGCATGCACTCGCATCCAGCGCGCCTGCGGCAATTTGCGCTGACGCCCGCTTCCCGAACCGTGTAACCTGTCGCACGCCCTGCACGAATGGGGTGGCAACAGGTGATGGCGAAGGAGACCCTGAGATGATGAACCTTTCCCGGCGTGATTGCCTGGTCGGAACCGGCGCGCTTTCGGTGACGCTGCTGGCCGCCTGCAACCGTGCCGAAGCGACCGAACATTATGAAGTGACGCTGACCGACGCCGAATGGCGCAAGCGGCTTTCGCCCGCTGCCTATCAGACACTTCGCCACGAAGCGACCGAACGGCCCTTCAGCAGCCCATTGAACGATGAGCACCGCAAAGGTCTCTTTTCGTGCGCAGGCTGTGCACTGCCGCTCTATTCCTCGGCCACAAAGTTCAACAGCGGGACCGGCTGGCCGAGCTTCTGGCAGCCCTTGCCCAAGGCAGTCCTGACCAAGACCGACTGGTCGATCGGATCGCCGCGCACGGAAGTGCACTGCAGGCGCTGCGGCGGGCACCTCGGCCATGTCTTCGATGACGGCCCGGCCCCTACAGGCAAGCGTTATTGCATGAACGGCGTCGCGATGACGTTCAAACCCGCGTGAGGACTTTTGTAATGCGTACAGGACTTGTTTTCGGCGCGGCCGCCGCACTTTGGGCGATTTCCCTTTCGAGCCCCGGCGTTGCCGAAAAGGCCGTTTCCATTCCGGCCATCGCGGCGGACGCGAAGGAGCCCGGCAATACTGCCGTCGCGGTGTTTGCTGGCGGCTGCTTCTGGGGCATGGAAGGCGTTTTCGAGCATGTAAAGGGCGTGAAGACAGTCACGAGCGGCTATGCCGGCGGGACTGCGGACACCGCCTATTATGAATCGGTCTCGTCCGAGACGACCAATCACGCCGAAGCGATTCGCATCGTCTATGACCCGCAGGCGGTGAGCTACGGCACTTTGCTCCGCGTCTATTTCTCGGTCGCGCACGATCCGACCCAGCTCAACCGGCAGGGTCCGGACTCGGGGCCGAGCTACCGTTCGGCGATCTTTCCGCAATCGCCCGTGCAGGACAGGGCGGCCCGCAGCTATATCGGGCAACTGTCCAAAGCGCATGCCTGGCCGCGCCCGATCGTGACGAAGATCGAAACGGGCAAATTCTTCCCCGCCGAAGCCTATCACCAGGATTTCATGCGCCGGAACCCGAACCACGGCTATATCGTCCGGTTCGATATGCCCAAGCTCGCGGCCTACAAGGCGGCGTTCCCGAGCCTATACCGATAACGGAAACCTGAGCAGGCGGTTCGCGGCGGGAAGCAGAGCTTCGGCGCCGCGGCCGGTTGTTGCCATGATCTCGGGATGGTCGGCAGCGAGTCCGCCGGTCAATGCACCAAAGGCCGGGAAAATGAGCTTGGTCGCGGTCGCAACGAAGCAGGGCCGCGAAACGCTCCGCCCGCGGGCAGAAGCGCGATGCTTCGGGTGGAAATGGCCCGACAGCTCGGGCCGAAGTTCGACAGGCTCGGCGCGATGGCGGAGGACGATGCCGCCCTGCTCGGCTTCCGCGAGGATCGTGCCGCCGATCCCGCCGGGCAGGTGTTCGTCATGATTACCCGTGATCCAGTGCCAGCGCGCGGCAGCGGTCAACCGCGCGAGCAGGTTTCGCGCGGGTTGTGAAAGCCGTTCGCTGCCCGCCTCGTCATGGAAATTGTCGCCAAGGCACCAGACTTCCGAAGCGCTTGTCCGCGTAACCAGGCTGGCCAGCCGCTCGAGCGTCGCCAGACTGTCATGCGGGGGCAGCATCTGCCCGTGCATTGCAAACCAGCTCGCCTTTTCGAGATGGAGGTCGGCCACAATCAAGGCGCGCCGGCCCGGCCAGTAGAGCGCGCCTTCCTTCAGGACCGCAAAGTCATGGCCGCCGAACGAAAATGGAATCACAAGGCCCGCGCACTCAGGTTCGCGCCGAGGTGGAGCCCGGCATCGACGAGCAGCGTTTCGCCCGTCACATGGCGCGATGCGCGCGACAGGAAGAACAGCCCCGACGCCGCAATATCCTCAGGCGTCGAGGCTGCATGCAACGGCACCGAGGCAATCACATTGGCCCTGATCCGGGCCGTCACCTCTTCGCCAAAAGCATCGCTGAACCAGCGCGTGTCGATAAAGCCCGGACAGATTGCGTTGACCCGGATCTTCGGCGCCAGCGCGCGGGCGAGGCTCTTAGTCATTGTGTTGAACGCGCCCTTCGATGCCGCATAGGCGACCGAAGACCCGATCCCGGTCACTCCGGCAATCGAGGAGACATTGAGAACAGCCGCGCGGTCGCTCGCCTCGAGCAGGCCACGCGCGGCGCGAATCATCTGGAACGGCCCGATGACGTTGACGGCATAGATGTGCTGGAAATCCTCGGCCGACAGTCCGTCGAGATCGGCGTGGTTCGGAACCTGCTTGGTCGTCCCCGCATTGTTGGCGAGCGCATCGATCCGGCCGTATTTTTCCGCAGCCGCGGCGATCGCACGGCAGGCGGCATCGTCCGAGACATCGCCCTGGACGACGGTTGCCTCTGCCCCCGCGGCCTGCACGCGCTTGGCCGTCGCCTCGGCTTCGGCAAGGCTCTTGGTGCAGTTGAGGATGACGGCCATTGCGCCCTGTTCGGCCGCGCCGATCGCGAGCGCCGCACCAAGCCCGGTCGCCGAGCCCGTCACCACCACAACGGCATCTTCAAAATCGCGCATCGGCCCCGCTCCTCTTCTCAGCAGCAAAGCCTAGGCGGGGTCAGGCCCGACCTCAAGCGGAAGCGTCGGCCGCTTCTCCGTCGGCCGGGTTCTCGAACCAGGCTTCGACTTCGCCATTGAGCTTGATCGTCAGCGGCTTGCCGCGCCGGTCGACGGTCTTGCCGGCCTGAACGCGGATCCAGCCTTCGGAGATCGAATATTCCTCGACATCGTGGCGCTGGCGGCCCTTGAACTTGATCCCCACCCCGCGCTGCAGCGCTTCAGCCGCAAAATGCGGGCTGGAGGGGTCGATCGAAAGATGGTCTGGCGGAGTGTTTGTCATGGGTTCGGCCTTAGACGGTGGAGCAGGACGCGATCAATCGCTTTACGCCGCGACCTTCGCGCGCGATGCCTTTTTCCGCTCGTGCGGGTCGAGGTAGCGCTTGCGCAACCGGATCGACTTGGGCGTCACTTCGACCAGTTCGTCATCGTCGATATAGGCAATCGCCTGTTCGAGCGTCAGCCGCTTGGGCGGCGTCAGCCGGATCGCATCGTCCTTGCCGCCCGAGGCGCGGAAGTTGGTCAGCTGCTTGGCCTTCATCGGATTGACTTCGAGATCGTCGGTCTTGGCATTTTCGCCGATGATCATGCCTTCATAGAGCGGCTCCTGTGGCGCGACCATCAGGATGCCGCGCTCCTCAAGGAAGCCCAGTGCATAGGCATTCGATTCACCGCTGCCGTTCGAGATCAGCACGCCATTCTTGCGGCCTTCGATCTTGCCCTTGTGCGGCCCGTATTTCTCGAACAGCCGGTTCATGATCCCGGTGCCACGCGTGTCGGACAGGAATTCGCCATGATAACCAATCAGCCCGCGCGACGGCGCCGAGAAGGTGATCCGCGTCTTGCCGCCGCCCGAGGGGCGCATGTCGGTCAGTTCGGCCTTGCGGATCGCCATCTTCTCAACGACCGTGCCCGAATATTCGTCATCGACGTCGATGACGACCGTCTCATAAGGCTCTTCCAAGCCATTTGCGCCATCGCGAAACAGCACGCGCGGGCGGCTGATACCCAGCTCGAAGCCCTCGCGCCGCATCGTTTCGATCAGCACGCCAAGCTGCAATTCGCCACGCCCGGCGACTTCGTAGGAATCGCGATCATCGGCTTCGGTCACCTTGATCGCGACATTGCTTTCGCCTTCGCGCAGCAGCCGGTCGCGGATCATCCGGCTGGTGACCTTGGTGCCTTCGCGCCCGGCCATCGGCGAATCGTTCACGGCAAAACGCATCGACAGCGTCGGCGGATCGATCGGCTGGGCATGGAGCGGTTCGGTGACGCTTGTGTCGCAGATCGTGTTGGCCACCGTCGCCACCGTAAGCCCCGCAATCGAAATGATATCGCCCGCACTGGCTTCTTCGACCGGCACGCGTTCGAGCCCGCGAAACGCCATGATCTTCGAGGCGCGGCCGGTCTCGACGATCTTGCCTTCGGGATCGAGCGCGTGGATCGGCATGTTGAGCTTGACCGAGCCGCTGAACACCAGCCCGGTCAGGATGCGGCCGAGGAAATTGTCGCGGTCGAGCAGGGTAACGAGAAACTTGAACGGCCCATCGGGATCGGCCGAGGGCTGCGGCACATGCGAAACGATCGTCTCAAACAGCGGCGCCAGCGTCCCTTCGCGGACATCGGCATCGAGCGAGGCATAGCCGTTGCGCCCCGAGGCGAAGAGCACGGGGAAATCGAGCTGCTCGTCGGTCGCATCGAGCGAAACGAACAGATCGAACACTTCGTCGAGCACTTCCTGGATCCGCGCGTCCGAGCGGTCGACCTTGTTGACGACGACAATCGGCCGCAGCCCCAGCGCCAGCGCCTTGCCAGTCACGAACTTGGTCTGCGGCATCGCGCCTTCGGCAGCATCGACCAGCAGGATCACGCCATCGACCATCGAAAGGATCCGCTCCACCTCACCGCCGAAATCGGCATGGCCAGGCGTATCGACGATGTTGATCCGCGTCTTGTGGCCGTGATGATCGTCCCATTCGACCGAAGTGCACTTGGCGAGAATCGTGATCCCGCGTTCCTTTTCGAGATCATTCGAATCCATCGCGCGTTCCTCGACGCGCTGATTGTCGCGGAACGTGCCTGACTGGCGGAAGAGCTGATCAACAAGGGTCGTTTTGCCATGATCGACGTGCGCGATGATGGCCACATTGCGGAGGGGCATTGGGTATCTCAATAGTGCGAGGAATGGATTGGCCGCGCCCCTAGCCGAATTTGTGCGTTGCGGCAAGGATGGCTATCATGATGACGCAGTTTTGCCGTCCTACTTGAATAATACAGCAATTCCCGCCATCTTGTCGGCAGAACTTGAGGAGATGCCCCGTGGCAACAAAGGTTGAAGAGGCTGACATTGCATTGACCGCGCCCGATCCGGTGCCGGTGGTCTCGCCCGAAAAGGCGGCGGGGCTGGTTCCGCTTGCCGAGGGCCAGAAGTCGCAGTTGGAGACAAAGGCCGAAAGCTTCGTCAACGAACTGGCGGCGCTCGATCCGAATTCGCCCGAATTCGGCAAGATGGTCGATCAGTTGACGACAATGGGCCGCAAGGAAATCGCCGAGGCTGCGGGCCAATCGAACCGCTTTCTTGACCGGCCGGTCCGCGCGATGAACAAGGATTCGGGCGTCGGTGCCGATCTCGCCGAACTGCGGCGGACGATCGAGGATCTCGATCCCGGCAAGAAGGACGATCTGTTCAGCAAGAAGAAGCTGTTCGGCATCATCCCCTATGGCAACAAGATGCGGAACTATTTCGACAGCTACAAGTCGAGCCAGGGCCATATCGCCTCGATCCTGACGCATCTCGGCTCGGGCAAGGATGAGCTGATCAAGGACAATGCCGCGATTTCGGTCGAGCGGCAGAATCTGTGGGCGGCGATGGGCCGGCTCGAGCAGATGATCCATATCGCCAAGGCACTTGATGCGGGGCTCGAGGAAAAGGCCGCCGATCTCGAGATCAGCGATCCTGCCAAGGCCAAGGCGATCCGCGAGACTGCGCTCTTCTATATCCGCCAGCGCACGCAGGATCTGCTGACGCAAATGGCGGTGACGGTGCAGGGCTATCTCGCGCTCGATCTGGTCAAGAAGAACAATGTCGAGCTCATAAAGGGTGTCGATCGCGCCTCGACAACGACCGTCGCGGCGCTGCGGACCGCTGTGACCGTTGCGCAGGCGCTGGTCGGGCAGCGGCTGGTGCTCGAGCAGATCACCGCGTTGAATACGACAACCGCCAACATCATCGATTCGACGGGTGAGATGCTCAAGAATCAGACGGCGCAGATCCACGAACAGGCGGCATCGAGCACGATCCCGCTTGAAACGCTCCAGCGCGCGTTCCAGAATATCTATCTGACGATGGACAATATCGACACGTTCAAGGCCAAGGCGCTGATTTCGATGAAGACGACGGTGGATTCGCTCGGCAAGGAAGTGGAGAAATCGAAAGGCTATATCGCGCGCGCCGAAGGCCAGTCGCAGGCGGCGCTTGAGAATAGCGGCGCGACGAGTCCCTTCGCTCCGGTTGAGTGATGGAATCCGAACGCATCCTTGCCCGCGCGGAAGACGCGCTCAGGCGCCACGGGATGGAGCCACGGCTGGCCCAGCGCGCCCGCGCGGCACGGCGGCGGTCCTTCTTCGACAAAGTGAAGCGGGTGGTGGGCGTCGCAGCGATCCTGGCGATCGGCCTGCCGCTCTGGGGCCTGATCATTGGCCCCGTTGGCACGAGCGGGCTGATGATTGTCGTACTGGCCTTTATCGTGGCCGCTGTAGGGCTGATGGCCTTTCCGCGCACTCCGCTGGTCGCCGGCGAAGTGCTACCGACGACCGAACTGGCGCTGCTCCCGCTCAAGACCGAGGAATGGCTCGCCGGGCAACGCCGCGCGCTGCCCGCGCCTGCAACCAAGCTGGTCGACGGCATCGGCCTCAAGCTCGAAATCCTCGCGCCGCAACTCCAGGCGCTCGATGAGCGCGAACCGGTCGCGGCCGATATCCGCCGCCTGATCAGCGACGAACTGCCCGAACTGGTCAAGGGCTATCAGCGTGTGCCGCTCAATCTGCGCAAGGAAGGGCTGAACGGCATTAGCCCCGACAAACAGCTGGTCGAAGGGCTGGCCGTGGTCGATGAGGAACTGGGGCGGTTGAGCGAGCAGCTGGCCTCGGGCGATCTCAACCGCTTTGCGACGCAGGGCCGCTATCTCGAACTCAAATATCAGGGCGATCCCGCCTGATGCTCTATCTCGCGGTCAAGGCCATGCTGTCGGGCATATTGATCGCGGCCATTTCCGAAATCGCCAAGCGCAGCCCGGCTGTGGGCGCGCTGGTTGCCTCGCTGCCGCTTGTGTCGATCCTCGGCATGATGTGGCTGTGGCGCGATACCGGCGATCCGGTGCGGATGGCGGCGCATGCAGAGGCGACCTTCTGGTACGTCCTGCCGTCGCTGCCGATGTTCCTTTTGATCCCTGCATTGTTGCGGGGCGGCGTGCCGTTCTGGGGCGCGCTGGCGTCGGGCTGCGCGCTGACCGTCGGGCTCTACCTGCTGATGGTCTGGATTGGCCCGCGGCTTGGCATCCCGATCTGATTTGATCCCCTGTTCGCACCGTTTGCCTTCGGCTATTGAGCGCGCATGTCTTCCCGTTTCGACCAGCTGTCCAATCGCCGCGCGATCATAGACCGGCGGAGCCTCGCCGATGCGCTTGCAGGCCTTGAGGGCCGCGATGCGACGGCCTTGCGCAATGGCTCGACAGCGTTGCTCAAGCCGGCGCTCGATGCCGGGCGCGCGGAGATCGCGGCGCGGCTTATCGAACATCCGCAGGCCGGGCGCGAGGCGGCCTCGGGCCAGGCCTTCCTCATCGACCAGATCCTCAGGCTGATCTTCGATTTCACGATCCAGCGGCTCTATCCGCTCAATAATCCGACATCGTCCGAACGGCTGACCTTGATTGCCGTCGGCGGCTATGGCCGCGGCGAAATGGCGCCCTTTTCGGACGTCGATATCGCGTTCCTCACGCCCTACAAACAAACCGGCTGGGCCGAGCAGGTGATCGAATCGATCCTATACACCCTCTGGGACCTGGGCCTGAAGGTCGGGCACTCAAGCCGGTCGCTCGACGAGATGGTCCGCATGGCCAAGAGCGATCTGACGATCCGCACCGCGCTCCTTGAATCGCGCTATGTCTGGGGAGATCAGTCGCTCTATGACGAAGCCTCGGCGCGCTTTGACGCCGATGTGGTGGCAGGCACCGCGCGCAGCTTCGTGACCGAAAAGCTGGCCGAACGCGAAGCGCGGCACAAAAGGATGGGCGACAGCCGCTACGTGGTCGAGCCCAATCTCAAGGAAGGCAAGGGTGGGCTTCGCGACCTCCACACGCTGTTCTGGATCGGCAAATATATCCACCGCGTCCCCGGCGTTGCCGACCTCGTCGATCGCGGCCTCCTGACCAAGGCCGAGCTGCGGCAGTTCCAGAAGGCCGAGAATTTCCTCTGGGCGGTGCGTTGCCATCTCCACGCAATCACTGGCCGCCCCGAGGAACGGCTGACCTTTGACGTCCAGCGCGAAATCGCATCGCGGATGCATTATGCCGACCGGCCGGGACGTTCGGCCGTCGAGCGATTCATGCAGCATTATTTCCTGATCGCGAAACAGGTGGGCGACCTGACCGGCGTGTTCCTTGCCCATCTCGATGACAGCTTTGCCCCCAGGGGGCGGCGCTTCTCGCTCGCAGGCTTTCGCCGCTCGACGCGCAAGCTCAATGGCTTCGTGCTCGATCGCGGGCGGCTTGCGCTGCCGGCTGACAGCTGGTTCCAGGCAGACCCGGTCCGGCTGATCGAGATTTTTGCGCTCGCAGACCAGCACGGCCTTGAAATCCACCCCCAGGCCATGCGCGCCGCCAATCGCGATGCAAAGCTGATCGACGCCAAGGTCCGCAATGACCCACGCGGCAACGCGCTGTTCCTCGACGTACTGACCAGCAAGCGCGACCCGGAAACCGTGTTGCGCTGGATGAACGAAGCGACCGTTTTCGGCCGTTTCGTGCCCGATTTCGGCCGCGTCGTCGCGCAGATGCAGTTCGACATGTATCATCATTACACCGTCGATGAGCACAGCATCCGCGCGATCGGCCTACTCGCCCGGATCGAGAAAGGCGATCTTGACGACGATCATCCGCTGGCGACAGCGATCATGCGCCAGATCGTTTCGCGCCGGGTACTCTATGTCGCGGTGCTGCTCCACGACATCGCCAAGGGACGGGGCGGCGACCATTCGGTGCTTGGCGCCGAAGTGGCGATGAAGCTCTGCCCGCGCTTCGGGATGACGCCAGCCGAAACCGAAACTTGCGCCTGGCTGGTCCGCTGGCACCTGATCATGGCAAACACGGCCTTCAAGCGCGATCTTTCGGACTTCAAGACCGTGCTCGACTTTGCCGAACAGGTGCAATCGCCCGAACGGCTCCGGCTGCTGCTGACGCTGACCGTGGTCGATATCCGCGCCGTCGGGCCGGGCGTGTGGAACAGCTGGAAGCGGCAATTGCTGTCCGACCTGTTTGCCGGAGCGGAAGAAGTGCTGCGGCTCGGCCACAAGCAGACCGGGCGCAAGGAGCGGATCTTCGCAAAGCAGGAAGTCCTGGCCGACCGGCTCGGCTGGTCCGCGGCAGCTTTTGAGCGGCTGCGCAAGCGGTTACCCGAAAGTTACTGGATCGCGGAACCCGACGATATCCTCGAAAGCAATGCCCGCCATATCGCCAATGCCGGCAGCAATTCGCTTTCGATTGCGGCGAACGTCTATCCGGCGCGCGGCGCGACGCTGGTGACAGTCTATGCCGCCGACCATCCCGGCCTCTTCTACCGGATGGCCGGCGCGATCCACCTGGCGGGCGGGAGCATTATCGACGCGCGCATCCATACGACGAGGGACGGCATGGCGCTCGACAATTTTCTTGTCCAGGATCCGTTCGGCCAGCCCTTCGACGACGATCGCCGCCTGAAGCGGATCGAACAGGCGATCGAGGATGCGCTCGTCAACCGCCACGCGCTGACCGAAAAGCTCGCCGCACGGCCGCTTCCCCGCACGCGTGCCGAAGCCTTTGAGATCGAGCCCAATGTCCTGATCGATAACCGCGCCTCGAACCGCTACACCGTGATCGAGGTCAATGCCCGTGACCGTCCGGCGTTGCTCAATGCGCTGGCCTATGCGCAGTTCCAGTCACGCGTAACGATCCATTCCGCGCATATCGCCACTTACGGCGAACGCGCGGTCGACACATTCTACGTCACCGACCTGACGGGCGAAAAGATCACCAGCGAGGCGCGGCTGAAGGCGCTCGAAAGCGCGCTGCTGGCGGCGGCATCGGGCACGCCCGCCGAAGCAAGGGCTGCATAGAAAAGGCCCGCCCCGGACGAACCGGGACGGGCCCATTCAATCAGCCTTGCGGCCAGCCATATTAGAACTTGCCGCGCACCGTCAGGCCATAGGTGCGAGGTTCGGCAAGGAAAGCCGAGAAGATCTGGCGCCCGCCCGGGAATTGCGGATCGGTAAACGCAGCCGATGCGCCGCCGGCCTGGAAGGGCGTGTTGAACGCGATCTGCGTATAATCCTTGTTGAAGATGTTCTGCGCCCAGAATTCGACAGCCCATTTCTGATCCGGACCGCGCAGGCCGATACGGCCGTTCACCAGTGCGTAGCCATCCTGTTCCTTCTGCGGGAAGAGATCCGAGCCGGTGTTGTAGTCGCCCGACAGGCGCGTATCGACATAGAACAGCCCGGAAAGACCCGAGCTGCCGATATCCGGCGTCCAGGCGAACGATGCGGTCGCGACATATTCGGGCGCGTTCGACAGATTGTCGCCCGGAAGCTTGCGCAGCGCCGGGTCGAGCGGCGCGCCGCTCGCATTGCCCACAAGGTTGTCGCGATACTTGGTCTGCGAGTAGGTCAGGCCAAGCCCAACCGTCACATCGCGTATCGGGCGAAGCGACGCTTCGATTTCGATGCCCTGCGCTCGCACGCCATAGCCGACATCGCTGGCCGCGCACGCACCGGTCGCGGCACTCGCATCGCGATCGGCACCATTGAGGTTGGTGTTGCAGCCATTGACCGTCTGGACCAGGAACACACTGCCGTTGAAGGTGTTAAGCTGGAAGTTCTTGAAGTCCTGACGGAACGCCGCGATGTTCAGGCTGAACGGCCGCGACGAATATTTGAGGCCGATTTCAAAGGCATTCACGATTTCAGGATCGAACTGGAGATTGCCCACCAGCGCCTGTGCGCCGCCAGTCGTGGCAGCGAAGGGGAAAATCGGGGATTTCAGCGCCGACCGGTCAAGGTTGAAGCCACCCGCCTTGTAGCCGCGCGAATAGCTGGCATAGGTCAGCAAGTCCCTGTTGATCTTGAACGAAGCAACCGCGGTGCCGGTGAATTCGCTTTCCTTGCGCCGGTCATGGATCGCGACGCCATTGAGTTCGGCCGTCGAATTCCCCTGGCAGGACAGCCCCAGCAGCCCGCCCGCCACTGCGGCGAGGGCCGGAACGCTCAGGAACGGCACCAGCGCCGCCTGGTTGGCCGTGCAGACCGTATTGTCATTGCCGAACGTCGCGTTGAACTTCTTGCGCTCGGTGGTGTAGCGGCCGCCGAGAGTGATGCTGAAAGCGTCGGTCACGTGGAAGATATTGTGCGTGAAAACCGCAAAATTCCGGCTGTTCTGGCTGTAGATATCCTGCGTGCTGCCGACATTGTTCATCGTGTCAAGACGGTCGAACGCAGCATAGATAGCGGGCGATGCCGCGCCGAACGCAGCCGGGCGCGCCGCAAGACAGCCGGGCGATGTCGGCGAGTAGAGCGCGGCAAGGCCGCCGCCGCTGACGATACGGCAATTCGCGAAACGGCCATATTGACTGCCGAAGCGCAGGTTGTCCGAGACGGTCAGATCTTCGTTGGCGAAATAGCCGCCGACCAGCCAGTCGAGCTTGTCGTTGAACAAAGACCCCTGAAGGCGGAGTTCCTGGCTGAAGGTCTTGAACTGGCGGAACGACTTGCCGTCCGCCGCACGGAACAGGATATCGACCGTGCTATAGTCGGTGTCCGAACCCTGGCTGCTCTTGTATTCGCGATAGGCCGTGATCGAGGTGAGGTTCGCCCCTCCCAGATCGAGCGTGCCTTCGAGCGAAACGCCGCCATCGGTCGTCTTGCCGCCGTAGCTGCGGCCCTGAGTCACCGAAATCTCCCGGCTGTAGGGATTGCTGAAGGCTGAGATGTTCTGCCCGAGATCGGTCAGCACACGGATGATGTTGTTTTGCGCGGGATCGTTCAGCCCGCCGATCGCCGGCGAATGCAGCCGGTCGAGATAGACGGCAGCACAGCATTTTTCGCTACGATGCGAATAATCGCCGATCAGGCGGAACGAAAGCGCGTCGCTCGGCTGGAACAGCAACTGGCCCCGCACGAAATAGCGATCGCGATCATTGACGTCGGTATTGTTCTTGGCGTCGTGATAGAAGCCGTCGCGCTTGGTGTAGACAGCGTCAACGCGCGCGGCGATCGATTCCGAAAGCGGGCCCGTGACTCCCGCGGCGAAGCGCAGGGCATTGTAGTTGCCGTAGCTTGCCTCTGCATTGGCGCCGAAATCGAAATCCGGCTTCTTGCTGATCACATGAATGAGACCGGCCGAAGCGTTGCGGCCGAACAATGTGCCTTGCGGACCGCGCAGCACTTCGATCCGTTCGATTTCGCCAAGCTCGTTGAGGCCGATGCCCGAGCGCGACCGATAGACGCCATCGATGAAGACCGCGACTGAGCTTTCAAGGCCGGGGTTGTCGCCGACGGTGCCGACGCCGCGGATACGGGCTGAGCCATTGGCTTCGCTGCCGGTCGATGAGACGAGCAGCGACGGCGCGAGCTGGTTCAGCTGGCGGATGTCGTTCGCGCCGGAATTCTGGAGCGATTCGGATGTGACCGCCGAAACGGCCAGCGGCACATTCGACAAGGCTTCGCTGCGCCGGGTGGCAGTGACGATAATTTCGCCGCTGTCTTCCGCGGCGTTCGCGTCATCGGCCTGAGGGGCCTGGGCGGGGGCGGGTGTCTCGGTTTGGGCATGGGCAGGCGCGGCGATCGCGCACAGCGCAGCCGACACCAGCAGGGTCGTTTTCAACATTTCTCTCTCCCACGTTGTTGTTGCTATTTCCTGGGGCAGCAAGCTTAATCCGGCGCTTTAGGGTCGTTGGTTACCGCTCGCCAGAGAAGGGGCAGGGGATCGAGCGCATTTCAGGCAGGTAGCGGCATTTATGCAACAGGCTCGCAATCGAGGATTCGAACGGCTCAAGGCGGCGTCGAAGCCGGGCTCGAAGGCCCGCGATGCGAAACGGCCCGCCCCGGATTGCCCGGGGCGGGTCGGCCTTGCAGCATTCTGGCCTAGAACTTGCCGCGCACCGTGATGCCATAGGTGCGAGGCTCGCCAGGAAAGGCGATGAAGAGCTGGTTCGAGAATGTCGCGTTGCCCGACTGGACTTCGCGGAACGTTCCGCCGCCCTGCAAGGGGCCGTCAGCGGCGATCTGCTGATACTTCTTGTTGAACAGGTTCTGGCCGAACAGCTCGATGCCCCACTTCTTGTTCGGGCCTGTCAGGCCGACGCGGCCGTTCACAATGGCAAAGCCATCCTGCACTTTCTCGATATCGAGATCGGAACCTGTGTTGGTGTCGCTCTGATAGCGGAAGTCGAGATAGAACAAGCCCGTGAGCCCGCTATCGCCAATCGGTGGCGTATATCCGACGCCGCCTGTTACCACATATTTGGGTGCGTTCGAGATCTGTCGTCCGGGAAGCTGGAAGAGGACCGACGAGAGTGGCCTACCCTGCGTCCCGACCAGATTGTTGCGATACTTGGTGTCCGAATAGGTCAGACCCAGATTCATCGTCACATTCGGCGCGGGGTAGAGGAAGGACTCGATTTCGAAGCCCTTCGAGACGACCCCCGAACGTGTGCGGTCTGCCGCGCACGCGCCGCTCGCCGAGTTCGCATCGCGATCGGCCCCGTTCAGATCGTCACGGCATCCCGCAATGTTGGTGACCTCGAAGTTGACGCCGTTGAAGGTGTTGAGCTGGAAGTTGCGATAAGTCTGATAGAATGCGGCGACATTAAGATCGAAGTTGCGGCCATTGAACTTGAAGCCGGCCTCATAAGCGTCAACCTTTTCCGGGTTGAATTGCAGGTCTGCCGCCTCGGGCCGGCCATTGGCCTGGGCGTTGGCCGGAAGCGAGAGCAATGCTGCGCACGCAAGGTTGGAGGCCACCTGGGCGGTGCTCGGCGCGTTCCCCCCGGCATTGGTGCGGCATTGGGCATCGAGCGCGGAGGTGTCGAGGTTGAAGCCGCCCGCCTTGAATCCCTTCGAATACGAGACATAGGTCAGCAGTCTTTCCGTCGGCTTGAAGCTCAGGACGGCAGTTCCCGTGAATTCATCCTCGCTCTTGCGGGTACCAGGATCGCTGTTCCTGAAACCGTTGAAAGCCGGATTGGGACCGAGCGGTTCGCCATTGATCGCGCAAGCAAGGCCCGACAGGGCCGAGGCAATATCGCGCAGCCGGGTACAGAGATTATTGTTGTTGTTGAACGAAGCGGTCAGATCCTTGCGCTCATTGGTGTAGCGCGCACCGAGCGTGAGAGAGAGCTTGTCCTCGATGATATCGATCACGTTGTGCGTGAAAAAAGCGTAGGTCCGGCTATCCTGCTGGAACGCGTTGCGGATAGCCCCCGTATTGGCCAGCGGGCTGGCCCCGAGCGACGCAGCGAGCGCATCGAAGCCCGGGAAGGCCGAAGCAGGTGCCGTCGTGCAGGTCGGGCGTGTCGGATCGAGCGTCGGGCGGAGCGGTGCACTGCCCGCCACCACGCGGCAATTGAGGAAACGCGCCGCATCCACACCAAACTTGGCATCGTCCGAAACATTGAGTTGTTCATCCGAATAATAGCCGCCGATCAGCCAGTCGAGCCGGCCGTTGAACAACTCGCCCTGGAGACGCACCTCTTGCGTGAACAACTCGAATTCCCGTTTGAGCGCGCTGCGATGCAGCACATCGAGCCGCATGAAATCCTGATCCTGCCCCTGGGTGTTCTTGTAGTCGCGATAGGCGGTGATCGAAGTCAGCTTGGCTCCGCCCAGGTCCCAGTTGAGTTCGCCCGATACGCCATAATCCTCGCTGTCCGAGTCATAGTTGAAGCCCGGCGTCGTTGAAATCCGCCGGTTGAAGGGCGTACCAGCGGTGATATTGGCCCCCAGCGCATTTTCAGCCGGCAGCAGATTGTTCGGCGATATTACGACATTTCCCGCGGCATCGCGAGTCAGGTTGCGTGCCGGGCCAAGGAACGGTGCGGCGCAACAGATTTCGTTGCGATTCGAATAGTCGCCGATCAAGCGGAAGCTGATGGCGTCGTCGGGTTGAAACAGCAATTGGCCGCGAATCAAGTATCGGTCGCGATCGTTCGAAGCCTTGACGCCCGGCGTGTCGTTCCTGGTAAAGCCGTCGCGCTTGATATAGACTGCATCGAGTTTGCCGGCGAGCGACTGGGTCAGCCCGCCGGTCACCGAGCCATCGACCCGGTAATAGTCATAATTGCCGTATGTCGCCGAGCCCTTGGCCTCGAAATCGAAGCTTGGCTTCTTGGTCACGATGTTGATCAGGCCGGCGGTCGAGTTCTTGCCGAACAGCGTGCCCTGCGGCCCCCGCAGGACTTCCACGCGCTCGATATCGCCAAGCTCGGAAAGGCCGACGCCGGTGCGGCTGCGATAGACCCCGTCGATGAACAGGCCGACCGAGGATTCCAGCCCCGGGTTTTCACCCACCGTGCCGACGCCGCGGATACGCGCCGTGAAGCTCACTTCGCTCGTCGCGCCCGAAACGAGCAGCGACGGCGCCACCTGGTTCAACTGGCGAATGTCGTTGGCCCCGGTGTTCTGCAGCGCTTCGCCGGAAACCGCGGAAATAGCGATCGGCACATTCGAAAGCGATTCCGATCGCCTTGTCGCCGTGACGATGATGTCGCCTGCATTTTCCGCTTCAGTCGCTTCATCGGCAGGCTTGGCTTGCTCTTGCGCCCAAGCCGGAACAGCCACCGCCAGCACCGCGACCGAAAACAGGAAATTCACCTTGCGCATATTCGACATCCTCAAGACGGTTGAACCGTCCTGAATACATCGCGATCAGGCGTTTTGGTTGCAGCGGCAGGACGCGTCGAAGGAAATTCCGCGCGCATTCATGGGATCGTGCGGCATTTATGCCACAGGACTATTTGGGGCTGAGCACCATCAGCATCTGGCGTCCCTCCATGCGGGGATATTGCTCGACCTTCGAGTCTTCGGCCGTATCATCCTGCACCCTCTGGAGCAGCTTCATGCCGAGTTCGCCATGCGCCAGTTCGCGCCCGCGGAACCGCAGCGTGACCTTCACCTTGTCGCCTTCGGCAATGAATTTGTGGATCGACCGCATCTTCACGTCATAATCATGATCATCGATGTTCGGACGCATCTTGATCTCCTTGATCTCCTGCGTCTTCTGGGTCTTCCTTGCCTGATTGGCCTTTTTCTGCGCCTCGTACTTGAACTTGCCGACATCGAGGAACTTGGCGACCGGCGGATCGGCGTTTGGAGAAACCTCAACCAGGTCAAGCCCGACTTCGGCGGCCTGCTCAATCGCCTCGCGCGTGTACATCACGCCCAGATTTTCGCCATTTTCGTCAATCACCCGCACTTTGGGGGATTGGATGAATTCATTGAAACGCGGCCCATTCATCTGGGCAGGCGTGGGGCCGAGCGGACGGCGTGGGGCAAGCGGTGGTATAACAGATTCTCCAGGACGTGATTGTCAGGCGCGCGATGTATCGGTTTTGTGCCGGAAGGCAAAGCCCGAAATCACGCAAGAACGAGATTCTGCTACACTGTTGCGCCGCTACGTCACCTCTGTCAGTATGCGATGCAGGGTTGCCCGACGGCGGATAGAACAAGGATTGGTTCTGCCGACGTAATTGTCCGTCCATGATTGATGGCGACAATAATGGGAGCATGACCATGTATGGAAGCATTGCAATCATTGCCCTGACGGGCCTCGCAAGTGTTTCAGCATCCGCCCAGACCGGGAACCGGCACGCCTATCTTGCAGGCGCGCTCTGTGCCAATTCGGGGATTTGACCGCCATGAGCCCACATCATCTCTTTCTCGCTGGCCTGGGGCTTGCCCTGGCCGGCAGCGCAACCGCCTCCTCGCAATCCGCGTGGATGGCTGTGGACAAGGCATCCGAGGCGGCTTTCAAGAAGGCGTCCGGCTTTCCGGATGCCGTGGCCGGGCCGCCGGTCCGCTTCAGCGACCGCTTCCTGGTCGACGCCCGACTGGTCAGGGGGACCTATCCGCAGGCCCATATGAAGGGTGCGAAGGGGGCGGTGCTGTGCCTTTACAATCGCCGGACAAAGCGCGCCGAGGTTCAGGAAGCCAGAATGGAGCCCGTCATGCCTGCAACGTCCGCCCTCAAGGACGTGATGTGGAAAGGCGTCGCGATCAATGGTCAATCCCCTGCCGAAGGCAGCCGCATCAGCCTGATGCTCGATTCGGGCGGGCACGTCGGTGGCCGTTCGAGCTGCAACAATTTTAGCGCGCGCTATATGCTTGAAGGTGGCACGTTGAAGGTCTTCCCGCCGATGATCGGAACGCGGATGGCCTGCCCGTCGCCACTCATGGATCAGGAAACGCTATTCACCGACATTCTGGGGAAGGCCGCGACAGCGACGATCGGAGCGGGCGGAACGCTGACCATTTCCGCAAGCGATGGACGGACGCTGACATTCACGCGGGAATGACGGCCGTCTGCCGACGCTCGGGCAACCGGATCAAGACGAAGAGAAGCGCGCCAAAGGCAAGTGCCGATGCCCCGAGGAGTTGCGCGAGCATATAATTGCCGAAACCGTCGTGCAGCCGACCGACCCCGATCAACCCGGCGGCATTGCCGATCCATCCCAGACCGATCAGCGCACCATAGACGGTGCCGTAATTGCCGATCCCGAAGCGGCGTGCCGTGAAATAGGCGAAAATATCGTGCTCGGACCCTTGCTGGAATCCGATCAGATAGGCGGCGGCCAAGGCCGTCGCGCCAAGATGGTCGAAGCCCCAGAGCAGGAGGAATCCCGACGCCGGGATCAGGTTCAGAAGGATCGCAATCCGACGCGGATCGAACCGGTCGAGACACCAGCCGCCGATCAGCCGACCCGACACCTGGCCGATGGCAAAGCTCGAAAGGGCAAAGGCCGCCGTCCGCGCGCTCAACCCCTCTTCCTGGATCATCGGCGACATCTGGCCGATGAAGCCTGAGCCAGCCGCCCCCATCACGATCAGCGAACAGGCCATCAGCCAGAAGCCGCCCTCCCGCAGAAAGGACCAGTCGCTGGACCGGTGGCCTGGCGTGCGGCCCTCCCGTCGCAACGGTTCGGGCGGTTCGTTGCGCACCAACAGATAGACGGCGGGAAGGCCGATCACTGCCGCCAGCACGCCGAGCGCCGCGAAGCCCGCGCGCCAGCCACAGGCCGCCGCCAGCGCTTCGAGCGGCGGCGGGACAAGGATCGTCGCAATGGCAATGCCGCAAGCAGAGAGACCAAGCGCCAGCCCGCGCTGCGCGTCGAACCAGGCATTAACCGGGCGCGTCACCGTCAGTCCGGTCGTGCCGACGCCGATCAGGCCGATAAGGAAGACGCAAACCGCAAGCCCGCGCACCCCCGTCACGGCAAAGGCAACGAGGAACTCAAGGGCAATGACGGCGATCATCGAGGCAAGGAAGACCGCGCGGAAACCCAACCGGTCGGTGGCCCTCCCGATCAGCGGTGCCCCAAGTGCGCCCGCCACGACCAGCGACTGGATCGTCGCAATTTCGCCACGCGTCACGCCGAATTCGCGCGTGATGGGCAGGACGAACAGGCTGAACGTAAAGAACAGCAGCACGGCCCCAAATCCCGAACCGATCGCGCAGCCAAGAACTATGTGCCAGCCGCGCCGCCACTCACTCATCGACAATCCTCTTATTGTCTGCCGATGCTCGCAGCTTGCTTGCACGAGTGTCAACAGGGAAACGCTAGTGCTGGACTCAGGCGCGGGCCGTGATACCACTCCGGCAAGGGAGGACAGTCCAAGAAACATGGCCACGCGCGCAACCATTCCGTCGCCCCGGACGCTGCCGATCATCGGCAATCTCCACCAGATTCCCAAGGCCGGGCTGATCCAGCACCTGATCGATGTTGCGCGCGACTTTGCCGATCCCGGGATCTTCAAGCTCTATTTCGGAAGCTATGTCAGCCTCTGGGTTTCGCATCCGGATATCGTCGCGGAACTGTGCGACGAGACCCGCTTCCGCAAGATGCCGGGCCCCGGCTTGCGGGCAGTGCGCAGCTTTGCCGGAGATGGGCTTTTCACCTCGTTCAGCGAGGAGCCGAACTGGGGCAAGGCGCACCGCATTCTCCTCCCCGCCTTCAGCCAGCGGGCGATGCGCGGCTATTTCGACATGATGGTCGAAGTCGCCGACGCGCTGGTCGGGAAATGGGAAAAGCATCTGGGCGACGAAGTGAACGTCCCTGATGACATGACGCGCTTCACGCTCGACAGCATTGCAATTGCGGGGTTTGGCTATCGCTTCAACTCGTTCGGGAAGGAGCAGATCGACCCCTTCCTCGAATCGCTTGCAACCGCGCTCGTCGAATGCATGAACAAGACGACGCGGCTGCCAATCCAACAGCGCTTCGCCGGCAAGTCCAAAGCTCGGCTGGCCGAAGCGATCGCGACAATGAATACGCTGGTCGATACGGTGATTGCCGAACGCCGCGAACACCCCACCGATGGCGGCGACCTGTTGAACCTGATGCTCAAGGCGAAGGATCCGGAGACGGGCGAAACGCTCGACGATATCAATATCCGCTACCAGATTCTGACGTTCCTGATCGCGGGGCATGAGACGACGTCAGGCATGCTGAGCTTTGCCTTTTACCAACTGCTCCGCAACCCGCACGTGCTGGCGCAGGCCTATGCCGAGGTCGACCGCGTCCTGCCCGGCGACAAGCGCCCGGACTATACCGACATTGCAAAGCTCGACGTGATCGAGCGCATCCTGAAGGAAACTTTGAGGCTCTGGCCGACCGCGCCCTCCTTTTCGGTTGCGCCGTTCAAGGATGAGGTTGTCCTGGGCAAATGGACGATGCGCAAGGACCGCCCCATCAATGTGATGACGCCTGCGCTTCACCGCCACCCCTCGGTCTGGGACCACCCCTATGATTTCGACATAGACCGCTGGCTGCCCGAGGCCGAAGCGAAGCGCCACCCGCATGCCTACAAGCCGTTCGGCAATGGCGTGCGCGCGTGCATCGGGCGGCAGTTCGCGATGGTCGAGGCGAAGCTCGCGCTCGCCATGCTCCTCCAGAAATTCGCGATCTCCGACCGGCGCGACTATGCGCTCCGGATCAAGGAGACACTTTCGATCAAGCCCGACAATTTCACGATGCGGATCGACCGGCGGGCGGCGCATACGCGGATTGCCGCATTCGCTCCCGAAGCGCCCGTCAATGACAATCCCGAAGTGCTGCAGGCGGCGGGCGCCGGGCGGCGGCTGTCGGTGCTCTGGGGCAGTTCGCTCGGCACCGCGCGCGACATTGCCGAGGAACTGGCCGAGCGCGCCGAGGCCGACGGCTTCGAAGTGCGTGTGCGCGGGCTCGACGAATCGCTTGGTATCCTGCCCGAAGACAGGGTGATCGTCGTGGTTACGGCCACCTATAACGGCAAGGCGCCGGACAGCGCGGTCAGGACCGAAGCCGCGCTCGACGCGGGCGAATTCGATGCCGCAAAATGGCCCGACACCAAATTCGCGGTCCTCGGCATCGGCAGTTCCAACTGGCCCAATTACCAAAGCTTCCCGCGGCGGATCGACGCGGCGATGGACGCGACCGGCGCACAGCGGCTCGTGGCCCGCGGCGAGGCCGATACCGAAGGCGATTTCGACGGGCAGGTCGGCGCCTTCCTCAAGCAGCTCTGGCAGGCCTTGGGCGCGAAGGGCGAACAGGCGAAGGCGACCGGCCTTTCGCTGACCTTGGTCGACACGCGCGATGCGCGCGCGGCCGTCCTTCCCGATCAGGCCGTGCCGCTCGAAATCGTCAGCAATGTCGAGCTCGTCAAACCCGCCGACGGGCTGTTCGAGACGTCGAAAAAGGCGCCGCGGACTTCGACGCGGCTGATCCGCATCCGCCTGCCCGACGGCACGACCTATCGGACCGGCGATCATATCGCGATCTATGCGAAGAATCCCAAAGGCCATGTCGACATGGCGATAGAGCGGCTGGGTGTGCCCGGGGCGATGCAGCTTGTCCTGTCGGGCGCGAGTGGGCGCTTCCGGCACTTGCCGCTGGGGCGGACCGTGACGGTGCGTCAATTGTTGACTGACTTTGTCGAGATTCAGGATCCGCTGCCCCGGCGGGCGTTGGAGGCAGCGCTCACAGTCACGCGCTGCCCGCATACGCGCGCCGAACTCGAACGGTTGAACGGCGAAGGCTGGCAGGCCGAAGTTGCCGACACACGCCTGTCGCTGATTGGGCTGCTGATCAAATATCCTGCGATCGAGATGGACCTCGAGCATTTTGTCGAACTGTCCTCCGCCATTGCCCCGCGCTTCTATTCGATCGCGTCGTCGCCGCTCGTCCTGCCCGGCGCTGTGGACCTGATCGTCGGCACAATGAAGGCACCGGCCTGGTCCGGAATTGGCGAGCATCAGGGTTTTGCCTCCTCGCACATGCGAGACCTTGCGCCCGGCGATGCCGTGTTCGGCTATGTCCGCGCGCCCAACCCGCCCTTCGCGCCGCCGGCCGATGCCACGGTTCCGATGATCCTCGTGGGGCCCGGCACGGGCTTCGCGCCGTTCCGCGGCTTCCTGCACGAACGCGCGGCGCAAAAGGCGAACGGCGTCCCCGTCGGACCGATCCACTTGTTTTTCGGCTCGAAGCACCCGGACCATGACTGGCTTTGCCGCGCGGAAATGGAGAGCTGGGCGGCCGAAGGCCTCGCAACACTCCATCTCGCGCATTCTGCCGTCGAGAACTACCCCTATCCCTATGTCCAGCATGCGCTCGCTGCTGCCGGTGACGCGCTGTGGCCGCTGCTCCAGCAGGGCGCACAGGTTTTTGTCTGCGGCGACGGGCGGAACATGGCGCCCGCCGTGCGCGAGGCACTGATCGACATATATGAGGTAAGGGCCGGCAGCAATCGCGAGGCTGCGTCGCAATGGCTAGAGAGCATGATCGAGCAAGGGTGCTATCACCAGGACGTCTATGGCTTCGGGAAGTGAGTTGACGTTAACGTAAACCCCTCCTATTCGTGCACCAACGCACAATGGAGAGTCGATCATGAACCTCGAATTCAGCCCGGAAGAGCTGGCCTTCCGTGACGAAGTCCGCACTTTCATCGCCGAGAATTATCCCAAGCAGCTTCGCGGCAAGCAGGATGAGGGCGATGAGCTGGGCAAGGAGGACTTCCTCTCCTGGCATCGCGTCCTTCACAAGAAGGGCTGGGTCGCCCCGGCTTGGCCGGTCGAATATGGCGGCACCGGTTGGACGGCGACGCAGAAATATATCTGGTCCGAGGAAACGGCGCGCGCCGATTGCATCCGCCTGATGCCGTTCGGCCTCGCGATGGTTGGGCCGGTGATCTATACCTTCGGGACGCCCGAGCAGAAGGCGCAGTTCCTCCCCCGTATCCTGTCTGGCGAGGATTGGTGGTGCCAGGGTTATTCGGAGCCGGGCTCAGGGTCCGACCTTGCGTCGCTGCGCACCAAGGCGGTCCGCGACGGTAGCGACTATATCGTCAACGGCCAGAAAACCTGGACGACGATGGCGCAGCATGCCGATTGGGGTTTCTTCCTTGTCCGCACCAATTCGGACGTGAAGCAGCAGGAAGGCATCAGCTTCCTCCTCATCGACATGAAATCGCCGGGCATCACCGTCCGCCCGATCATCACGCTGGGTGGCGAGCATGAAGTGAACGAAGTCTGGCTGGAGGACGTCCGCGTGCCGCAGAGCCAGCGTGTCTATGAGGAGGACAAGGGCTGGACCTGCGCCAAGTTCCTCCTCGCGCATGAACGCACCGGAATTGCCGGGGTTGCTGCCTCGAAGCGCGGGATCGAGCGCGTAAAGTCGATCGCGCGGACCGAGATGGACGGAGACCGGTCGTTGCTGGCCAACCCCTTCTTTAAGCGTAAAGTCGCCGAACTGGAAATGGACCTGACCGCTCTCGAATTCACCGAACTCCGTAGCCTTGCGGGCGAAAATGCCGGCAAGGGGCCGGGGCCCGAATCGAGCCTGTTGAAGATCAAGGGCTCGGAAATCCAGCAGCGGCTGACCGAACTGAGCCTGGAAGCAGTCGGCCATTATGGCGCGCCCTATTTCCGCGGGTTCGGGGAAGGGGACAATGAGCATCCGATCGGGCCGGACTATGCGCACCGTACCGCGCCGACCTATTTCAACGCCCGCAAGACGACGATCTATGGCGGCTCGAACGAAATCCAGCGCAACATCATCGCGAAGATGGTGCTGGGGCTCTAATTTTCAGAAACGGGAACAATAATGGATTTCACCTACACCGAAACGCAGGACATGCTGCGCGACACACTCGCGCGTTTTCTGGCGGACACCTATGATTTCGACAAGCGCCAGAAGATGATTGCGCGTGACGGCGGCCGCGATCCCGGCATCTGGAAGGCGCTGGCGACCGATCTCGGCATACTCTGTGCGCCCTTCAGCGAAGAGCAGGGCGGGCTGGGCGGCGGCGCGCTCGAAAACATGATCATGATGGAAGAACTGGGCAAGGTCATTGCGGTCGAACCCTATCTCCAGACCGTGGTGATCGGCGGCGGCGCGCTGAAGGCGGCAGGCGGGCCGCTGGCCGATGCGCTGATCCCCGAAATCATTGCGGGTAATTCCATCATCGCCTTTGCCTATGCCGAACCGCAGGGCCGCTACGACCTCGCCAATCTGCGGACCAGCGCGAAGAAGGATGGTGCGGGCTATATCCTCAATGGTCACAAGGGCGTGGTCTATGCAGCCCCCTGGGCGACGCACCTGCTTGTCACGGCCCGCACTGGAGGCTCGCAGCGCGAAGCGTCGGGCGTTTCGCTCTTCCTGATCGATGCGAAAACTCCCGGCATCGTCCGCCGCGACTATCCGTGCGTCGATGGCTTCCAGGCTTCCGAAGTCTATTTCGAAAATGTCGCCGTGCCCGCCGAAGCACTGCTCGGCGGCGAAGGCACGGGCCTGCCGCTTATCGAACAGATCGTCGACGAAGCAACCGTCGCGGTCTGCGGTGAGGCTTGCGGCGTCACGCGCAAGTTGCACGAAGGCACGCTCGACTATTCGAAGCAGCGCCAGCAGTTCGGGCAGCCGATCGGGCGTTTCCAGGTGCTCCAGCACCGCATGGCGGACATGTTCCTCGAAGTCGAACAGATCGTTTCAATGACGTTGATGGCCACGCTGAAGCTTGACCTGCCGGCCGACGAGCGCAAGGCGGCGGTCAGCCTTGCCAAGGCCAAGGTTTCGCGTTCGGCCAAATTCGTCGGCCAGAACGCGATCCAGACGCATGGCGGCATCGGCATCACGCAGGAACTGGCGATCGGCCATTATTTCAAGCGCGCAACGATGATCGAGGGCCAGTTCGGCTCGGCCGATTTCCATCTCGACCGGTTCGAAAGGCTGACACTGGCCGACGCGGCCTGATCGTTTCGAAAAAAGAAAAATGGAGATGCATCTTTTCCGGGCTGTGGTTCGTTAACCCATTGTCGCGTCCACGGGGCGCGACAACGCCGGAACCGATCAGCCCTGTACCGGATAAGGCGTCGTCCGACTGGTCCGTACCGATCGCAAGGTCCCCGATCGCCCCCCCGGGGATACTTGCTCAACGGTAGCGAACGTCGAAGGATATGGGGGGCGAAAGCCCCCCATATTGTCGCGCAAGGAAGCGCCGGTGCATCCGTTGCGAGCCATTTGACAGTATCTGGATGAGTGAGCCCGCGGCCCATTTGAGGGGATCGATGGCCAGCGGCTCACATGGAACGACAAGCGCAAGCCAACAGGCGCGGAACCGGATCGATGAACACTCCCCTCTCTCACACTCTGGAAATCTTTGGCGATGAAGCACTCGCGCTCGACTATGCGCTGGGGATACTGGTCGAGCCCGAACTTTCGCTGGCACTCAGGCGCATCGACGAGGAAGCCGGGTTCGCGCTGCTTGTTTCGAGATACCGCGCGCAGCTGATGACTGCATCGATCGGTCATGACGCGGCAGACGATAAAGTGGCAATGCCAAGCCTGGAAACCTGGCAAGCCATCCTGGCCCGGATCTCGCGGGTGGAGCAGCGCTAGCCCGTCACTTCGCCCCGGCAAGCATGGCGGTGATCGCCGCCATGACGCTTGCATGGACCTGCTCGGGACCGAAGCCGAGGGTGCGGTGGAGAAATACGAAATTTTCCGTACTCATCAAGGTCAGCATGGCCGCGGCAAAATTCCGGCGCGCAGCAGCATCGAGACAAGGATGTTCACGTTCGAGCATCCGGAGGATATTCTGATAGCCCAGCTCATAGAGCGGCTGGCGAAGCTCACGCCCAACCGGGGAGAGATAGATTTCGCTGACGATCTGCCGATCGTTTTCCCAGGCCCGGTAACGCCCTTCGAGCCAGGCCAGCAATTCGGCGATCGTTTCCGGCAGCTTGATATCCGGCCCGCCCGTCGCCTGGTCGAGATGATAGCGGGTAAAGGCGCGAATGAGTTCGTCGCGGCTGTTATAGTGGCGGTAGATCGTCTGTTCCGTCACTTGCGCGACGCGAGCGACTTCCGCGATGCTGACGGCCGACAAGTCCGCATCGCGCAGGATCGTTGCCACGGCTTCGAGGATGATGATCGAAGTCTGTTCCTTGAGCCGTGCGCGCAACGGGCTCTGATAAGGTGCGCGCTGCAGGTTCACGCAGGGGCCAGCGCGCGGCCGTTCGCCTCTGTTTCTCCCTCGAGCACGGTGCGCAGCCGCCGGAGCCCGCGCTGCGCACGCGATTTGGTTGTGGGAAGGGGAACGCCTTCGTGCATGGCCACTTCTTCGTGCGTCCATCCCTCGACGACAACCCTGCAGATCGTATCGCGCTGCGCCGGTGGAAGCTCGTCAAGCGCCGCATTCAGATCGAGCCTGTCTTCAACCGGTTCGGGATCGACCGCAATCTCCGGCGCATCCTCTTCGGGCGCCAGATAGCGCTGGGCCTGCCGCGCACGCCGCAGATGATCGATCGCCACATTGCGCATGATGCGAGACATCCAGGCAAGCGCATGGCCGCGCGCCGGATCATAGTGCACGGCGCTGGCCCAGATCCGCAAATAGGCCTCTTGCACCGCATCCTCGGCGGCATCGCGGACGCGAAGCAGGGCCATGGCCTGGCCGAGCAGGCGCGGCGCCGTTGCATCGTAAAGCCATTTGAAGGCCCGCCTGTCGCCCTGACCCGTCAATTGCAGCCAGCCCGCAAGCGAATCGACAGGCTCCGGCGTGCCGGCCGGCGCGATGTCCCTGGAAGACGAATGCGCGCGTGCGCGTTTCATTCAGCCACTGCCCCTTGCGTCGCGGGCAGCCGCGAACCGGTGCGACACCGCGAATCCATATGATTACAACACAGACTCGATGTTAGTATGCATAACATCAATGTCAGGCCGGTCAACCCGCCATCCCGAAGCCCGGCTCAGGCGAGATCGAGCGATCGCAGCACAGCGCCCTGGTCGTAATAGGGCCGTTCGCAGACGATCTTGTCACTATCGGGCGCGAATTCGAACGAGGCGGCGATCCGGATGCGGAACGCCCGGCCGGTCGGCTCCACCACGCGCGAGCCAAGCCGCAGCGGCCCCAGATGCGTGCCGGTCAGGAACGCCTCGACCAGCACGGTATCGCCATCGTGCGCCATTGCGATCACTTCATTGGCCTGATCGGGAAACGGCGTGCGCGAAGCGGCGAAATAGCCGCGCACGGCCTCCTCCCCGTCGAAGACCGCGCCCGATCCGTACATTTCGTAACGCGGGTGCGCGAAGGTTGCGATCACCGCGTCCCAATCGCCCACGCATTCGAGCGCCATATGGTCGCGCACGGTTTTCAGCCGGCGTTCGGCAAGATCGGCCATGATGTTCTCTCCTTCGCGGCAGACACTGCGCCAACACCGGCCCGGCGCGCAAGATGCAGGGCCAGCACCAGCGCGCACGCCGCCAGCGCCGGTGCATCAATTTTTTCACTCGAAGCCGCGAAGACGCAAAGGCGGCGCCCTTGCATCGCGCGGGCTTTGCCGACATTCTTGAAAGCGGAGCCGCTGTCGAGCGGTTCCGGGGTGCCGCTAACCCCGTCCATTCAAGAGGTTGGTAAGGTTTGCGCCTTATCGACCACCCAAGATTACCGATCGGGGAGCCCATGGAATATGTCCAGGGCTCTCCGTCTAAAATCCATGGGTGTCTTTGAGTGGGCAGTTTAGCGGCCTCCCCGATCAGTGATCGAACCGGAGACGCCATCGCGGGGACGCCCGCGACGGGCCTCCGGATGGAGGCGCAAATGGACATCCCCCGCGGCGGCAAGGTCGTGCTGACAGGGACCCTCGCCATCAAATATCTTCGCGGAATCATCCTGTTCGACGACGGCACCTACTGGTTCGCGGTTGGCCTCCCCTGGGGAGCGTGGAACTATATCGGCAAGCGCGTCCGGGCAAAGGGAGTCCGGCTGGGGTTGGACAAGATCGATGTGGTGAAGCTCGAGGAGGTGGAGGGGTGAACGGGCTAACTGCCGGTAATCTGGCGTGGCCAATGTCTCGGCGGCGTTCGGTTGTTGGGTAGTGCGATTTCTGGGGTATCAAGTACCTTGGGGTGATTCACTTTTTGTTCTTGCCTTCTGGGAATCATATTCCCATAATGCCAAAAAATGACCCAGTGGAGGCTTTATGTTCGACGATCTTTCATTCTCGGAGTTGCGTCAATGTGTGGGGATGAGCGTCGAGGAGGTCGCGGACGAGCTGGGCTACTCCCCTAGCACAGTATATCGCTGGGAGCGTGGGGAAACCGCGCCGAAGGCGGCCGTCTATCGCGCGCTGCAAACTATTGCGCAATTCTCCCCGCAACCTGAGTTGGCGAATGGCTTCAGGTTCATTGACCTGTTCGCCGGTATCGGAGGATTGCGCCTCGGGTTCCAGTCTATCGGCGGTCACTGTGTTTTCACCTCTGAATGGGACACAAAGGCGCAAGAAACTTACGCCCGAAATTTCAGGGATAATCATCCCATTGGCGGAGATATTCGGGAATATTCGGCTGACCCCGACAAGATTCCCGAGCATGATGTCCTGCTTGCGGGATTCCCGTGCCAGCCGTTTTCAATAGCGGGCGTTTCGAAGAAGAATGCACTCGGACGACCGCATGGATTCTTGTGTGACACGCAGGGAACCCTGTTCTTCGATACAGCGCGGATTATAGCGCATCATCGCCCGGCGGCTTTCCTGTTGGAGAATGTCAAAAACCTCGAGCGGCACGATGGTGGCAAGACGTTTGCCACGATCATGAACGTGCTGAGGGAGGAGCTGGGCTATCATGTACAGTCGCGCGTGATCAGTTCGGCGCCGTGGGTGCCGCAGAAGCGCGAGCGCATCTTCATTGTCGGCTTCAGGGAGCCTACCACCTTCGATTTGAAGTCGCTCGACATTCCGTCTGTTGAAAGCGGTCCGAAGCTCGGAACGATCCTCGACCGAAACGACATGGTCGATCCGAAGTACACCCTTACGCCAAAGCTCTGGAAATATCTCCAGGACTATAAGGAAAAGCATTCAGCAAAGGGGAACGGCTTTGGCTTCGGTCTGTTTGGCCCGCACGATGTCGCCCGCACGCTTTCTGCACGATATTACAAAGACGGTTCCGAAATCCTGGTCGAGCAACCGAGTAGTCGGCCAAGGCGTTTGACACCGCAGGAATGCGCGCGGCTAATGGGGTTTGAGCGTCATGGCCGCCAATGGCACATTCCGGTGTCCGATACGCAGGCCTATCGGCAGTTTGGCAATGCAGTGGTCGTGCCAGTCGTGGAATTTCTGGCGGCGGCGATGAAGCCACACATTGCCAAGGCGGTGAATCGCGGATCCGCTCCAACTGAAGCGGTGCAAGAAAGGCTCGAGCCGGAGTTCGCCTTTGGCTGACATCGTTTCACCCGAAGTCCGTAGCAGGATGATGTCAGGCATTCAGGGAAAGAACACAAAACCTGAAATGGCCGTCAGGCGAGGTTTGCACAAGTTGGGCTTCCGTTACAGGCTGCACCAGCGGAAGTTACCCGGCAGGCCAGACCTCGTCTTCACGAAGTATCGCGCTGTCATTTTCGTAAACGGGTGTTTTTGGCATCGCCACGACTGTTCGGGTTTTCGGCTTCCGCAGACCCGGACCGAGTTCTGGCATGCCAAGCTGGAAAGAAATATTGAGCGAGACAAAAGCGTTCGGCTATTGCTCGAAGTCGCAGGTTGGCGGCATCTTACCGTTTGGGAGTGCGAATTGAAATTGCATGCCGAAGAGACAATCCTCAAAAGCGCCACTTGGCTGAGAGGAGTGAACAGCGGAACTAAGTTTGAGCTTTTGTAGAGATTTGCCGCTGTAAAACAGCTCGCTTTTCTTTCCGCAGGCGTCCGGAATGAAGTTCCCTATGGCACGAGGGGCACAATGCTGCAGCATTCCGCAGTGTATCATCGCCACCTTCAGCTAACGGAACGATATGATGAACCTCAAGATAAGGCCTGCCGTCATCACGCTCAAAGAGAAGTAACTCGCAATCCGGCATTTCGCATTTGCCGCCAGCCCGGCATATTGCTGCAGCCACCACATATGGATCACGAACAAAGTCGCTAACAACCTTAGCCCTGCGAGGCGGAGGACCACTCTTTAGAGACACCTTGGCAAAGATTCTTGCCGGATCGACGGCCTTGGCCAACTGCCTTCCGATTTCATCGCTCGCCGGCTCAGGAGCGTCACCCTTCTCCTTAGCAAGAAAGAGATCCTTCCCGATACGTCCAATTGTCAAGACGTCGCCAATTTGTATCCACGAGACGATCTCTCGACCCATCCGCGCCTCGGGTGTTCGATTTGCCCCTTCGCGCATTGAATTGTAGTATGAAACTGACAGGTCGCCGCCAGAAGTCCCTAATACACGGATCGGCAGTATTCGATCCGATGGACCCTCCGTTGGGGCAACGTCTGCCCCGAGCATGACAGCCTTTTGTCCTTCATTCAGAACATAGGCCCCCTTACGCTTGTCGGTCTTTGACACGACTTTTGAAGCATGATCGTCAAATATCTTAAGCCAGTCTTGGGACATGCCTCATGATAACCACCCGCTGGCGATCATCAAGTCCATCCCGATTTGGCTATTCCCGGCAGCAATCGCCTTCGCCACTCTTGTTCTCAAGATTGTCGAAGTTTCACGTCGGAAATGATGTGACGGGCGGCGCCGGCCTAGCATCCGGCCCCAAACGATTCGAGGGGCGCCGGCCTCTAGTACGACCGACGCCCCTCGCATCTGAAGGTGATGAAATAGATACCGCGACTGCATCGCCTGCTTAGGCGAAATCTGGCTCCAAATCAACAGCCTGGGCACCTGCCCTCACCGCAGCTTCGCAATCTTCAGCCCGTCCGCCTTCGCCCGGTCCTTGATGCTTTCCTCGCTGCGGGTCAGCGCCTTGGCCATCTGTTTCAGGGGCATGCCCTTTTTCGCGAGCGTGTGGAGCTTCTGGATCTCATCGCTCGTCCAGGGCTGGCGGTGGCGTTCGAAGCGTTCGGCCATTGGGGGTCCTTTTCTGATGCCCATACACCACCCCGCTCATCCTGAGTAGGGACTGAGCGAAGTCGAAGGCCCGTATCGAAGGGCCCTTCGATACGCGGTTTCGACAAGCTCAACGGCTACTCAGGATGAGCGGGTCAATAGCAGCTTAGCCCTCGTCGCCCATCCTCAACGCCGCGATGAACGCTTCCTGCGGAATGCTCACCGAGCCATACTCCCGCATCCGCTTCTTGCCTTCCTTCTGCTTGTCGAGCAGCTTCTTCTTGCGGCTGATATCGCCGCCATAGCATTTGGCGGTCACATCCTTGCGCATCGCCGCGATCGTTTCGCGCGCGATCACCTTGCCGCCGATTGCCGCCTGGATCGGGATCTTGAAGAGGTGGCGGGGGATCAGGTCCTTCAGCCGCTCGCACATGCCGCGCCCGCGCGATTCCGCCGTGCCGCGGTGGACGATCATGCTCAGCGCATCGACCGGTTCACCATTGACCATGATGTTCATCTTGACGAGATCGCCGGTGCGATGGCCGATCTGGTGATAGTCGAAGCTGGCATAGCCGCGCGAGATGCTTTTCAGCCGGTCATAGAAATCAAACACGACTTCGTTGAGCGGCAGTTCATAGGTCACTTGCGCGCGGCCGCCGACATAGGTCAGGTTCTTCTGCACCCCGCGCCGGTCTTGGCAGAGTTTCAGGATCGAGCCGAGATATTCGTCGGGCACATAGATGGTTGCTTCGATCCACGGTTCCTCGATGCTCTCGATCCGGTTCGGTTCGGGCATGTCGGCCGGGTTGTGGAGGTGGAGCACGCCCTGTCCGTGGCTGAGCTTGATTTCGTAGATGACGCTCGGGGCCGTGGTGATCAGGTCGAGATCATATTCGCGGGTCAGCCGTTCCTGGATGATCTCGAGATGGAGGAGCCCGAGGAACCCGCAGCGGAAGCCGAAGCCCAGCGCCGCGCTGCTTTCGGTCTCGAAGCTGAAGCTGGCATCGTTAAGGCGGAGCTTCGAGATGCTTTCCCTGAGTTTCTCGAAATCGGCGGCATCGACCGGAAAGAGCCCGCAAAAGACGACTGGCTGGACTTCCTTGAAGCCCGGCAGCGGTTCGGCGGCGGGGCGCTTGGCGTCGGTGATCGTATCGCCGACGCGGGTCTGCGCGACTTCCTTGATCTGGGCGGTGATGAAGCCGATTTCGCCCGCTGCCAGTTCTTCGAGCTGTTCGATCTTGGGGCGCATGCAGCCGACGCGATCGACTAGATGCTGGGTGCCGGTCGCCATGAACTTGATGAGCTGGCCCTTTTTGAGGACGCCCGCGACGATCCGGATCAGGATGACGACGCCGAGATAGGGATCGTACCAGCTATCGACGAGCATCGCCTTCAACGGCGCGTCGCGGTCGCCCTTCGGCGCGGGGATGCGCGTGACGATCGCTTCGAGCACTTCATCGATGCCGATGCCGGACTTGGCGCTGGTCAGGACGGCATTCGAGGCATCGAGGCCGATGATCTCCTCGATCTCGCGGCGGACCTTGTCGGGCTCGGCGGCGGGCAGGTCGATCTTGTTGATGACGGGGACGATCTCGTGATCATGCTCGATCGACTGGTAGACATTGGCGAGCGTCTGCGCCTCGACGCCTTGCGCTGCATCCACCACGAGCAGCGCGCCTTCGCAGGCGGCGAGGCTGCGGCTCACTTCATAGGCGAAGTCGACATGGCCCGGCGTGTCCATCAGGTTGAGTTCGTAAAGCTGCCCGTCCTTGGCGGTATAGTTGAGGCGCACGGTCTGCGCCTTGATCGTGATGCCGCGTTCCTTCTCGATATCCATATTGTCGAGCACCTGGGCGGTCATCTCGCGCTCGGTCAGGCCGCCGGTGCGCTGGATCAGCCGGTCCGCCAGCGTGGACTTGCCATGATCGATATGCGCGATGATCGAGAAATTGCGGATGCGTTCGAGAGGCGTGGACATAGTGCGCGCCCCTAGCAGCGGCGCGGCAAAAGGGCAAAGGGCGCGGCGCGGATGTTGATTTCGTCCAATCCCGCAGGCGGAATTGATGATATTGCTTCGGGCTATTCGAGCATCCGGGGGGATATTCCAATGAAACGCACACTGATCGCATCGCTTGTCATCGCGAGCCTCGCACCCTTGCCCGCCTTTGCGGCCGACAAGCCGAAGGAAGAGCTTCCGCAAGTCACCAAGTGCGAGAAAAGCTATGGCACGATCGCCGTCACCGATGGCGACGCGCAGGGCTGGACCCAGTTCGGGCTGGGGAGCCCGCGCGCGCTGATCGCAGCGCTGGTTGTCGAAAGCGGCTGCTTTGCGATGCACGATCCGGCAGGCGGGCAAGCGGCCAATTTCCTGATGAGCGCGGTCGCGGGCTCGAAGGAAGAGGTCGACCAGACGGTGGGCGCGGTCAAGACGGCTGCGACCGAAGGGCTTGTCCGTTCGGGCGCGCTCGGGCGGATGGGCGGCGGGGCCTTTGGCGCGCTCGGCATGCTCGGCGGGCTGGGCGGCAAGAAGAAGACGGTCGCGGCCGGGCTGCGCGTCCTTTCTCCCGCCACCGGCATGACAATCGCCTATGGCAGCGGCGAATCCTCCAAATCGGCCGTGACCTTCGGCAATGCCGGCGGCTGGGGCTGGGGCAATTCGCTTGGCAGCGCGGCGACAGGCTATACGACCTCGAAGGATGGACAGCTTTTGACCAGCGCCTTCATCCGCGCCTTCAATGCCGTGATCGCGCAATCCTCCGCCATTGCGTCGGTTCCGGTTGCGGCGACCCAAAGCGTCGCGGTGGCCAAGCCCGCAAGCGACACGATGCCCGCAACCACGATCGACACCAAACTCTATGCGCAGCCGGGCAAGGGCACGATCGTCCAGGCGCTCGCTGCCGGCACCGTGCTGACGCCGACCGGCAACCGGATGAACGGCTATGTCGAAGTGAAGGACGCGTTCGGCACACAAGGCTGGGTCGCGGCGGCCGACATCAAATAGCCGATGCGATCAGGTCGTATGCGGATTGCCATCACCCCACCCCCCGTCATCCCGAACTTGCTTCGGGATCCATAAACACCTGCGCATCAGGACGGGACAGATCGTGGTTATGGATGCTGAAACAAGTTCAGCATGACGGAAGAGCACCTAATCCCAGCCACTCCCCCAAAATCGCGTTCACGGCCTCGGGCGCTTCCTGCTGCACCCAGTGGGAGACGTTCGGCAGCCGGCGGAGCGTGAAATCGCGCACCCATCCTTCAGTCCCTTCGGTGCAGCGGATGTTGAGCGCGCTATCCTCCTCGCCCCAGATCATCAGCGTCGGGATATCGACCCGCCCGTCGCCAAGATCGATACTGTCCCGGTGGCGCAACAGTGCGCGGTAATAGTTGATCATCGCGGTGATCGCGCCGGGGCGGAGCGCGGCATCGGCATAGGTCTGGAGCACGTCGGCAGGAAAGCGGCTCTTGTCGACGGCCATGTTCCGGAACGCGCCCTTGATCCCCGCCGCGCCGTCGCGGAGCATCATCCGTTCGGGAAGGCGCGGCAACTGGAAGAAGAAGATGTACCAGCTCCGCCGGAATTGCCGCCAGTGGCGGATCTCGCGCATCCCGACCATCGGGTGCGGCACGTTCATGATGACGAGCTTTACCAGCGGGCGCAGCTTTCGGACCGCAAAGGCCCAGGCGATGATCGCGCCCCAATCGTGCGCGACAAGCATCACTTCCTTCGCGCCCGAAACATCGATCAGCGCGGCGACATCGGCCGTCAGATGATCGAGCGCATAGGCGCGAATGCCCTCCGGCTTCGAAGAGGCCCCATAGCCGCGCAAGTTCGGCGCCCAGACCCGCCAGCCACGCGCGGCCAACATCGGCATCTGGTGCCGCCAGCTGTAATTGAGTTCGGGAAAGCCGTGGAGCATCAGCGCCAGCCGCTCGCCCGATCCGCATTCGGCCAGCTCGAACTGCTGTCCATTGGCCTCGACGAAACGCTGGGTGATGCCCGAGGCCGGGTCCGGGGTCCAAGTGAACTCGCTCACCGCAATACCCTTTCAATCGCCTCCAGCGCGGCATCGAAGCGCGGTTCGCCGTCACCCGAGATCAGCGCCCAGTTGACGCCGCGCCGCTCCAGTTCCGCGCGCGACAGATCGAAGAAGCGCTTCCGGTCGGCCTCCTCGCCATAGATGCGCAGGCCGTCATCGACCCAGGGCAGGTCTATATCGAGCAGCAGGTAGATATCCGCCGTGTCCGTATAGCGATCGAACCAGGGGTCGCGCCGTCCGAACATCATGTCCGCCCAGACGGCGGTCATCACCGGGTCGGTATCGAGGATCAGCCATTCGCGCGCCCGCGATTTCGCACCGCCCGTCATCCTCTGGTGGGTCTGCGCGATGACGACAAGATCGTGCATTTCGATATCGGTGCCGTGCTCCTCGCAATAGGCGCGGCCATATTCGGGAACGATCTCGCAATCGAAATGCGCGGCAAGCAGCGTCGCCATCGTCGATTTGCCCGTGCTTTCGGGGCCGTGGAGGCAGATGGTCTTCATGAGGCCGTCCGCTCGGCACGGCGCCATTCGATGAGACCCCAGATCGCGAGGATGAGGAACAGTCCGTAAAGCCCTGCGGTCAACAGCAGATCCTTTTTGAGATAGAGCGGGATGGATACCGCATTCACGACAATCCACCAGTGCCAGTTTTCGAGATAACGTCGCGTCATCAATATCTGTGCCGCGACTGAAAGCATTGCCACCGATCCATCCCACCAGGGATAGCTCGCATCGGTCAGCCGGGCCATCATCGTGCCCCAGCCGGCGATCGCCATCACCGAACCCGCGATCCAGCCCGCCAAGCCTGCCGGCGTCAGATGCTCGACGACAATCTCCCCCGCCTCCGCCCGGTTCCGGCTCCACGCCCACCAGCCGTAGAGATTGACCAGGAAGAAGAAGATCTGGAGCCCGGCATCGCTATAGAGCTTCGCTTCGAAAAATATGATTGCGTAGAGCGAGACCATCGCCAGCGCGAACGGATAGTTCCAGATGCTCCGCCGGACGATCAGGACAATATTCGCAACGCCAAGCAGAGTTGCGGCGATTTCTAGCGGAGACATGCCGGCTTGATGGCAATTGCGTTACATTTGCGCAACATCGGATCGGCAAAGCGACATGCAGGGGCCCGGGCCGGGTTGACGGGCGGCGCGCCGATGGCCACGCGCATCCCCATCCGGTGCAGATAACGGAGACCCCAGACATGCGCTCATCCCATTTCAGAATTGCGACCATCGCGCTTCTTGCAAGCGTTTCCACGCCCGCCCTTGCCCAGGAGGCCACCAGTGCCGCCAGCGAGGATGGCCTTGGCGAAATCATCGTCACGGCCCAGCGCCGCGAAGAGAAGCTGCAGGACGTTCCCCTGTCGATCACGGCGGTGAAGGGCGAAAAGCTCGACGCCATTGCCTCGGGCGGGCCCGATATCCGTTTCCTTTCGGCGCGCGTGCCCAGCCTGATCGTTGAATCGTCGTTCGGCCGCACGTTCCCCCGCTTCTATATCCGCGGGCTTGGCAACACCGATTTCGATTTCAACGCGTCGCAGCCCGTCAGCCTCGTCTATGACGATGTCGTCCTTGAAAACCCGATCCTGAAAGGTTTCCCGGTGTTCGACCTCGACCGGGTCGAAGTGCTGCGCGGCCCGCAGGGCACATTGTTCGGGCGGAACACGCCGGCGGGCATCGTCAAGTTCGACTCCGTGAAGCCGGGCGACGAGCTGAGCGGCTATGGCCGCGTTTCCTATGGGCGGTTCAACGCGATCAATGCGCAAGGTGCCGTCGGCGGCCCGATTGCGGGAGACAAGGTCTCTGCCCGCCTCTCGGTCCTGTACCAGCGGCAGGACAATTATATCGACAATGTCCTTCCTTCGGGCACCACCAAGGATGCGCTCGAAGGCTATGACGAATTTGCCGCGAGGCTCCAGGTCCTGCTGAAACCGAGCGAGGATCTCGACATCCTGTTGAGCGGCCAGCTGCGCCAGCTCGACGGTACGGCACGCGTGTTCCGCGCCAATGTTTTCACCCGCGGGCAAGGCGGCCTGAATTCGAATTTCAATCGCTATCAGGTCTCGACCGACGGCAAGAACGACCAGAGCGTCAACACATATAACGGTTCGGCGCGGATCACCTATGATGCCGGTCCCGTCTCGCTCATCTCGGTCACCAGCTATTGGGATGGCGACGCGACCTCGGTCGGCGACGTCGATGGCGGCTTCGGCGCTTCGTTCCTGCCGCCGGCGCTGACGGGCCCCGGCTATATTCCGTTCACGGCGGAGACCCGCGACAGCGTGCCGAAACTTCACCAGTTCACGCAGGAACTGCGCTTCGAAAGCAATGGCGACAATGCGCTCTCCTATCAGGGCGGCTTTTTCTATTTCGATGAAAGCCTCAGGATCCTGAGCGAGAATTATTCGACGCTTGGCGATCCGAACAATGCCACGGGCGGCGTCAACATCGTCGTGACGCAGCGGCAGAACAGCAAGGCGTACGGCGTTTTTGGCTCGCTCACCTACAAGCTGACCGACCAGTTCAGCGTGACGGGCGGGCTCCGCTACAACAATGACCGGCGGCGCTATCAGGTGGACCGCACCAAGGACACGCAATTCCCCAATTTCCTCCAGAACCCGCTCGGCACCGTCAACCGCTCGGTCAAGGATGACAACATCACCTGGGACGTCACGGCGAAATACGACTTCACCGACGCGGTCAATCTCTATGCCCGCGTCGCGAAGGGCTATCGCGCGCCCAGCATCCAGGGTCGAATCCTCTTCCCGCCGGCAACCCCGACGCCGCTTGAATCGGGCGTGACCATCGGCAATTCGGAAATCATCTATTCCTATGAAAGCGGGATCAAGGCCGACATTCTAGACGGCAAGGGCCGCATCAACCTGAGCGGCTTCTATTATGACCTGAAGAATGCGCAGCTCACAGCCGTTGGCGGCGGGGTCAATGCCAACCGGCTGATCAACGCGAAGAAGGTGCGCGGCTATGGCTTCGAACTCGATGCCGAATTCAAGCCGACCCGGAATTTGTTGCTGACGGCGGGCCTCAGCTACAACAACACCAAGATCCGCGATCCGAACCTCACGACAGCGGCGTGCGGCGCGGTCCGGACCGATACCTTCCCCAACGTCTCGCTCTGCACGATCCTTGATCCGGTGGTCGTGCCCGCAGCGCCCTTCTCGCCTGCGATCGTGAATATCAATGGCAACAGCCTGCCGCAAAGCCCGCGCTGGATTGCCAACTGGACAGCGCGTTATTCGATCCCGGTCGGCGCCGGCGAAGTCTATGCCTATACCGATTGGGCCTATCGTTCGAAGATCAATTTCTTCCTTTACGATTCGGTCGAGTTTCAGGATGCGCATCTGCTCGAAGGGGGCTTGCGGCTCGGCTACAAGACCGACCGCTATGATCTGGCCGCCTTTGTCCGCAACATCACCAAGGACACGTCCGCAGTCGGGGGAATCGACTTCAACAACCTGACCGGGTTCGTCAACGAGCCGAGGGTCTGGGGCGTCGAGGCCGGGTTCAAATTCTGACCTGAAGCGACTGCTCTCCAAGCCAATGGGCCTGCCGGGAAACCGGCAGGCCTTTTTGCTGGGCTGCGATCTTGACACATACCAACCGGTTGGTATGCACGAGTCATGCAAACGAATCGGACATTCCGCCCCGTGCCCGTCGGTGCCAAAGCGAAACTCCTCGAAGCTGCGGTCGTCCTGATCCGCACCAAGGGGTTCGCCGGCACTTCGGTAGACGATCTGTGCGCGGCCGCCGGCGTGACCAAGGGCGCTTTCTTCCATCACTTTCCGAGCAAGGAAGCGCTGGGCGTGGCGGCCGCCGATTTCTGGTCGGAGACGACCGGGGCCTTTTTCCGGGGCGCGCCGTACAACTGGCACGACGATCCGCTCGACCGGGTGCTGGGTTATATCGATTTCCGCGCCGAACTGATCGAGGGGCCGGTCGAGGGCTTTACCTGCGTGGCGGGAACGATGGTCCAGGAAACCTTTACCACAAGCCCGGCAATCCGCGATGCGTGCAATGCCAGCATATCGGGCAATGCCGCGATGCTCGAGGCCGACATTGCCGAGGCCATCGAGCGCTATGGCGTCAAGGGCGTGACCGCGAAGAGCCTGTCATTGCACATTCAGGCCGTGCTGCAGGGCGGTTTCATCCTCGCCAAGGCGAAGGGCGGCGCAGACATTGCGCGCGAAAGTGTCGCGCATTTGAAACGCTATTTCGAAATGTTGTTCAAGGGAGCCCAGTAATGTCCGTCGTGCCGGATGCCGAAATCGAGATCAGCGCCTTTTCCTGGGTGCCGCCCTTTGCGCGCGGACAGGTTCGTGACTTGCGGGTGCGTTGGGCGCTTGAGGAGGTTGGGCTCCCCTACCGGGTCCGCCTGCTGAACGCGATGGAGGAGCGGCCCGCGGACTATTTCGACGAACAGCCCTGGGGCCAGGTTCCGATCTACAACGAAGGCGATATCCATCTCTTCGAATCCGGCGCGATCCTCATTCATATTGGCGAGAAGGATGAGCGGCTCTTGCCACGCGAGGCATCGGAGCGGGCACGGGCGATCGCCTGGATGATTGCAGCGCTCAACAGCATGGATCCGCAGGTCGGTGCGCTCACCGACATCGACACATTCGATCCCGATGCCGAATGGGCGCGGTTGCGTCGCCCCGCCGTCGTCGAACGGCTGGCGATGCGGCTGTCGCGCCTTTCGGACTCGCTCGGCGAAAAGGACTGGCTCGAAGACCGCTTCACAATCGGCGACTTGATGATGGTCGCGACTTTGCGTGGCGTGACCGACGCCGCGCTGCTCGACGCGCATCCCAATCTTGCAGCCTATGTGGCCCGCGGCGAGGCGCGCCCGGCCTTTCAGCGCGCCCTTGTGGCGCAGTTCGCCAATTTCGTGTCGGAACCCGCCTGACAGCCAGGATTTGCGCGAAGGAGTATATGTGATGCCCAAGACGATTTTCGTGAGCCTGCCGGTGACAGATCTGCCACGCTCGCTGGCCTTTTACCAAGCGTTGGGATTCACCAAAAACTCCCAATTCTCGGGCGATACCGCTGCCTGCATGGTGTGGAGCGAAGCGATCCAGGTCATACTTCTGACGCATGATGCGTGGAAGAGTCTCACCACGCGCCCGATCGCGCCGTCGACCTCGAGCGAGGTGGGGCTGGCACTGTCTTTCGACAGCCGCCAAGCAGTCGATGCAACGCATGATGCTGCCGTTTCGAACGGTGGAACGGCAGACGTCAATCCGGTCGAAGACTATCCCTTCATGTATGGCCGCGACTTTACCGACCCGGATGGCCATATCTGGGGCGCAAAGTGGATGGACCCGACGGCTTTTCCGACCTGCGCGTGAGAGGAGATAGGCCATGAGCTATATCGACGGCTTTGTGATCGCTTGCCCCAAGGCGAACCGGCAGGCGTTTATCGATCATGCCAGAGTTACGGACGGCATGTTCATCGAATTAGGTGCGCTGCGCATCGTCGAATGCTGGGGCGACGATGTGCCCGAAGGCAAAACCACAGATTTCCGCATGGCCGTAAAGGCCGAAGCGGATGAGGATGTCCTGTTCAGCTGGATCGAATGGCCCGACAAGGCGACGCGCGACGCCGCCTTTGCAAGAATGACCGACCCGGAAAATTCCGACCCGCGCATGGACCGCGAGAAGAACCCGGTCCCCTTCGACGGCAAGCGGATGATTTTCGGCGGATTTTCCCCAGTGTATGAAGTGAAAGGAACAGCGTAATGACCAACAAGCAAGGCGATTTCATTTGGTACGAACTGATGACCCCGGACCCGGAGGGTTCGCGGCGCTTCTATTCGGCGGTCGTCGGCTGGACCATCGAGGACCGGCCGAGCGGCGAGATGGACTATCGCATGATTGCCGCGCCCGACGGACTTGCCGGCGGCATGATGACGCTCACGCCGGCGATGATCGAAGGCGGCGCGCGCACTTGCTGGATGGGCTATGTCGGCGTCGACAATGTCGATGCTACTGTTTCCTCGATTACGGCGGCAGGCGGCTCCGTCCACATGCCTGCCTGGGATATCCCCGGCGTCGGACGCATCGCGATGGTTGCCGATCCGCAGGGCGCCCCCTTCTATGTGATGCGCGGTGCTTCGGACGAAGACAGTCATGCCTTTGACGGCGACAAGGTCGGCCATTGCAGCTGGAACGAACTGGTGACGAGCGACCAGGACGCGGCGCTGGCCTTCTACGCGGGCCAGTTCGGCTGGACCAAGGCCGGCGGAATGGACATGGGGCCGATGGGCGAATATTCCTTCATCGAGCAATCGGGCACTCCGATAGGGGCGATGATGAACCGTACGCCCCAAAGCCCCCCGCCCGTCTGGAACTATTATTTCCGCGTCGCCGACATCGACGTCGCCGCGAGCAGCATCAAGGCATCCGGCGGCACGATATTGACTGGCCCACAAGAAGTTCCGGGCGAGCAGTGGGTTATCCAGGGCATCGACCCGCAGGGCGCGGTCTTTGGCCTTGTCGGCAAGAAGCTCTGAAGGGAGGCGCATCATGGAAAACACCCGCTCGCGCTGGATCCTGATTGCCAGCATCGTGCTTCTCCTGTGGAACCTTTCCGGCGTGGCCGCCTTTTTCAGCCAATGGACGATGACGGCCAAGGACATCGCAGCATTGCCCGACATCCAGCAGGACATGTGGAATCATGCGACTGCAAGAGGCTGGACCGCCTATGCCGTGGCCGTCAGCGCGGGCACGCTCGGCGCGATCGGGCTGCTGCTCGGGAGGCGCTGGGCAACACCACTGTTCGCAATCAGCCTCATTGCCGTGATCGTCCAGTTTACCGCACCCAACCTGATCGACATCGCAACCACGAAGGATGCGAGCATCATGGCCTTTCCGCTGTTCATCTTTGCAATGGCCGTGACGCAGGCCGCGCTGGCCTGGCGATGGGCCAAATCCGGCCTGCTGGCCTGATATCAGGAGTAAGATCATGTCCAAAATAACCCCCTGCCTCTGGTTCAACGGCGAGGCCGAGGAAGCCGCCAATCTGTACGTTTCGCTCTTCCCCGATTCGTCGATCCATGGCGTCAGCCGCTATGGCGAGAACATGCCGATGCCCGCGGGAACGGCGATGCTGGTTGAATTCACGCTTGCCGGCCAGAGCTTCCAGGGATTGAATGGCGGGCCGCAATTCCCGCACAGCGAAGCCATTTCCATGTCGATCAGTTGCGCCGACCAGGCGGAGGTCGATCATTACTGGAACGGCCTGCTTGCGAATGGCGGCAGCGAAAGCAGGTGCGGCTGGCTCAAGGACCGGTTCGGCGTTTCGTGGCAGGTCGTGCCGCGGCGGATGATCGAGTTGCAGATGCAGGGCGGGGCCGGCGTCGGGCGGATGATGCAGCGGATGATGACGATGCGAAAGCTTGAAGTCGGTCCGCTCGAGGCGGCGTTCAATGGCGAGGTTGCGTGATGTTGCAACTCTTCGGGCACCCCTTTTCGTCCTATACCTGGAAGGCGCTGATCCCGCTTTACGAGAATGATACGCCGTTCGAATTCCGGATGCTCGACCCTGAGCATCCGGAGAATTTCGCCGAATTCGCATCGCTCTGGCCGATCGCGAAATTCCCGCTGCTCCGCGACGGCGAAACCGCGATCTTCGAAGCGACGGCCATCATCGAATATCTCGCGGCCTTCCATCCCGGGCCTGCCGAACTCCTTCCGGCCGATCCGGCGCTGGCCGTCGAAACGCGGATGCTCGACAGGGTGTTCGACAATTATGTGATGACGCCGCTGCAGGCCTTCGTGGATCATGCGATGCGCCCTGCGGAAGAGCGCGATCCGGTTGGCGTTGCCCGTGCGCGCAAGACGCTCGACACCATTTACGACTGGCTCGACAATCGGCTGGCCGACCGTGAATGGGCGAACGGCCGCAGCTTTTCGCTCGCGGACTGTGCCGCCGCGCCTTCGCTCTTCTATGCCGATTGGGTGCATCCGATCGACGAGGCGCATGCCCATCTTAAGGCCTATCGCGCGCATCTGCTCGCCCGGCCATCGGTTGCCCGCGCGGTCGATGAAGCCAGGCCCTATCGCCCGCTCTTTCCGCTCGGCGCGCCCGACCGGGATTGAGGCTTTGCAAAGGAATAGCTTATGACCAACGCTCCCTTCGAACTCGTCATCGAACGCCATATCGACGCGCCTTCCGAAATCGTCTGGCAGGTGATGACCGAACGCCTTGCCGAATGGTGGTGCCCAAAGCCCTGGCGGGCCGAAGTCATCGAGCAGGATTGGCGCCCCGGCGGGCGCAACGCCGTTACGATGTACGGCCCCAATGGGGAGGAGTCCGGCGGGGAAGGCGTGTTCCTTGAGGTGGTGCCTG
>Ga0209023_10000864_pt1 | contig 43217 bp, 38 predicted proteins | sample LakOneMetagenome_FD_187468 | JGI IMG/M metagenome (GOLD analysis project Ga0209023, IMG submission 187468) | Freshwater and sediment microbial communities from Lake Erie, Canada (SPAdes) (version 2) | ecosystem: Environmental > Aquatic > Freshwater > Lentic | place: Lake Erie, Canada...
CTCAGGCTAGCGGCCGGACATGACTCATTTGCCGTTCCCCGGCGAGATTGCATCTCGGTAGCCTTCCGTCGGCCGGTGTGGCCCCAGATCTGTCGGGTTGGCCGTTTGGATCACAGGTCGCCCATGCAAGACACCTGAGAGTCGAGATGTCGTATCACGAACCCTCCACCATGAGGTAGAGCACCGCTGGTCGTGGCTCGTGGCGGGCCTGTGTAAACGAGCAGTCCTTTCAGCCCTCAGCTCCCGATCCGAACGAAAGCACGCAATGGAGTGGGGCTGAAGTCATGTCCTTCCGTGAAACCCAAAGATTCGTAGAATGCGCGCTGGCCCGGTTCGTCATCGGTCAGCAGTACCTTTTGCCGAACGTGGACGTAGCGCGCCAGGACCTTTTCAAGCATGGTCCTGCCGAGGCCAGATCGTTGTTGGCGCGGGCTCACGAGGATGTCTTGGAGGTAACAAATGGTGGCTTCGTCGGAAATGACGCGGGCCAGGCCCACCAGTTCTCCGTCGGAGTCCCTGGCAGTCACCACGTAGGACGACTGTTCCACCGCGCGGACAAGGGCATCGGGGTCGCTGGCGTATGCCGCCCACCCGACGCTTGAATAGAGGCCAACGAGGTCAGTTCGAGGTACGTGCTTCGACTCTGAAAAGGCAAAGGTAAGCATGGGGACATGCTCTCACACGTCCGTTTAGGCCGAAGGAGTGCACCGTTGAGGGCTGCCATCCATCAGAGGAATTTGCGGCTTCGAGTGGAACTTCTGAACCACCGATTTTGATGCCGTCGATGGTCTCGATGCCTATTCCGATGACATCCGCGGTCGCCACGAACATGATGACTTCCGCGGCGCTGGGCGGCGGTGCCGACCTGTCCGTGCCGATTGACATACCCGTGCAGTCGTAGTCAGCGGATGGTTCGCCCTCATATTCGGTCACAAGGGTTCTTCCCCAGACACGTCCGTCACGCTGACGAGGGCGAGGTGTCGGTTGGCGCTCCAGCAGATCAGTTGTTCCTTGTGGATTTGATTTCGTGCCTGAGTGCGTCGGTGACTGCCGCCTGACATGGCAGGTCGCCCGATCGATGAGCGATCGGTGTCCGGCTTACGTCTTTGATGCCCGCTGACCGTTTCTGAATGGCACGGTTTCGTTCGTCTGTTGAGTGCTAATCGGTTCCGGTGCGCTCGGGGCTGAGGCCGCGGAGCATGACGAGTTTGCGCTGGCCGCCCGGCAGCAGTTCGCCGGGTTCGTCGGACAGTGTAAAGCCGTTTTTTTCGTATGTTCGTCGGGCTGCGACATTGTCCGCCATCACGGACAGGGCGAGCGTCGCCGCGCCAGTAGTCGCCGCCCACTGCGCGATGGCAGTAATGAGGGCAGAGGCGACACCACGACTGCGAACGGTGGGGTCGACCCACAATGAGATGAGTTCGGCGGGGCTGGCGCGGCCTGTGGAGGGGGTCCCCGTGGCCATGCCGACAGGAACGTTCCCGTCGATGTTGACGGCCAGTAAATCGATCGCTCCCGGACTGGACAGACGGTCACGCCATCGGTCATCCGGTGCGTCCGCCCAGTCTTGCAGGCGTGAGCCGAAGGCGCCGGGCGCGTCGGTCAGGGCCGCGAGCCGCAACGTCCGCCAGTCTCGCCAGTCGTCAACGGATACGGTGCGCAGCTCGATGGTCATGGCCCCACACTACTGACAGGCGCGACGTCGAGCAGCGACAATCACGGTGAGGAGAGCTTCGCGAGTGCGGAACGGGAAACGTCCGGCTTACGGGCAGCGAAAATGCGCACACACATCACGGGCAGCTGTATCTTGATATCAAGGTAGCTGGGGAAGGATTGCTATGCGGCTTCATCATGTTCAGGTATCCATGCCGCGCGGTGGGGAGGACCTCGCCCGCCGCTTCTATCAAGACGCACTGGGGATGACGGAAGTGGACAAGCCTCCCGCTCTGGCGAGCCGTGGGGGATGCTGGTTCCGCAGCTTCGACGGCGAGGTTATTTCCGCCGAGATACACCTGGGAGTGGAGGACCCCTTTATTCCGACGCAGAAGGCTCATCCCGCTCTGTGTCTGGACTCGATTCAGGAGTTGGAACGACTGGGGCATCGGGTAGCGGATGCTGGATTTGAGGTTTCGTGGCTGGAACGAGAGACGTTCGAGGGGTACGTGCGCTTTCATGCGCGCGATGGCTTCGGCAATAGGTTCGAGGTAATCACCCCGGCTGGCTAATACAGGAGGTCCCGCTCGACTGCGGCAGCCCGCCGCCTGCGAGGAAATAGGACTTCCTCCGCTAGGCGCTCTAAATCTGAATCCACTTCTCGCTCCAGGTCCAGCGCCGAAGTTTGTTTCGCTTGGATCCGCCGTTCCTCTGCGACACCGGTGGCGTCATTCCCTGTCGATCACACTCCCACGTGCAAACATCTCAGTGAGAGTCCCAGTGCAAAGCGGTCCGTTCTGCGACGCGATCTCAACCAGCCTGGCTGGGCAGGTCCACTAGCTGATGGCGTCCGCCTCGTGAAGGTGTAACTGCAGGTGCGCATGAGCTTCGGTCATCCCGGCATTTTTCATTCGGGGATCGTCGTCAGGAACGGAATCTGCTGGAATGTGGCCGGCAATTGCGCGAACGCGCCCTAGTAAGTTGATGAGGTTTTCGGGAAATTCGCCGAGTGACTCAACCGAAGCCGGTCGCTCCATCTCGGCGAGTTCTGCTGTCTTGGCTGACGTCCACCGTGGTGAGTCTTCGAACCCGGGATCCCAAAGGAGATGGTCGGGGTGAGCATGGGTGGCAAAACCACCGACGACATTGAGCTCACGTTCACGAATGCTCACGGCGAGCGCTTCAAGTTCGTCGGGCAACCATGCTGGATCGTTCCCACGCGCTTCGCCTCGCCCGCTGAGAATAGTCAAATGGCCCGGGCAGGGCGATATGTTGAGAACAACAGCCACTGTTGCAGAATGGATACGATCATGTTCGGTTGCGTAGGCGGTGACGGATCAACCCGGTCCTTGCACAGGCGGTGGTGCGCGGTGCGCAGTGTCGCTTGGACTGTGTGGAGGGCAGGTGTTGGAAAAGGTCAGCTTGTCGAAAGCGGGGACGTCAACTTTGATGTGGTGAGGGGAGGTCTGTGACGCGCCAGGGTTTCGTTGAGTGGGATGGGTACAAGACCTGGTTCACCTCGGTCGGTCAGGGCACGGCGGGCCAGCTTCCCCTGCTTGTTGCCCACGGCGGGCCGGGGATGACGCACGACTATCTGTTGCCTCTTCAGGCGCTTGCCTCCAGTGGCCGCCAGGTCGTTCTCTACGATCAGCTGGGGAACGGCAATTCCACTCACCTCCCCGACAAAGCCGGGGATGCAGAGTTCTGGACGCCGGCTCTTTATCTTGGCGAGCTGCATGAAGTGATCAAGCACCTTGGATTCGGTTCAGGCATGCATTTTCTTGGGCAATCGTGGGGCGGGATGCTTGGAATCGAGTACGCCGTGCGGCGTCCGCACGAACTCGCGTCGCTGGTGTTGGCTGATTCGCCCTCGTCTATGTCAACGTGGGCATCGGAACTCGGCAAGCTGCGCGATGGTCTACCGGATGACGTTCGTCATGTTCTTGACGCGTGTGAAGCAGTGGGGGCCACCGACACTCCGGAATACGGTGAAGCGACGCTGGAGTTTTACCGACGGCACTTGTGCCGGCTCGATCCTTGGCCAGAGGTAATGCAGAAAACCTACGAACTCTCCATGCTGTTTCCGACGGTGTACGGCACGATGATCGGAGCGAATGAGTTCAGTGTCACGGGTTCTCTTCGTTCATGGGACATGGATGACCAACTGTCGAGAATTTCCGTCCCGACTTTGGTTCTACATGGTGAATTCGATGAGGCAAGCGATGAAGTGGTGCGCGCGAGTCGTGAACTGATTCCTGATGTCGAGTATCGAAAGATTCCGGGCGCCAGCCACACTCCGCATCTTGAGAATCCGGAACTGACTATTGCGACCATCGCTGAGTTCCTGGCCCGGCACGATCTGCCACGGTAACGCTGGCGTTTCGGTGGGCGATGATCGCGGCGTGGGGTCGCTTGCCCGGATCGGTTCGAGTGTGCACCTCGTGCACCGTGAATCCTGCGGTTTTGAGCTGTGCGCTCATCTCGGCGACGGGCCAGAAATACGCGGTGGTGACGGCGTGGGGAAACGGCTCAACGGCGTCGCCGTCGAAGAAGCCGATGAGGAGACTGCCGCCCGGCGCAATGCATCGAGCAAACTCACGCAAGACCGATGTCAACTCAGTGGGCGCGAGGTGGATGACGGAGTACCAAGCAAGGACTGCGACCGCGTACCTGTCGGGGACGTCGAGATCGCCCAGTGACCCGATGCGGAATGGGACCGACGGAAACCTTGCTGTCGCTTGCTCGATAAAGTCTTGAACCTGATCGACGCCCTCCACCTCGACACCGAGCTTGCTGAGAAAATCCGTCCAGTGCCCAGGACCGCAGCCCGCATCGATTACCGGCCCGCGCAGGTCGCTCGCCCATTTGACGACAAGCTGCTGATCCGATTCGTGCGTATGCACCATCGATCCGAGCAGCGCTGTGTACTCCTCAGCTCGATCGGCATACGCCTCTCTCACCACATGGTCAGTCACGGGATTGAGTCTAAGGGAATCCCCGTTGTGGTTCGCCGTCCGTGGTTAGCGCGGCTGGACTTCGTATACGGAGCCGTCCCGCGTGCGAACGAGAGTCCCCGCATCGACAAGGTACCGGCGAAGAGTCACCACATCGTCGGCAACCAATGCGAGACGGTCACCGAGCTCGCGTTCAGTCATCTTTTGTCCTGTCGGGAGCGCCCCGGCGACCCATTCCAGCAGTTCGTGACGAAGCGACGGTTTCGCGGGGTATTGCTCGATTCGTCCGTTCCGAATGAAGCGATCGATGCCGTCACGACGCACCTCAGGTTCACTCGCCAGGAGTTCATTGAACACTACGGTGACAGCGTTCCCCTGGTGATCGAGGAGGCCGGCGTCACGCAGAGCGGTGACGGCCTTTGCCCGTTTGGCGTCGGACAGATTTGCCGAGGTGGCGAGAACCGCAGCAGCCCAGACAGCTCGGCGGTCCGGATTAGCGAGAGCAGCGATGATTCGGCGCCATTGATTCGTCATGCGCCCATTCTGTTGCCGGGCACCACAGGGCACAAATCAGCATCGGACGCCTTCACCCACGCTTCGTCGACGAAGGCGGGTGTTCTCGGCTCGGGTTCTGTACAGGCCTTGCTCGGCGCGGGCGTGCCCCTTGACGGTGAAGGGGTAACCCTGACTTACCCGTCAGAAGTTCGCCTTGACGGTGTCAGGGTGGCGTGTTTCGGACACGGTGAAGCCCACTTTGGAGTCACCGTCTGCACCGCGTCATCGTGGACCGGAATTGAGCCCGTCACCCTTACCTGCGACAGCGAAGAGCACACAGTGCCGCTTCTGACACCGCGTGAGCGCATCAACGCGATCATGCTCAATGGCTCCGTCGAAAAGGGTGCCGGCATTGACAATGGAGCCTGCGCTTCGACTCCGTTTCAGTCGATCGGGGAGACACGAATGAGGTTGCCATCCGGGTCGGCGACAACGAATGTGCGCCCGAAGACGTCTTCGTGTGGCTCTTCGATGACAGTGGCGCCCTTGGCCGTCCACGCGGCGAAGCAGTCGTCGACTCCGGATGCTGATCCGGGCAGCATCAGCCCCAACTCACTGGTTCGCGGCGTCGCCGTCGTGACTGTGTCGCCACGGCCAGACCACAGGGCGAAGAGCACGCCCGGGGCTACCTCGAACGGGACGTAACGCGGAGTGATGCTGACAGGGTCCATCTCGAACAGATCTGTGTAGAAGCGAGTGGACCGCTCGACATCGGTGACGTAAATCAGGAACAGGTTTGGTGTTGCCATGGGATCTCCTTGTTAGACGTTCTCGGCTTCGCCAAGCTTCCCACTCAGATGAAGTCCCAATGCCTGCTTCCGATGATTTGCTGCTCCGGCTACACCACCCCGTCATGGGTGTAAGAACTCCGGCAGAAGCCAAAGGTCGATTTCTGGGCTCCTTGCTCATCGTTCTCTACCGGGGCGAGGAACCACAAGAGCCGAGGGATTCTCTTCCAGCGAAACCTGCCCAAGCATCGGGATCGGCGTCAACGGTAACGTCGAATTCTAGATGCTCTTTTCCCAGAGGAACGTGAGTCAACCGGCCGGTCTGCATGATGCGTTGAGTCATCGTCCCACTATCGCCGCCGATCACGGATCGAGGATTGACAGCCGTACCGCCGTCGTTCGGGCACGGTTAGCATGCTTCGCTTGGCGATGTTGTCCGGATTCTCCGCGAGACATGCGGTTTATACGGTGGATCGGAGCCAGACTCGATACCGTGTTGGGAGGGTGCGGCTCGCACGCTTGAGTCAATTCGGGGGGAATCGATGATCCATGTCAGCTTTCGATACGTGAAGTCCGAGCACGTCGGTGACGTTGTTGCATGGCTCAATGAAGTCAACACGGTCCGGCGAAGCGATGCTGTCACTACTCTGATAACCGAGGGCGTCCGCCATGAAACCGCGCACCTGATCGATACGACTGATGGCCCGATCCTTGTGTACGCGATGGAAACGGATGACATTGAACACGCGCGTGCAGTCGGCGAAGTCTCGTTAGCCGACGTCGATAGACGTCACAAGGCAGTCATGCGAACGGCCGACAACGGGCCCGTTCCCGTTCGAGCGTTGCTTGATCTCTATCCCTAAACAGTCGCCGGTAACGATTGCCGTCCCCCCTGCAGCGACAGAAGTCCGCTCAGTACACCGAAGGAATCTCGCATGCTCAGTTGCACCGACGTACTCGCCTGTTCGCGCAACTGCGCGCCGATGATGTCGATCGCGGGGACACCATGCTGAGTATTCGCGAGTACCGCGCCAGTGACGAACGACGCTGGCTGATGTGCCGATTGCTGAGCTTCTTCGACACCGAATACTACGACGATGTCAAGATTCGCAAGACCTCCTTCGCGAACGATCATGTCGAACTGATTGCGGAAAACAACAAGGGGATCGTGGGTATTCTTGACGTCGAAATTGATGGCGACGCCGCAACGATCGATTCCATCGCCGTTCACCCGGACGCTCAGCGTCAAGGCATCGCCTCGAAGCTGCTGCATGAAGTTCTCTGGCGCTTGCCAGAAAGCGTGACGTCATTGGACGCTTGGACACGAGGGACTGAAAGCGCCAACGCGTGGTACACCTCAGCCGGATTCACCGAGAATCAGCGTTACCTTCACGTCTATCAAGATGAAGGAAGCGGCGACCACGGATTCGAGACACCCGCCGGACTTTCGCGACCGGTAACCGCCTTCATGCACGCGCCGATCGAGCTGGAGGACACGCTCCGTGGCCGGTACTCCCGCATTCATGTGTGTCGTCAGTACCTCCTCGAGATTCCCCCGCGCACTGACGATGGCCCGACATCTTGAGCACATACCGTCGTTTCGGCTGCCGTTCCCTTTCAGGGCTCAGTCCCGTCGCCACGGATCTCTGTCAATTCACGTTTTCATTGTTCGGTGGCGTCGGCGTCTCACAGGTGGCTGAAGTCCTGTTCATCGATAACGAGCCTGTTCAGGCCATCGCGGACGTTTACGGCTCCGCCCCATGGGACAGCATCTAGCCATTGCCACTGGTCACTCACAGACCGGCGCCGCTGTCGGACGCCTGTGGGCAGTTCCGTGGCCGTTCCGCTGCCGGCGGACTTGAGTCAGCCCTCGACGGCCGAGTCTGACGTGCCAGACTCCTTAGATGGATCCGGCAAGAGATATGGAACTCGACTTCATCCTGATCGGTGGTCGTGAGCAACGGGAGATCGTCATCATCGATTATGACGACACATGGGCCTCGACGGCAGCTTCCATGGCTCAGAAGATCAAGGACTGCGTGGGCCCAGCTGCGCTGTCGGTCGAACACATTGGATCGACCTCAGTCTCTGGACTGGCAGCGAAACCGGTGATCGACATGCTGCTTGTCGTCGACGACATTGACGACGAGGAGTCCTACATCGTGCCCCTGGAATCCCTCGGGTTACGGCTCCGTGTCCGAGAACCCGGGCACCGGATGCTCCGCACGGCTGAATTGGACTTCCACGTGCATGTTCTTCCGACAAATACCGCCGAACAAATCGACTACCTCGACTTCCGCGACTGGCTCCGGGTCAGCGCCACCGACCGTGCACTCTATGAATCCACGAAGCGGACGCTCGCGGCGAATTCATGGAGTGACATGAACCACTACGCCGACGCCAAGAGCGCAGTCATCCAGCAGATACTCACACGTGCACGCAACTGGCGAGCAGTCCAACCCACCAGCGTGGCCCCAGATTCGTGCCGCCGGACCGTCTGACGTCGCAGTGGACAGGAAAGTGTCGATCTGGAGACGCTGGGTTGTGACTTCGGTGAGCGACAGCTGGCAGTAAGTTCGCCCGCAATCGCTTCAGGTCCGGCCCGGTCAGGTAAACGGCGCCAGAATCGGGCGGCTGACGCCTTGTGATTCCATTCCATTCCCCAGCTTGGAGTTGTTGCCTCGGGTAGTCCCGATTTTCATCAAGGCAGGTTCAACAGGTTGGTAGAGTGGGGGCCTCTGGGGGGAAACTTGTGGCCACGACTATTCTTACGTCCTTCATCCATGACACAGCTGGCACTTTGCTCGCCGCGATTAATGGTCTGCTGGGCGCATGCGCATTGCTCTCTGAAAATGGCGCCGATCTCGTCGTCAGACGCACGTATTGATTGCCCTACCTCGGCGTGCCTCACAGTACGTCGCATCTCGGCTGTTCACCTACGTCGGAAGTAGCGTCTATGCCTCGATTGGCCCACTCTTGGCGGCAATCATGTTTGACGCCAATGCCGCGCAGATAGGTTTGATCACCGCGACGTCGATGGCCGTAAGCCTCTTATTGAGAATCCCGGTTGCGTCCCTGGCTGACCGGGCGATCGACGAGCGGCGAGTCATGATCATTTGGGGACTGCTCGCCGCAGCGGCATCCGCACTCACGCCGATTCTTTGGTTAGCGGGTGGGCTCAACTTCTGGTCGTTTCTCGGCTGCGTTATGCTTGCGGCTGCTTGCACCGCCGTACTCAGTTCGGTGGGTTTCCGTGTGGTCAACCGCTTAGCCCCTCATGGTCAACGCACACGTCTGGTCGGCCAGCTGAATGGCGCTCAGAGCGTCGGCAGCATAGTAGGACACTCACTCGGCGGTCTCCTCATTGGTGTGATGCCGCCGCCGCTGGCCACCCTCCTGGATTCCGGCATGTCACTTCTGGGGGTGGCAACGATGCCCAAAATGGAGCCGGGCGCCGAACATGGTGCGCTGGCTGTGGCGGTCGTTCCAGGCGCGAATCCGGCGCGCGATCAGGCGGTGACGTTGATTGCCGTGTGGCGAGCGGCTCTCAATTCGGCTAGCTTGCGGTTGGCGATCTCAGTTGGAATTGCGGGAAGTGTTCTTGAGCCGGTCGTGGTGCTGTATCTCTTGCGTGTTGCCGGCTTGGATCCAGCATTCATCGGGCTCGCCTTGGGAACCGGAGCGGTGGGTGGCGCGCTGGGTGGGTTACTTGTTGGCCGCACGGTCGAGCGGTTCGACTCCCGCAACACGATACTTATAGGCACAGCGGTGATGCTTGCGGGTACTCTGGTGCTTCTTGCATTCGGCGGTACCAGCGGGCTTGAGTTTGCTTCCGCTGCGGTCTTTGAATTGGGGACTGCGTGCGGCGGAGTCCTAGTCGTGGCGTCGGCTATGGGGGAACTTCAAGAGCGCACGGACGTTGACCGAATTTCTCGCACGATGACCGCGGCCGCGGTGGCGATGGAGGGCACGGGGATTGCCGGCATCGGGCTCGGCGCGCTGTTGGCTAGTGTCGCCGGACTATTCGTGCCTTTCTATCTGGCCATTGCCATTTACGCGCTGATCTTGCTCTACGTGTTGGTGGCCACAGTGCGGAATGACCGACGTCAGGAGGGGCGGCTCGACGGATTTCTCGTGCACCTGCCCTCTGATGAATGACGATTCGGCCCGATAGTCAGTGGGAACGCCATGTTCAACCCAGTCCACAAATGGTTGCCGGCCCAGCGAGGAAGCAGCCTCGACCTCATCGGCCATTCTTTCTAAGTAGTTCCCAGCGTGGCGCCAGACCGCCTCACTGTCGACGTCGCCATACCCAGCACACAATGCTTCCAGGCGCTGTTCGATGAGATGACGTGGAGGATTTTCGCCCAAACGATCAGCCGTTGACGGCTTCAGCGGCACCGCCTCAAGTGCTATCTGCGCCAAGTCGTCGAGGGGTGATCCAAAACGGGCCAAGTCCCAATCGATGACCCCGGTGAGGTGGGCTCCGTCGTGAAGTGTGTTCCAAGGCCCGAGGTCGCCGTGGTTCACGAGCATGCTGGGCCCGGCTGCCTCGGGTCCCCAAAGGAACGTGGTTCCAGGTGGGAGCACAAACCCGTGGACGGCATCGTGATATTCGCGCAACCACTGACCCAACTCGGTCATCCACGCCACGCTTCGAATGAAGGAGCTCCACGGGCGGAAGGCCGCTTCCCCAGAAACATATGAGAGCAGCTCGAATTCTTTCGTGCCTCCTACTACGGTCGGTACCCGACCGAGGCCCTGATGCTCCAGCCAAATCAGGAGTGCCTCGGTCGCGGCGCTTTGCTTGCCCCGGTCGCGGCGCACGAGATCTCCCTGCCGGAACACATTGTTGCTGTTTCCGCCGTCCAGTTTGATCCACAGCGAGTCATCCATTGTCTGCCCCCTCCGCCAAACCTATCGAATGGGAGAGCTGAGGTCCACGGCTGGTCTCAGCCACCCTGGGGGAGCGGGCTGACGCAGCGCGCGGTGTGATCATGACCATGCACACGCGGGCATGCCCCAGCCGGTGCTCGGGGCACGCGCTTCACATTTTCATCGAACGCCCTCGACGCGCTGACGGATGCCGCGACGGTCATGGTCTGACTCCGATCAGTGGCCGCTCGGCTGCTTCCGCCCGGGCTGCTGCTGAGCGTCGACCAGCACGGCCACCGTGCGGGCGGGAACGGTGACGGTTCCCGTGGCCGCCGCCCACGTCGTGGTCTTGACGACTGTATCCTGGCCCTCCGCCTGCGTCGGACTCAACGTGAAGCCGTGCCCGGCGAGGTCGACCAGGCGCAGGGTCTGCGCTGTCGGGCTCGCGTTGAACACCACGAGCACGCCGTCGAGCTTGCGGTCGACATCAACACCGACCGTGTCGTCGATGCGCATCGCAATGACGCCGGGGATCGCCGCGGGCCCGCTGGCCGGGAAGGACAGCTTTTGCTTGATCAGATTCGCGTCGCCCAGCCGGAATAACTTGGTCGATTGCTTGAGTCGAAGCAGGTCCTCGGCTTGACTCGAAGCGGCCGCGATATCGGTCGGAGTCGGTACAAGCGCCGGATTCGCCAGCAGGGGAGCCTGGATCGACCACTTGTCCGCGTTCGCGGCAGCCCCGGGCAGGCCGACGCCGAAGTTGCTCGTCTGGCCGGTCCAGTCGATGCGGTTGAACCAGTCTCCCGAGTTGTAACTGTCCCGGTCGAGAGACTTGGACCGCAGCAGGTCTGTGCCCGCGTGCCACAGCGACGGCGCTTGCGACAGGGTTGCGGTGGCCAGAGACAAGGTGTTCATCCGCACCCGGTCGGTCATCGCGGTTTCCACCGGCAGCTTGAGGACGAGCAGGTCAAAGAGCGTCTCGTTGTCGTGCGCGTCGACGTAGTTGATCACCTCGTCCGGCTGATCCGCGTAGCCGGCCGGCGACCCGTTGTAGTCGATGCCATCGCCCCGCTTCACGGTTCCGTCGCTGGTCAGGAAGCTGAACGACCGCAGGTTCGCGGCGAGGCCGAGCCGGACAAGGTCGCTCGCCTGGCCCAGTTTGGCCAGTGCCTCCTCGGTGCTGCCGTTGATCGGCGCACCGTTGGGGTCGGTACCCAGACCGGTACCGAAGCCCTGCTGCTGCACGGTGCCGCCGTCGACGGGACTGCCGCCGTGCACGGCGTCGCGCAACCGGTCATTGAAGGTACCGATCCCGGTCCCACCGAGCTGACCCTGCGTCGCCTGCTGGAACAGCGCATTGTTTGCGACCTCGCCGAAGTTCCAGCCTTCACCGTAGAGGTAGATCGCGTGGCCATCCACGCCGTCCTTTTTCTTCGTGAGCTTGTCCAGTGCACTTCGCACGGCCAGCATGTTCTGTTTCGAGTGGTGTCCCATCAGGTCGAACCGGAAGCCGTCGACTCGGTACTGCCCGGCCCAGAGCACGACGGAGTCGACCATGAGCTTTTCAGCGAGCCGGTGTTCGGTGGCGATGTTCTGGCAGCACGTCGACGTTTCCACCGCTCCCAGCGGGTTGAGCCGGTGGTAGTACCCCGGGACGACCTTGTCGAGTACGGACCGCGGGCCCTGACCGCTCGCCGCGGTGTGGTTGAACACCTCGTCGAGCACGACCTGCAGGCCGTCCTGGTGCAGGGCTCCGACCATGGTGCGGAACTCGGCCACCCGGGTTCCGCCGCGCGGCTTGACCGCATATGACCCCTCGGGTGCCTGGAAATGCAATGGGTCGTAGCCCCAGTTGAAGCCGTCGGCGTCGGCGGTGGCCTGAACGCACGCCTGTTGCTCCGTTGAGGCCGGCCCGAACGAAGCGAGGTCGCACGCCGGCACCTTCTGCTTGCTGCGGTCTTCTTCAATGGTGGCGATGTCGAAGGTCGGGAGCAGGTGCACCGTGTTGAGACCCGCCTTCGCGAGCTCCTTCAGGTGCCGAGAGCCCGCGCCGTCCACGGCGAACGCGCCGTAGGTGCCGCGGAGTGCCTCGGGAACGGTCTGGTCGGAGATCGAGAAGTCACGCACGTGCAGTTCGTAGATCGACCGGTCGACGGGGTTGTCGATCGTGGGCGACTCGGTCTTCTCCCAGGTCTTCGGCCGGTACTTCCCGTCGGCGAGGTCGACGAACACAGACCGGGTCGAATTGGTCGTGAGGGCTACCGAGGACGGGTCGGTGACCTGGTTCATCTCGACCTTGCCGGTGGTGGGGGCGAAGACAGTGACCTCCACAAGGAAGGATGCATCGGCCCAGCCCGTCGCACCGGTCACCGTCCACGATCCGTCGCTTTGGCGATTCATCGAGATCCGCTCGGGGTCGACGGTATCGCCGTTCGTCCACACCAGTAGATCCATCTTCTGGGCGGTCGGTGCCCAGACTGCGAGGCTCGGCTTCTTCTTCGACCAGGTCACCCCGAGGTCCCGGGAGACGGCGGCGTTGCCGTAGAGGTCGTCGAGCACGCCGGGCAGTTGTACCCCGGTGAGCGCGGTCAACGCGCCGTCGGGGCCGGTCTGGCTGACCTTGAGCTGGGTGGTCAGCAGCTTCTCTTTCTGGGCCCGATCGATTCCGACCGGGCGGAGCACGACGGCGTTTGCAAACGCGGGGAACGCGGCCTTCTGCGCGTCGGAGAGCCCGGCCTTGTCGTAACGCAACGCCACAGTGTCCCCGCCGGTGATTTTTCCATCGACGAGTTCCAAGGTCGCTTCCGCCGAGGAATGCAGGGCGTAGCCGAGATTTTCCGGGTCGGCGTTGACGGGTAGCAGGTCGCGCGGCCACGCCAGCGTGTCCTGGTTGAGCCAGCTGGCACGCTCTTGCCCGGTTCCAGACAGGGGCGGGTCCGTGGCTTCAATGGTGAGCACATGGGTGGCCAGGGTGTAGCGGAACGTCGTCAACTTTCCCGACGTGGCGGTGAAGCCGATGTTGGCGCCGTTCGGTGCGCCATCCGCACCATAGTTCTCGGCCCAGCCGAGCCCATGCGCGGCCTTGCCCTCATAAGTCCCGGTGGGCAGGGCACTCGTGCTCCAAGTCAGGATGCCGTCACCGTCGATGTCCTGCAGCCACGTCGCGAGGCAGTCCGGTTTCCAGTCGCCGGGGCACCCCGCTTCCTCCTGGAACGAACCGGCAGCGACCACGATGGGGCCCTGGGCCGTGTTCTGGAAGAAGTGGTTTTTCGGATCGAAATAGAACGTCACCGGTCCGCCGGGAGCGGTGAAGGCCACGTTGGCTCCGTCGGGCACCCCGCCGGCACCATAGTTGACGTCCCAGGAGCCGTTGATCGCGATCTTGTACTCGTAGGCGCCGGCCGGGAGGTCGAACGTGCCGGCGTAGACTCCGTCGGCGCGTTTGGTCAGCTTCGCTGCCTCGCAGCTGGGCTGCCAGTCCGCCGTGCAGCCCATCTCGGAGTCGACGCTGCCCGCGACCGTGACCAGGTCGACGGCGGGAGCCGGTGTTCCGGTCTCGGCGAGGGTAACTGTGTTGCCGACGGAGGCGAAGCTGGAGGCAGCTGCTCGCTGGCCGGCGGCATCCGTGGACACGGCGCGGTACTCCACCAAGGTGCCCTTCGCCAGTTCGGCCGTGTCGTGGAAGACACGCGGGGTGCTGTCTTCGGCAGTGCCGAGGGCGGTCCAGTCCGAGGAGCCCACGACGCGCCAAGCGAAACCGGTCTCCCGCCACGTGCCCTGATCGACGCTGGCTGACACCGGTGACACGCCGGAGACGCCCGCACCGGCGAGGGGAGCGGCGACCGTGATCGCGGCGGCGCTGACGGGCGCAGTCACAGTGCGGTCGGCCATCAGAACGACCGAGCTGAGCGCGGGCACGGAGACGGAGAGGTCTCCGGCCCCGGTCGATAGCGCGGGGCTGCCGGTGCCGTAGACCACGGAGAAGGATGCGCCGTCGGTCAGCGTCGGCACGGTCACAGTCTTGGCGACGGTCGAGTTATTGACCGCGACGAGGTGCTCGATCTTCTCGGTGCGGTCGACCCTGCTGAACGCGTAGATCCCGGCGCCGGTGTCGGCGAACCGTTCGATTTGTGCGCCCGTAGCCAGGGCCGGGTGATCGCGCCGCAGTGCGGACAGTGTGCTGATCCGTTTGTAGAGCGGGGCATCCGTGCCGAAGCGGTCAACGGACCCGGCCGTTTCTCCTGTGATCAGGGGCTGATTCGCGTAGTCGGCCACCTTGGTGGCGAACATGGACTGGCGGGCGTCCTTGTCGCCGCCCGGACCGGCGAAGCCCTGTTCGTCTCCGTAGTAGATCACGGGCTGGCCGCGGGTGAGAAACATCAGGTCGTGGGCGAGGGTGTCCCGCTGCAGCGGCGAATCGGTGCTCTTCAGAAACGAGCCGATGCGGCCCATGTCGTGGTTGCCGAGGAAGGTCGGCAGGGCGGCGGCGCTGGTGCGGGGCGTCGTGTAGAGGTCGTCGCTGGCGAACAGTTGGCTGAGACCCTTCGCCGAATTTCCGGATGCGAAACTGGTCGCCTGAGACTGGAAACCAAAGTCGAGGACGGACCCGAGGTCGGTCTTGCGCACGTAGGGAGAGGTCTTGGCGGCATCCGCGTCGTAGACCTCACCGAACATGAAGAAGTCCGGCTTGCCCTGAGTGTGCGCGTAGTCGAGAACCGCCGTCGACCAGGTCTGCCAGAACTCGAGGTTGACGTGCTTGACGGTGTCGATGCGGAACCCGTCGATTCCGATATCGATCCACTTCTTGTAGACGTCGATGAAGCCGTTCACGACGGTCGGGTTCTCGGTCATCAGGTCGTCCAGGCCGGAGAAGTCCCCGTCGAGCGCGCTCTCGCCCTGGAAGGTCGAGTCGCCGCGGTTGTGGTACAGCGTGGGGTCGTTCAGCCAGGCCGGCACTTTGCGGTTGGCGTTGTCCGGGGTCAGGGTCGGGGTGTAAGGGAACGAGGAGGAGTTCATCGAGGGGAAGTCGGACGTGCCGGCATAGTCGTCGGGGTCGAAGGCGACGCCGGCCGCTGTCTTGTAGGGGGATGTCGCCTTGTCGACGTAGCTGTAAGTCTTCTGGGCATTGTCGATCAGGTCGGCGGTGTGATTCGTGATGATGTCGAAGTAGACCTTGATGCCGCGGGAGTGCGCGTCCGTGATGAGGGATGAGAGTTCGGCGTTGGTGCCGAGGTGCGGGTCGATTCGGGTGAAGTCGGTGATCCAGTAGCCGTGGTAGCCGGCCGAGGCATTCGTACCGACGCCCTGCACGGGGTTGTTCATGAATGAGGGCGTGAGCCACAGGGCCGTCGTGCCGAGCCCCTGGATGTAGTCGAGTGATGACCGCAGGCCGGCGAGGTCTCCGCCGTTGTAGAAGCCCTTGTTGCTCGGGTCGAAGCCGGACACCAGCGAATCCGTGCCGAGGCCCGCCGCGTTGTTGGACGTGTCGCCGTCTTTGAAACGATCGGTCATCACGAAATAGAACTGTTCGTTGCTGCCGGGTTCGCGCGCTGGGGCCGCCGCGAGGGGGGCGTCCGCCGCGGAATAGGGACCGGCGAGTGAGAGCACCTCAAGACCTATCCGTTTGAGGGCGAGATTGAAGGTGAAGCGAAGGTGGCTGTCCCCGGCGATGGTGAGCGGGATGTTGGCGGCCCCGCCGTCGAGGCCGTATGAGCCCTCGAGAGTGTCGTTGAGTGCTGCTTTGTATTCGTAGCTGCCAGCTGGAACGGTGAACTCTGCCGACCAGACCCCGTCGACCCCGGTCGGAGCTAGCCGGGTGGCAGCGCAGTCTGCCTGCCAGTCCGCGGCGCAACCGAGTTCGGTCTGCAGGCTGCCCACGAGACCGACGGTCGGGGTCGCCGCGACAGCGGCCACCGGGGAGAATACGAGGCCGGCTACGATGATCGCCGTAGCGCCGATGGTGGCCACAATTCGGCGTGCAGCGGCGTGACTGGTCAACATTGACTCTCCCCCAACTGGCACCGAACGGCGCTCAGAACAACGCTTGAGACGCTACTCCCGGGCAGCACCTTGTGCAAGCGTTTGCAGTCAATTGAGCACGGATGTCCGAAATTGTTTCGAAACCGGGTCATTCACCCCCGAATGAGAGGCAGATCTGCCTGTTTCGATCGGATTGGCTCAGGATCACCCAGACCCGTGATTTCCAAAACAACCACGCACTGACAAGCCGCACCTGGCTGTCACTCAACCCTCGCGACCGCCAGAAAATTCACGAACGGGCAGGTCGGGACGGGTGTGTTGATGCGAGACTGGGATCGTGTTGGAAAACAATGAACGTGGGTTGGTGACTGCCGCCGAGGCGATAGTGCAGGCACTGCCAGATAATGACATGCACACGGTCGCCGCGGCGGCCATGGATACCCATGGCAATTTTCACACGGGCGTGAACGTGTTTCACTTCACGGGCGGGCCCTGCGCCGAACTCGTCGTCATTGCAGCCGCCGCGCAGGCTCTCGCCGGCCCTCTCGTCACTATCGTCGCGGTCGGTGACCGTGACCGTGGGGTGATCGCTCCGTGCGGTCGGTGCCGTCAGGTCTTGCTCGATCTTCACCCCGACGTGGCAGTAATCCTGCCTCACCCCAGCGGTGGTGTCACAGCGGAACCCATACGGGATCTACTACCCCGCAACTACTCTGCACCGGAGCCTTCAGCTGGTCCCAGAATCGTCTACTTCAACCCTCGACACTATGACAGCATCGCTTCGGGTCAGAAGACAATCACTATCCGCCACCACGATCCCATCCAGCCAGGATCAGCGGTGCTTGTTTTCGACGACGGAGACACCATTCGGCGCCTCGACGCCCGGATCGAGAGCGTCGAATCACGCCGATTCGATCACCTGAGTGACGACGATGCCCGACGGGAAGACCTCCCCGACGCGGACGCTCTCCGCGGAGCGCTGCGCACGCACTACCCGCACCTCGAAGGCCACGATGTCGTGGACGTCGCGACGTTTCACCTGGGTACTGCTTGACGCGGGACGGTGCCCAAGTGCTATTTCGGGCTCTTCAGCACAGATATGCGTTGAGAAGTACCGGGACCGATCGTTGTTTTAGGATGCGGGACGCATCATTGTGCTTGGAACACCCGATGTGGACGAAAGCACCTGATGGTGTTGGGGCTAAGTCATGTCCTTCGATGAAGTCTGGCTGCAAACGTAGATTGCGTTTACCTGCTGCTCACCTTGATGGCCGAAGGTGAGTTTATGATCACAATGACGGCTACCGTCCGAGCTGTTGAATCACTCGGCTCCTCTCCGGTTCTCGGAAACAATCTTCGCCAGCACTACGAGCACACCCCACTATTTACTGGCCAAATGTTCGTCGTGCTCCCCGGAATAGGTGCCGTGGTGGTCACGGAAAAGCCGCATTCTTATCGATTTGACATTGTCGGAAACGATCAAAGGACCATCGACCACCGGGTCATCCTGTTGGAGTCTGCGGTACGGGCTCACGTTGCGGGTCTACCGGTCCGATTCCGATGGGAGCAGGCCTTACAGGCGGCGATTCCTTTCGAATAGTCGCCCAAGATACCGGGAGGCCGGCTGACAGGGTCTGATTTTTAGTCCTTGCGTGACCCGAGTGCAGGCTTGATCTCGACGTCCTAGCCCCCATAGGTCGCGCTCAAAGTGAGGGGTGTCCCGTTGCCCTCACAGGCTTGCCCGATGATGTTGCGGGCGGCATCCGATTCGTTCAGGGGCTCATGGACGAGGAGTTTGCCAGGTACTGCATTAGGTCCCGAAAGTTCGGCCAGCACGGCGGGCACTTGCTGTTCGATCAGACCAGAAGACGTTGCGGCCAGTTTCGTGAGGTCGCTGGCGACCTGGTCGATGACCGATGTCCACTCGGCCTCGGCGACATGACCGCGGATGAACCCTTCTTCGGCATTGCGGATGGCGCTCTCGATTGTGGATAGCGTGTGGCATTCCGCCATGATTTCAGCGTCAGGAGTGGCCGCATCGGTGCGGAACACGGCGGTCAAAGCGAATGTGCTGTCTTCAGGAACGCCCACGGTGAGGTTCATCTTCGCGTAATCGGGTAGCGGCAGGTGGAATGAACGAAGTCCTCCACACGAGCCGGCCCGGTGCATGTCCGAGTTGGTTGAGAGAGAGAAGCTTCCGCCGGTGCACGCGAACGTGACCAGCATGGACTGAACCCCCGCGGGAACTTCGACGCTGCGCTCGAGCTGTCCCTGGCCGCCCAGGGCGACCACCGGCCACGCCGTCGAGTCGACGGCAGTTTTCGTCGACGGTGACGACGCTTTCGGCGCTTCGGTAGCACACCCGGTCAGGACGAGCGCGGTCGCTATCGAAAACGCGGCAAGCCCCCCAGCAATTGCATTCGTTCGAGACATGGTTCCCCCTACTGCTGCTGCGCGGCTGTGCGCGGCACATTCAAACTAGCAGCAGCACCGAGCGAAACCGTAACGCAGAGAAAGCAGCCGCCGGGCGTCACATGCCGGAAAGGATTGTATTGCAGACTGGATAGCGGGGGCTGATTGCATGCAATCCTCCTCGCACCTTGGTCGACGCTGTCTTTGGCAGTCGCTCGCCGCGATTTTCCAGCACCCCACGAACCGAGAAGAGACGTAACCATGGCACACCACGATGTACCCGATGTCTACAATCGCCTGTGGACGGCGCAACATGAGCCGGTTCTGAGCATTCGCAGCGGTGACACCATCAGCTTTGACGTGCGGGATGCGGCCGACGGCCAGCTTGAGAGCTACCGCAATGGGGACGAGGTGCCCCATCGTGACGGGTCCCGCAGTTATCCGATGCGGGGACCGATCATGGTCGACGGCGCCGAACCCGGTGACGTGCTGGAAATCGAGCCTTTGGAGTTCAGGCCGATGGGGTGGGGGTTCACCGCCAGCCGTCCCGGCGCAGGCCTGCTGCCGGATGACTTCACCGAGTCCTACATTTATAAATGGGACCTCTCGAACGGCCAGACGTCGGCATTTCTGGACGTGGCCACGGTGCCCCTGCGTCCCTTTCTTGGGGTCATGGCCTGCACACCGCACACGGCCGAACCCCTTCCGGTCATGCCGCCGGGCAATTTCGGCGGGAACATGGACATCCGTGATCTGGTTGTAGGCACCAAGATCTATCTTCCGGTCAGCCTCGCTGGCGCACGGTTCATGTTCGGCGACCCGCATGCGGCGCAGGGAGATGGCGAGGTCTGCGTGACGGCCATCGAAGCTCCCCTGAGCGGATGCCTGAAAGTCACCCTGCACAAGGGGCGTTCCATTCGGTCTCCCCAATTTCAAACCTCCGGGCCGCTGCGCACGGGTATCGAGGATTTGGGGTATTACGCCACCACCGGCGTGGGGCCGGATCTGCACGAGGCCGCCCGCGATTCGCTGCGGAACATGATCGACCACATGTGTTTCACCTACAGAATCCAGCCGCACGAGGCATACCTGCTGAGCTCTGTTGTCGTTGACTTGAAAATCAGCGAGGTCGTGGACTCGCCCAACTGGATCGTCAGCGCGTACCTGCCGCTGTCGGTGATGAGGTCGTCAAGTCACGGGTGGTGAGCGCCTCTCCTGGCCGCAGGGGAGCCCGTCGGACTCCGGACCTGCCTAGTCGGTTTCAACTCGGCAGGCAGTGCGCTAGGAGGCCGGCAGGATTTCCAGTGCGCTGAAGTTCCACCGGTCGGTGGTCGGAGCAGTGTCGTTGAGAGTGACCTGGCCGCCGACCGTGCCTCCGGCGGTGGTTTGGCGTTGAACCCAGAACGTGTCGCCGACCGGGGCCAGATATTCATCCACCTTCGTCTGGTTGGTACCGACGGTGCGGGTGATCGCGCCGTCCCAGTCATTGCCCACACCCCAGACCCAGGATGCGGCGTTGCTCAGCGCCAGTGAGATGCTCGGGGCACCGGTCGCAGCGCTCCCGGCGGCTGTCCGACCGTCGAGTGTGAGGTTCGCGTTCTGGAACGCAACCACACTGATCGAGCCCACGTAGGATCCGGTCTGGCGGGTGGCTGTCACCGTGACATTGCTGAGAGTGGTCGGTGCCACGGCTGTCCATATCTCGGAGGTACCCGGCTGGGCGTTGCTGCGCTGACGCAGCCTCCACGTCAGGCCACCGCCGGTCACGCCGCTGATTGTTTGGGTTCCCGAGGAGGGGCCGTCCGAACTGACGAAGGCCACTAGTAGCTCATTCGAGGCGCTGGTCGTCACGCCGGTGGCGCTGATGGAGCCCGCTGCGGCGGACTGATGGAAGACCACGGTTCTGTCAACGGTCAGGGGCAGTGCCGCAGCGCCGGTCGTGACGGTGACGCTGTTGCTCGCTGTACTGATGTTTCCGGCTGCGTCCTTGGCCGTCACGGAATAGCTGTACGTCGTCGCGGCCAGCGTGGCACCGTCAACGAAGGAGGTGGCGGTTGTGCTGCCGATCGGCGCTCCGTCGCGGAATACCTGATAGCCGGTGACACCGACATTGTCTGTCGCCGCAGTCCAGCCCAAGGTGATTGACGTTCCATTGGCCGTAGCCGTCAGGTTCAGGGGTGGCGTGGGTTTTGTGACGTCGGCCGTTGCCGTTGCCGCCGCCTCGTTGGAGTACGGGCCGGTGTTGCCCACCGCGTCACGGGCACTCACCCGGTAATAGTATGTTCCGGCTGTAAGGCCTGAATCCGTGAAAGACGTTGTGGCTGTGGTGCCGACTTTGTTGGCTGCACTGGGCGTGAACGCGATCGTCGTTGATCGATACACGTCGTAGCCGGCGACGCTCGTGTTGTCCGTGGCGGCTGTCCAGCTGAGCGCCGCGCTGCCGACACTCCCCGTCGCGGTGAGATTAGCCGGTGCCGTTGGAGCGACCGTGTCCTCGTAGGGTGCGGGGAAGCGGACAAAAGTCGAGACCGACGGGACACCGCTTGCATTGACGATCGACAGCAGATAATAGCCAGGAGGTGCCGTGTTGCCGTCAACGGGCATGACGACATTCAGGCCACCCGCACCCTGGCTGAAGGGCAATGACATGGCGCGGGCGTTCTGGTCGAAGGAATGTGTCACCGATCCGGTACGAGTGAGCGATACCGAGGTGATGCCCGCTGCGTCCGGTGTCTGAATGAAAGTGGATGCGCCATACTGCACGGTCTTGGGTGCGGTGGTGATGGTCGGTCGGGCGCCCTTGAAGAGGTAAGACGGTGAAAAGATCTGAGAATTCTTCTGGTCGGGAACCCCAGCGTCTCCGCCTGAACCCGAGATGAAAACCCGGCCGTCGGGTAGCAAGACTGCGACCGAGTGATAGAGACGCGGTACTGACATCGCCGCTTGATCAGACCATGCGCCGGTAGCCGGGTTCCAGATTTCTGCCGGCAGCACCGCGTTTCCGTTCACGTAGCCGGATTTGTCCGTCTCACCGCCCGTGACGAGCACGGTCCCATCAGGGAGGTTTGTGAGGTTGGCGAAGCTGCGGGCATAGTGCATCGGCGCAGTGGGCTGCCAACTGGGATTGGCCTGGTTCATGTCGAGTGTGAACGCAGTGTTGGCCGATGGCCCTGAGTTGCCGCTGTCGGCAGCAGAGCCTGCCTTGATGAACTTGCCGGGTGCGTAATTGGCAATGGTGCTGCCGTCGATGATCCGATTGTCCACGACCGACCACGTCTGGGTCTGCAGGTTCAACACCCGGGTGTCCGTAGCAACTTCCGAGGCTCCGGCTGCCAGCACCCGGCCGTCGGGCAGTTGGTACATGAAGGGATAAAACGGAAGGTTTTCTGTGGCGCTTGATGCCATATCGGCCCATGTGCCGGCGGCAGGGTCATAGATCTCGGGAATTGTCACCAGGTCGGTAATGGAGGTATCGGAGCCGGAGATGGTCAGCACCCGGCCGTCACCGAGCGTTGTGCCGGTGGCATACCAACGGGCATGGTTCATCGGGGCCAGGGTCTCCCAGTCCTGCGTCACCGAATTGAATGCAGTGACCGCTTTGATGCCGAATCCGCCGCTGGTGGCGGTGCCGCCCAACACCAGAATGCGGCCGTCCGCCAAAACGGCCTGGCCGGCGCAGAACAGGTCGACTGCGGAGTTCGGCACCTGGGTGATGACGCCGCTGGTCGGCTCGTACACGTACTGCTGGCCACCGGTGGAGAAATCGCCTTGGAAGGTCAAAATTTTCCCTGAGGGCGTGAGAGCGGCGTGAATGGACACTTCGGGCCAGGGGATGACCGAGCCCCATTCTCCGATAGCGGATGAATTACTCGCGCCGAGGTTGTTGACGGCAACGCTCACCGTCACCGAGGTGCCGGTGTTGCCGGCCGCATCGCGGGCGGTTGCACTGAGAGTGTGGCCGCCATTGGCGACGGTGCTCGTGTCCCATTGCACGCTGTAGGGCGCTACCGTGTCGGCGGCGCCAAGGTTGACGCCGTCGAGCAGGAACTGCACACGCGCCACCCCGACGTTGTCAGTCGCATTGGCGAGCACCGAGATCGTGCCGTTCACGCTGGTGCCGCCGGCCGGACTGGTGATGACCGCCGTGGGCGCGGTCGTGTCGTTGGCCACGGTCACCGTGACGCTGGCGGACGTGGTCGAATTGCCCGCTGCATCGCGGGACACGGCACTCAATCCATGCAGGCCGTTCGCTGCCGTGGCTGTGTTCCACGAAATGGAGTACGGCAGGGATGTGACTTCCGGGCCCGAGTTGGCGCCGTCGACCTGGAATTGCACGCCGACAACGCCCACGTTATCGCTGGCGCTGGCTGTCAGCGTGATTGTGCCACTGACGGCGGCTCCGGTCACCGGTGAGGTGATCGCCGCGCTGGGCGGAGTGGCATCGAGAGCTGGGGCAAGGGTCGTGAAGGTGGAGTCACCGGAGACAGCGATGTTGCCCGCCGCGTCAGCCGATTTCACCCGGTAGTGATAGACGGTGCCGGAGGCAAGGCCGCTGAGCATCTGGCTGTGGGTGGTGGTCAGGCCGCTCACCAAGGTTGACGTGCTGCCGTAGGCCGAACTCAGCCCATATTGCACCTGACCAGAAGCGGCTTCATCGGTGGTCCAGCCGACGGTGACGCTCGATTGGCTGACAGCGCTCGCCGCGATGGTACTGATGACGGGCGGGACGGTGTCGGGTGCGGGGGTTGTCACTGACACCGGATTCGAAGGGACAGAGGCATTGCCGGCCGCGTCGGTTGCCTGAACTGTATAGCTGTATGTCGTTGAGCCGGTCAGTCCGAGGTTGCTGAAGCTTGTGCCGACGCTGGTACCGGCCGGTATCCCGTCACGGGCGATGCGGTAACCGGTGACGCCCGTGTCGTCGGTGCTCGCGATCCAGCTCAGGTCAACCTGGGTTGGAGAAACAGCGGCCGCCTGCACGGAGGTTGGGACGGAGGGCGCCACCACATCAACGGCCGAAGGCAGGATTTCGATGAGAGCCAGATTCCACATGTCATTGGTGGGGGCAGTGTCATTGAGAGTCACGGGAACCAGGCTTCCTCCGGTGCTGGCCGCAGTCTGCCGCTGAACCCAGTAGGTATCACCTGACGGACTCAGATACTCATCGACGCTGTTCTGGCCGGTACCGAGGGTACGAGCCGTCGCCCGGTTCCAGTCGTTGCCGGCGGCCCAGACCCAGGAACCCGCCTTAGTGGGGGAGAGGGTTGCCGTCGGCGCGCCGGTGGCGGCTGCGGCTGCCACGGTGGCACCGTCGGCGGCAGTGTTGGCGCCCGTGAAGGCCGTAACCACCATCGAACCGCCAAACGATCCACCGCCGCGGGTGGCCGTCACCACGGCATTTGTCACGACGGCCGAAGCGACGGCTTGCCAGATCTCACTCGTTCCGTACTGAGCGTTGGAGCGTTGCCTCAGGCGCCACGTCAATCCGCCGCCGGTGACGGACGAAAACGATTGCTTCGCCTTGGTGCTGCCATCGGACATGATGAAAGCCAGGAGCAACTCATCGGGCTGGCTTGTGGTGAGAGCCGGGGCGCTGAGGCTGGAGGCCGCTCCCGCCTGGTGAACGATCACCTGCTTGTCGACCGCCAGGCCCGCCACTGATACTGCCTGAGCCTCCTGAGCCGACGGCGGGCCGTTCAGCGTCAGGACCACAGACATGCACACCGTCAGGACTATGGCCACGACGAACGACGGCGACCTCTTTGCTGCACGTGACTCGTGCCGTCTTTCGTCAGGTGCCGAATCGTGCAGTCTGCGATTGCACATGAACTCAGATGGCATCCCGACCACACTCTTCTCAACGCCGGGGGGTCTCGTACAGCAGATTGAGATCAGCGGGTGGGGGAATCGCCCCGGACAGGTTTGGCCACTCGGTAGTGGCAAGGATGACCTGATTCCAATCAACCGTCAACGGTCAACTGTGAGCCGCTGGACCTGTCGGCTCGGCCTCTGATTCCGCACGCTGGTGATGAGCAAGCCGAACGTGAGGGCGCAATACGAAAATCAGGCTGTCGGCTGAATGAGAACCGTCGGAATCTCAGGCCCCTCTCCCCGGCGATACACCATAACGGTTCGCCTGAAGTGGATCACGGGTACACCGTCTTGGTTGTATCCCGTCGTTTGGACCGTCACGATTCCCACTGTGGCGCGGCTGCGGGAAGCCCGCACCTCCAGTACTTCCGATGTCGAGTAGACAGTGTCACCCTCAAAGAGCGGATGGGGGAGTGTCACAGTGTCCCAACCGAGGTTTGCCATCACATTCTGGGAGATATCACTCACCGATTGACCCGTCACGAGAGCGAGAGTGAATGTGGAGTTGACCAGGGCTCGCCCGTACTCGGTCTGAGCGGCGTAGTGGTGATCGACGTGCACAGCCGCCGTATTCTGTGTCAGGAGGGTGAACCAGGCATTGTCGGTCTGACTGATCGTTCGACCGAGTGCGTGCTGATAGACATCTCCGACCGTGAAGTCTTCGTAGTAGCGGCCACGCCAGCTCGGAATCAGTGTCATCGGTTCTCCTGCTCTCGTTCAACGTTGAAAATGCACCGTGTCTGAAGGCGCCGGCGAGAATCCAATCCTTGTCGGGCTCGTCATTTCACCGCCGTCAAAAGAGTTGCTTGACCAGAAGCCGTGACGCTTGAAGATGCGCACGCATGGCCTCCTCAGCGGCGGTGGGATCCTTCCGCTCCAAGGCGTCGAGAAGGCTGAGGTGAGACAGCATGGCCTCCGAGTCTGCGGGTCGGTTCTTCCAATAGAGACGCCAGAACCGGATCGAGTGCCTGAGCAGGATATCGGCGGCGTCCTGCAGCAAGGGGTTTCTGACCATTCGAATGAGGTAGGTGTGCACGGCGAAGTCGTCCATCAGAAACTGCTCGGAGTCAGAGGTCAAGCGAACCGCGTCCACGGTCGCGACCAGTCCTCGGAGGGTGGCTAAATCATCTGCTGACGCACGAGTTGCAGCGATGTAGGCGACGCCACACCAGATTGCTTCTCGAGCTTCAAATATATCGAGCACGTCATCCAGCGTGAGTGGCGTGACGATGGCGCCACGTCGGGGAATAACAGTGATGAACCTGTCCTTCGCGAGCCGCGCAATGGCTTCCCGGACGGGCATTCTGCCGAGGTTCAGTTCTGCGGCCAGCATGAGTTCATTGACGAAGACGCCGGGCGCGAGGCGAAGGTCGAGAATCCTCTCCTGCAGCTGCTGGTGGGCTGTATCGCTTGCTCTCGGGGCGATCAGGGTGTGCTCCTTTTGTTAATGGGTCAGCTTAGGGGTGATTAGTTCGGGCTAATGGGGGCCTTTTTCGTGAAAGCCCCGTGATATATCGTCAGGGTCACATTGGGGCCTGAACGTGGGAAGGATCGGGAAATGAGCCAGAACAACGCACCAACAGCTTCACCCATCAAGAAAGCACGCCTCCAGGGCGGCGTGCTGACTATTCCGAATGCAATAGCACTGTCGGCGGCAGCAATGGCCCCCGTCCTCGCTGTCGTGCTCAACGCACCAGCTGCAGCCGCAGCCGCCGGTGCGGCGCTTCCGCTTTCGTTCCTCATCGCATTTGTCGCCGCCGCCCTCGTTGGCAACACTGTCGTTCAGTTTTCTAGGAAATTGCCATCAGCCGGATCGTTCTACACCTTCAACTCCCGAGGTCTGGGTCCGGCCGCCGGGTTCTTCACCGGATGGCTCTTCTGGATCGGTTACGCCATGCTGGCGCCCGGCCTCTTCAGCGCCTTTGGCGCATTCGTGCACGACTACGTGCTTGCAACATTCAATGTCGACGTGCCGTGGTGGCTGTTCAGCCTCGGCGCGATGGCGATCATTCTCGGCCTCTCCCTGCGGAGCATCAAGGCCTCAGTAAACCTCGACCTCACCCTCCTGGTGATCGAGGTGGTCATATTCCTCATCCTGGGTGTCGCCGCCATCTCGACCGCTGGACCGGGCAACGACGCGAGCGTCTTCCTCGTATCGTCATCGCCCACCGGCTTCACCGGGGTGGGCCTCGGCGTCGTCTTCGGCCTGCTCTCCTTCATCGGCTTCGACGCAGCAGCAACACTCGGTGAAGAGACCAAGAACCCCCGCCGCAGCATTCCCATTGCCGTGACAGGCGCCCTCGGCGGTGTCGGCGTCTTCTACGTTTTGATGATGTACGCGCTCACCGCCGGCTATAAGCTCAACGACCCGAACCAGATGACCGCGTTCCTGGGAGACCCGAACCCCTTCGTCACACTGGGTCAGAACGTGACACCGTGGTTGCTGCAACCCATCGAATTGGCCGCCATTGCCGGTATCTTCAGCTGCTTCCTGGCCATTCACAACACGACAGCTCGTGTCATGTTCTCCATGGGCCGGGACCGCATTCTGCCCGCAGCCCTGGGCAAGGTTCACGAGCGCTGGTACTCGCCCAGCCGGGCAATTTACGTTCAGGCCGTCTTCACCGTCGTCATCGGAATCGGAACGGGCCTCTGGATCGGACCCGGGGCGACGGGAGCCTACGGATTCACGGGCGCCATCGGAACTATTGCGATCGTCATCGTCTACATCCTGGCAAACATCGCCCTGATTCGGTACTTCTGGAAGCTGCCCGAACGAAACATCTTCACTCACATCATCGTTCCCGTTCTGGGCGTCATCGGGCTCCTCTACCCGCTCTACGCTGTGGCTGCTCCGGGGCAGGCTTTTCCGTACAACTTGGTTCCGATTGTCGTGGGGATCTGGATCATTGTCGGAGTGGTCGTCTTCTTCTACTTCAGGGCGCGGTCGCCTGAGAAGATAGCCGCCCTCGGCGCATTCGTCGCGGAAGACGACCTTCCGCTTGACGAGCAGCCCGAAAGCCTGCTCACTGCCCGGGCATCATCGCTCCAGCGCCCCACGGTCAAGGACGAGGTCGCCGAGCACCCTGAAATCAAAGAAGACTGAGTTGATTGTCGTAGCCGGAAAGGTCGTCTTCACGGAGCTGTCCGAACTGGTGGACCCAGAGCACACCGCACTTCTGATCATCGACATGCAGTGCGACTTCATCGAGCCGCAAGGCCGTTTTGGGGAACTGGGAATCGACCTCTCGATGTATGCCCAATTCAAGCCGCGAGTCAGCGAGCTACTGGCCGCAGCTCGGCACAGCGGCACGCTCGTTGTCCACGTTCAGAACACCGCTCTGGCGAACAGGATGAGCGATTCATCCGCTCAGATCCGCTTCAATCTCAAGATGCATGAGGGAGCGCGTGCCAACACGCCAGCTCTCATCTACACGGTTCCGGGAACCCCGGGGCACGGCTTTGCCCCGGGTTTCGAGCCGCAGGGCGACGAACTGGTGGTGTCAAAGTACCGTTCCAGTGGATTCTGGGGCACGAATCTCGACTTGATCCTCAGAAGCAACCAGATCAAGACGGTCGTCATCAGTGGCTGTACGACGGAAGGTTGCGTGGAGTCCACAGCGAGGGATGCGATGTTCAACGACTATTACGTGGTGATCGCTGCGGACTGCGTCGCCAGTGATGACAGGGCCCAGCACGACGCATCGATGCTGCTGATGAGGCACCGCTTCGACGTAGCTCAGGCTTCCGAAATTGGCAGAGTGTGGCACAGAACCGGTGCATATCCGGAAACGGAGTGAAAATGGGAAAGCTTGATTCGCAAATCGCTGTTGTCACAGGGGCCGCCTCGGGAATCGGAGCGGCCATCGCGATAGCGTTCGCCCGCGAGGGTGCCACGGTCGTCATGGCGGACAGGGCTTCCGAGGCCCAGTCGCTGGAGGTGCTGGATGCAATCCGCGCCCACGGAGTAGAGGCGCTTTATATCCAGACGGATGTCGGGGACGAGGACAGCGTCAATGCCATGGCACAGGCGGCACTGTCCCACTTCGGGCACGTGGACATTCTGGTCAACAACGCCGGTATCTTCACCGAGTCGCTGATCGAGAACATGACCGTCAGCGACTGGGATCGCGTGCTGAACACCAATCTGCGGGGCACGTTTCTTTGCACACGAGCGCTCCTGAACCAGATGCTCGATAGGGGCTACGGCAGAGTCATCAATATAGCCTCACAGCTGGGTCAGATCGGTGGCGCATCTGTCGGCCACTACTCAGCCAGCAAAGCCGGCGTGATCGGCTTCACCAAAGCCCTTGCTCGAGAGGTTTCACGGCGGGGAGTTCTCGTGAACGCAGTCGCACCGGGACCGATCGAGACGCCTCTTCTCGCAAGTGAGTCAGAGCAATGGCGCAGCAATAAGTTGGCGGAGTTGCCGATCGGCAGATTCGGAACCGTGGACGAGGTGACCCCGACGGTCATCATGCTGGCGTCGGCTGACGGCTCCTATTACGTCGGTCAGACCCTTGGTCCCAACGGTGGAGACGTGATGCTGTGAGGGTCATCGACCTGATCTGCGTTCAAACCCGAACAGGCTTCTTTCGAGACGACCAGGCCGCAATCCGCCACGGAGCCGCCCACGACGGCTTCCGCTATGACGGGTCACCGGTCACTGCGGGTTTTGAACGGATCAGGGAACCGGGTATCTCTGTCTCGGTGATGCTGCTGCTCTCCACGGGTGAAATTGCCCTCGGGGACTGCGTCGAGGTGCAGTACGCCGGTGCGGGAGGTCGAGCCCCGGCTATGGAGGTTTCATCCGTCATCCAAGAGATCGACGGTATGGTGCGACCACTACTGATGGACCGTAGTATCGACACGTTTCGCGAGCTGGCCGACGAGGTGGAGGCCCTGTCATTCGAGGGATGTCCGCTGTCGGCCGCGGTGAGATACGGCGTGACCCAAGCGCTCCTGAGCGCCACAGCCCTGTCACATCGAGAAACTATGGCAGAGGTTGTCCAAAGGGAGTACCAGACCGGCATCGAGATCATGCCTGTCCCTCTCTACACACAGTCGGGCGACGACCGGTATGCCAACGTCGACAAGATGATCCTCAAGGAGGTCGACGTTCTCCCGCACGGTCTCATCAACGAGGTGCAAACAAAGCTCGGCCCCGATGGGGAGATCCTCGCAACGTATGTTCGCTGGGTCCGCGACCGGGTGCTGCTGCTGAGGACCCGAGACGACTACATGCCCAGGCTTCACTTCGACACATACGGAACAATCGGCTTGGCCTTCGGGGGAGACCTCGAACTCATAGTCGAATACCTCGGCAGGTTGGCACACGCCGCTGCCCCCTTCGCCCTGAGAATCGAGCATCCGATCGACGCCGGCGGGCGGCAGGAACAGATCGCGGTGTTCGCACAGCTCAGAAAAAAGTTGTCTGCGCGGGACATCCCGGTCGAGCTCGTCGTAGACGAGTGGTGCAACACGCTGGAGGACATCAGGCTCTTCGTCGAAGCCGGCGCCGCCGACGTCATCCATGTGAAAATGCCTGACCTCGGCGGGATCAACAACACCATCGAAGCCCTGCTCTACGTCAAGGCCGCCGGGTTGGCCGCTCTTTGCGGTGGCACCTGCAACGAGACCGATGTCTCGGCGCGTGTGAGTACGCACATCGGTATGGCCTGCGGGGTGGATCAACTCCTCGCCAAGCCGGGAATGGGCGTCGACGAGGGCCTGATGATCGTTGGAAACGAAATGGCTCGAGTCCATGCACTCGCAACCCGGCGGACGGCACTTTCCAAGGTTTCTCGATGAAGCCCTTGCAGGATGTCAGGGTGCTGGCCTTGGAGCAATATGGGGCGGGACCATTCGGAAGCCTGCAGCTCGCAGACCTCGGAGCTGATGTCATCAAGGTCGAGGACCCGTCCTCCGGCGGCGATGTCGGACGCTACGTCGTGCCACAGCAAGAGGGTGAAGACAGTATTTTCTTCGAGACCTTCAATCGCAACAAGCGAAGTATCGGTCTGGACATCACCTCCGAGGCCGGCCGAACGGTATTCGAGGATCTCGTGCGGGTCAGCGACATCGTCTATTCGAACCTGAGAGGTGACGTTCCATCCAAACTTGGCCTCCTGTATGCAGATCTGAAGCATCTCAATCCGAAGATCGTCTGCTGCTCCCTCAGCGGTTTCGGTATGACGGGACCGCGAAGCTCCGAGCCTGCCTACGACTACGTTCTGCAGGGCCTGACCGGGTGGATGGACCTCACCGGGGAGCCCGCTGGCCCTCCGACGAAATCAGGCCTCTCCGTCGTTGACTACGCCGGGGGCTTGGTGGCCGCGACGACAATGCTCGCTGCCCTTCATGCCTCCCGGCGCGATGGCATCGGGGTCGACTGCGACTTGAGCCTCTATGACACCGCGATGTCCATGCTGACGTACCCGGCGGCGTGGGCGTTGAACGGGGACTACATTCCGACGAGAACGCATCATTCCGCGCATCCATCGATCGTTCCGTTCCAGGCCTTTCCGTCCAAGGACGGATGGATCGTCATCGCGTGCCCCAAGGAGAAGTTCTTCGTTCGCTTGGCAGAAGTGGTGGGCAGGCCGGAGCTGGCAAACGACTCACGCTTCGTTGGCTTCGCCGCGCGTCGAAAGAACTCAGAAGAACTCGTCGAAATTCTTGAGAAGCTTCTCGCCACGAAAACGTCCGAAGACTGGCTGGGCAGGCTTCGCCGAGCGGCCGTACCCTGCGGACCGGTCAATACCGTTCTCGAAGCCTTGGCGGATCCGCAGGCGGCCGCTCGAAACCTCATCGTTTCGACCGAGCATCCTCGGTTCGGCACAATTTCACAGTTGGCTAGCGCCGTCAGAGTCGGCCAGAGCCAGCCGGAATACCGGCGGGCTCCGCAGCGTGGTGAGAACGGAGCCGAGATCATGAAAGATCTTCTCGGATACTCCGAACAGCACATTCTTTCCCTCTCGAACGAGGGCGCATTCGGCGCATCCGAGAGATGACACCGACCTCCACCCGGCAATGATGACCAACTCAGGAGCAACAATGTTCGATCTCACAGGCCGCACAGCAGTGATCACCGGGGCCGCATCAGGCATCGGCGCCGCGACGGCGAAGATCTTTGCCGCTGCGGGGGCGGACCTCGCCCTCGCGTGGTACCCGCCGGATGGACACGACATCGAACCCGTCCGACAGGCTGCTGGAGAACTGGGCCGCCGCGTCGTTGTCATGGAGGTGGATGTGACCAAGACCGCCGACGTCGACGCCTTCATCGATCGGGCCGCGAAGGAACTCGGCGGTGTGCATATCGCGGTCGCCAACGCGGGAATCGCACGAAAGGTCGAGCTCGAAGACCTCGATGACGATGCCTGGAACCTGGTCGTGAACGTCGACCTCAACGGAGCGTGGCGGGTGTTCCGGGCCGCGATCCCGCACATGAAAGCCGCGGGCTACGGTCGACTGATCGCCACGTCCTCCGTCGCCGGCACCGTCTCGGCCTGGCCCCAGCACTCGCACTACTCGGCGGCCAAGGCAGGCCTTGTCGGCCTCGTCAAATCTCTCGCGGTGGAATTCGGGCCGTTTGGCATCACTGCGAATGCTGTAGCGCCGGGCGTCATCCGCACCCCGCAGGCCCTTGATCCGGTCAATTCACTCGGACCGGATGGCGTGGATGCCGTGGTTGCCAAGGTTCCCGTGGGGCGTGTGGGTGCACCGGAAGACATCGGCTACACCTACCAGTTCCTCGCCAGTGCGGAGGCGTCTTACGTCACCGGCCAACTCATCGTGGTCGATGGTGCGCGCAGCCTAGCGGGCCTTGACTAGCGGTCCACCGTTTCCAATTCGAATTCTTGAGGAGAAAAGCCCATGACACTAGACGAACAATTCTTTCGGCAGACCGACATCGACGGCGTCCCCGGTCCGGCACGCGACCTGGTGGGATACGGAGAACACCCGCCCATCGTGCGTTGGAAGGACGGCGCGAAGGTCGCGATCCAGGTTGTGGTCAACTACGAGGAAGGCTCAGAGAAGACCTTCGCCATGGGCGATGGAATGAACGACGGGATGTATGAACTCCCGTTCGCGGTCGATGACCAGCGTGACCTCGCCGTCGAGTCCATGTATGAATACGGGTCGCGGGCCGGAATCTGGCGACTCTTTCGTGTCTTCGATCACGCAGACATCCCGGTCACATTCTTCGCCGCCGCAGTCGCCCTCGAGCGAAACCCGGAGGTGGCCGCGAAGCTGGCGCGTCGGGGTGATGAAGCTGCGGGGCACGGCTATCGGTGGAGCAACCACTACGAAATGACTCGCGACGAAGAGCGTGAGGCAATCACGCGCGCAATCACCTCAATCGAGAAAACGACCGGGAAACGTCCCGAAGGCTGGTACTGCCGGGAGATGAGCGTCAACACCCGGGAGTTGGTGGTCGAGTTGGGAGGGTTCCTGTACGACTCGGACACGTACAACGAGGACATTCCCTACTGGACCACCGTGGGCGCACAGAGTCACCTCGTCGTCCCCTACTCCTTGGTGGTCAACGATGCCCGGTACATCATGGGGACCGGGTATGGCAGCCCAGAGCACTTCTTTGAGACGGCCAAGGCGACACTGGATCGGCTACGCAATGATGGCGACGACGTCGGGCGCATGATGTCGATAGGCCTCCACCCGCGCATAACGGGGAACCCGGCTCGGGCGGATGCCCTGGCCCGATTCATCGAGTACGCCCAAGGATTCGACGACGTCGCCTTTATGCGACGAATTGATATTGCGCGTACTTTCGCCAAGCAGGTCCCACGCCCCTGAACTCAGGGGCATTCTGTTCATCCACGTCTTCGCCGGTCGGGGCTGTCAGCCGGCACTCGCGGGTGCGTCATGTAGACGCCTCATTGTCGGCCTCGTGACCTCACGTTAGCTTGAGCATCTTGACTGGGGAACATGCGGATAACCAACGGCTCTTCGGCGGTCGCAATGCTTGGGGGGTGGCGCACTTCCACGCGTAATCGTCACCCAACCAGGTCAAGGGAGGGTGTTGGTGCTTCGCGCTTCTCGCCGCAGGCGGGTTCGGGCCCCGTGTTCGACCAAGTTCGGTACAAAGTCGCGAATCGGCCGGCCCGAAAGTGCACGGTAGCCCTCCCGAACAGTTTCCGTGATGTGGTCTCGGGGCGCCTTCGGGAAATGCTTTGAGAGCCGGTCAACCATCAGTCCCAGCTCGGCAGGGTCTTTCTCAATTGGGGTCACCTGCCCATTCTGTCTCCATGCCAGTCCAGCGTCAAAACGTTTCAGACTTGCAGCGACCGGTGTAGACAACTTCCCCCGGTCAGTGTCCTGACGTGTTGTCTACGCTGGTCGGCTCGGAATGACGCCGAAGAGTGGCAGGCAGGGCGAGAGGCCGGTCATCATCACCGTGAGATGGGTCCTTTCGTCCCACGTTTCGCGGGTCAGGCGCAATCGGTCAGAGGTGACCGCTCGGCCATCGAGCACATCCTGAGAGATGCCATCGTGCTGGTACCCCAGCTTTCGTGACACACCCTGGGACGCCGGATTATCTTGGAAAACGTCAGAGAGTGCAGCGCCGGCACCGAGTCCGTCGAAGGCGAGGTGCAGCAGAGCGGTCCGGGCTTCGGTCCCAAGACCGTTTCCGTGATGTTTGCGGCCGAGCCAGGACTCTGTCTTCACTTCGCGAAGGATTGCGAAGTCACGTCCGCGGAGAGCAACCATTCCGATAGGTCTGTGCTCGTGGAAAACAGCCAGTTCCAGGGCCCACGCATGCGCGCTCCAATCGCCTCGTCGGCTCCAATGCTGCTTCATGACATGCACGATTCGCTCGGGCGGCGGTAGGTCTGTCCAGGGCGTCAGGTAGGGCCGCTCATCGGGTTCGTGGACGCCCTCGGCGGCGACCATCGCGACTTCGGCCAACTCTTCATCGCTCGGCACTCGAAGCTCGAGGCGGTCCGTGGTCAGCTGCAAGCCAATGAACGGCCAATGATCAATGAGCATAAGAACAGTCTGGCCACTTCGCTCAGCAGACACCAGCACGGCTCGATGGGCGGGTCTGCTGTTCCAGCGGGGACCTCATGCGGTAAGAGCCGCGCGAAGACTGATCTCGTCTAACTGTCGGAACAAAGTTGACCCGTGTGCTTATCGGCTCTCGTGTTGTTGAACCCAGACGTCCTCGGCCAAGTAATCAAATGCATCCGGCCCGTTGGCGCGGAGAAAGGTCGGGAAAGCGTCCTGCCAGGCCTTGCTACCAAGCGCTGAGACAATCCAACCGACAGTGTTTTGGAGAGATTCGGCGTAGCCCATAACGGGTTTGTAGCCCAGATCTCTTACCGCCTCAGACATGTCCATGACGAACGGCTTGGGAACCGACCAGGGGGTGTCACCCACACCGGGCGAACCGGGAACCACAAATTCGACCGGATGGTGATCGAGGATCTGGTTGATTCGGGTACCGATTTCAGTGGTTGTGAACGCCTTCGGGTCCACCGCGTTCAAGACACGATTAGCCGGCTGGTTTGCTGCCAGGCGCACCAGCTCCGCGATGTTGACGGTGCTGCTGGTGTGGCACTGGCTTTGGCCGCCCCAATTGAGTAGCTGCACCGGCCTGCGATCCAGGGCTCGCTTGACGAACCAGAGTTCCCTCGGGTGGACACTTCCGGGCCCACTGATTGCTCCAGGCCTCAGGACCGTCACCGGCAACGCCGCATTGGCACTGGCAAACACGTCCTCCATCGCGACTTTCCGTGTGGAATACGTCTGGTCGCCGGGGGGAGTCCTCGTCTGGCTTTCGGATACCGGCACCGGGAAATCCGGGAAATCGTCGACCAGTCGCGCTTCGTCGAGGGTTCGTCCGCTGCTGTCGGCGTAGACCGACACGCTCGACAGTACAACTGCTGACCCGATCAGGCCCGCCAAAGCGAGCACTTGTTGAGCGTGAGCCTCAGAGTAAGCGACACAATCAATCAAGACATCCGCACCACCGGCCAGCGCCTGCGCCACGCTCGAATCAACCCCACGGTCAACCAACACCCCTTCGACATCCGCTGGCCATTCGTGCAAGGTCCGGGAGCCGGCTCGGACGTGCCACCCGTCGCTGACCAGCGAGGTGATGACGGCGCGACCTACTTGGCCGCTTGCACCTAATACGAACGCATTTTTACTCATAGTTCATGATCGTCTGTCACAGCGTGCCCAGACGAAAGTGCGCACCCGCGTTCACTCTGAGCGCAAGCGCATCGGACGATGGAGCAACCCCCGCCGCGACTAGGTCCTCGAGCGTTTGGTCAGCTAGGTCAACCACTCGAAGTAGAACGTGCCCACCCCAACCGCAATGAGGACACCGGCAACAATCCAGAATCGCACGACTATGGTCACCTCGCCCCATCCCATCAGCTCGAAGCTGTGGTGGATCGGGGTCATCGGAAAGATGCGCTTGCCGTGCGTGGCTTTGAAGTATGTGCGCTGCACGATGACCGAGCCGGCTTCGATGACGAACAAGCCCCCGATCAAAACGAGGAGCAGTTCGGTGCGAGTCAAGATGGCGAGGGCGCACAGTGCTCCGCCAAGCCCCAGGGAGCCGGTGTCGCCCATGATGATCTTGGCTGGGCTGGTGTTCCACCACAAGAATCCGATGAGAGCCCCGCAGATCGCTGCTGCAACGATCGCCAGGGACAAGGGATCGTTCGTTGTGTAGCATTTGTCCAGATCTTCCGGACTGATGGTGGGGCTGAAGCAAGACTGATTGAACTGCCAGAAGCCGATGAGCATATACGAGCCGATGGCCAGGACGGATGCCCCCGTCGCCAGCCCGTCGAGGCCATCCGTCAGGTTCACTCCGTTAGTTGTGGCCACTGCCAGGAAGTTGATCCAGATCAGGTAGGCGATGATGCCGACCGCGGGCACAGCAGTCGCGATGAGAGCAAAGTCCAGCGCGGGAATGTCACGGACAGCCGAGATGGCCGTCGATGCGGGGGTGTGCCCGCCCGTGGTCGGGAATTGCAGGGCGAGCAGACCGAAAACGCACGCGACAAGAGTCTGACCTGCGATCTTGGCCCACCCGCCGAGCCCGAGGCTGCGTTGGTGGTGCACTTTGAGGAAGTCGTCGACGAAACCGACGCCAGCCATGCCTATGAACATGAAGAGTACGAGCAGTGAGGACGCCGAGATGCCATTGCCGCCGCTGACGATCGCTGAGACGAAGAATCCGAATAGCGTCGCAAGAATGATGACAATACCGCCCATTGAGGGCGTTCCGCGCTTGGTGTGATGCGATTTTGGACCGTCATCACGGATGAACTGACCGAGTTCGAGCCGCTTGAACAGACGGACGAACAGTGGTGTCAGAAAAAGCGAGAAGGCAAGCGAGAGAGCGCCGGCCGTTAGAAGAGTCCCCATTGCGTCAGTTTTGCACATGGTTGCGCCTCTGTCGCAATACAGTGCGCTTCTGCGTTCGGTTCAGATTTTTGGAGTGGCTGCAGTCCTGGCCATCCATTTTTCAGGCTCAGCAAGAAGCTCGAAGCCGAACTTCTCGTAGAGACCGTGGGCATCCCCGGTCGTCAGAACGACACGCTTCAGCTGGAGGTCGTCGAGCCGCGCACAGACGTTCTCCATAAGGGCCACTGCCACACCGTGTCCGCGCACCGTGTGATCCACGAAGACATCACAGACCCACGCGAATGTCACCGAGTCGGTCACGACTCGGGCATAAGCCACCTGCCGTCCGCTTACCGCGTCGAACATGCCGAAGTTGGCGGATGCATCGATTGCGGCGTCCTGGAGGGCGCGGGGTCGCCCCTTCGCCCAGTATGCCTCGCGGCTCAACCAGGCGTGGATCTGTTCCCGGTCCATGTCGCCGACGCGAGCAGAGAACCGGTAGGGAGCATTCGTCATAGGTTCACTGAACCGGAACTGGAGATGAGACGCAAGCCGAGTCATCGACTTTCCCGTGAGGTCCGTGAGGCCGGCGACTCAAGCGCAACGTCAACCGGCTTCGATCAGCCGACGGAGAGCGTCGCGCCCGAGATCCCGATCAGAGAAGATTTGCCGAGTTGATCCGGCCGCGGCTCCGGTTGATGTCGGCCCTTCCCATACCTTTCGCAAACCAGCCCGAACCGCCACCCGCGCAGAAGCCGGATTGTTGGAGAGTACGCGCGCGGTGATCGGAACTGAGTCGTTGTTGATTCGAGCAGCAGCGACTGCGGCAAGAGCGATTTCCGTTGCGAATCCTCGCCCCCAGGCCGCCGGGGAAAGGCGGTACCCCAGGTTCCAGACCAGCGCGGGAGTCATGTTGACTCCGCCCGTACCGATGAAAGTGCCAGTAGCCAGCGCATCGTCTGCTCCCTGCTCGGCGACGCGAACCGCCCACTGACCGATCTTGTGTTTTCGCATGCTCGACATGGAGGCGTCGATGATGGTTTTGGACTCCGCTCGAGTCTGGTGACGCCCAACGGGGAGGTGCTGCCAAGTATCAGGGTCACTGAACACGTGGAAGACCAGTTCGAGATCAGTAGGAGTCAGGGGTGAAAGCGACAGGCGGCGAGGATCTGGCGTCGAATCGAAAGTCATCATCACCTCCATTGTTCCCGATCGCGGCGGGCTCGAAAGGCTTATGCGGGTGGGCCGGCGAGGGGATAAGGGTCCAGATTCCACCACTTGGCCATCGGGAGCTCGTGCACGGTTTCCTCAGCGGCACTTGAATCCTCGGCAAAGACTTCAAGAAACACTGTGCCGCGAGCGAGTGAAAGCCGCACTGCGCCCAGTCGGCTCGCCTCCTGCAACGATTGAACCTTTGACTGTTCTTCGGCAGCGACGGCGAAAACTTCGCCCATGACCGTGCCCGGCTTGAAGGTACAGACAACCATGAATGCGTTCATTGAAACTCCTTCTTGATTTGCTTGTCAGCAAGAAAACCACGGGGGGAAGAACAATTCCAACCGGCGACAGTCGCACCAGACGTCGCCCAGGCACCCTTCACACGACCGTCGCGCGCCGCCCCGCCATCACGCTATGCTCAGGTCATGTTCTCCGCTCGTGATTGATGTGGTCGCGCCTTTACTCGGTAGCTTGACCCATCTTTCACTGCGCTCGTTTGCGCCTGTCATCCTGGAGCCTTTCCCATGCCTTCCACCCGGAATGCACGTTACATCGACGTGCTCAAATTGCCGTATGTTCCCCTGACTTTTCTGAGCGCGCTGACCGGACGCTCGGCATACGCCCTCGTCATCTTGCCTCTCCTGTTCGCCGTCCAAGCAACGACTGGGTCCGTCGCGACCGCGGGGATCGCAGTCGCCGCGTACGGCGTCACGGCTTCATTCTTGGCGCCCCTCCGCGCGCAAATCATCGATCGGCATGGACGCCGACTGGTACTCCTGCTCCTCGCGGTGGCGTTCGGCGGGATGCTGATGGCCCTGTCGGTCGGTGCTTTGGCCGAGTGGTCGGGCCTCACAATGGTGGTCTTGGCCGGCCTCGCGGGGTCCGTCGCTCCGCCGTTGGGGCCGGCAATGCGCGTCGCCTGGGCGGAGTTGGCCCGGGAGCCTGCCCTGCTGCGGACGGCTCTCAGCTTCGACGCCGTCGTGGAGGAGCTTCTCTATTTGGTGGGCCCGGCTGCCGCGGGTCTTGCACTCGTGGTCATCGAGCCCGGCCTGGTCTTACTGGTCCCTGCGGTGCTGGTCATTCTCGGCACGGTCTTGTTCGTGTCATCCCCGGTCATCCGGAACACACCGCATCGTCAGAATGCATTTCGATCGTCGTCTGCACTCTCCGCCGCTCAACGTGTCCCGTTGCTCGGGAACCTGCATTTCCTCGGGCTGCTGATGCCGGCTCTGGTGGCGGGACTGGTGTCAGGCAACCTCACGATCGCGATCCCTGCCGCTTTTCCGGGCACCGCGGGGGCCGCGGCCGCCGGGATCGTGCTCGGTCTCTTTGCTGGGGGGAGCGCCGTGGGCGGACTTCTCTTTGGTGCGTTGCGGGTACCCGGGCGCGCGCGCTTTCAGATCATCGCCATCGCCGGAATCCTCGTTCTGTTCCAGTCGGCTGTCGGCCTGACAGGCAACGCCGTGTGGATGGCCATGACAGTCGTGGCCGCGGGCGCATTCTTTTCCCCGGTGATGATCGTGGCCTATTTCGCTGCCAATGATTTCGGCGGTGAGGACCGCAAAACTGAATCGACAACGTGGGTCAATACCAGCCACAATGTCGGTGCCGCGATAGGAAGTGCTTTGGCAGGAATGGTGATTCAGGTCGCCGGCGTGAACGCATCGTTCCTAACCGCCGGTGGAATCGCTGTGCTTGTTCTGGTGGCGGCATTCGTTCTGGCCTCCCGCCGGATCGAAGAGCCATCGCCGCGCTAGAACCGCTGATTCACGACGGGTCCAGCGACATGTGGAACGTCCCTGGGCAGGTCGATTCCGGCCCGCTCAGGGTTGAACGACGATCGGGCTGCAGATCGGAAGGAGACGCTACGTCCGCAAGATGCTGTGAACGACCCCAGGCGCACTTCGGTCCATCCGTAGCCTGCGCGTTCGTGATCATGACACGATTGGGTATGGCTGATGCTCCCCTTGAACTTCCGGTTCTTCCTGGGCGGCGGTTGCTCCTGCGGGAATGGCGCAGTTCGGACGTGCCCACGGTTCAGGAGGCGTCGCAGGACCCGCTCATCCCACTGATCACGACCGTGCCGTCAACCAATGGTGAGCCAGAAGCCTTGGCCTTCATCGCGCGCCAGCACGATCGGTTGCGAACGCGTGCGGGATACGTCTTCGCCATCGCTGACACGTCCGACCGCGCAGTCGGCCTCATCGGATTGTTCTTCTCGTCCGGTGCAGCAAGCGCGCGCGCCAGCATAGGGTACTGGATTGCACCTTCGCAACGGCGCCGGGGCTACGCCGCGGAGGCCCTCGGCATCTTGACGGCCTGGGCGAAACTCCACGCGGATCTTGATCGACTGGAGCTCTACGTCGAGCCATGGAATAGCGGCTCCTGGCGAGCAGCCGAACGGGTCGGCTACGAACGTGAGGGACTGCTCCGTGCCTGGGAACGGATCGATGGCAAGCCCCGCGACATGTACATGTACGCGCAGACGACAACTCCGCGGAACCTGAGCCCCGGTACCGTGAGGACATGAAGCATCTGGTGATCGTTGCTCCCCTAAAACCTCTCACCGTGGGGGAGGGCTTCGCCGTATCCATATTTCCGCTTCATGTCACCCTCGTGCCGCCGTTCCTCGTCGAGTGCGATTGGCCGGGGCTCGATGCAGTCGTGGAAGCGGTCGCGGGTAGCACAGATCGCCTGCTCGCCGAAGTTGTCGGACAGGAAGGCTTCGGCCCCGACGGAGGCATCGCGGTTGCCCTGGTTCGGCCAACAGGGTCACTACGGAACGCCCATTCGCGACTGACCGAGGCGCTCATGCCGCTTGGATGGACCGCCCGGGAAGCCCACTACAACGGCAGCGGCTTTCGGCCTCACATCACAGGTAATGACGAAGGGCGCGTCCGTCGAGGCGAGTGCTTCATCTTGGGCGAGATGGCAATTGTTGAAATGCTCGACCCGCCGATTGTGCGTGCCACCTACCAGTTGTCCGGCGGGGGTGGATCGATAGCATGAATCTCGCTTCTCTCAGATGCTTGTGCAGCGCGCTCGCGCATGCTCCGGGACCACGAACAATAAAGCAGGGTTCCGTCCACCGGCGCTGAGAGCGAGGAATTTGCTTGGTTGCCGGTACCGGAATTGCTTGCCAACGTGCCGGCGAACTCTGGGTACTGCAAGCGAAGGATTCTTGACGAAATCAGACATCAAGGTGATGTCGAATAGCTGATAACTCGGTGACTGGTTCGTCCCCTGGGCTTCACTATTCTCAGATTCGTGAGGACGGGCGCCCAATACTCGTTTTCATCGAGTCATTCATCTCAGCACTGTCGGAGCGAGATTTGAGACGGCAGATGAGCCCTCATCGGTAGAATTAAACCCGAGATGTCGAACAAGGGTGCCTTAAACATCAATTCATGTTAGAGTTCTCCAAACGCCTAGACCCCCGCGTGATTTTTGTCTTCGAACGGCCGCACCGCAACGTCCTTTGGGGCAGCGGGTAGCGGTCCACCGTTCGTTCGCTCTGCGTGCATTTTCGCGCGAATGTTGTGTTGACGTTCGTAATACCGGCCGTGTTCCCGCGTGGAACCGTTCCCCCGTTTCTTCCTTTCCCGTCGCGTCCTGATGGTCTTCATCGCGCTTCGTCGTCTGCCCTGAACAGGTTACAGTCATGCCCAAACGCCGATCTACTTCTGTGCCATCGCTCCCCTCAAACCGTGCCCGCCGGGTAATGCTCCTAGGAACGGCGCTCGCCACGACCGGCGTACTGCTGGTGGCGGGGTGCCCTCCGGTGGCGCACGCATCGGTGAGACCCGCCATCGTCAATCTGGGCACGTCTGCCCGGTTCTCGGTGCTCGCGGCGGCGGCGGTCACGGATCCTGGCAGCATCCTTCCTGGCGAAGTGGGTGCCGGTGCTGCGATCACGGATGATGCGGGAACGATGTACGGTTCGGTGCGACATGCTGTCAACGACGCGGCCACCATCGCGGCGCTCGCTGACGCGACAGCGGCCTACAACTCGCTTGCCACCCTGGCTCCGACCGGCACTCTCGCCGGTGACGACCTCGCCGGTCAGCGCGTGTACCCGGGCGTTTACCACCGGGCGGCGGCTCTTGCGGTGACCACGCCGGTGACCTTCGATGCGCAGGGCGATCCTGATGCCACGTTCGTGATGCAGTCAGATGCTGCGCTGAACACGACAGCGGCAACGACGATGGTGCTGCTCAACGGCGCGAAACCGTGGAACATCTATTGGGTTCTCGGGGGAGCGGCGACGCTTGGAGCGTCGTCGTGGTTCTCCGGGACGATTCTTAGTGCTGCTGCCATCACCGTGGGCGCCGGCTCGCATGTGGACGGGCGTGCCCTGTCGGTCACTGCCGCCGTCACCCTCGACGCCGATGTGTTCAGCGCGATCGAGACGATCGCCCCAGCTGAGCCAACCGCGACGCCGACGCCAACCGCCGAGCCCACCGCGACGCCGACGCCGACGCCGACCGCCGAGCCCACCGCGACCCCGACGCCAACCGTGGCACCGATCGCCCCGGTCATCGCCATCAACGGCGGCGCCGCCGCTATCGTTACCCTGGGTCGACCG
>Ga0209023_10000865_pt1 | contig 43173 bp, 43 predicted proteins | sample LakOneMetagenome_FD_187468 | JGI IMG/M metagenome (GOLD analysis project Ga0209023, IMG submission 187468) | Freshwater and sediment microbial communities from Lake Erie, Canada (SPAdes) (version 2) | ecosystem: Environmental > Aquatic > Freshwater > Lentic | place: Lake Erie, Canada...
GCCGATCCGGTGACGGCCGAAGAGCGGCCTTGACGCGGAGACTGGCGGCGCTAGGCCAGGACACCGTCCAGGTGCTCAGTCCGGCCGTAGGCCGGCCCACTCCCCTGCTCTTGCCGGCACCGAGCCGGCGTACGTACGATCCGACCGACGACGTCAGGAGTTGGGTGTGGAGTCAGCGCGGGTGGTCGTGGTCGTTGACGCGTTCGACGACTGGCCGGTGAGCCGCAGCGAAGCGCGCCGCATGCTGGCCGACCAGGCCTCACCTGGTGACCTGATCTTGGACTTCACAGGAGTGGAGATGATCGGCCAGGGTTTCGCCGATGAAGTCTTCCGCGTCTGGGCGTCGACGCATCCCGGCGTGACCTTGCGGCCGGTCGCGATGAATTCATCGGTGGAGTTGATGGTGCGCAGGACCACGGCCCCGTAGGCGCCGGCCGTTGGTTCCTCAACGACGAGACCCCCGCCCGAAGGGGCGGGGGTCGTCATCTGTCGGGGCGGACCGACAGTCTCGGCGGGAGGGCGGACTCCGGCGCGAGTGGCTGGGGATCTAGCTGATGGTGCGGCCGGGTGCGAGGGCTTCCTCACCGCCGGCGTACGCCTGTCCGTCGTTGTGCAGCTGCTCGCGTCGTTGCGTTTCGACGAGGACGGCCTGCTCGATGAACGCCGACCAGCTGGCGTCTCCCTCGAGGTGGGCGGTGGCCTTGAATGCCGCGCGAGCCCTGTTGCGTGTCTCGTGGCTCATGTACGCGGTGACCTGCGTCTTGCCGGTGTCCGCGCTGGCGGACGCCTTACGCGCTGTCGTCCGCTTCGCGGGGGCCTTCTTGGCCGCCCGAGGATCCTGTGTGGCGGCCTCGGCCGTCTTCTTCGGCCCATCGGCCAGGGGCTCAGCCTCGGGAGGCTCAGAGGCCCTGTTGCGGGCCAGCATGCCGCTGAGGTCAGGTGCACTCCCCCGCTTGGGAAGGCCGCCGATGGTGCGATCTGGCGACTGCTCGGTCATGACTGCACTCCCCCACCGGATTCGGCGGCCGTGATGCGAGCAACGACCTCCTGCGCAATCGCCTGCAGGTCGTCCGCGACCGATCCGGCCGTACGTGGTGCCAACGCCTGGGCCTCGGCGTCACCTCGCCGGACTTCGTACCACTTGGGACCCTTGCGCACGCTCTCGTCGAGCTCGTGGACCAGCATGCCGCGCTCTCGCGTGGCTTGGGCAGTGGCCTCAGAGTGACGGATCGTCGCTGTGAAGGCGACGTCGTTGTCCGCGCCAAACAGTTCCGCGATGTGCTGTCGCGCCTCGGCCTTGATGGCGTGAGATCCGGTGCCGGTGCCGACGAGCACCACGCCGAGAAGGTCGAGCGTGGGGTTGACCGACAGCACCGACGACAACCTGGTGGCGACGGCCGACAGGCCCTTGCGGCTGGACTTGTCGGTCTTGACGGGGACGAGAGCCCATCGTGCTGCCGCGACGGCGGCCGTCTGCAGCGTCTCGTCACCTGGTGGGCAGTCGATGAGGATCATGTCGTAGTCGTGGGCGATGGGCGCCAGGACGGTGGCCAGAGCCAGCTTCGCTCCCTCTGGGTCCTTGTTGGCCTTCGCGACCAGACCTGCGGTGGCCTGCTCGAGCATGGGTCCGCCGGCGAAGATGTCGAGGTTCAGTCGCACGTCGGTGATCGGCTTCGCCTCTCCCCCGAACATGATGGCTTGCGCCAGCGCTGCACCCTGGTCGTCCGCGTCGCTGTCGGTGTATCCGTAGTCCTCAGCAAGGTTGCCCTGAGGATCCAGGTCGACCAGGAGAACGCGGTAGCCGCTGCTGGCCAACAGCCCGCCGACGTTGGCTGTCAGGGTCGTCTTGAGGACGCCGCCCTTGCCGTTGATCACGGCGATGACTCGGTCCAGTGCTGTGCGGTCCAGGGCTTGAGCCATGGGCTCATCACTTCCTTTACTGTCAAAACTTGTATTGCCTACATTACTGGCATTGGGGGTGTTGCTGTCAATACTGTTGATACAGGCATTACCTGCATCACTGTCTTTACCACTACTACTTGCACTACTTTCATTACTTGCTTTACAAGTGAAGAAGCGTTCAGCCAGGGCGAGCCCGTTGAGGCTGGACCCGAATGGGACTCGCGGCCTTCCGGCTCCCTCCGTCGGAGCCGGGCCACCCAACGTGAGCTCGAGGTGCCAGGGCGGGGGAGTGGTGGCCGGGGCGGCACCCGGTGTTGGTGCCGCCCCGGCCGATCCGCCTAGGCGGTCTTCTTGCTCGCGGCGTATACCTCGACTTCGCTGAGGACGTAGCCGTTGGCGGCGAGGAACCGCAGGTAGCGGCCTGTACTGCTGTGTTCGCCGTTCTCGCGCCACGCGCCGTCCGTGGCGCGTGCTTCGTAACCTCCAAGGATCGTTCCGAGCGCGATGACCAGTGAGCGCTTGTCGTTGGCACCCTCGGCCACCTTGGTCAGATCGGCTGACCGACTGTAGACGTTGGTGCTCGTGGCTCCGAACCACTCGGCTGCCACGTGGTTGCCCTTCACGTCGGCCGAGATGTCGGCGTCGCGGGTGAGGGCCACAGCCAAGAACGGACCGGCAGCCGCCGGGGGAGTCTTGCGGGTCAGGTAGGTCTTGACCCACTCGTTGCGGACCTCCCGTGCGGCCTTCCACGCCTTGTTGTTCTCGATCACGAGGGCACGTGCCTTCTTGTCGGCCTCGCGCTCTTCGGGCGTCTTGTCCTCAGCCTTGTGCCGGTCGCTGCCGCTGGCGTAGCGGTCGCGGTGACCGTTGGCCTTGGGATCGGTGCACACGTACACCGGTGCCCACGTGCCGACGACAGTCGCTTCGTCGATCCGCTTCTCGGCTTCTTCTTCGTCGACGTCCTCGCCGAAGTCGACGTGACCCCACTGGTCGGTGGGCAACGGGTTGCCGTCGCTGTCGACGTAGACGTGTTCCTCGTTGAGGAACGCGGCGTGCCCGGGGCACTCGGTGTGTGACTCGTCGGTGATGTCCTCACCTTCGGGCGTGACCAACTTGTTGAGCATGCTCACGTCATCGTCATACCGGGGGCGCGGCACGACGGGCACGTTGACCTCTGCCAGCGCGGCGATCACCGGTGCCTGGGCTTCGGCGTCAGCACGGTCGTTGCTCGCACGCTGCGCCACGTGATCGAACCGGCCACTCTGGACGGCAGCAACGAGGGCGGTAACGACTTCGGTGTCGTCCTCGAACTCGGCAATCACTGCGGCCTGATCCAGTGTCAGGTCGTATCGCTCGGTGGCCTTGGTGGCCAACTCCGATCCCGCGACCGAAAGCGCCGTTTCAACGCTGGCCTTCTTGGTCTGGGTCCGCTTCGCGATCGTCGCCGCTGACAGCCCCATGAGGGACATCTGCTTGAGCGCGTTCGCGTCGTCGGTGATCGACAGCCCGGTGCGGTGGTGGTTCTCCGCGTGCTGAATCAGCAGCCGTTCAAGTTCGGCTGCGTCTCCTTCGGCCTCGGTAGCGGTGACGTAGACCGGCACGCTGTCGCGGCCCGCCTCGACGGCACCGACGGTGCGACGGTGGCCCATGCGGACCCGCAGGCCGTCGTCGGTCTTGACCGCGACGATCGGCACGAGCACGCCGTACTCCTTGATCGAACCGATGAACTCCTTGTTCAAGTCCAGATCAGAACGCACGTTGACGTCGACCAAAAGGGACTTCGGGTCGACGTTCTGAATCTCAATGGTGTTTGCCATGACTGACTCAACTTTCTGCGCGAGAGGTGCCCGTTGAACTCCGCCGTCCAACCGTTTTCGGCCCTCCCGGGCAAGAGAGATGAACTGCCCCTGTGGAGCGGGGGAGCGTCAACCCGTAGGGGCGAGGCGCACACCGGGTCGTGAGGAAATAAGCGAGCTTGCGAGCGCCGATCGGCCTGGTGTGCGTGGAGCTCCCGCGCAGCGGGATTGCGTGGACACGCGAGGGGCAGATCATGAAACGCCCCGGGAGAGACGAACTATCCAGCTGCTGTGCCGCCGAAGGCGGCTCCGCTATTGCTGTTGATCTTCGGCCGGTGCGCAGCGCCGGCGGGCGATCGGTTCAGCTGATGGAAGGCTGGATCTCGCCGGTGGCGGACCACTGCTCGTAGTTGTGGACCGCGTCCATGACGCGTGCGAACTCGCGGCGCTCGTCGTCGTCCAGGGACGTCTTGTTGTGAGCCCATGCTTCCTGGAAGGCACTGAGGATCGTGATGCCGCGCTCTTTGCGATCGGTCTGGCCGATGTCGACGGCCAGGAGTGCGGCAAACGCGTCGACGAACTGTTGCTTGGCGATCGCTCTACGCTCGGTCAGATCACTCACTGGGTCCCCCTTAGAAGCCGTGCTGACACTGTAACCGTGGACATGCTCGGGTCGGCCGACGTCGTCAGCTTGCTTGATGGCGGGTCTCGTCAATCAGGTGAGCGCCGAGGAGATCCTCGAGCATGTCCAGGAGGGTGACGGAGTCATCCGGTGGAGGCTCTGGGGGAGGGTCGTGGTCGTATGTGCCGATCGTGGCGCCGGCACCGTCCACGAGGCGGATGATGCCGAGCATGGCCCAGTAGGCGCGCCGTTCTTCGCGGTATCGCTCGATCTGGGCTTTGACCTGGTCGACGATGCCGAGGGCTTCCGCCAGCTGGTCGAGGCTTGCCGCGCCGATCGACCATCCGGCTGCGGTGCGGTGGGCCAGGCCAAAGGCCTGCAGTGTGGCCAGGGCGTCGTACGCCGTGGTGGTGCCTAGCCGTGCGTCGCTCGCTAAGTCGCGGCCGCTCGCTGGTGCGGAGTGTTGCTCGAGCGCGGCGTACATGAAGGCTGCCGGCAGTCCGAGCTCACGGAACGCTGCTCGCACGCCACGGATGTTGCCCTTCTTCCAGGTGCGACGGTTCGCTGCTTCCTCGATGGAGTGGGGGAGGACCAGCTGGTAAACGGCGGCCTTGACGCCAGTGGACTCCGCTACCAGGTCGATCAGGGGATTCTCGTCCTCGACCAAGCGGTTGAGGCATTTGCCTACGGTGCGTGGATTCAAACCGGTTGCAATGGCCAGGGAACGGTTTCCGAACTCAACAGTGAGCGACGCAGTCTTCTGCGCAGCCTCAGCCAAGGCCATGAGCACTGCCCGGGCTGCGAGGTCGTCGCGGCGGTTCTCGTCGAAGACGAGCTCGACGCCGTTGAGCCATGAACGTATCTGTTCGTGTACCCCTGCCCCGTGTGTCTTTGGTTCCCTTGTGGGGCCTACGCGAACAGATCCCTTCCGTGTAGTTTCGCGCCGGTTTTTCTCGAAGCTGACGGCGCGGTTCCAGTCGCGCACAACGGCGCCGTGGCGGCTGTTGGGGCGGTAGCGCCCGTACATGGCTGCGAGGCCGGCCCAGCGGCCGTCAGCGAGCCGTACGGCGACCTCCTGGAAGGACCATCCGGCGGCAACAGTGGCCCAGATGACGCCTTGGCGGGCTTCTGAGGGCGTGTCGTAGCGGCCAGCGTCGTAGTCCCCGGTCCGCGCGATCGCCTGATAGGCGGCGTCTGGCTCGGTGTGGCGACCCAGTGGGCGCAGCTGCTCGACGTCGGCCGAGGTCTCGTCGACGTCGCCCGCGGCCGCGATCGCCACGGCCGGCTCGATCTCGCCAATGAACCGGTCCCATGAGGCGGCTGAGGTGCGCTCCTGGGTGGCTCTCCAAGCATCGGTGAGGGAACCGATGAGCTGTTGGTGGCCACCGCTCCGGTGCCACGCCCCGGGCGGGCGGATGCAACCGGAGTCGATGCCGAGCATCGGCATCGGGTCCATCGTCGGGAGGCGTGCCGCGAGCTCCTGGACAACTGCCCGGGCTTCGTGCAGCGGGAGCGGCTGGGCGAGTGGCACGTAGACGTGGTGGCCGCCGTTTGGCGACCGATCGGCGAAGAACTTTGCGCCAACTCGGCTCAGAATCGCTCTGAGAGACGAGAAATCGCGCTCGACGGCCTCACGGCCACCCTTGGACGTGTCGAGGTCGACACAGAGCGTTCTGGCGCTGCCAGCGTTGTCGTAGATGAGGACGGCCGCGGGCTGGTTCGGCAGGTCGTCGGTGATGTTGCGCTCACCGCGGAGGGGGTAGGTTCGTCCGCCGTCCTTGGAGACGCGCATGCGACCACGGCCGGAGATCTCGCCGGCGAGGGCGCGCCAGGCGTCGGCCGGCGACACGCCGATTTCGGAAACAGAAAAGACGTCAGGTGCTATTGTGGGGGCCAAGCGTTGAACCTCCCTTCGGGAAGGTTGATAAGAGCCTTTGACCGGCGACCCGCCAAGATCATTCGGTCGAAAGCTTTTGACTAGAGGCCCACACCGTCAGGTGTGGGCCTTCGCTTTGTCTATGCGCTCTGCTGCAGAGGAAGCTCCTTGGGCACGTCGATCTGTCGGGGTGCGGTCCACGAGGTGGGACGGCCGGTGCCGTCGACCTCCATGCCTTCGAGCATGTACTCGACGGCAGCGGCCTGTGAGATGTGGAGGGTCGCCGCGATGCGCTCGACCTTTGCCTTCACAGCGGGATCAACCTTCGCCAGGAGAGCCGTCTTACTCTTGGCCTCTCCGCGACTTCTTGTCTGCACAGCCATGACGATGACGATATTGCGTTTCGGTAGAACACCCGCCTGAACACGCCGACCCCACGACCATCTTTCTCAAAGTCCCTTGGCCACCGCGGCGGCGGCCCGCAACCAGGCGCGTTTGGTGTCGTTGTTGAGGGCGTCGAAGTGGATCACACCGGAGACAAGCGCCTTGTCATAGGGGATGGTCACGACTTCGCGGACGAGGGGTGTGAAGTCTTTGACGATGCGGTCCATGTTCGGGTCTTTGCCGGACGTCCTCTTGCTGATGATCGCCACGGCGTTCTGGGCAAGCTTGCGTGAGTGCTCGTCCCTGTTAGCCAGTGCTTCGAGCATGCGGGCGCCGGCTTCGGCGGTGTCTTCGACGTTTGTGCAGGGCACGACGAGTTGTTGGGAGTGTTCGATCATGGCGCGCCAGTTGACGGCGCGCTCGTTATTGCCGGAGTCCATGATGATCATCCGGTAGTACTTCGCGGCGACACGGTGGATCGCGTCGACCTCTTCACCGGAGACCTCATGCTCGCCGTCGACGGACTGGTCGGAGTGCAGGACGTCGAACTTGTCTTCGGGCTGGTGGTGGGCGAAGTAGGACATCTCGGCCGACTGCGCACCGGTACCAAGGAGCGACTCGGCCTGGGGGAGCAGGTCGAGAACGGTGGAGGTGTGGTTGGACCGCTGGGTCCTCCACGCCAGAGATCCGCGGGTCTCGTTGTTGTCCCATGCCAGTACACCGGCGCCGCCGAAGCGGGCGAGCACCGCGGCGAGCATGACGGTGGTAGGCGTCTTATTGGCGCTCCCCTTGCCGTTGGCGATCGCGATGGTGCGCGGCCCGGGCCAGTGCTGCGAGACGAGCTTGACGTCCTCGCGCCACTTCAGCTCATCAGAGCCGGGATCGAGGCGAAGCCCGACCTTGTTGGCCGCTCCGCGCCAGCCCTGCTTGGCGGGCTCGAGAACGGGGCCGTCAGCGATGAAGGACTTGCGGTCGTGGTGCCGAGGCCCGGAGGGTCCAGCAAGCAGCTGGCTACCGGCCGCCTGAGTCGGTTCGACGACGGCCACCGGTGCCGACGGCGGGGCCGGGGGCGGAGGCACGACAGGGGAGGCGACGTCGGCGGGCGCCGGGGCGTCCTGGTCGTCGACCTCGAGGTCCTCCTCGAGCGCCCACGTGGTGTCCGGGTCGGACTCGTCGTAGTAGCGACCTTCGGGGGTCACGATGAGGGAGACGTCGTCACCGAGGATCCCGGTCTTGGTGTGGACGCGCAGCGGCCGTGCGAAGTCGGGGCCCGCGGCGACATCGCGGAGGAACTTCAACGCCTCCACTCGGGCGCTGGCCGGTTCACCTTCGAACATGCGGCTAACGCCGAGGAGAGTCACCTCGACGGCATGGTCGTGGAAGATCGCGACGACCCGAGGGAACTCGGGGATCTCGGTGTCTGTTGTGGTCATGATGTTCTCCTTCGTGGTGGGGGTTAGAGGGGTGCGCCGAGCGGGAAGACCGGCGGGGACCAGCCGAGGTACTGACCGTTACCGCCCATGGAGGTCATGGGCGTGAGGTCGATGCAGCCGGGTCGTACGTAGTCGTTGGAGAAGGCTTTGCCGTCTCCGGCGTAGACCGCGATGTGCCCGGCCGGGTCAGAGGAGTTGAAGTACACGAGCGCCCCGGCGGGGATGTTCTTGTCTGTGCTGATGAGGCCCTTGGACTTCATCAGCCGGTATTGGGCTTTCGCTGTTGGTGTCCCGGAACTGGCGTACCCGTAGACGCGGGCGACGAACTCCAGGCAGCGGCGCCGCCAGGTGCCGCCACGGACCTCGTTGGAGCATGCGCTGTCGCGGCTGATCCGGGCGGCTTCGTTGAGTGCTTCTGCGCAGCTGCGTGGTGTGCTGATGTTGCCGAAGTCGCAGTCGGCGCCGGAGGCCCAGACCGCGTCTGTGGTGTCGTCGGTGCAACCGGGGGCAACGGCGGCGTCAGCGACGCCGGCGCTCTGTCCGGTGACGCTGGCCACGACCTGCACGGCGTCTTCCCAGAACTTTGCGTAGACGTTCGGGTCGGCGTTGCGCTGCACGCGGTGTGCGGCGACGGTGGGCTCGAGCTCCGCCCATCCGTCGACGCGCTGCAGCGCACGGTAGAACAAGGTGGCGCTGGTCGCAGGGTCCATGCGCTCGGCCAGGGTGCCCCAGCTGTCGCGCTGCTGGAACAGTCCGCGGCTGTCGGGGCCGGCGGCGTCGCCGCGGTTCAGGACGGTGAGGCTGGACTCGGCCATCGCCGTCATGACGGCGATGGTCTGGCCGCGCTGGTTGATGCCCATCTTCTTGCCGGCCGCCACGATGGCGGCGGCGTTCTTGATCTGCTCGCCCTTCCACCGTCCGACCCCCGATGAGGCGTCCAGCGCTGGTGCGGCCGTGTCGGCCGACGAGTCAGCTGACGGTTCAGGCGACGGCTGAGCGCCGGGGATCCCGACGGTGGCCATGATCGAGTTGTGGTCGCTGATGAACGGCTTCACGTAGTGGCCGTCCTTCGCCACGACGGTCTGCGACCACCGGGAGACCGACACGCCGCCGGTGACGTAGATGTGGTCGGTCTGGTTGCCGTCCTTCTTGATCTTGTCGGTGCCGCTGCGCCCCTTGGCCGAGTTGACGTCCTGGTTCGCCTTCTGGGTGGCGATCTTCACGGTGTCGGTCATGCCTGCGGCTTTGAAGGCTTGAGCGGGGGCGTCGGTGGCGCGTGACTTGTTGGAGTTGAAGTCACCGGCCCACACGGTGAGCAGTCCGCCGGCGATCTTGGCGATGCGGGGGAGCGCGGTGGCCATCTGCGAGCGCCGGCTGCTGTCGGCCGATGCCGACTGGCCGGGGGCCAGGTGGGTGTTGGCGACGACGAACTCGGCCTTGTCGGCCTTGGTGCGGAACTTGGCCCACGCGACGCCGTGGTTGCCGCCGAGGGAGAACGACCCCGAGGACAGCAGCGTGAACTTCGAGGGCTTGTAGAAGTTGTAGCGGCCGATGTACGGCTTCTTCTGGTTGGCGCTGGCGTAGCCGATCGACTTGAAGCCGCCGAACGTGTAGACGCGCTTCTTCGGCCCCCACCCGCCTTCTTGGACCGAGACGATGTCCGGTCCCATGCCGGCAACCTGCTTCATCGCGGGGCCGACTCGCTTGTCGAAACCGCCGCAGGAGCTCACGCAGAGGTTCCAGCTCATGATGCTGATCGCGTCGCTGGTGGGTCCGGTGCTGCTGGCCAATGCGGGGTCGCAGTCGTCGCTAAACACGAGCGGGATCGCGACGACCAGGGCCAAGATGAGAGTGATAGGCGCGGTGAAGAGCATCCACGACTTGGAGCCGCTGTTCATCCCTGCAACCTGGAGACTTCGCCGGGGAAGATGATCGACTCACCGATCCACTTGCCGGGGATGGAGGACCTGGACAGGTCGACGCCGAACTTGCCCGCTGTGGTGGGGAAGGTGATCGTCACGACGTGCGGGTTGTCGTTGTTCGACTCCACGCCGGGTCCGGTGATCTTGAGAGCCGGGATCTCGGCGGGGTCGGTGTACTCGTACACTTCCCGCGCTTCGGGGCTCAGCAGGCCCTTGAGGCCCTTCCACCAAGCCTCGTAGGCCATGGTCGGGCGCGACCAGGTACGCAGGAGCTTCGCGCCTGCCGCCTGCGCGGCAGTGTGTCCTGCGTCGTCCCACGTGGCTGACGCCGCAGAAGGCGACTCAGCAGGTGCTGGCTTGGACTTGTCAGAGGTGCAGCCCGTCAACGCGATCGCGGCAACGCACGCGGCCGCGATCGAGATCCGAAATCTAGCCTTTGTCGGAATCCCTCGTGCTGCCGTTGTGCCAGCGATCGTCGACCCATTGCTGGATCTCTGCTGCGTCAAAGCGGATGTGCTTGCCAAAGCGGCCGTACGGCAATGCCATGTCGTCATCTTTGATCCAGGCACGGATGGTCTGCTCGCCGACAACGAAGTACTCCGCGAGTTCCGCAACGGTAAGAAATGAACCGTTTGCGGGCTCCGGAACGGGCCGTCTGGCCATGCTTCGCACCTCTCTGTTGACCTCAGTTTCGGTCTCAGAGTCGATCTTGTCATGGAGAACCACTGTGCCCCCCTCCTGTCCCCGATATCTGTTTGCGAATGGGGACAACCTACACAGATAAGCGACAGTACGTCTAGACAGCACGTCGCTTTGGTAGTTATGGTCAAAGTGTGAAGCAAGTTTGACGTATAGCGGGATACCGCTATTCAACGCTAACCATTGCTAAACATCAGTGAAATCCGTTCACTGGGTGTCCGTGCACCGTGATCATAGTAGAAGAGAACTAGTGTCACTGGCTCGGATGAACTAGCAATTCCAACAGAATCGTAAGTGACTTACTCGGGGGGTCCCATGGGAACCAGGAATCCGTGGCTGCCGGAAGCAGCGCCGGTGCAGGAGAGCGTCGCTGCCCCGGTCGTTGCGCCGACAGGCGCGACAGGTCCGCAGCCGTCGGTCACTCCGCCAGAGGCGGGGGACCAGCTGAGGACCTTCACGACCCGGACGCATGCCCGGGTGTGGGTTGTCGGCGCGCACGGCGGGTCAGGTGAGTCCACCATGGCGCAGCTGCTCGAGGGCAGCGAGAGCCGCCATCGGTGGCCCGACACAACTCCGGCGCCCGCCGTCCTCCTGACCGCCCGCACACATGCTCGAGGTCTTCACGCGGCGCAACTGGCCATGAGGGCATGGGCTGCTGGCCAGACGCCTCACCTGAGGCTCGTTGGCCTCGTCCTGGTAGCCGACGCGCCTGGTCGGCTCCCGCGCGAGCTGTCCGACCTTGCCGGAGTCATCAGCGGGGGAGTGCCCCACACCTGGCACATCCCATGGGTAGACCAGTACCGCATCGAGGTCGACCCGGCTGACGCACCCCGACAGGTCCGCAAGGTCCTGTCAGAAATCAACGTCGTTCTCGACACCACCCACCAGTAGGAGACCAACATGTATCTGATCACCGCACTTCCTGACCTGCTCTCGTCGCTGCCGCTCGACGTCCCCGACCCGGGCAAGGGCGAAGCGCCTCCCGGCTCTGACGGCCTCGTGACGATCCTCAAGTGGGTCTTCTACATCGCCTCCGCCATGTGTGTCCTGGGCGTTCTCATCGCCGGCGGAATGATGGCCGTCTCCGTTCAGCGAGGATCCGGCGGCGAGCACGTCTCCCGCCTCGGCTGGGCACTCGGCGGCTGCATCGTCATCGGCGCCGCATCCGGCCTCGTCGCCGCACTCCTCTAAGACAGGTAGACCACCATGAGCGACCTTGAACAGGCACGAAAGGACCCGAAGTTCATCGCTTCGGCCGTCCTCGTCGCCCTCATCGTGATCGCCGGCATCGTCCTCGCAGGCGTCTACGCATTCGGCGGTGACGACAATGACGGTACCGACGGGACACCCGGCGGCCCGTCGACCACGACGGTCCCGAAGGGCGAGTCGTCCTCCGTGTGCGGTTTGCCCGACGGGGATCAGACCATCCCCGCGACCGCGCCGACGACGGACTGGTACTTCAAAGGAAAGGTCGCGGCTCCTCGTTCATCCGAACTTGGACCTGGTAAGAGTGACGACGTCGCGAGCTGCTTCGCGCGGAACCCTAGCGGTGCGCTGTTTGCGGCCGCGACGTTCGCCGCAGATATCTATCCTCGTGACGCGCGCACGAAGCGTGTGCTGAAACTTCGTGCTGTGCCTGGTACCGAACTCGACGCCACCCTCGCGGAGGACCTGGGAGCCGCGGGGCCAATTTCTCAGATCGCTGGTTTCCGCTTCGAGGACTACACCAAGGATCGCGCGACCATCACTCTCGCCGCTCGGCTGACTGATGGGCCGAATGCCGGTGCCCTGGGCGCAACGCCGATGACTCTGGCATGGCGGAACGGTGATTGGTACTTGCAGCTGCAGGCAAGTAGCGAATCGATCGTGCTGACATCGCTCGACGGATTTGTGAAGTGGAGCGGCGTCTCATGATCGCCGCACTTCCAGACCCCATCGGCTGGGCAAAGGGCAAGGCTGGTGACGTCCTCGGCGGCGCAGTCAATAACGTTGCTGGCGGCGCAATCGACAAGTTCGCTGAGGCTGTCTCTCATGCCGTGGGCGAGTCTGTGAAAGCCGTCGCGACGATCTGGACGAAGGTCCCGACTGTGGGGCTCGGCTCGGGTGAGACGGCGACGAAGCTGCAGGAAAACCTCTACTGGTACATGGGCTTCGCGGCAGTGCTGAGTGTTCTCATCGCTGGCGGCCGCATGGCGTGGGAGGCACGCGCTGAACCGGCCCGCGAGCTGGGCAAGTCTTTGATCACGTTGGTGGTCGTGTCCGGCGCCAGCCTGGCGCTCATCAGGCTCGCTGTCGAGTCCGGCGACGCCTTCGCGGCCTGGATCATTGGAGGCTCCACCGATGACAGCTTCGACAAGAAGATGACCGGGATGCTCGTAGCCGTCACCACGGTCGGCGGTCCGCTCGGCTCCATCATCGTCATCGTCGTCGGCCTGATCCTAGTATTGGCGTCAATGGCGCAGATCATCCTCATGATCGCCCGATCGGGGATGCTCGTCCTGCTCGCCGGAATCCTCCCGTTGTCGGCATCCGCGACGAACACGGAGTGGGGCAAGCAGTGGTTCCAGAAGACCACCGGCTGGATGATCGCCTTCATTCTCTACAAGCCCGCGGCCGCGTTGGTCTACGCCTCGGCGTTCGAGCTGTTCGGTGAGTCCAAGGATCTCGTCGGAGCCCTGACGGGCATGACGATGATGATCCTGGCCGTCGCGGCCCTCCCGGCACTGATGAAGCTGTGCGTTCCACTCGTCGGCGGTCTCGCCGGCGGTGGCGGCGGGGCAGCTGCCGGCATGGGCGCAGGAATGCTCGCCATGCAGGCGATGCCGTCTGGCGCGGTCGACGAGCCGTCACAGACCAGCACCGCCTCAGCGGGAACGCCGGGCGGTGGACCCTCGGGCTCGACGCTCGCCGGTGGAGGCGGTGGCGGCGGCATGGAGAGCGCCGGCGTATCGGCCGGTGGCAGCGAGGCCGCCACGACAGCGGCCGGAGGCGCAGCCTCCGGCGGCGTGCTCCTCGCCGCCCAGACCGGAAAAGAACTGATGGACCAGACATCTGAAGCGGCCAAGGGTGCCGCGGAAACCGACGACGGAGGACCCAATGGAAGCCAGCAGTAAGCAGCGCGCCGGACGCACCACGTACGGCAACTTCCGTCGACCGGAGTCGCCGGGCATCGGTGCCCTCGGCACCGTCGGCACAGTGATCCTGTTCGGCTCGATCATCGTCCTGGTGATCCTGATGACACTTCGCCTCCTCGTGGTGGCACTCGTCTGGTCAGCACTGATCGCCGCTCTGCTGGCGTTCATGATGATCAAGGATCAGCACGGCCGCTCCGGCCTGCAGCGTCTCGGCAACCGATTCGGCTGGCGCCAGTCCAAGAAGCGCCGGCAGCACCTCTACAGGTCCGGCCCGCTCGGCCGCACCGGTTGGGGCACGTTCCAGCTGCCCGGCCTGCTGGCAGCAACCAAGCTCAGCGAGCACCACGACTCATACAACCGTCCCTTCGCGATCCTCGAGACCCCGTCCGCCGGACACTTCTCTGTAGTGATCAGCGTCGAGCCTGACGGTGCGTCGCTGGTCGACCAGCACCAGATCGACTCGTGGGTGGCCCAATGGGGCCACTGGCTCGCCGGACTCGGTCACGAGGTTGGCGTCATCGCCGCCGCGGTGACCGTGGAGACCGCACCCGACACCGGGGCGCGGCTGCGCCGTGAGGTCGAGGGGCGGATCGACCCCGAGGCCCCCGACTTGGCCAAGACCATGCTGAACCAGGTCATGACGACCTACCCGACCGGCTCCGCACAGGTCCGAGCGTGGGTGTCGTTGACGTTCAACGGTCGCACCTACTCAGGAAAGAAGCGCAACGCCGACGACGTCGCCCGCGACTTGGCGTCACGTCTGCCCGGTCTGACACAGACACTCGCCAGCACCGGCGCCGGCCCTGCCCGTCCGGTCGACGCTCAGACACTCTGCGAGATCGTGCGCGTGGCCTACGACCCGGCAGCCGCAACGCTGATCGACGACGTGCACGCCGAAGGCAACTCGCCCGACCTGTCGTGGAACGACGTTGGCCCGACCGCTTCAGAGGCATCCTGGGACTTCTACCGCCACGACGGAGCCTGGTCACGGACATGGGCCATGACGGCCGCCCCTCGAGGTGAAGTATTCTCCTCGGTGCTGACCCGGCTGTTGTCGCCGCACGGTGACATCGACCGCAAGCGAGTCACGATCATCTACCGGCCCTTGGACTCGGCCAAGGCCGCGCAGACCGTCGAGGCCGACAAGCGGAACGCTGACTTCCGGATCGGGTCGTCCAAGCGTCCCTCGGCCCGCGCGCTGACGTCCGCGCGATCGGCGGCCACCACGGCGGCAGAGGAAGCCAAGGGCGCCGGCCTGGTGGACTTCGGCATGTTGATCACCGCCACGGTGACCGATGCCGATCGAATGCCTGACGCCCGGGCGGCGATCGACAACCTCGCGGCAACCGCACGGCTGCTGATCCGACCCGTTCACGGGTCGCAAGACTCAGCGTTCGCCGCGTGCCTGCCTCTGGGTCAGGTCCTCCAGTCGCACATGCGGATCCCTGCTGAGCTCCGGGACGCAATGTGAGCCGCCGGCGCAACCGTGAGGAGTCCACCGCGGCAGAGGAACTGGTCATCGCGCAAGAGGTTGCGGCCGCGAAGGCCGCCAAGGCGCTAGCGGCGAACCCGCCCAAGCCCGGCTCTCGCGGCTGGTCTGGCGCAGGCGCTGGGGGAGTGCACTACCTTCAGGCACCGGTCGAGTGGCGCGGCACAACCGTCCAGGTGTGCGGGCTATGGCCATTCTCGGCCGGGTCCGGGTCACCGATGGTCGGTGTGCCCCTCGGAAGGAACATGCTCACCGGGGGAACGCTGTGCTGCGACCCGATCAGCTGGTTCCAACGTGCGCAGCTGATCTCCAACCCGTCCGCGTTCGTGCTCGGACTTCCCGGCCTGGGCAAGTCCAGCATGGTCCGACGCATGGCGCTCGGGCTGGCCGGCTTCGGCGTGAACCCGATGATCTTCGGCGACTTGAAGCCTGACTACGTCGACCTGATCCGCGAAATGGGCGGCCAAGTCATCGAGCTCGGCCGAGGCCGAGGCAGCATCAACGTCCTTGACCCGGGCGAAGCGTACGAGGCGGCCGACCGGCTCACCGGCGCCGCTCGTCAGCAGGTCCTCGCGGACGCCCACGGTCGCAAGCTGACGATGGTCGGTGCGCTGATCACGATCCTGCGCGCCGAGCCGCCCACCGATCGCGAAGAAACCATCATCGACCGGGCGTTGAAGATCCTCGACGAAACCCACACCGGTGTCCCCGTTCTCGGAGATCTCCTGAAGGTCATCCAGGACGCTCCCGAGGACCTGCGCCACGTCGCCCTGGACCGTGGCGACATGAACCGGTACCGCGACATCACCGAAGGGCTCGAGGCAACACTGATCGGTCTGACCTCCGGTGGTCGGCTCGGTGACATCTTCTCCAAGCAGACGTCGGTGCCGATGAAACGCGACCGCCCGGTGGTCTTCGACATCTCGTCGATCGACGACTCTGAGAGTGACCTGCAGGCGGCCGTCATGCTGGCGTGCTGGTCATACGGCTTCGGCGCGATCAACGTCGCTCACGCGCTCGCTGACGCCGGCCTGGAGCCGCAGCGGAACTACTTCGTCGTCCTCGACGAGCTGTGGCGCGCGATCCGCGCCGGCAAGGGCATGGTCGACCGGGTCGACGCACTGACCCGCCTGAACCGTCAGCGCGGCGTCGGCATGGCGATGATCTCCCACACGATGGCCGACCTGATGTCGCTGCCCGACGAGCACGACAAGATGAAGGCGCGCGGCTTCGTCGAGCGTGCCGGCATGGTCTTGTGCGGTGGGCTTCCGCAGTCCGAGATGCCGCGTATCAACGAGGCGGTCATGATGTCGCACGCCGAGGAGCAAATGCTCATCGGCTGGTCGGCCCCGCCGTCGTGGGATCCGCAGTCCGGCCGCGAGTCCGAACCGCCAGGGCGAGGCAAGTTCCTCGTCAAGGTTGGCGGCCGTCCCGGCATCCCGTTCCAAGTCACGCTGACCCAAATCGAGCGTTCCGTGAACGACACCAACAAGAGGTGGCACGACGCCGTCGAACCCGCAGATGCAACGAGTCTCTTGGGAAGCCAGGCGATCTGACGTGTCTTCCACCTCGCGCAGGAGCACCCCTTCGGCTGCAGGCGCCGAAGCGGTCCTCATCTGGGTGGCCGTGTCGATCGCGTTCCTGGCTCTCGGGACAACCTGGTCCGCTACGCATGTTGCGGCCAAGATCGATGGTGCTCCTGCGCCACCGGCCAACCCGTTCACGTTGTTCTTCGGCCTCTTCGGTGGTGACGTGTCGTGGACGTCGACCGCGACTGTGATCGCCGCGGTCACGGCAGTACTCCTTATTCTCCTGGTCGGCGTTGTCGCCGGTTTGGCAGTGCGGCTGATGAGGAGGACCACATCGGTCGACAAGGCTGACCGTCACATGGCGCGCGGCCGTCAGGTGGGTCTGCTCAGCAAATCCAACGCCGAGAACGTCGCCCAACGACTCGGCGGCCGTCATGGACCTGGCGTGCCGATCGCGGCGACGATCGCGGGTAAGACGTTGTACCGGACTTGGGAGGACGTGGTGATCGTCCTCGCCGGCCCAAGAGTCGGCAAGACAACGAGCTTCGTCATCCCCGAAATCCTGGGCGCACCCGGCGCAGTGTTGACGACTTCGAACAAAGGAGACGTCGTCCGGACCACCCGCGCATTCCGCGCCGCGATAGGCCACACGTGGGTATTCGACCCCCAAGGACTCGTATCCGAGCCAATGACCTGGTGGTGGAACCCGCTGTCGTACGTCACCAACGAGGTGAAAGCACGCCAACTGGCAGACATGTTCGAGGCGGCGTCACACGACCCGGACGCGAGGGTCGACGGCTACTTCGGCCCCAAGGGTCGCGACCTGCTCGCGAACCTCCTCCTCGCCGCCGCTGTGTCGGGCAAGCCACTGACGCAGGTGTACCTATGGCTCACCGATCCCACCGACGAGACACCAGCAGTCATCCTTCAAGACGACGGCTACGAACTCATCTCCGCAGCAGTTCGCTCCGCCATGTCAGCTGCGCCAGAGGAGCGCAGCGGCATCTTCGGCAGCGCCGAACAGATGGCCTCGTTCATGCTCAACCGCGAAGCCACCCGATGGGTCACTCCACCGACAAAGACCGGGCTGCACGAGTTCGATCCGCACGCATTCGTACGAAGCACCGACACCCTCTACAGCCTTTCCAAGGAAGGTCAGGGGTCGGCCGGGGGACTGGTGGCTGCTCTCGCCGCCGCCGTCTGCGAAGCGGCTGAGGATCTCGCCAACACCGAACCCAACGGCCGCCTCTCGACCCCGTTGCTAGTTGCCCTCGACGAGGCGGCCAACGTATGCCGCTGGTCAGAGCTTCCCAATCTCTACTCCCACTACGGATCGCGCGGCATCCTGATCTCTACCTACCTCCAGTCACCAGCACAAGGCCGAGCCGTCTGGGGGAACGACGGTTACGAGAAGCTCTACTCGGCCGCCAACATCAAGGTCTATGCCGGCGGCGTCGACGACATCCGATACCTGACCGACCTCTCCAAAGCGATCGGCAACTACACCCACAACCGTCCTTCGGTGAACTCCAGCAGGAATGGCCGCAGCGTCAGCCGCCAGGAGCAGTCTGACCTGATCCTCGACGTCGCCGACCTCCGCGCCCTGCCACGCGGTCGGGCCGTATTGCTGGCATCGGGTACTCGAGCCGTCCTCGGCCGAACCCTGCCATGGATGGACGGCCCCCACGCCAAAGCAGTGAACGGATCCCAATCATGAGCAGCCCAACCGGCTGGGAAGAGGACGCCGATTTCAACACGGGCGAGGACGTCGCCCCGACGCTGTACTACCAGAGCCTGCCCGAGTTCATCCGCGAGTTCTTCATCCCGATGTTCCCCCGCGATGTCACCAACATCCCCGGCCTCACCTGGTGCCCAAAATGGTGGCTACACCCCGAAGCCGCATACCGCCTCGACAGCCTCTGGCGCTCCTGGGAACACCTACGCCTCGACGCGGCCACAGGCAGCTCGAGCTGGCTCCGCGAGCACCTGGACCACCACCTGCCGCTCCTCGTTTCGGACTCTGGCCCGTTCAAGGGGTGCTCCATCAAGAACGGCCACGCAGCCGACCGCGACTACCGCCTTCCGGTAGAAGAGCCACCGGAGGGGCTATACCTCGAGCAGATCTCGACGGTCACCGACGCCCATCCGTAGCATTGGTCGCTTGGCATACCGACCCGCGGGGGTTGCGTCCCGGGGAGTGGTGTACTTCCTGGCTTTGAGCGTCGCTGTGTCGACGTAGTGAGCCATCGTGCGATGGTCAGTGAGAACTGTCTAAAGAATCTCACGAGAGGACACAACGCACGATGGCTCTTGACCAGTCTGCCCTACTTGACCTGTTGGCCCAACTGAAGCTCACCGATGTCCCCGCGCCTTCTAGGGGTCTGGTGCAGGTGGGTGCCAGCTGGACTCAAACGACGACGCCCGGGTGCACTGAGTGGCCGCGAATGGACGGATCAACCGTCGCGGATTTCCACTTTTGTGGCCTAGGCCATTGTGACAAAGGCCCAATGTGAGGGACGATACGTCTCATGGCGTTCGGGCATATACCTTCAGGTCAGTTTCGAGCTTCGAAGGGCGCCACCCTCACTACGTCAGGCCGCGAAATGAGCCTGCACGATTGCCGAGAGTTCTGCGACTCACGGCGGGCGACGGCCGCGGATCGAGTTGCTGAGTCAGCGTTGCTGGACGTTCATCCTCAGATCAAGGATCTTGCGCGCTCCTTGATTCTCTCGCAACGTCATTTCACCACGAACGACCTAAAAGTGGTTCTGGCCGGACACCCAACACCAGACAACGTTGCTCGGATGCGCGATCAGGGCAAGGTCGTGGGCATCAAGGTTGCCCAAATCGGTTTCGTATTCCCGGCCTTTCAATTCGACGTCGTACTCGGACGAGTCAATCCAAGCGCAGCCCTTATCAACAGACTGCTTCGAAAACGAGCCGGGCCCGAGGAGATGCTCGCCTGGTGGTGTGGCGCGAGCTCGCGATCGGCTCCGAGTCCCACGGCGTTGTTGGCCTCAGGGCGGGCCGCCGATCTCATGGATCGCGCCGCGACATATGTCAAGATGAAGCGTTGACGGGCGCCTCTCAGATGCATTGTCCACGAGAGCCACGACCGGGGAAGTGTCCTGGTGAATAGCGCCATTGCATTCGTGTGGACTGTCGTACTTGCCTGGAGCGGGCCAGCTCCCTTGTGGCTCCTGATAATTCTGGTTTTGGTTGTAGGCGTCAGTACGCCCGCGTCAATGATCGGATTCGACATAGCAAGAACATCAAATCCGGACGAACGGTTGGCGAGCGCGACGGGAATAGTAGACCAAGCTGATTTCATCGCAAGCCTCGTGCTGGTTGTGGCAATCGGCATCGTCCTCGATTGGCGCACGCCTGGTGCCAGCAACGCGTACACCACGGACGCGTTTGGATGGGCAATGTCCTGCCAATACCTGCTTTGGATTCTGGGAACCGTGCAGATCGTCCGCTACAGGCGTCTGACTCGCATGTCGATCATCGCCGAAGTCTCCAGCGATGGGCCTCAGAGAGCGCGACTCGGTTGAAAGTGTTTCAAAAACTGTCAGGTGCGCGTCTGATCGAACGTGGAGAGACCCTCAAGTCCTGGACAGCTCGTTCATCGTCCTTCCCTTTCCCCAACTATCAAGGAGTGAGTCATGAGTGGAATCGAACGTGTAGGTGTAGTCGGAGGCGGGCTGATGGGTTCAGGTATTGCGGAGGTGGCATCTCGTGCTGGCCTGAGCGTAATGTTGATCGAAGTTGGCGATGTGGCCGTGGAGCGCGCGCTTGACCGTGTGGAGGAGTCCCTGCATCGGGCGGAGATTCGTGGCAAAATCGATTCAGCGGAAGCAGTTGCAGTACTTGACCGCATAGATTTTTCAACTGATCTAGAGTCCTTGGCGGATCGTGATTTGGTGGTCGAAGCAGCGTCCGAGGACGAGGTGACAAAGCTGGGACTGTTCCGTAAACTGGGACGGGTCTTGACCAAGGACGACGCGATCTTGGCGTCAAATACATCTTCCATCCCCATCGTGAAGCTGGGGGCCGTGTCTGGCAGGGCCGGGCAGGTTGTCGGGGTCCACTTCTTCAACCCCGCACCGGTAATGCAACTCGTTGAACTTATCCCGTCCCTGACAACTTCGCCCGAGACACTTGCGCGCATGAGGTCGTTCGTCGAATCAGACCTGGAGAAGCACGCTATCGATGCGACGGATCGTGCGGGCTTCGTGGTCAATTCGCTTCTTGTTCCATACCTTCTCTCCGCGATCCGCATGTACGAGGCGGGCTACGCTTCGGCCGACGATATTGATCGGGGAATGGTGCTGGGATGCGGGCACCCAATGGGCCCACTAGCGCTGGCCGACCTCATCGGCCTGGACACCGTGCGAGCGATCGGCATCTCGATGTACAACGAGTTCAAGGAACCGCTGTACTCCCAGCCGCCTGTGCTCGACCGAATGGTTGAGGCCGGGTTGTTGGGAAAGAAGAGCCAGCAAGGCTTTTACTCCTACGGTTGAGGTGAAGCTGGTGCGAGTTCCGCTATGCGCCTCTGGCGCATTGAAAACTGATGCGGCTTGGCCAGGCGGGAGCGCGCCGGAGCCATCTCCTACTGCGCAAAAGGCGCGGAGACCACCCCGGACCTCTAAGTGTGTGGCCTGCGCTCTTCAAAAATGCGCCTGTACTTCTTCCGATCTTGCGTGTCGGACATTTGTCCTAGCCAGATAGGCCAAAAAGTGAGAGGATTTGTATGTCACAACTGGCTGAGAGCCGTAACCACCTACCGCGATTGCCCTCGGTCGAGGACATCTGCTGCTGAGGAGCAACTGTGTTTGATGTCAGGACTGGTGAAGATGAAGTCATGGTCCGATTCAGGCTTGCGCCGGCCGACGCAAGATACGCCGGCAACCTAGTAGCCGGATCGAAAGCGATGGAAATTTTCGCCGATCTCGAGACCGAACTTTCGCTTCGCGAGGGTGGGGACGAAGGCTTGTGCGCCTCCTACGAGGCTGTGACATTTTCAGCTCCCTTGCGCGTAGGAGACTTCGTTGAAGGCATCGCACGGGTGATCGAGCGTGGTAGAAGCAGCCGCAAGGTCGAAGCGCGCATCTTCAAGGTCGTGAGCGTCGACGACCGAGGCATCTTGATTCCTCAGGACGAGCCGATTCTCGCCGCTACAGCTGTCGCGACGATCGTGGTCGGCAGAGGTAAAGCGGCGCAGGCGTCCTAACGTGGCTACGACTGCGAACACCATCGTCTCTTGGATCGGCGCTGTAGTTCGATCGCATCCAAACGAGCCGGCGCTGATCTACAACGGCGTCACTTGGACCTACCGGGATCTGTGGCTTCGGTCCGGCGCGATCGCCAGGCAGCTGCTCGCCGATGGATTGCGACCAGGCCAGGCGGTGGGGCTCGTGGGGGCGAACGAGGCAGCGTATCTCGCAACCTACTTCGGAATCATGCGCGCAGGAGGCACAGCCGTTCCGGTAAACGCGATGCTCGACGTCAAGTCGATTCGTGAGCAGCTTGAACTTGTGGAAGCGACGGCCGTTTTCGTCGGGCGAGTGAGCGTCGCGGTGCGCGATGAACTTTTCGAGTCGTTCCGAACGCTTCCAATTGACGACTCTCCGACATTCGTCTCACAACCGAGGCTCCCGGTGATCGGTCCAAATTCGTTCTGCTCGATCATGCTCACCAGCGGCTCGACCGGGCAACCGAAGGGCGTCGTCCACACGCACGGCACTATGCTGCACGCAGCACTCCAGCTCGGATCAATGTTCCCATTTGGACAAGGCCAGCGCGGGGTCGTGTTCCTGCCCCTCTACGCATGTATTCCTGAGCAGGTGCTCCCCATGCTCTGCACGGGTGGCGCTCTCGAAATCCTGCCGACCTTTGATGTCGAGCTGGTTGCGGACGCCTGCACGCGCGCAACCATGCTTGATGCCGTGCCTACGGTCTTGGGCCGGCTGATCGAACATGCGCCGCTCAATAAACTTGCGCGCATTAAATGGGTGCTGTTTGCATCGGAGCCTATGCCTGTCGCGTTACTCAGACGCTGGTGGGAAGAACTTCCGAGTATCGAGACTCACCAGTTTTACGGCATGACTGAGATCTTACCGCTAACGGCCGCTCCGCATCGAATGCTCCGGGCGGAGCCAACGACTGTGGGCCGCCCCTTTCCGACGACGGGCCTCACGGTGAAACCACTCCCGGGTGCAGCGCCAATCGATGGGAGCGGCGAGCTGGTCGGTACAAGTCCAGCGCGTATGCGCGGCTACCACAACGACCCGAAGGCGACGTCAGGCGCGCTATCTGCTGCCGGCGCCATGCGCACTGGGGATCTTGGCCGCATCGACGACCGTGGTTTGGTCTTTTTGACCGGTCGACTTAAAGACATCATCATCTCTGGCGGGATCAATGTATCGCCGGGTGAGATCGAAGACGTCGCGTGCCACCATCCAGCGGTCGAGTCGGCCATCGTCGTCGGAATCCCGAGCGATGTGTGGGGCGAGACCCCGGTAGTCGTCGCAGTGGCGAAACGGGATCAATCGCTGTCAGCGGATGAATTGCTTCGCTATTGCCGCGGCAATCTTACGAGTTTCAAGCGTCCATCGGGCGCAGCCCTGGTTTCAAGGCTGCCCACGACAGGTATAGGAAAAGCCGCAAAAGAGGCCGTGAAACGCATGATCATCGAAGGGGAGATCCGACTTGTTCGCGCCTGATGACATTAGGGCACTCGCGTCCAAAGCGAGTGAAGGATTTTGGGGACCACTGGCGAGGGCCGTCACGGTCGTTGAAAACAGCCCTCCCTGGGAAGTAACAATTCCGCAATCCGCGACTCCGACTCACATCATTGGCATCACCGGGCCACCAGGAGCCGGGAAATCCACCCTCACCGGTCGCCTCATTGAGTCCTACTCCGATGCCGGCCTGCGCGTCGCGATCCTTGCGATCGACCCTTCGAGTCCACTCAGTGGCGGGGCCGTACTCGGCGATCGACTTCGGATGGAGACGCACCTCAACGGCCGGCCCGGCGTCTACGTGAGAAGTCTGGCAAGCCGCGGATCCCACGGTGCTGTCGCCGGCTCTACTCGCAACATCGCGAGGCTCCTCCAACTCTCAGAACTCTTCGATGTCATCGTCATCGAGACTGTCGGGGCGGGCCAGACGGAGATCGCAATCGTTGAGGTCGCGGATACGGTCGTCCTGGTCACGGTGCCTGGTCTGGGAGACGCCGTTCAGACCATAAAAGCGGGTCTTATGGAAGTCGCTGACATGTTCGTCGTCAACATGGCGGATCGACCAGGCGCGGCGGAGACAGCGCGACATCTGCGGCTAGCAGCCGGCCGCGCCGGCGTCGTACTCCAGACAATCGCGCTGGACGGCAGCGGTGTTGACGAACTTCGTATCGCGTTGCAAACCAGGTGGCTCGCACTGCAGGAGGGGGGTCACCTTGAAAAGCTGCGACTCGATAAATGGGGATCAGACGCCGCCCTCATCGCGGAGGCATGGGTAGGCGCCTGCGCAACCGAGACGCCCGCCGCGCATCACCAGACCATGAATCAAGCTGTCAAAACGATCCTCAAGGAGGCTACAAACCGATGGAAGCCGTAACGGACACCAACGAAGAGGTACCGGCGCCGGGCCCGAACGTCGAGGTCAAAGTGAAGGCGTGGCGCGAGGGGCCACTCGCCGCTGACTACGAGCGCATTGCACCGCGTCGGGACGAGTACTTGACACTGTCCGGCGCGCCCGTCAACGACATCTACACGGCGGCCGACATCAAGGGGGTAGACCCGGACACCGATATCGGTCTTCCGGGTGAATACCCGTACACGCGAGGGCCACACGCCAGTATGTTCCGCGGCCGACCGTGGACTATTCGTCAGGTCGCCGGGTTCGGCCAAGCCGAGGACACGAACAATCGGTATAAGTACCTCCTCAGGACTGGTCAAACAGGTCTGTCAACCGATTTCGATCTGCCAACGCTGCTTGGTTACGACTCCGATCACGAGGTCTATCGTCGAGAGGTTGGCAAGATCGGCGTCGCGATTGACACCGTCGTCGACATGCACGCGTTGTTCGATGAGATCCCCCTGGACAAGATCTCAACATCGATGACAATCAATCCCTCGGCTGCGATCCTGCTCGCGATGTACCGGGTCGTGGGAGATGAGCGCGGCTTCGCCGGAAGTGTTTTGACCGGCACGACTCAGAACGACATCCTGAAAGAATACACGGCTCAGAACGAGTTCATATTTCCTCCGCTTCCGGCCGTCGAGCTGGTTGTAGACACGATGGAGTACGGCGCAAACGTGATGCCGCGGTTCAATCCGCTCAACGCTTGTGGCTACCACATTCGTGAGGCTGGAGCTACAGCGGTGGAAGAGGTCGGGCTGACCATCAGTGCGGCTCTTTGTTATCTCGAGCACGCAGTCGCGCGCGGGATTGACGTGGATCGGCTCGCGCCGCGGGTCTCGTTCTTCTGGGACATCCACAACAACTTTTTCGAGGAGGCCGCAAAACTACGAGCGGCTCGCCGTCTGTGGGCACGGCTGATGCGAGAGCGCCTGAAATGCAAGGATCCCAAGTCCTGGCTTATGCGCGCTCACAGTCAGACAGCGGGGGTTTCGCTCACCGCGCAGCAGCCTTACAACAACGTCGCACGCACGGCCCTGCAGGCGCTGTCGGCCGTACTCGGCGGTACACAGTCCCTTCACACGAACTCGCTCGACGAGGCTCTCTCTATCCCCTCGGAAAGTGCAATTAAGATCGCGGTTCGTACCCAGCAGATCATCCTTCATGAGACTGGCGCTGCAGACATCGTTGATCCGCTTGGTGGGTCCTACTACGTCGAGGCTCTGACGACTCAGATCGAGGAAGACGCGATGGCCCTGATCGAGCGAATCGACAACATGGGCGGCATGATCGCGGCCGTTGAGTCAGGGTATGCAGGCCAGCTCATCGCAGACTCTGCATGGGAGCAACAGATCAAGATCGAAAGCAAGGACTCAGTGATCGTTGGCGTCAACGACTTTGTCGACGAGAGCGAGACTCAGGACATCGAAATCGACCGGCCGGTTCCTGGCGTCATGGAGCGGCAGATGTCCCGGCTAGCTGATGTCAAGCGCTCCCGGGATCAACGGAAGGTTTCTGAAACTCTCCATGCGATCGAATCTGCAGCTCCGAACCTTCATAACAATTTGATGCCGCTGATCGAAGACGCCGTTCGCGCCCGAGCTTCGGTCGGAGAGATCTCGGATGTCCTGCGCGGGGTCTGGGGCCAGCACCAGCCGTCTACCGTCTTCTAAGACTGAAAGAGGATCAACTACATGGAAAATTCACCGCAAATCAAGTCAGCACCATTGAAGGTTGTGGTCGCGAAACCTGGGCTGGATGGCCACGACCGCGGAGCCAAAATCGTCGCCCGCGCTCTGCGCGATTCGGGAATGGAAGTTGTCTACACGGGCATCTACCAGACACCGGAGTCCATCTTGCGTGCCGTGGTTCAAGAGGATGCTGATGTACTCGGTCTCTCGAGCCTGTCGGGGGCCCACCTGGAATACGCGCAGGAGTTAGGCGAACTACTTCGGCAAAATGACCGCGAAGATGTCCTATTCGTTGCCGGCGGGACCATCCCTCCGGAGGACGCGATCACTCTGAAAGAGTACGGAGTTCACGAAGTGTTCGGGCCTGGAACATCTACAACTGTTCTGGTCAACTACATCGCTGAGCATGCGCGCAACGTGGGCTCGATCTCGAAATGAGCTAACGCCGTAACGGAGGGTGTCAGATAGATGTGTAAACGGTCGGGTCCCCAAGAGGACAGGCCATGCCTGCCCGTCCAAGGAAACCTCCGATCCATGGAGAACAAATCACCGACCGTGCTCGATGGCACGGATATGCCATCAACCCGGCCGATCTGAGCCTGATGGTTGGGTGGATTGACAGATCGCCAGGATCATCAAGAAGCCCTGGCTGTTGGGCCAAGTGATAATGGTCGAACCGTTATCGACCACAGTCATCGTGCCGTTCATGAAGGCGGTGTCGTCGCTGACCAGCGACAGAGCAACGCTCGCAAATTCGGAGAAACGGTGAACCCTGAGATCGACGAAGTGTTCAAGATGATGCCGGCGCCATCGTCGATCATCGACGGAAGAAACGCCTTCGACATTCAGGAACATGCTAGTGATGTTGATCCGCATCTGCCGGTCCCAGTCTTCCAAGCTGGTATCGACAAGCTTGCGCACCTCGACGGTCCCTGCATGGTTGAACAGGATGTCAGGCTTGCCTTCCGACGCACGGATTTACTGAGAGTCTCAACCTCCTGCTCACTCGACACGTCGCAATGCACGTAGCGGCTGGAGAGTCCCTCGGTATTGAGGGAATTCGACAACGCATGTCCCGGTTCGTCGTCGATGTCAACGATCACGAACTCTGGCACCCTCGCGCGCGAACGACGTCGCGCTGGCGGCTCCGGCTCCGTTTGATGCTCCCGTCACGATGGCGACCTTGCCTTGGAGTCGTCCTCCGACAGTGGAGGAAACTGCAGGAATCAACACAGTGTCAGTCACACGCTTCTCCTACTCTGTTCCGGATGCCATCGATCGACGATGTCCGTGGGATCTTGAACGGATCAGTTCGACCCGCCTTGGTGCAAGCCCGAAGACGGGTCGAACCGTGTGGTGCATTCAGCGTCAGGAAGCGCTGGTGGGCGGATTCTCCGTCTTCCGGCTGCCGCGCAGGGCGAGGTGGTCTCCCTTCAGCGGTGCGTCGATCGCATCGCGGACACTCTTACCGCCCATCAGGTAGTAGAGTCCCGCAGCCAAGAACGTCCCACCTATGAAGATGAAGCTCGCGTAGTTCTGGTACCAGACGAGTTCTGGGCTCCGCGGCCACGCGATGTTGACGACGAGCGCAGTGCCGAGCACGGTCGCGATCACGTAGACCGGCTTTGCCCACTTACCGAGACTCCACGCAGTTGGAGTCCACTGGTTGGTGAGTCTCAGGTAGGCGGCCGGCCAAATCCCCATCTGGTAAGACAGGAACAACGCGGCTACAGCTGCCGACGCGATGACCGCCAATGCGGTTGCGAAACAAACCAAGATGCAGGAGACCAAAGCCACGAAAACTGTAGGCCACAGAGGGACGCCCGTCCGAGCAGGAACCCTCGACATTGCACTAGAGGCGGGGATCTTGCCATCTCTCGCAAGCGAAAAGATGATCCGGGCTGTCAAGGCTTGGTTGCCAGCCATGGACATGACGATGGCGATCACCACGAATATAGCGAAGATCTTGTACATCGCGACTCCCAAGACTCCGACAATGACAGTCTGCAATGGATCTCCGTCCGAAGCCAGGTCGCCAAGATAGCCGGGCGCTGTCCAAAGGATCACGAGCAGGAAGATCATTCCGATCACAAACGTGATCACTATATTCATGATCCCGGCGCGGGGAATGGCCTCGACTGCGTTGTGAGTCTCTTCAGCCATGTCAGTAGGCATCTCAAGAGCCGTGTACGGCCAAGAGCCGAACAGGAGCACCGCGAGGGCGACGGCAAGGAAGCTGGAGTTGTCGGGTGCACCATACGAGTGAAATACGACGTCTGCCGATTGGTTTCCTGCACCAAACCCGAGCATCAGGACGATGAGACCGCCCATGACGGAGATCTCGGCGATCGCTCCGATTGTGGTGAGACGAGCCATGATCTTCACGCCCAGGAGGTTGATGAAGTTCACGACCAGAATCAACGCGATGGCGAGTAGAGTGGCTTGTTTTGTTGATGGGGCGAAGTCGAAGATCGAGCCAACGATGGGTGCGAGCGCCAAGCCGAGCGATCCAAGAATGGCCGTCTGAGCTAGCGCATAAAGCCACCCTGTCAGGTAGCCAAACTTTGGACTCCCCTGTCGCGAGGCCCACTGGTACATGGCACCCGCGATGGGAATGCTCGCGCCAAGCTCCGCGAACACCAACGCAACCATGAGCATGACGGCGAAGCCGACCGCATATGTCCACACGAAGCCCGAACCGCCTGTACTGATTCCGAAGGCGAACAGCGTGAAGATAGCAGTTGCCGGAGACGTCGTAGACAGCGCGACCATTCCGGATTTGAACCAGCGCATCTCTTTCTGCAGGGTCGGCGTATAGCCGTACTGCTCGACTCCCTGCTCTCCTGGATCCCGATTGTCGTGCGGTTTTTCTGCTGCCGGCATAGGACGGTTCCTTCTAACTAGTGAGCTCACTGGACATTCCTGAACCAATGAGCCGGACAATTACTGGAGTAGATTGCTAGGCCACAAACTACGCATATGTGACTGACACCACAAGGCACCGTGAAGTTTTTTACAAGCCGGACACGTGGGGTTGTGTTCGTATCCGAGCCCTTCCTTTGCGCTCTCTTGCGTGACAAACACAGCTAAAGGGCTGGGATGAGCGAACGAGATGGGCGGCTATCAGCACTCCGTTTGCGGGCAGCGCGCACAAGCCTGGGCCGTGACTGTCGTCGACACCGTGACAGAGACTGGATGGATTGTGGTCCAGATTGCGAACGAGCTGCGACCTACTGCGACTGCACCGCGCGGTGTGAGCCGACAATAGAATTTCGACGTCTCGGGTGCAAGCGTCTTTGCCAGTCCAATGAATTTCAGCCTCGATAAGGCGCGTGTTGGTTTGTCGTCAAAATCGGCATTCGTGTGGGTCGCGTCGCACCCGAACTCCCCAAGTGCGACCAAGGTCGCCAAAGCCAGGTGAAGGCGGGTTTGTGGATAGTGCGGGTCCTAAGCAGTGGGGACTGCTGCAGTATGGTGCTTGGACGCCTGCAAGTCGTGAACGACATCCGCAACCATGCGAATAGACGCCCCGTCCAAGACGTTGCCGAACTCAATCACTCGCACACGGCCTTCGAGCCGCTGCTTAAGTTGTGGCAACTCGCTTGGGATGACGACGAGGCCCACCTCCTTCAAGTCTTCGTCAGACGTTCCTTCAAGCACCTTGATGTTGGAGATGCCAGACTGGGTCAGTGAGTCACGGATACTCTGGGCCTGATCCTCAGTCGAGTACCAGATACCCACTGTGCGCCTCTTAGGCACCTGAGCAATTTGAACCAATGTCTGTACGTGTGGTGCGACAACGATCGCCACGACATCCGTCTTGGGCCGGCGCATAATTTTCCGGACTTCCGCGAGATGGAAGAAGGTGGTGAGCACGAGGTCAGGATGCTCAGTTTCCGGGTCGAAATCTCCAAGAACCAGAGGTCTAACGGAGATGCCCAGATGGTTCTCAAGCTCGTCTGCAAAATATTTCGATCGATCAGCATTGCACTCGACAAATGAGACGCGAAGAAGTTCGTCTTCCGCTCGTACAGCGAAATTCATGACCAAGGACTGGATTTCGGAAGAGGTCATCCCAAGGTTGATGCTCTCTCGTGCTGCCTCTTCGAGAATCGTGCGTGCGCGATCGCGGGCTTCCGACGACGAGCGCGCCTGCTCACCCCCGACTACGATCATTCCGCTCCGATGTCGAGACTCAACAAGCCCTTGATCGCGAAGCTCGGCATACGCGTGAGCGACGGTATTTCGGTTGATGTGCAAGTTGTCCGCCAGTAGGCGGGTGCTGGGCAACCGTTCTCCATCCCTCAGGTGGCCCATCTCGATCATGAATGTCAGCTGCGCGACTATCTGCCGATAAATGGGGATGTCAGAATGCTGACTCACCTGGATCTTTGTAACCATCGGATGCCTGTCTGTTTTTCTGGCCCAGCAATCAGGCTACTGCACTACGCCATAAGCCGCACAGCTCGGAACTCGGAGCTCGGAGAGTGTCGTACCCAGCACACTGCCAAGCGTCGGGTCATTTGCTTAACATCTCGGCAGGCGACGACTATTGATCTGGAGTGCCCAAAGTGGCACTATGACCTAGACCACTAGGCCATAAATGGAATAGACAACCGAGCCAAAGTCGCGACTCATGGGCGCGGTACGCCTAACCGGACAACGACAGTTCACCTGAGGATATCCATGACAAAGCTTGGTTCCACCGGCGGCGGGAATCACACGCCCGCAACATTGTCTGATGCGACATTGACTCGTCTCCGCGCGTTGAGGGCAGATGGGGTCGATACCCTGATTATCGGCGCAGCGGACCTCAATGCACAGTTCAGGGTAAAGCGATTTTCGCTCGACCTCTTTCTGGAGTCGGACGAGGTTGAGATCGCATTTAGCGACTACGTCTTCGCTGCAGACCTCGAAGAGAACCTAATGGTTCCGAGACCTGGTTACGAGGGGTACTTCCCGACAGCAGCTCAGGGGGTGCCAGACATCTCAGTTCGACCGGACTGGGAGGTCATCCGGGTCCTTCCATGGGAACCGCGCACGGCCCTAGTTCTCGGCGACTTCTTCTCCCACGCTGGGGTTGAGCTTCGCGTCGCCCCCCGAACGGTTCTGAAACGGGTAATCGATCGGCTGAACGGCATGGGCTATGTCCCGATGACCGGTGCTGAATATGAGTTCTTGATTTTCAAGGGCTCACTCTCGGAAGCGAGAGAGCACCCGTCACGCCTCGAGCCATTGAGTGTCGGAGCCGCATACGGCTACACGCGCGCCGCGCTCGACGAGAAGTATCTCGGCCCACTCCGCAGATCGATTGTCGCTGCGGGAGTTCCCGTCGAGGCCGTGAACCCTGAGTCCGCGGCAGGACAGTTTGAGATCACAATCCGTTACGACCAGGCGCTCAAGACTGCCGACCACGCCTTTCTCTACAAGGACTTCGTCAAGGAGCTGCTCGGGCGCGATGGGCTCACCGCGACATTCATCGCCAAGTACGGACAGGACTACGGATCAAGTGGACACGTTCACGTCAGTCTTCGTGACGCGAAGGGCCAGCCCCTGATGACCGACGAGGACGGCGGACTGTCGCAAGTCGCACGCCACGCGATTGGTGGATACATGCAGACGATGCGCGAATTCACCGCCATCTACGCACCAACGGTCAATTCCTACCGCCGCTACAACTCAGATTACGCCTTCGCCGGCAACACCGTGGCCTGGGGACTGGACAACCGCACCTGCGGCCTCAGACTCATTCACACAACAGCCAACTCGACACGACTAGAGAGTCGAGTAGCTGGCGCCGACATGAACCCATACCTCACGCTAGCAGCGCTGCTCGCAGGGATCGGGGCAGGCCTCGAGAAGGGCATCGACCCTCCGCAATCGACTGACGGCGATGCGTATGTCACAGAAGGGGTGGAGCGTGTGCCCAAGGACTTGCGCACTGCAACCGAATTGTTCGAACAGAGCGAGATCGCGCGAGATTGGCTAGGAGACGACTTCGTCAACTTCTACGTGGAGACCAGGCTTTGGGAGGTCAACGAACACCGCCTTTCGATCAGCGATTGGGAACTTCGTCGATACCTGTAACTACTCAATTCCAACCAAGGAGAAGACAACTATGGGTTCCAACAACCTCAAAGGACGCGTCGCACTTGTCACCGGCGCTGGTTCAGGAAACGGCGCCGCAATCGCTCGACGCCTTGCCGAGGACGGTGCTGACGTGTGGCTGGGCGATCGTGACGAGACTGGCCTGAAGCTCACGATCAGCGAGTGGCCAGACGCCCTTGCATCGCAGGCGCACCCGGTCGTATTCGATGTTTCCGACGACGATGGAGTTGCCAAGGCCTTTCGTCAGCTCGATCGCCTAGACATCTTGGTGAACAACGCAGGAATTGTCCGCGGAAGCCTTTTCCCAGCTTTGGACGTTGCAGAGTTCAGCGAGGTTCTCGACGTTAACCTGCTTGGGGCATACAGGTGCACTAAGGCAGCTGAGCACCTCCTTCGGCAGGGTGGGTTCGGCCGAGTCATCAACATCACGTCAATGGAAGCTCACCATCTCCTCGGCACGAGTGGTCACGTCCAACCCCACTACAACGCATCCAAAGCGGCTCTCGACATGCTGACCAAAGCCCTCGCGTTTGAACTGGCCCCCCACGGCGTCACGGTCAACGCAGTAGCGCCCGGAATCATCGAAACCCCGTTTACGGCGGGTTCGCTGGCCAAGGGGGGCATGGCCGAGTGGATTGTTAATCGCGTACCAATGGGAAGGGTTGGACGGACCTCAGACATTGCCGGTGTGACCGCCTTTCTCGCGTCCGTGGACTCCGAATACGTCACGGGTGCTTCGATTCCAGTCGATGGCGGCTTCACCCTCGGATGGTACAAGCCAACCAATCCGCAGAGCGCCCAATCGTGAGAGCGCCGACCATCGGCATCTCGACATACGCCACACCTGCAGACTGGGGAAGCTGGTCTGCTGACGCAGTCCTCACACCGGCCGCGTACGTGGAACGGATTCTGAAGGCAGGTGGGGTACCCCTACTCCTTCCGGCGACTATCGGTGAGAGTCACCACGTGCATCAACTTCTGGACATGGTCGACGGCGTGATGCTGATTGGCGGAGAGGATGTCTGTGGCGTCCGTGTCGATCGGTCGGAGACGCCCGATGAGCATATGCACCATTCCGACGATCGAGACGCGTTCGAGATTGCGCTAGTGCGGGAAGCGTGGGACCGTCAGATCCCCATTTTGGCGATTTGCCGAGGCGCCCAAGTGCTCAACGTGGCCTTTGGTGGCACGCTCATCGAAGACCTTGTTGACGCTGGATATTCGACTGAGCACCGGGCTGTCCGCGGCGAATTTCACAACCATGAAGTCACGCTTGAGCCTGGAAGTGCACTCGCCGAAATGTACGGCCCGCTTGCCCACGTACCGTCTCATCACCACCAGGCGGTCGCCGAGCTCGCGGCAAAGTTTCGGGTCACGGGCCGGGCGGCTGATGGTGTCATCGAAGCATTTGAGGCAAAAGACGACCAATTCGCATTGGCTGTCCAATGGCATCCCGAAGAAGGCATAGAAGAGCATCTCTTCGATGCATTGGTGAAGGCCCCTGATGTCCACTCAACTCTAGATCCGGAGTGGGTCCTTGAACAGCAATGACGATGCCACATTCCTCGAAGTAATCGAACCAAGCACAGGAGTTCCGTTCGAAACCGTTCGAGTTACGCACGTCGAGGAGCTTCCACAGCACGTCCAGCAAGCTTCGGACGCCGCTACCCAATGGCAGTCCCGATCAGCGGACGACCGAGCACGACTCATGGCGGCTGTAGCTGAATCCCTCGAGAGTCAGTTGACGCAACTCGCTGAGTTGGAAGCGCGAAATGTCGGCAAACCCATAACTCAGGCAGTCGGCGAAATCGGCCTGGCCGCTCGGACGTTTCGGTATTACGCGGGAGCAATTGACAAACACGGAGGTCAATCCTTCCCGTCCGTCAACGCGCTACATTACTCGATCAGGCAGCCATTTGGGGTCGTAGCCGGCATAGTGCCGTGGAACTTTCCGCTTGTGCTCGCGTCGTGGAAGATTGCGCCGGCGATCGCAACTGGCAACGCCATCATCGTTAAGCCATCCGAACTGACCCCATTGACGGCACTGGTCCTGGAAGGGATCTGTTCTGAAGTCGGGATGCCGGAGAACCTAGTACAGGTGCTAGTGGGTGATGGACCGACCCTCGGTCGGGCCATTGTCGATCATCCCGAAATCCGCAAGATTTCTTTCACGGGATCGACTCGAGTCGGGAGAGAAATCGGTGAGCGCGCAGGCAGAGAGTTCAAGCGCATGACCCTCGAGCTTGGAGGCAAGGCAGCGAACATCATCTTTGCTGATGCCGACATCGACAAGGCCCTGGACTCGGCCATCGACGCCTGCTTCGACAACGGGGGGCAAGACTGTTGCTCGCGCGGTCGAATTTTGGTTGAGCGCCCCATTTACCAGCGGGCGCTCGAAGTACTCAGTGCTCGAGTCCAAGGACTCAAAGTGGGCGACCCATTGGATGCCGCCAACTACATGGGACCACTCATTTCTGAGAAGCAGCGCACAGTCGTGCACGAATACATAGAAGGTGCCCGCGCGGCCGGAGCGAGCGTGCTGGGTGGCGAGCTTGGCAATGGTCCAGGTTTCTATATTTCACCTGCGCTTATTACGGGCGCCGACCCGACCATGGCGGTAATGCGCGAAGAGATCTTCGGTCCCGTGGCCATACTGCATCCATTCGACTCCGAAGATGAAGCTGTCAGAATCGCCAATGGCACCGAATACGGCTTGGCTTCCTCAATCTGGACCAGTGACTCATCTCGGGCTCACCGCATCGCAGCAAGCCTCGAGGCCGGAGTGGTGTCAGTGAACACGAACAGTTCGGTGCACCTCACGGCTCCCTTCGGAGGGCTCAAAGGGTCCGGCATCGGGCGCGATCTCGGCATGGCCGCCATGGATGCATTTACCGAGATCAAGACGATCTATCACGCGATCAACACTCGTTAGTCGGCGAATTCTTAGCCGTCGCTGAGCGAAGCAACCGCACATGGAAAGGGGGCGAGATGGTCAATCTCACTAGGATTTACACTCGCACTGGGGATGACGGTACGACCAATCTCGGAGACATGAGTAAGACCTCGAAGCTCGACCTGAGGCTTGCCGCGTATGCCAACGTCGACGAGGCCAACAGCCAGATCGGCCTCGCGATCGCGCTAGGCGGACTCGATGACGACGTCGCCAACGTCCTGACGCACGTGCAGAACGACATGTTCGACGTCGGTGCCGATCTGTCCTGCCCAGTCGTCGATACACTGGACTTTCCGCCGCTTCGTGTCGAGCCCGACTACATCGACCGGCTCGAGGGCTGGTGCGACCACTACAACGAGAAGCTCCCCAAGCTCCGATCGTTCATCCTGCGCGGGGGCACGCCTTCGGCCGCTGCCGTGCACGTCGCGTGCACCGTGACCCGTCGAGCAGAACGTTCAGCATGGGCAGCGCTCGAGGAGCACGGCGACACAATGAACGTGCTGACGGCGAAGTATCTCAACCGGCTCAGCGACCTTCTGTTCATCTTCGGGAGATACGCCAACCGGGAGCAGGGCGATGTGCTCTGGGTCCCTGGTGGCGAGCGGATCTGAGGTTCCCGCATGACTTGTCCATGTGACACGACCTTCAATATAGGAGAACAATGACGGATCCATCATTCTGGAAAGAGGCCGAGCGTTACCTCACTAGGTACGGGTCGTCCTTCAATCATCGAGCGCGCCCTCGGCTCCTACGTGTACGACGATGATGGCGTGCCCATCCTCGACTTCACGTCGGGCCAAATGAGCGCGGTCCTTGGTCACTCTCACCCCGATGTCGTGTCTGCGGTAACGAAGTCAATCTCCTCACTGGACCACCTGATCAGCTCAATGCTCAGTCGCCTGGTCGTCGACCTCGCTAAACAACTGTCGCTAACCTTGCCGGCTGACGAGGTGTGCTCGGATGAGGAATGACGTGAGAACGCCCACGACGGTCACTGTCGCTGCAGCAGTTGCCGAGTTCATTCAGGCTCAAGGTATCGAGCGGGTCTTCAGTCTGCCCGGCGGGCACATGAAGCCAATTTGGGATGAGCTCCACTCAAGGGGCGTGCGCATCGTGACCGCTCGACACGAGGTTGCGGCTGTCCATATGGCCCAAGCTGAGGCCGACCTGCACGGACGGCTTTCCGTCGCGATCGTGACGACTGGTCCTGGGTTGACCAATGCCGTCACCGGGCTCGGGTGCGCATTTCTGGCGGGCTCGCCGGTTCTTCTCATCTCGACACGTCCGCCGACGCAGCAAGCGGGAATGGGCGCGCTCGAAGAGGTCGACCAGGCATCGATCGTGCGACCCGTTTGCCGGTCGGTCGAGGTGGTGCAATCCGCCCGACACGTAATCGACCGTCTCGACCGCGCGGTTGCCTCCGCTTTGGGCGAGGACGGACCGAGTGGTCCGGTGTTTGTCGAGTTCCCGACCGACATCCTGAAGGAGCCTGTCGGCCGTAGGTATACGGGCTACCCGCCTCGGTCGACCGCCCAACGCCTTCCCGCAGATTCGGTGATCAAGGAAGCGGCCGAGTTGATTGCCACCAGCACCAGACCTCTCGTCATCGGTGGGCGAGATGCTCTCGGGGCGCCGGACGAGCTGCGCGCCATTGTTGAGCAGATCGGCGCGGTCTACCTCGACACCAGGATTAGCAAAGGTGCGCTGTCCACGTCGATCACGTCGTATGTACCGGCGGCGCGGTCGCGAGCGATGGCACAGGCTGACCTGGTAATCACGGTCGGTCGACAACTCGACTTCGAGGTTGGCTACGGGTCCCCCGCTGTGTTCCGCAGAGCGGAGCGAATGGTGCGAATCGGTCGCAATTCCACTGAGGTCCAATCCAACAGGCGCGGCGACGTCGAGGTTCGCTCCGATGTAGGCCCAGCCATGGCCGCCTTGATCGCGACAGGCTGCAAACCTGCGTTGCTCGACCGTACGTGGCTCGACTCGATGATGTTCGACAACACGTGCAGGGTCGAGCGACTGCACGGAGTGATGGCCGAAAGCCCCGACGGCGACGATGGCGGAATGCACCCCTATCGAGTGATCTCCGCACTCAATCAGCACATCGACGAGGACACGATCGTGATCGCCGACGGGGGCGATATCTTGTCATGGGCACGCTCGGGTTTGAGCACGCCGACCTACCTCGACCTGGGCGCGTTCGGTTGCCTCGGAGTGGGAGTTCCGTTCGCAGTGTCGGCCTCCCTGAACCACCCCGGACGCCGAGTAGTCGCTTTAGTGGGAGACGGCGCCTTCGGGTTCAACGCGATGGAACTGGAGACAGCGGCTCGCGAGGGCGCGAAATGCGTGATCGTCGTCGCCAACAACAGCGCATTCAACATCGAGCGAGCCGACCAGATCGTGAACTACGACGGGAGAGTCGTGGGAACCGACCTCAGTTCGTCCGCCTTCGACCAACTCGCCGAGAGTCTCGGGGTGACCGGCTACCGCGTTGACAAGTCTGAGGATCTCGACGACACGCTCACAAAGGCGTTCGCGAATGCGCCCGCCCTTGTCGACGTCAGGGTGACGGGAGAGCCACTCTCGTCCGACACCAACGGCGGGCTTGCAGCCGTGCCGGATCTACACGCCCTCGTCGCGTGGGACGAGGCCGAGAACATCTGGACACATCAATTGTCGACAACAGGAAGCGTGACCATGAACAAGACCACCGTCCACCAGCCGAGCACCAGAGAGTCTCCCCGAGGCTATGTCGAGGCGATTAGTACCCCTGGCTCAGTCGTCGCCATCTCGGGCCAACTTCCCTCAGAAGAGGTCCTCGCGTCAGGGTCGGACTTCGCAACCCATTTCCTATCGGCACTCGAGAGGTTCGCCGAGGTCGTCACGTCGTCCGGCGCGAGCGTCACGGACGTGCTGGTGTTGCGGATCTACGTGACCGACATGGCTGCCTATAGAGCTAGTGCGGGCGACGTCGGCCGGGAGTACCGCCGAATCCTCGGTGGACAGTTCCCTGCTACGACACTTGTTGAGGTCAGCGCCTTCGTGGATGACCGAGCGCTGGTGGAGATCGAAGGTCTGGCGACCTTCGGCTGATGACGACCGACATCTTCATTGGAGGCAGTCTGGTTCGGCCGGCGAGTTCGCCCGTGGAAGATCCCGCTACCCGCGAGGTGATCGCACAGGTTTCGAACGGAGATGCCACGGATGCCGTGGCGGCGTGGATGCTTCGCGACACGGAAGAACTCGCCGCTCTCATCTCATCTGAGAACGGCAAGCATTGTTCCCGCTCTCCCGGGCTATTGGCCCTCAGCTGCCGTTCCAGATGGCGACTACTCGTCAGGCGCGGTCGGAGCGGACCTCCTGCAGGTCTCGGATGCTCTCGAGCTTGACCGAGTTGCGTTGGTTGGCCACGATTGGGGTGCCGAACTCGGCTATCACCTGACGGCTGCTCACCCTGATCGGTTTCACAGGTGCACAGCTCGGCGATTCGCGGTTGTATCCAAAGAACGAACGCGCTTCCGAACTTGATCGCCCCGCCTGAACGCTCGGTGAGATGGCGCTTAGGTGCTGATCGAAGAAGTTTCACGGTGGGCACTGTGAGGACGTTCCCGCCTCGCCTGCTGAGTGATCGCGAAGACGTTGTGATGGCGCGAGGCGCCGCCAAGACCGTCTCGATCGCGAGAATAGTCTTGTCGGCCCACTCGTCGAGCCACCCGTAAAGAACGTGAGGGTCTCTGAAGCCGGTTCCGTCAGAAAACATCGCCTGCCCTGACCACCCCGTCCCGATCGACCGAAGTTCATCAAGCATCGCCTCGATGCCGCTGAGGCCGAGCTTCGAGTCTTCAGTGGCAAACCAGAAGATCTCCCGATCTACCTCTACCCGGTGATAGCCGGTCGACCGACCGAAATCCAAAGGCACCAAGCCGGTTGGCCCGCTAGAAAGTCGAGTCTCCTTGCCATCCACCCGGATGGACCGTCCTGTGTGTCCCGAAACTGCCAGGATGAGGGCGCTTGACCGAACTGTCTTTGGCTCCGGACCGAGCGCAACATCAAGCCCGCCGCCGACTATCTTCACGCTGGCCCTGCTCATTTGCGCATCCTCGAATCGACTCAGGTTACGAACTCTAGATCTTTTGTGCCCTCTTTCGACCTGTTCTTGAGGCTTTAGGTGCGGGGACTTCGCCCGTGTCGGACTTCAGCGACTTTGTCGGGCGCCGCGTTCTTGGCGCGGTTCCGGATGCTCACGGGACGCCGCGTGACTGCTTCGCGAGCCGGTTCCCCTTGGCCAGTATCGACCGCCATCCGGACTGCGACTGCTTCGGTCGAAGCTCTGCCTTCCAGTGATTTGGCCATGCTCGTACGGCGCTCGGCTGAATCCCACAGCGCATCAGCGCGCTCCTGCGACGCGCTCTGATACTCGGTGTCGAATGCGGCGCGTTCATTCGCTTCGGCGGCAGTGTCGACACCAATTGCAATCGCGGCAGCTTCGTCGCCGCGCGCTTTGTCCCGCTCCTCGGCGGCATCGCGATTCAGCTGCTCAGCCCGATCCAGTGAGGCCGGCTCAACCCCGTACCTCGCACTCGCCTCGTGTCGGATCCGGTCGGCGATCTGATCTGGCCGTGCTGTTGCCCACCAGTCGTCCCGTCCTACGGGGGCAAGGGCCGCTGTTGCGGCGGAGCGCTCCGCGTCGAATCGGGCGCTGAGTTCGGCCGCTCGTTGTTCGGAGGCAGCTTGGATCTCGCGCTGGCGTTGCTCGAGCGCGCTGAGCGTTCGCTGAGCTATCTGTGCGGCCGCGGCCATGGCTGTCCGCATGCCCGCTCGAACTGCTTCGCTTGCTTCGTCCTGGTGCTCGTTCATCATCATTTCCCCCGATTGTTTGATTGGCGCTGTGGTGCTGCCCGTCTACCGTCGCCGCCCCGGACTTGGTGGTTGGCCAGGTTTGCGACTCGGCGGCTGACCTTGGCTGGGCGAACTCTTGTTTGGGAGCGGCGGCCGTACCGCCGGCCTAACGGCGTTGCGTGCCGGCGCTTGCCCTGGAGCTGTGAACACGTCGGCCGCAGTTTGCTGACCACCACCTAGGGGCGGTCCACCAGCGGTGACCGGAACGGGCGGCAAAGTCTTTCGGACCTTCATCAATGAACCCCGCACGGCGACCTCAACCTGCCGTGCTGCCTGGCCTTGGGATGTGGCTTGCTGATAGTCATACATCGCCTTGAGCAACTGCATCATCGTCTGAACCATGAGTGCGTTCGACGCCAGTGACGACTTGCCCGACGTCGCCTGCATCAGCAGCATCGCGGCTTGACGCATGCCCGGTTGGGGGACACGCTTCACCGGTACCTGGTGGGCGCGGACTTGCCCGAACCGAGCCAAAGCGTCCGACGTCTCGGCCAAGGGGCCCGGGGTTGTCTCTGTCTGGATAGACCAAGCCGCGAACACTCCTGACGTTTCGCGAGCTAGCTGGGTCCACGCCACGGTGTCGTCTGGGCTCACTGCGTGCATGCGGTCGCGGAGCTGCTCGATCTGCCTGTTGCACTCAGCCCAGAGTGCGGGGTCGACGACGCCGGCTTCGCGGCCAGGTGCCACCGGTCGGCGGTCCCGCTTTGCCGCGTTCCATTCATCGACGGCCGCCGCGGCGTCGGTGGGGGAGTCGGGCCACTCACCGCGAAGGCGAGGGAGGGTGAGGTCTCGGCCGAGCTGGCCACCACCGAACCAAACCGGCGTCTCGCCCGTCGGGGGTCTGGCGGCGGCGGAGAAGCCTGTCACCACATCGGTGCGATCCGATGCGTAGCGGGGACGCACCAGTAGACCGCCGCGGCGGCACCGGCGTACGAATTCGGCTTCGTCGGCCGACGTCGCGGCGTAGCCGCGAACGCTTCTGCCCAACGTCACCCGGGTGGGTTCTGGCGCGCCCGCCGCGGCGGCCTTGGCCTGCTCGGCCGGTGTCACACCTCGGACGCCGTAACCGTTCTGGCGGGACTCAAGCACGACCAGCCCGTACTTCACCTCGAACTCGCCGGCGACGCGCTGCGCCGTCAATCGGTCGTTCCACACGTTCGCTTTGGTGCCATCTTCTCGAACCAACGACACGGCGATGTGAACGTGGTCGTTGCCTGCTTTGGAGACTCCGTGGCGGACAGCGACCCAGCGACACGGCGCCTTGCCGGAGGGTTCGGAGAAGCCCATCTCGTCGACGAAGTCATCGGCAATCTGGGACCACTGCCCGTCCGTCAGCTGGCCCTCTTCAGCAGCCAGCGAGAGGGAGCAGTGCCAGACATGACCACCGGGCACGTCGACCTCGAGCAGTCGCCGTGGTGCGTCGAGCTCGGCGGCGATAGCCAACGCGTCGACGCGGGACAACTCTGTGTCGTCATGCCAAGCGAGGATCTGCGAATCGCCAGCCACCAGGTGCGGGTTTTCGTGCTCGTTGTGCCGGCCCTCGCTGGCCAGGTAGACCATCAGCCCACCGGGGCGATCGCCGCGCGTGATGTTGGGCATCACGGCCGGGCCAACCCCTCGACCAGTGCGTCGAGGTGGAGCACCAGGTCTCGTGCCTCCTGCAGGAACCCGACCGCTTCGGGGCGGATCTCACCATCAACATTCACGGCTTTGGCCATCTGGTTGATGTTGATCGCGTTGTTGCTCAACACGCGTCGGATCGCGAACAACTCAGCCATCGCCTCACGTCGCTGAGTTGGTGTCTCCGACCCACCAGTGAGTGCCGCCTCGACTAGCAACCGCGGCACGCTCACCTGCTGCTCTCCAGCTAGCGCTGCCAGCCGGTCCTTCTCCTCAGGGGTGACCTTCACACGGTACGAATGCGCCCGACCACCAGGCACATTCGCCTGACGCGAACGACCAAGCACCTTGCGTCGAACCGGCTCCTCAGCCATCGCGTTCACCCCCTCCCGCCCAGCGCAGCGACTCCACGGAACGCGGAGACCACACGGTCAGTGTGCCAAGGACGAGACACAAAGTCGAGGCCGTGGGTCATTTAGGGGATCTAAACATATAGCTTGCTCCGCTTTACGTGCGTCAGCACACCATGTTGCGCCCCAAGGGGGGTCAGACCAGGCAAGAGATGAAGGAGTGCGCTTCGCGCCCAGTTGTCTACGCCCTTCGGGCGCACCTACCCCCGCTCCCGAAGCCTCACATTTTGACACGGCTCTGAGCCCGGTCAAGGGCAAGCGTTGCCTCCTTCGTCGGCCCTTGACCGATCACAGATCCGCATGTTCGGCGTTCTATCGGGAGCGGGGGTTGATGTGGTGGGGGGACCTGCCACACCGTCCTCCAGCTGGCAGCGCCGGCTGACGTTTCCGAGTCCCAAGAGCCGCCGCCGGCGGCCCGACAAGACGAGGAGAAGCACGATGAATCTGAACACCGTCACCTTCGAGGGGAACCTCGCTGACGACCCGAAACTGGTCCATGTGCAAGGCGGTGTGACCGCCGTCCTGGAGGCGGTCGTGCTCGTCAACCGACGCACCAAGAAGACCCCTGCGCACGTCATCGGTCAGTCGAGCTCGGACGAAGGGGAGTGGTCAGACGCCGAGCCGACACGTCATCGGATCAAGGCCTGGAACCGGTTGGCCGAGAACATCGCGACGCTGCCCAAGGGGTCGCGAGTGCTCGTGGTCGGGCACACCGAGACCGAAGCCTGGACCGACAAAGAGACCCAAGGCAAGCGCACCGCGGACGTCGTTGTGGTCGACGCGATCGGGGCTTCGCTGAGGTACGCGACGGTCGCTGTCGGACCCGATGCCGGCGCTGCCGAAGAGGCCAACTGAGATGGCCCGCGGCGACGATCGGCGGTTCCTCACACCGGCCGAAGCGGCACGCCGGCTCGGCATCACCGAGGCCGAGCTGACCCGGCTGAGGTGTGGTGGAAACGGGCCGGACTGGATCACGATCAACAGGCTGGTTCGCTACTCGTTGGCCGACCTCAACTGGTGGCTGACGCACCCCAAGGTGAGCTGCTGACAAGAGCA
>Ga0209023_10000866_pt1 | contig 43126 bp, 37 predicted proteins | sample LakOneMetagenome_FD_187468 | JGI IMG/M metagenome (GOLD analysis project Ga0209023, IMG submission 187468) | Freshwater and sediment microbial communities from Lake Erie, Canada (SPAdes) (version 2) | ecosystem: Environmental > Aquatic > Freshwater > Lentic | place: Lake Erie, Canada...
TGTCGAGATCAATCGGGCCGCGTACTTCGGGGCGGCCGCGGGTCATGCGGATCTCCCACCCGGCGGTGTCGATGGTGGCGTGGTGGTACCAGCACAGGAGACATCCGTTGTCGACGTCGGTCTTTCCCTTGAACTGCCACGGAATGATGTGGTGCACCTCGCACCAGGCCGCCGCGATCGTGCACCCTGGAATGATGCAGCCGCCATCTCGGGCGGCGATCGCTCGGCGCTGCCCGGGGGTGAAGAACCGCTTCTTCTCACCCAGGTGGAGTACTTCGCCGTTCTCGCCGAAGATCACTTCCTGGAACCCGCCGGCGCACATCTTCTGCCGCACCGTACGAAGCGAAACAGGTGCCTCCACGCCGTCGACCCACCCGACGCCGTGCCCGGTCTTGAGGTCGGCCGCGTTCACGTGCACCATCACGACAGGGGCCGCCCCACCCATACTTGGTGTCCTCGAGTCCCGCGACGTGGCGTCGAATATCGCACGCAGGATGTCGGCTCGCTTCTCACCGCCGGTACGCGGATCCTCGAACTCTTCCGCCCCGGGAATGAGCTCCCCGGCCTCGATGAGCGCTTGCTCCTCCGCGCTCGGGAACTTCGGTGTCGCATGCGCCGAGAGAAAGGTGTTGAAGACACCGTCCAAGACTCCCCGGAACTCCGGGGTCACCCCGCCGCGCAGAGGGTAGAGGCCGGCCTTCAGTCGGCCGAACCCGACGTTGCTCTTCGCCGCAGACGCCTCATCCGACGGAGCGGCACCATCCGGATCGAGTCTCGCTTCCCACTCGTGTGCCTGCGCCCGAATCAAGTCCGCAGGGAACGCAATCCCCGCGCCGGGCAGTCCTTCGGTCTCGGGAGTGATCGCCCCGGTCGCCGACGCCACCAGAGCCCGTTCCGCCCGGTCGAGATCGTCGGGAGCAACTCGCCGAGACAGCGGCTCGAGAGCCGTCACAATCACTTCGGCGGCATCCACCCCCAGCTCGCCCGACACCAGTCCTTCGGCGACCGCCGGGTGCAGTACCGGCAACTCCTGCCCGAGCAGTCCGCTCGCGGCCCCCACCGCACCCGAGATGAGAAGACCCAGCCGCATCCGCCGCTTCGCCTCAGAACCCGACACCCGCGTCACCCCGGTGATCAGGTCGTACTTGCCCCGGCATCCGTTCTTGTACGCCAGCGACTCGTGGCCCAACGCCGTATCGGCCCGAGCCGCCACGTCTGTTGCCGACAGCACCCTCGCCCCGTCTACTCGCCGGCCGATCTTCTCGACCACCGCCATCACCCGGAGCGATGCTTCTTCGTGGAGCCCCTGAAAGTTCACCTCGGCCAACGCGGCCGCCATCGAGGCCTCGGCCAGCTCCAACTGGGCGATCACCTCAACATCAGACTTCTGCGTCGTTGACATACCCCCATTCTCCCACAAATAGAACAAAAAGACGAGAAAAACTCATCAATAATGTCAATATATCAGTCTTTTATTTCGATATCAGCGGTCTGGAGACCGCCCGATAGTTCACTTATCCGGCACCCCGAGGAATCAGTCGCGCAAGATTCTCTGGAAGAGCCGATGGTCCTGCCACTCGCCCGCGATGCGCAGGTAATTCGGCGCCATGCCGATTTCTTCAAAGCCGAGCTTCTGCAGCACTCGCTGGGAAGCCTGGTTATGGAGCAGGGTTTCCGCCTGCAGTCGATGCAGGCCGAGGTTATGCCGAGCGATGTCCACGACGTGACCGATCCCGCTGGACATCAATCCCCGACCAGTTAAATCCTCGTCCAGCCAGTAACCAAGGCTCGCGCTCTCGAATGCGCCGCGGGTGATTCCGGACAGCGTGATCCGCCCCACGATGTGGGTGCGGGTCGCCAACACCAGAGGCACCGATGCACCGGCTGCATGACCAGCGAGCTGCTGGGCGGTGATGCCCTCCTGCCAGGCCGTGGTGAAGAACCCTTCGGACCTCACGGGATCCCACGGCGACAGATGCCCGCGATTCTTCGCGTAGGCCAAAGCAAGAGGCGCGGCGTCGTCTCGTGCCAGCAGTCGGAGTTTGATCCCATCGGAGAGCTCAATCGGTTCGATCACCCACACGACGTTAGCGACATTAACGCTGGAAACCAGAAGGAATCACGGGAGGCACACAAAGAAACCGCCGGGTGTCTGGGCACTCGGCGGTTTCGTCGTTCTATGGTTCCGTCTGCTCCGCCTCGGTGTGACGCGTGCCGTCGGGATCCAAACGGATCTCACGCGCCTTGGCCGCGCGCATCCGCTCTTCGGTCCAACCGTGCTCGCCTGGAGTCAGCTTCTGACTCGCGACCCCAGCGACGGCAGCCGCATCATCAGCCGATTCAGGCGGATGCTGCGTCATAGGTGCTCGCAATGACCGAGCCCCAGTACGGGCCGAACATGGTGTTCGAAATGTTGTTGTATCCAAAGCTGTTCACGGAGTTCTGGTAGCCGTTGGAACCGCTGCCGATGAACCACGGACCGCCTGAGGAACCGCCGGTCATGTCGCACGGGATACCCTGCGACTCGGACTGGCCGTACGGGTCATCCTTTGCCGTGCCGTAGCAGGACTGCAGCGTCTGTCCGGTGAAGGGAGACGCGGCCGGGTAGCCATAAGCCGAGTAGGTCAGGCCACGGCTGTCATTGAACGACACCCCGGAGGCACCCACGGTGTCGCTGAGGCTCGTGCCGGTGGGGGAAGCAACCACGGCGAAGCCGGTGTCGTAGGTGATGTCTCCGCTCGAGGCCCACTGGGTGGGTGCGTAGAGCTCGGTGGCATTCCACTGACCGAACGGCGCAGAGCCGTTCTCATAGGCGGGAACAAAGGTAAACTCCGAGGCGAAGGCGCCGGGGCCGGAGTTGACGCAGTGGCCGGCGGTAACCACGGTGCTCTCATTGCCGGACGCGATCGCGTTTCCCGAGCACACGTAGTCGCTGCCATCGAGGGTGAAGAACACCTTCCCGATATTGTCGATCGGCGTCACCTGGGCAGCGGTGACCTGGGGATCGGCCTTCTGCTTGCCGACCGATTTCTTCGGCCCTACCTTGACATTGTTCGAGTGGGCGGATGCCACGTTGTCGGCAACGAGCACGTCGCCGGGTGTTGCATTCATCATGCGCTCAGAGGTCCAGTACGGTGCGCCGGCCTGCTGCGTCTGGGGAACGATCCAACGCGTCACGTCGGCCGGAACCGCGTCCGTGGCGGCATTCGCCGCACCCACCGACACGACGCCGGTCAGGCATAATGCGCCGACAGCCAGGGCAGCGAGCGCCCCTCGCCTGAATGTGCCAGACCTCAATTTAGTGACCTTCATGGTTTCACTCCAGTATCGATAGCCCCCTACCGGACCTTGGATCGCCGGTAGTAGTAAGACGATCATGACCTTAAATCAGGCTGTCTACCCCCATTTGGTGATTCCCCCCAACAATGTTGTGGGAACCGAAAGAAGTCGACTGCGAGTCGCGAATACTGGTACCCGGGCGCTCGCGCATCCGTGTGCGTTAAGATTTTGGGGTGCCTTCCGTATCGACTCCTCTTCGAATCGCCCTTGTCTCCCTGCATACCTCCCCAGGGGCCGAGCCGGGTTCGGGCGACGCCGGAGGAATGAACGTGGTGGTGCGGCACCAGGCGGAGGCCCTCGCAGCAGCAGGCCACTCGGTGGAGATTCTCACGCGCCGGTCGTCGCCCGAAATCGCCCGGAAAGTGCAACTCAATCCACGGGTCACCCTGCGCTTTCTCGACGCCGGGCCGGCGGCCCCGGTGCCCAAGGGCGACCACGAGGACTTCATCGACGCCTTTCGAGAGCGGATGTCCGTGCTCGGGCCGTACGACGTGGTCCATTCCCATCACTGGTTCTCCGGCATGGCGGCCCTCCCCCTGGCCCGCGACCTCGGCACTCCGCATGTGCAGAGCTTCCACAGCATCGCCGCCGAGGAATCGACCCCGCTCTCTGCCGGCGAGCGGCCGGAATCAGCGGGACGGATGGCCGGCGAAGCTTGGCTCGCCCGCGAGTCCGACGCGATCGTGGCCATCAGCCAGGCCGAGGCCGACACGGTCATCCACCGCCTCGGCGGCTCCGTTGACCGGGTGGCGATCGTGCCGCCGGGCGTGGACGGAACGGTCTTCCGTCCGGCACGGCACGAGCCCCGTGCCGGCCGCGGCTATGCACTCATTGCGGCCCGGCTGCAACCACTCAAAGGCCTTGACCTCGCAATCGCCGCCCTTGCGGCCGTGCCGGCTCCCATCCGCCCGGAGCTGGTGATCGCTGGAGACGCGTCGAGTGATTTCGAGGGATATATCGACGAGCTCAAAGCCCTCGCCGCGCGCCACGGCATCGAAGACGGCGTGCGCTTCATCGGACCCCAGTCCCGAGTGAAGCTGGCCACCCTGTTCCGGGAGGCGCGCCTGGTGCTGATTCCCTCGCATTCCGAGACGTACGGACTCGTTGCCCTCGAGGCCGCCGCGAGCGGCGTTCCCGTGGTGGCAGCGGCCTCCGGCGGCCTCCGCGAGGCGGTCGTGCATGGTGAAACCGGCGTTGTGATCGAGTCACGCAATCCCCTTGACTGGGCGAACGCCATCTCCCAGGTGCTGTCGGACTCCGCCTTCGCACGCGGCCTGTCCCTCGCCGCCCGCGAACGGGCCGAAACCTTGGACTGGCCGCAGTCGGCCCGGAAGCTCGTCGCCGTGTATCGCGCCCTGGTGCTGCCGGGCACGACCGGCTGGCAGCACGCGCTCGCCATCGCATGAGCCTGCTCGACGGTTGTACGAGTGTGCTGGTGGTTCATGCCCACCCTGATGACGAGACGATATCCACCGGTGCCCTCATCGCGGAGTTGGTTGAGCGCGGCATCCGCGTTGCCCTACTCACCGCCACCCGCGGCGAGCGCGGCGAGGTCGTTGCCGGTCCTCTCTCCGTTCTGGAAGGAACCGACGCCCTGAGCCGTGAACGCGAGCGTGAGTTGCACGGGGCCGTGCGTGCGCTCGGGATCTCGGCGCATTTCTGGCTGGGTCGTTCGCCGGCCCGGGCCGAGTCCCTGGCCGCCCGCCACTACCTCGATTCCGGCATGACCTGGATCAACCCCGGGCTGGCCGGCCCGGCCACCGACGTCGCCGACGACGCTCTGGTGCGCGCGCCGCTGGCTGAGGTGACCGACGACGTTGGCGCGCTGATCGCCCACCTGCAGCCGTCACTGGTGATCAGTTATGACCACGGCGGGGGTTACGGTCACCCGGACCACGTTCGCGTGCACGACGCCACCCGTGCCGCCGCCCGATCCCTGAACACACCGTTCGCGGAGATCCGACAGCAGGCGGACGCCGACGGCGAATGGTTCGACCTGGAACGTCATCTTGCCACGGTCACGGCCGCTCTTCGCTGCCATGCCAGTCAGCTCACGGTCGAGGGCATCGAGCTCGTGCATTCCGGCGGCCAACGCGAAGCAATCACCACCTCGGTGGGACTCCGCACGCGCTGACGGCCTCTCCGGCTGAGCGCTGGGCACACCGAACGGGTTGGACCGGCCAATGCCCGGAGAACGGATGCCGTGATTCCGGCGTGAGCATCTATCGGAGATCCCGGCATCACTCTATGGTGCTTGCACGAAGTTCATTAGTGATCTGCGGTGCTCAATCGTGCAGCGGTCATCGTTCGGTGATGGAGAACATATGTTCCGCAACCGCCCCCTCATTCCGTCGAAGAAATCCCGGCTCCTCGGCCTGAAAAGCATACTGGTCGTGGGGCTGCTGGCGCTCTCGGTCGTTGCCCCGGCGGTCTCCCCCGCCACCGCCGCCACCGCCGCGTGCACACCACCGGTGGCCAATGCGATCGCCTGCGAGAACTCCCTGCCCGGCACCCCGGCCAGCGATTGGCAGGTATCCGGAACGGGCGATCCGAGCATCCAGGGATTCAGCACGGCCATGAGCGTCAATGTGGGCGAAACAGTGAGCTTCAAGATCCTGACGCCGGCCGCCTCATACCGCATCGACATTCTGCGACTGGGGTACTACCAGGGCAATGGAGCCCGCAAGATCGCGGCCGGCCTGGCGCCTCTCGCCGTGCTGCCGCAGCAGCAGCCCGCCTGTCTCACGTTCGCCGCCACCGGGCTGATCGACTGCGGAAACTGGGCGACTTCGGCGTCGTGGACGGTGCCCGCCGGATCCGTGTCGGGAGTCTATATCGCGCATCTGGTGCGCAATGACACCAGTGGTTCCAGCTCGATTCCCTTCGTCGTGCGTAACGATTCGAGCACGAGCACGATGGTGGTCCAAACCTCTGACCAGACCTGGCAGGCTTACAACAACTACGGCGGGAACAGCATGTATGCGTGCACCGTAGCCTGCCCGCCCGGCAATCCGCGCACGTACAAGGCGGCTTTCAAGGTGTCCTACAACCGGCCGTTCACCCCGTCCAACCAGGGGCCGAACACGCTCATGGACACCGAGTATCCCCTCATCCGCTTTCTCGAAGCGAACGCCTACGACGTGAGCTATATCAGTGGGCTCGATACCTCCACACGCGGTCCGCTGCTGCTGAACCATCAGGTCTTCGTCTCGAGCGGTCACGATGAATACTGGAGCGGTACCCAACGCGCGAATGTCGAAGCCGCACGCGACGCCGGAGTCAACCTGGCCTTCCTCTCCGGAAACGAGATCTTCTGGAAGACGCGGTGGGAACCGAGCTTCGACGGGAGCAGCGCGCCCAACCGCACGCTGGTCTCGTACAAGGACACTCACTTCGACGCCCCGACCGACCCGGTTGCCTGGACCGGAACCTGGCGCGACCCGCGGTTCGGAACGGCGACTGGAGGCGGCAACCCCGAGAATGCGCTCACCGGACAGTTCTTTCTGGTCACCCTGGGATCAAGCGACATCACCGTGCCCGCCGAGTATGCCCCGATGCGAATATGGCGCAACACTCCGGTCTCCGCGCTTACCGGATCACAATCGGTGACCCTCGGGGCGGGCCTCAACACCCTGGGCTATGAGTGGGATGCGGACTCGGACAACGGTTTTCGCCCCGCCGGTGCCTTCCGGATGTCGTCGACCACCGTCTCGGTACCACAGGCTTTCACGGACTACGGATCAACCATCGCTCCCGGCACGGTCACCCACAACCTCACCATGTATCGCACGAGCGGCGGCGCCCTCGTCTTCGGGACGGGAACCGTGCAGTGGTCCTACGGCCTCGACGGTTTCACCACCGGCAAGGCACCGGACCGCACCATGCAGCAGGCGACGGTGAACGTGTTCGCCGACATGGGCGCCCAACCGGCGACCCTGCTCACCGGCCTGGTGCCGGCAGTCAAAACGACGGACACCACTCGGCCGACCTCGGCCATCACCTCCGGTCTCTCGGGGCAGACGCTCGCTGACGGCACACGGGTGACTATTTCAGGAACGGCCACCGACACCGGCGGCGGGGTCGTGGCCGGTGTCGAGGTGTCGACGGATGCCGGCGTCACGTGGCACCCGACGACCGGTAAGACCGCGTGGACCTATTCCTGGGTTGCCCACGGCAGCCCGAGCACCTCGGTGCTCACGCGCGCCGTCGACGACAGCGGCAATCTTGAGACGCCCGGGGCTGGTGCCACGGTGAACGTGCTGTGCCCGTGCTCGCTGTGGGGTATCAACGTGACGCCGGACTTCCCGGATTCCGGTGACGGCGGCAGCGTCGAGCTCGGCCTCAAGTTCACCTCGACGACCGCCGGCACGGTTTCCGGAGTGCGTTTTTACAAGTCGACCGCCAATACCGGAACCCACACCGGCAGCCTGTGGTCAGCCGCCGGAACGCGCCTGGCCACCGCGACATTCTCAGGTGAAAGCGCTTCGGGCTGGCAATCCGTGGCCTTTTCCACCCCGGTGGCGGTGGCGGCGAACACGACCTATGTGGTCTCGTATTTCGCACCCCGAGGTCATTACGCCTACTCACCTGGATACCTGTATCCGAATCCATCGCCCATGCCCGCGGGAAGCGGATCCGTCGACAGCGCACCGCTTCATGCACCCCGCAGCACGCCGGCTTCCGGCAACGGCGTGTATACCTATGCCGCGTCCAGCACCTTCCCCACGAGTACCTACGAAGCTCAGAACTACTGGGTGGACCTGGTCTTCAGCACTACAACCGCGGTCACGCCCACACCGCCCACACCGCCCACGGTTGTGTCCACCACGCCGGCGAACGCAGCAGCGGGCGTGGTACTGACCACCACGCCGAGCGCCACCTTTGATCAGGCCGTGACCGCGTCGTCGATCACCTTCGCTCTCAAGAACCCTGCGGGGACCGCCCTCGCCGGCGCGACCACTTACACCACAGCCACCAACACGGCCACGTTCACCCCTGGAGTAGCACTCGCGGCCGGTACGACGTACACCGTCACGGTTACTGGAGCCACCAATGCCGCGGGCCAGATCATGTCCGCGTATTCGTGGACGTTCACCACGGCCGCGGCCGTCACCCCGCCCGTCTGCCCGTGCAGCGTCTTCGCGGCGGGTTCTGTTCCGGCCACGGTGAACGTTGCGGACACCTCGGCGGTCGGACTCGGCATGAAGTTCCGATCCGACGTGGCGGGCACCGTCACCGGCATCCGCTTCTATAAGGGAAACCTGAATACCGGAACCCACACCGGCTCCGTGTGGTCGGCGACCGGCACTCTGCTCGGCACCGTGACATTCACCGCGGAGACGGCGTCTGGCTGGCAGCAGGCCACCCTGGCCAGTCCCATCGCGATCACGGCCAACACGACCTACGTGGTGTCCTATTACGCGCCGAAAGGCTACTACTCCGCAAACGGAGGTTTCTTTGCCACTTCGGCCGCCGACAACGCTCCGCTGCACGGTCTCGCGAGCGGAACGGATGGCCCCAACGGCGTGTATCGATACGGTTCGACCGGGTTTCCCAGCCTCAGCTACAACAACACGAATTATTGGGTGGACGTGGCCTTCACGGCCAAGTGACTCGGCACCCAGTGCGGCGAGCGCTGGGTGGCGCACCCTGAGTCCGCGTTATTTTCCTCGCTTTTAAGCACTATTCCGACAGAGGGTGGGGTTCCAACGCGGTTCGGTCGGGTCTTCCCGGCGGCCAAACGAGGTGCACGAACATGACGTCATTGCGTGTGGGTATCGACCGGAACGAATCCAGCAGCCGGCGCTGGCCGTCAGCCAGGACTGCGCGGTGGCTCCCACCACCGGCGAGTTCGCCAGGGTCGACACACAGTATCCAGCCCGAAACGGATGCCGCGGTGGGGTTCGAACCGCGATGGACTGCGGGTGGCGCTAAGCGGCGACCGGCACCCGGTAAGCCGTAACCTCGCTGCGGAGCGATGCCAGCAGCAGGGACAGCTGATCGGCTGGAGCGTCAGGCGCCTCGGGATGCCATTGCACGCCTGTGATCGGGGCGCTCTGGTGCTCAAGTGCTTCGATGAGACCGTCGGGAGCCACGGCTACCGCCACGAGCCCGGTGCCGAGCCGACCGACGCTCTGGTGGTGTGCGCTCTGCACCGAGATATCAACGCTCCCCAGGCCGCGGGCCAGGCCGCTGGTCGCGGTGAGGCGCACGCCGTGGGTCGACAGCACCTCGTCGATCGGAACGCCCTCGTTCTTGTGGATGCCCTCGTCAATGTGCTGCACAAGGTCACCACCCAAGGCGACATTGATGATTTGCAGGCCGCGGCAGATGCCGAGCAACGGAGTGCCCTCGGCGAGCGCCCGCTGCACGACCTTGATCTGGCCCTCATCGGCCGCGGCAAAGTGGGTGGTCTCACCCGGGTAGCCGGCATCAGCGCCATAGAAGCTCGGGGTGATGTCTTCCCCGCCGACGATCACGATGGCATCAGCCGAGGCGGTCTGCCGCAGCAGCTCAGCAGGCGTGGTGTCCGCAGCCGCCACACGGGTGACCTGCCAGCCGGCACGGGCGGCATCCGTCACCACGCGGCCGTTGAGCACCTGCACCTTGGCGTGATACTCCGGCCGATCCAGACGGGTTCCGGTCACCTCGATGACCACGAGGTGCGGAGCTGCGAACATCTGTGTCGTGATCTGTGTCGTCATGGTCGCCTCCGCATCCGGTTGGGTTTCTTCGGTAGCTCTATTCTGGGCGCGCCCGGCGGCTGCCGCACGGGCGGTCGTAACACGGGGCAACCTGGCCCGCACCGCCGAATCAGTGCCTGTTCAGACGGAGGTTCCTAGACTGGTGTCACGACGCGTCGTATGCTTACCCGGCGACGCCGCACCGAATGACCTCACTGAAGCTTTCGAAAGGACCACGACGTGGTGAAACAGTCCATCTTTGGCCGTATTTCCCAGCTGGCCAAGGCCAACATCAACTCCCTGCTCGACTCCGCCGAAGACCCCAAGCTCATGCTCGATCAGATGGTTCGGGACTTCACCAGCAGCATCGCTGATGCCGAGAGCGCCATCGCGGAGACCATCGGCAACCTGCGGCTGCTCGAAGAGGACTACCGCGAAGACGTTGAGGCCGCCACCGAGTGGGGCAACAAAGCTCTCGCCGCCAGCCGCAAGGCGGACCAGTTGCGTACGGCCGGCAACCCCGCCGATGCCGACAAGTTCGACAACCTCGCCAAGGTCGCCCTCGGTCGCCAACTCGCCAGTGAGAAGGAAGCCCGGCAGGCGGAGCCGCAGATCGAAGCCCAGACCGCCGTCGTCGAGCAGCTCAAGAGCGGCCTGAACACCATGAAGGAGAAGCTCAAGCAGCTCTCCTCCAAACGCGACGAGCTCGTGGCGCGCTCGAAGACCGCCGAAGCACAGAAGCAGGTTCTCGACGCGGTGAAGAGCATCGATCTGCTGGATCCCACCAGCGAGGTCAGCCGCTTCGAAGACAAGATCCGCCGCGAAGAGGCCCGGGTGCGGGGTGCGAGCGAGCTCGCCGCGTCAAGCCTCGATGCGCAGTTTGAAAGCCTGGAAGACCTCGGCGAACTCTCCGAGGTGGATGCCCGCCTCGCCGCTCTGAAGGCCGGGTCGAACCCCGCTATCACGAACTGATCCTCGGTCGTCTTGGTCCGCAACCGCGGATCGAGGCGGGTTTCATGGTTTGATTCCTGCATGACAACTCTTGGATTCATCGGTGCCGGGCACATCGGCGGCCAGTTGGCTCGCCTTGCCGTTTTCAACGGATATTCGGTCGTGCTGAGTAATTCCCGCGGCCCGGAGACGCTGTTCGACCTGGTGGCAGAATTGGGTCCGAGGGCCCGTGCGGCGACGCCGGAGAAAGCCGCTCGGGCCGGTGACATCGTGGTGGTGTCGATCCCCCTGAAAGAGCTCGGCTCGGTTCCGATCGAGGAGCTGGCCGGCAAGATCGTCATCGACACGAATAACTACTATCCAGAGCGCGACGGACGGATCACGACGCTTGAGACCGAAAGCACCACCGTGTCGGAGCTACTGCAGGCTCACCTCCCCCAGTCCCGGGTGGTGAAGGCCTTCAACCACCTGCCGGCAGCCGAGTTGATGTCACGGCGGCGCCCGGCGGGGTCCCCCGAACGCTTGGCGCTGATCGTGGCCGGTCACGACCGGGCGGCCCGGGAGGTGGTGGCGACCCTGATCGACGTGTTCGGTTTCGACAGCCTCGACATCGGCCCACTCGAGGAAGGCTGGCGCATCCAACGCGACACACCCGGATATGGCGTGGGCCTGGACCTCTTCGAGCTGCGCAACGCGCTTGCGTCCGCGGCCCGCTACCGCGACATGTAGCCGTGCCCCCGCCGGGGGTTTCGCGCACGACCGCCCACGGGGCCATACTGATGTCATGGCTCCCACATTCGTTGTAGTTCCACAATGGCAGGGTTCGGTTTCTCCTCGTGCGATGCGCCTTGTGGACGGCGCCGCCGCCATTCAGGGCGATCTTCCCACATCGGCGACGAGAGAAGTCGAAATACCGATTGAGGCCGGGGACGCCCTGGACACCGGAATCCACCGGTTTTCGGCCGTGCAGGTCGTTCGGGAACGCCAGGCCGTGGTGCTCCGCGCCACCAGCGAGTGGGCACTGACGATCGGCGGGGACTGCGGGGTTTCCCTGGCCTCGGTCGAGCACGCCAGCCGCCAGCATCCGTCGGGCGTGGCCGTGGTCTGGTTAAGTGCGCACCCCGGCCTGCACACCCCGGAAACGTCGCCCTCCGGCGGATTCTGCGGCATGGTGCTGCGCGCTATCGCCGGGGAAGGCCACCCCGACGTGGCGCTCGATGCGGCGAGTCGAATTCCCTTCGACCGCATCGTGCTGGTGGGCGCGCGTGACGCGGACCCGGCCGAGGCCGATCTGATTACCGAGCACGACATCCGGAGTGTGTCCGCGGATGCCGTTGACTCCCCCACCGCCCTCACCGACGCGGTGCGCGCCACGGGTGCAAGCCACATCTACATCCATGTCGGACTCGACGTGCTTGACCCGTCGGCCGTGCACGGGCTGGCCGACATGGTTCCGTTCGGTCTGAGCGTGCCCACCCTCACCACCGCGATCACAGCACTCCGCGCGGAATTCGACCTGGTCGGAGCCAGCATCGTGGGCTTCTCGCCCACCTCCCCGGCGGCCGCCACCGACGATCTGCCCAGCATCCTGCGCATCATCAGCTCCCTCACCCGCTGACGCCGCGAACCCCGAACCGGCGGGTCGGCTGAGCCGCCCATCCGCTTGCCACACCCAGACCGCCAATGGAGGCACCGTGTCCGAGACAACGACCACGACCACACAGAATCGGGTGGTCCTCGAACGGCGCGGCCACGTGTTGCTGATCGGTTTCAACCGGCCGGAGAAGCGCAACGCGGCCGACCTCGCCCTGTTGCAGCAGCTGGCCCTCGCCTATGGCGAACTCGACCGCGACCCGGAGCTGCGGGTGGGCCTGGTCTACGCCGTCGGTGAGCATTTCACGGCCGGTCTCGACCTGGCCGACATCGGCCCCCGGCTCGGGCCCCATGGCCTGGACATGGTTCCGGCCGGCGGCATCAACCCGTGGCAGGTGGACGGCACGTCGGTCTCCAAACCCGTGGTGATGGCGGTACAGGGCACGTGCCTCACCCTGGGCATCGAGCTGATCCTGGCGAGCGACATCGCCGTGGCCGCCGAATCCACGGTTTTCGGCCAGATCGAAGTCTCTCGCGGCATCCTGCCGTTCGGCGGCGCCACCATTCGCTTGCCGCGCGCCATCGGCTGGGGCAACGCGATGCGCTGGCTGCTCACGGGCGACACCTTCGATGCGCCGGAAGCTCTCCGTATCGGCCTCGTGCAGGAGGTCGTCCCCGACGGCACCCAGTTCGACCGCGCCCTCGCCCTCGCAGAGCGCATCGCGGCTCAGGCTCCGCTCGCGGTTCAGGCCACCCTCGCAAATGCCCGAACGGCCGTGCGACACGGCGATGCCACCGCCGAGGCCGAGCTGCAACCGGCGCTCGCCCGACTGGCGGGCACAACCGACGCCCGCATCGGCATGGAATCATTCCTCAGCCGCACCCCCGCCGTTTTTGAAGGGCGTTGACCCGGTCGCTTCCTGCGATGCATGACCGGCTCCGGGTAGGATTTTAGAAACCCGGATGTCGTTCCCCGGGCCTTTCGCAGAGAGAGTCTGGAGACACCGTGGTGGCTGAGAATTCCGAGACCGTTGAGTATGACGTGATCGTCGTGGGCGGAGGCGCGGTGGGCGAGAACGTCGCCGACCGTACCGCCCAGGGCGGCCTCCGCACCGTGATTGTGGAGAGTGCTCTCGTGGGCGGCGAATGCTCCTACTGGGCCTGCATGCCGTCTAAGGTATTGCTCCGCAGCGGCGCGGTGCTGGCCGCCGCCCGGCGTGTGCCGGGAGCAGCCGAACGCGTTCGGGAATCCGTCGACGGGGCTGGCCAGGACGCATCCGCGGCCGTGGATGTGGCGGCCGTACTGCGCCGCCGCGACGCCATCGCAAGCCACTGGTCCGACGACGGACAGGTGGGCTGGCTGGACAGTGCGGGTATCGCACTCGTGCGCGGCCACGCCCGACTCAGCGGAATCCGGGAGGTGACCGTGACGGCCCCGGACGGATCCGTGACCGTGCTCCGGGCCAAGCATGCCGTTGTGCTCAGCACCGGTTCCGCCGCCCTGTTGCCCGACATTCCGGGGCTCGCGGACGTGGCCCCGTGGACCAGCCGGGAAGCCACATCCGTCAAGATCGTGCCGGCAAGCCTCGCCATCATCGGCGGCGGCACCGTGGCCGTGGAAATGGCGACCGCGTTCCGGTCGCTCGGCGCCGCGGTGACCGTGATCGCTCGCAGCTCCCTTCTCAGCGGGCAGGAACCGTTCGCGGGCACCCTGGTCGGCGAGGCCCTGGAGCTCAGCGGCGCCACTGTGTTACTAGGGACCTCCACGACGCGGGCAGCCCGCACGCCCACTGGTGACGTGGAACTCACGTTCGATGACGGCAGCACCATCACCACGAACGAGGTGCTCGTGGCCGCGGGCCGTGTTCCGGTGACACTCGATCTCGGCGTTGACCTCGTGGGTCTCGACGCGGGCGAGTGGCTGCGTGTCGATGACACCATGCTGGTGCTCGGAGATTCTCCGAAGCTCGCGGGCGAGTGGCTGTACGCCACGGGTGATGTGAACCACCGAGCTTTGTTGACGCATCAGGGCAAGTACCAGGCCCGGGCAGCCGGCGACGTCATTGTGGCCAGGGCCTCGGGCGCCGCCGTCGACGATCAGCCGTGGGGGGCGCACGTGGCCACGGCCGATCACGCGGCGGTCCCGCAGGTCGCATTCACCGATCCGGAGGTCGCCTCCGTCGGGCTGACGGCGGCTGCGGCGGTGAAGGCCGGGTACCGCATTCGTATCCTGGACCATGACATGGCTGCCCTCGGCGGTTCCAGCACCCTCGCCGACGGCTACATCGGCAAGGCGCGTGCGATCGTCGACCTTGACCGCGAGGTCATCATCGGCGCCACCTTCGTGGGCCAGGACGTGGCCGAACTGCTGCATTCGGCCACGATTGCCATTGTCGGCGAGGTTCCAATCGGCCGCCTCTGGCATGCGGTGCCCAGCTACCCGACGCTCAGCGAGGTGTGGCTGCGCCTGCTGGAGCACTATGGACGGCCCGGCAGCGAGCTGGCGTAACCAGCATGCGCCGCATCCTCTTCGACTCCCCCCTCAGCCGGGCCGGTTACGCCTACGCCACCCTGGTCGGCACCATCTGGGGCTCCCTCTGGAGCACCGGTCGGGTGGAGCGCCGCGGCGGCCTGCTCGTCTTTCGGGGAATGCCGTCGTGGACCTTCGGGCGTGGCGGATCCTGCGTCGGGGGCTGCTATCTGACGAACCAGAACGTCAGCGCGGACGTGATCGACCATGAGGCGGTGCATAAGCGTCAGTGGCAGCGCTACGGCATGATCTTTCCGCTGCTGTACGGGCTGGCCGGGCGCGATCCGCTGAAGAACCGTTTCGAGATCGAGGCGGGCCTGAAAAAAGGCGGTTACCTGCGCTGATCACCCGCCCATACGAAAACGCCCGACCTCCATGGAGGTCGGGCGTTTTCGCTGCTGTGGCGGGTGTTAGACCGTGGCCACGGCCTTGGCTGCTGCCAGAGCCTCCAGGTTGCGGCGCAGGCTCGCGCCGAGCTCGGCGTCCACGCTGGTCCAGTACCAGATCGCGCGTTCGGTGACCTCGGGACGCGTCACCCCGCTGACGGCACCGGTGATGGTCGCGAGGAAACGCGCCTTAGCTGCGTCGTCGTAGACCTCACGGTAGAGCGTGCCGGCCTGACCGAAGTCACTGTCCTCGCTGCGCAGGGTGGCAGCGGCCTGCAGAAGCGAGCCGTCGTTCTCCCAGCTTCCCTCGCCCGCGGCTGCGGGGTCGGCCACGGGACCACCCAGGGAGTTGGGCGCGTAGTTCGGAGCCGTCGCCGGGTTGAAACCGTGGCGTGCGGCACCGTCCTGCGAGTAGTTGTTCACCGGGGCCTTCGGTGCGTTGACCGGGATCTGGTTGAAGTTGGTTCCGATGCGGTACCGCTGGGCGTCCGGGTAGGAGAAGATACGTGCCATGAGCATCTTGTCCGGGCTCGCTGCAATGCCGGGAACCATGTTTGCGGGAGACAACGCCGCCTGCTCGATTTCCGCGAAGAAGTTCTCCGGGTTGCGGTTGAGCGTGTGCGTGCCCACCGGGATGAGCGGGAAGTCCGCGTGCGGCCAGACCTTGGTCACGTCGAAGGGGTTGAACCGGTAGGTTTTGCCCTCTTCGTAGGTCATCACCTGAACGGAGACATCCCACGAGGGGAAGTTGCCGGCTTCGATGGCGTCGTGCAGGTCGCGGCGGTAGTAATCAGCATCGGAACCGGCGAGAAGCTCGGCTTCCGTGCCGTCCATCTCGATGTTGCCCTGGTTGGAGGTGAAGTGGTATTTCACCCAGAAACGCTCGCCCGCGGCGTTGATCCACTGGAAGGTGTGCGAACCGAAGCCGGGCATCGTGCGCCAGGACACCGGAAGACCGCGGTCACCCATGAGGTAGGTCACTTGGTGAGCCGATTCCGGGGAGAGGGTCCAGAAATCCCACTGCATGGTGGCGTCGCGCAGGCCGGAACCCGGAAGGCGCTTCTGCGAGTGAATGAAGTCGGGGAACTTCATTCCGTCGCGTACGAAGAAGACCGGGGTGTTGTTTCCGACGATGTCGTAGTTGCCCTCAGAGGTATAGAACTTCACCGAGAAACCACGCACGTCGCGCCAGGTGTCCGGGCTGCCCTGCTCACCCGCCACGCTGGAGAAGCGCTGCAGGGTCGGCGTCGTTGTTCCCGGCTGGAAGACAGCCGCACGGGTGTACTTAGAGACATCTCCGGTGACAACGAATTCACCGTGGGCTCCACCGCCCTTGGCGTGCACGATACGCTCCGGGATGCGCTCGCGGTTGAACTGGGCCAGCTTCTCGACCAGGTAACGGTCGTGCAGGGCGGTTACGCCGTCGGTGCCGACGGTGAGCGAGTGGTCGTCGCTTGCGACGGGAGTTCCCGACTGGGTGGTTGTGGGCAGGTTAGTCATGTGTCTCCTGTGTTGGGTGTCGAGGGAATCGCCGGGAAGTCGTTCGGCCCGGCGGTTGAAATACTCAGGCGTGGTCAGCCTCGGTGTGGGCTGTCATCTCTGCCGTGAGGTCGGCTTGGCAGGCCGGGCAGAGACCCCAGTAGGTGACCTCCGCCGAGTGGATGACGAACCCCAGCGTGGTGTCCGGAACGAGGCAGGGCGAGGAACCGATGGAGCAGTCCACATCGTGGACCACACTGCATCGCGTACACACGAGGTGGTGGTGGTTGTCCCCGACCCGACGCTCGAATAAGGCCGCGGATCCGGCCGGTTCGATCTTGCGCACGAGTCCGGCGGTCGTGAAGGCCGCGAGCACACCGTATACCGCCTGCAACGATGTTCCGGGCAGGTCAACGCGCACGGCGGCGAAGAGTTTCTCGGCCGTGGCGTGCGGGGACGTGGACAATGCCGCGAGCACCGCTACCCGAGGTGCGGTCACCTTGAGCGAAGCGGTGCGGATGCTCTCGGCGAGTTCGTCCGAGGCCTTGGGCTCCGGAATAGCGCTTCGCAGCTCCTCCGATGTGTACATATAACAACAATAACACTTGTTTTGAGTTACTCAAAACAAGTGTCGCTCGGCTGGCTCCGACCGCGTAGACTTAATCGGGTCGATTTACGGCCGCACCATGAGGGGCAGACATGAGAGCCATCGCTCGTTTCATCACCGGCCGTGGAACAGCATGGCTGGTCCTCGCAGCGACGGCGATCGCCGTCGGCATGCTGTTCGCGCTGCTGCCCAGCGCATCCGGGGACGACTTCCCGAGTGCGGGGCTGCCCGATTCGAGTCAGGCCGCACAGGTCGACACGCTCCTCGCTGACTTCCCCTCCGCCCAGGAAACCGCGGCCATCATCGTGTGGAGCAGGGATGGCGCCGCACTGACGGCGGCTGATACCGCCGCGATCACGGCCCGTGCCGAGGCGCTCCAGACGCAGTCGACCACCCCGACGGCCACCATGCCGCAATTCAGCGAGGACGGCCAGGCGGCTCTGAGCGTGGTCCCCCTCGAGTCCAGCGGCGTCACCGCCGATATCACCCAGTTGGCCGCGGACATCCGCGCCCTGGCATCGTCCGATCTGCCGGCCGGTCTCACCTCCTACGTGACCGGCCCGGTCGGCTTCCAGGCCGACATCACCGATGCCTTCGCCGGCGCCGACGTGCGTCTGCTGCTGGTGACGGTCATCGTGGTGGCCGTTCTGCTGATCGTGACGTACCGCAGCCCCGTGCTGTGGATCGTCCCCCTCCTCGTTGTCGGCGCTGCGGATGCCCTCGCCGGCCTCGTCGCCGGGGCCCTCGCGACTCCCCTCGGCTTCACGCTCGACGCGTCAATTTCCGGCATTCTCTCGGTGCTCGTGTTCGGTGCCGGTACAAACTACGCCCTGCTCCTGGTGGCGCGCTACCGCGAGGAACTCCTGCATCGCCAGAGCCGCAACGAGGCGATGCTGATCGCCGTGCGCAGCGCTGGGCCCGCCATCGCCGCGAGCGGCGGCACGGTGGCGCTGAGTCTGCTCACGCTCGTGTTCGCCGAGCTGTCCGGCAACCGGGCACTCGGTATCGCGTGCGCCATCGGCGTCGTGATCGCCATCCTCTTCGCCCTGCTGGTTCTGCCCGCTGCCCTGGTGGTGTGCGGCCGAGGCCTGTTCTGGCCGTTCATTCCGCGGGTGCGAGCCGGTGCCGACCCCGACGCCGAACCGACCGGCCTGTGGGCACGCCTCGGTCGCGGCGTGAGCCGTCGCCCGATCACGGTCGCGATCGTGTCCTCGCTCGCGATCGGTTCCCTGAGCCTCGGTCTGATCGGCGCGTCCGTGGGGCTGTCACAGGCCGACCAGCTGCTCGGGCAGCCGGAGTCCGTTCTCGGGCAGGCCGTCGTGGATGAGTCCTTCTCGGCCGGGCTGACCAGCCAGACCGTCGTCCTCACACCGGATGACACATCCGGCGACGCCGCCGCCCTGGCCGAGGGAGTCGCCGGTGTCGTTTCGGTGCAGCCCATCGAGACCGCCAACGGCCTCACCCGGTTGAACGTGTCGCTCGCGAGCGAGCCCGGTAGCGAGGCCACCTTCACCACCATCGAAGCGCTCCGCGCGAGCTACGCGGATGCCTCCGGCCCGGTGTCTGACAGCCTCGTGGGCGGAAGCGACGCCACGGCTCTGGACACCAAGACCCTGGCCCAGCGCGATCAGAACCTTATCATCCCGCTCATCCTCGCCATTGTCTTCACGATTCTGGCGCTCCTGTTGCGTTCGTTGGTGGCACCGGTGCTGCTGATTGTCACCGTACTGGCCACCTTCTTCGCCAGCCTCGGCGCTTCGAATTTGATCTTCCAGAACCTGCTCGGGTTCCCGGCCTTCGACACAACCGTGGTCCTCTTCGCATTCCTGTTCCTGGTGGCACTCGGCGTGGATTACAACATCTTCCTCACGACCCGGGCCCGCGAAGAGAGCGCACGGCACAGTACCCGACCGGGTATGGTGCGGGCGCTCAGCTCAACCGGTGCCGTCATCACGAGCGCCGGCGTGCTGATCGCGGCGGTCTTCGCCGTGCTTGGCGTGCTTCCCGTCGTGGCCCTCACCCAAATCGGCGTGATCGTATGCATCGGCGTGCTGCTGGACACGCTGGTGGTGCGCACGGTCCTGGTTCCCGCCCTCGTCTTCATCGCCGGAGATCGATTCTGGTGGCCATCACGTCCGGGCCAGCACCCGAGCCAGGCTAGAGGCCGAGCCAGGGCTCAGGTGCCACCCGCTCCTGCCAGCGAAAATGACGTTCCAGCTGCGCGCCGAGCGCCAGCAGGGTGGCCTCACCGCCCGGACGACCGATGAGCTGAACGCCCATCGGCAGCCCCTCGGCCGTCTGCTGCACGGGCAGCACGATGGCCGGGAGTCCGCTCACATTGACCATGGAGGTGAACGGCGTGTACTGCACTTGCTGGGCAAAGTTGCGCTCCGGATCGACCTGGTCATACCAGCCCAGCGCACGAGGGGTGAGGGCCAACGCCGGCGTCAGCACCGCATCGAAGCGGGACAGCTGACGGATGAAGGATCGCTCGAAGGTACTCAGCGCCGCGAGGGCCTCCGCAAGATCGCGGGCCGAGAGGGCACGACCGCGGTTCATCAGCCAGCGCGTGAGGGGATCGAGCAACAGCTCCTGCGCCTCACCCTCGGCGGGGATGCTCGCCGCACCGGCCTGCCAAATGGTGCGAAATGCCGGAACATAGCTCGGATCGGGTTCGAGTGCGAGGTCGTCGAGGCCGTGCCCGAGCGCGTCCAACTGATGCCGGGCGGTATCCAGCGCTGAAAGCGCTTCCGGCGCCAAACGGATGTCGTAGTCCTCGTCCCAGGCGGAGGAGGTCATCACACCGAGTTGGAATCGGCCTTCGCCGCGCACCGCGTGGGCGAGCAACGGAAGGTCGTCCCCCGGAGCACGCAGGGCGAAGTGGTCGTCGGGATGATTTCCGCGCGGCGTGATCATGGCATCGAGCAACAGCGCGGCATCCGTCACCGTGCGTGCCAGCGGGCCGGCCACCGGCAGTCCGCCGAGCTTGTCGATTCCGGATGCCGCCGGCACCCGGCCTCGGGACGGCTTGATGCCCACCAGGCCGCAGGCGGCGGCCGGGATGCGCACGGAACCACCGCCGTCGGACCCCGGCGCGAACGGCAGCAGCCGGGCCGCCACCGCCACCGCAGCTCCTCCGCTGGACCCTCCGGCTCCGAGCTCGGGATTCCATGGGTTACGGGCGGGCGGGCCGGCCAGGCCCTCGGTGTACGACGGCAGTCCGAATTCCGGGGTGCTGGTCTTGCCCAGGCTCACACCGCCGGCATCGTCCAGAGCCTGCACCAGGTCATCCGATTCCGTGGGAACGAAGTCCTTCATCAGTCGCGACCCGAACCGGGCCGGGACGCCGGCCCGTGACTGCAGGTCCTTGTCGGCAAAAGGCAGGCCCCAGATCGGACTCGTTCGGGGAACGGATTGCTCCAGGTGCCGGGCACGGGCACGGGCGGCATCACCGGTGACCGTGACGAAGGCGCCGAGCGCCGGGTTCAGCGCCTCGATGCGGTCGAGGTAGTGCTCCGTCAGTTCGGACGGACTCAGCTCGCCGCGCTGCAAGGCCTGCCATTGCTCGAGCGCGGTCAGTTCATGTGGTTCGGCCATGGGTTGAGCCTAGCTTCGTACCGGAGGCCTCCGGCGAATCCGATCGGAAACCCACGCACACGCGCCACCGAACACGGGTACCGTGAAGCCATGTCACGTGCGATCTACAACCCCATTGGAACGACCGCCCTCGTCACGGGAGCGTCGAGCGGCCTCGGGCGCGGCTACGCCCATGAACTGGCACAGCGCGGCGCCGATCTCGTGCTGGTGGCCCGGCGACAGGAACGACTGGAGGGCCTTGCCGTTGACCTGGCCGAGAAGTATGGAACGGTCTCCACGGTCATCCCGCTGGATCTCACCGCGCACAATGCGGTGCCCGAGCTGGTGGCCGACCTCCGCGAGCGTGGAGTGACCGTGGGGACGCTGGTGAACAGCGCCGGATTCGGCACCTTCGGGGACTTCATCGACGCCGACGCCGAGCGGCAGATCGAGCAAATCACCCTGAATGTGCTCGCACTGACCCACCTGACCCATGCGCTGCTGCCCGACCTCATCGACGTGGCCACCCGGCATCCCCATGGTGCGGCACTGGTGAATCTGGCCAGCACCGCCGCATTCCAACCGGTTCCGCACATGTCCGTCTACGCCGCCAGCAAAGCCTATGTGCTCAGTTTCACGGAGGCGCTCTGGTTCGAGACCCGCACGTCGGGACTGAAGGTGTCTGCGATCTGTCCGGGGTACGTCGATACCGAATTCGTATCCGTGGCCGGCAATCATGGACCGGGCGATCGCTTCCTCACCGTGGACCGTGTCATGACGAGTACCTTCGCGGCGCTCGACCGGGCCTCAACCCCGCCGCAGGTGATCGTGGGTACACGCAATGCCCTACTGGCCCGCGCGGCCATCCTGTCACCGCGTCGCGCCGTGCTCCTCGCCGCCGGCAACCTGCGCTGAGAGCGGCCTACTTCAGGCTTTTCTGCAGGAGAACCGTGCCGAGCCACCGTTCGAATTTGAACCCGACCTTGCCCATGCGGCCGATCTCCTCGAAGCCGAAATCCTTGTGGAGCTTGATCGAGGCGTCTGCTCCCTGGTCAGCGATGACGGCGATGATTTCCTTGAGTCCCGCTGCCTTCGAGCGGGTGATGAGTTCGGCGAGCAGCTGGCGACCCAGACCCTTCCCGGTGGATGCGGCTCCGAGGTAGATGGAGTTCTCCACGGTGAACCGAAAGGCACGTTTTTGCTTCCAGGGAGCCACCAGGGCGTAGCCGAGAATCTGACCAGCCGGGGACTCGGCCACGATAAACGGCATGCCGTGCTTGCCCAGGTAGTAGAACTTGTCGCGCCACTCGGGAAGCGTCATGGCGTCTTCATCGAAGGTGACCGTACTGTTGGCCACGTAGTAGTTGTAGATCTCCTGAATATCGGGCAGATCGGTGACCCGGGCCTCGCGCATGGAATAAGCGAACGGGTTCTCCGAGGCGGGTTCCGGCCTCAAGTGTCGAGGCAGCCGTCTTCGCTGTTCGTATTCTTCCTCCAGCACCGCGCACTCCCTTTCAGATCTGTGACCAGATTACCGGAGCGCCCAGTCCACTGGCGCCGCCCCCTGCTCGATCAGCAACTCGTTGGCACGACTGAACGGATGGGAGCCGAAGAACCCCCGCCGGGCCGACAGTGGACTCGGGTGCGGCGACTGGATCACGGGGATGCCGCCCAACAGCGGGAGAACGGCAGCGGCGTCCTTTCCCCAGAGAATTGCGACGAGGGGCGTACCCCGTGCCACGAGCGCCCGGATGGCCTGGTCGGTGACGGCCTCCCAGCCGTGTCGGCGATGCGAGCCGGCCGCCCCCGCTTCCACGGTCAGTACGCGGTTGAGCAGCAGTACGCCCGCCGCTGACCAGGAACTAAGGTCGCCGTGGTCCGGCGACTGCACACCGAGATCGTCGCGCAGCTCGGCATAGACATTGGTGAGGCTGCGCGGCAGCGGACGCACGTGCGGGTCGACCGCGAAGGCCAGTCCGATCGGATGCCCCGGGGTGGGATAGGGGTCCTGACCCATGATGAGAACGCGCACGTCGTCAAAGGGCTCGCGGAAGGCCCGCAGCACGTGTGCCGGGTCCGGCAGCCAGGGCCGTGCCGCTTCGTCCTGCGAATCAAGAAAAGCCTCGAGCTGCCGAAGCTGCGGGGCTGCCGGCTCAAGGGCATGCGCCCACCCCGAGTCGATCGACCCCGTGAGGCTAAGCGCCAAAGGTGCTCACGAGTACGCCGCCCTCAGCCTGGCTCACTCGCCACACGCTGCCCGCTCCGGTCACGCCGAGTGCACCTTCGCCCACGATCAGCGCGGTGTTCTCGTCGACGGCGAGCCCGCCCTCGATCAGGCCGGCTTCGGTGGCCGAGATCAGCCGGGAGAGGGTCCCCCACTGTGCGGCGTGCACGTCCACCGTCACGTCCAGCAGCCCGATACCCTGCTCGATGGTGATCTCGTCGAGATCTTCCGAGGCCTCCTGCGGACTCACCTCGACCCCGCCGATGCGCCAGCCACCGACGACGGCCCGTTCAGCGGCGATCATGGCGCCGGCCGAAAACCCGAGGTAGGGGATGCCGGCTGACACCTGGCGCCGAATCTCCCCGGCGATCGGCAGCACCGCCGCGAGGTAGTCGGGCGTGCGCCCCCCGCCGATGAGGATGCCGTCGACATCCGCAACCGAGAGGTTGGTCGCGAACTCTCCGGGCGCAAGGGCTGTCACAACGGGTTCGAGCGGCCCGGTCTCTCCCAGGATCGCGGTCAGCAGGGCCGCGTGATCGGCGGCGTCACCGCTGCGCACGGTGATCACGGCGATGCGCGGTTCGGCTCGGCCCGCTTTCGTTGCCCGCGCTGACGCCTCCACAAAGAACGGCTCGTACACACTCGCGTAGTGCTCGGGGGCCCAGCCGCCGCCGACCAGGTGCACGCTCATGCTCGCGCCTGCGCGACCGGGGAGTTGGAAGCCGAGCCGGCGGGTACAGTCACTGCGTCATAAGTCATGTGTTGATTTTATGCCACAGGACCGTACCGTCCGGTCGGCCCTAGATCAGTGTTTCCGATCCGGGCACGTGCCGCTCTTCGTGGCCGTTGTAGGCCGACAACGGACGAATCAGCGCGTTCGCGGCGCGCTGCTCAATGATGTGAGCGGTCCAGCCGGTGACCCGGGCCGCGACGAACAGCGGCGTGAAGCTCAGGGTGTCGAATCCCATCAGGTGGTACGCAGGGCCGGAGGGGTAGTCGAGGTTGGGCAGGATCGCCTTCTTCGCGGCCATGGCGGCTTCGAGGGACTCGTACATCTCGAGCATCTCCGGGGCGTCGTAGTGCTCGATGAGAGTGAGGAGCGCGGCGTGCATGGTAGGAACACGCGAATCGCCGCTCTTGTAAACGCGGTGGCCGAAACCCATGATCTTGCGCTTGTCGACGAGCGCCTGGTCGAGCCACGCCGTCGCACGCTCCGCCGCACCGGATCCGAGTCCGATCTCGGTGAACGTATGCATGACGGCCTCGTTCGCGCCCCCGTGCAGGGCACCCTTGAGCGCCCCGATCGCGCCGGTCACCGCCGAATAAAGGTCGGCGAGCGTCGAAGTGATGACCCGGGCGGTGAACGTCGACGCGTTGAAGGAATGCTCGGCGTACAGGATCATCGACACGTCGAACGCGTTCACGACCACAAGTTCGGGAACTTCCCCGAACGTCATATGCAGGAAGTTGGCCGAGTAGCCCAGGTCATCGCGGGGCTCAACGAGATCGAGGCCGTGGCGACGACGCTGGTCATACGACACGATGGCGGGCAACTGCGCGAACAGGCGCACGGCCTTGGCCAGGTCGGCCGCGCCTGATTCGTCCGGTGTCTGCGGGTCGCTCGCGCCGATGACGCTAACGGCGGTTCGCACCACGTCCATCGGATGAGCGGTGAGCGGCAACTCGTCGATGACGCGGCGCACGGCCGGATCCAGGTGGCGCAGCCCTCGCTCAAGGGTTTCGAACTCGGCCAGCTGCGACTCAGTGGGAAGCTCGCCGTGCCACAGGAGGTAGGCGACCTCTTCGAAATTGCATCGGGCGGCAAGTTCCTGCACCGGGTAGCCGCGATAGAGCAGCGAGTTGGTGTCGGGGTTGACCTTCGACACGGCGGTCGTGTCGACGACGACACCGGCCAGTCCCTTGAAGATTTTCGGCGGTGCCACGGCGGGCGTGGCGTGGGGCTCAGTCATTGTCATGTCGCTCCTGTCAGACCTTGGACGTGATGTGGGGGTTCAGCGTGAAATCGAAAATACCGGAGTCGAAACGGCTGTATTCCGAGTAGTCCAGCAGTTCGTACAGGTCGGCACGGTGCTGCATCTCACCGAGCATCGGCTCGAGAGTACCGTGCTCAAGAATTGAATCGAGCCCCCGATCGGCCGATCCCATCGCGAGGCGCAGCAGGGACACCGGGAAGATCACCATGTTCATTCCCACGTTCGCCAGCTGCTCGACGGTGAAGAGCTCGCCCTTGCCGAACTCCGTCATGTTCGCGAGCAGGGGAACGTCGACGGCGGCGCGCATGGCCTCGAATTCGGCCAGGCTTCCCATCGCTTCCGGGAAGATGGCGTCTGCACCGGCGTCGGCGAGCTTCTTCGCCCGGTCGAGGGCTGCGCCCAGACCGTCGACGGCCCGAATATCGGTGCGAGCCATGATCAGGAAGTTCGGGTCGCGACGAGCGTCGACGGCGGCCCGAATCCGTTTGATCGCGGTGTCATCGTCGACGACCTGTTTGCCGTCGAGGTGGCCGCACCGCTTCGGGTTCACCTGGTCCTCGATGTGCATGCCGGACAGGCCGGCGTCCTCGAGCGTCTGGATCGTGCGCGCGACGTTCATCGGCTCGCCGAACCCGGTGTCGGCGTCGACGATCGAGGGCAGTTCGGTCATTCGGGCGATCTGCTGACTGCGCCCGGCCACTTCGCTGAGCGTGGTGAGCCCGATGTCCGGCAGTCCGAGGTCGGCCGACAGCACCGCCCCGGAGATATAGACGCCTTCGAAGCCCTTCTTCTGGATCAACTTGGCCGAGAGCGGGTTGAATGCGCCGGGGAAGCGCTGGATCACACCGGATGCGAGTGCGGCCCGCAGAGCAAGACGCTTGTCGGCGGCAGTTGTTTCGGAGTACAGCATCAGAAGATTCCCATCGGAGCGCCGGTTGTGGGGAGCAGCCCGGGACGGGCCGTGATGGTGAGCTGGCCGAGCTCGACGGCGTTGAGGTGGGGCAGTCGTTCGGCGAGTGCCAGGAAGCGCTCGATTTCCGCGACCTCCAGAACATCAGCGGCGAGCGTGCGGAACTTGTTCACATACTCAGCGCGCCCGAAGGGCTTGGCTCCGAGCGGATGCGCATCGGCCACGGCGATCTCATCGCTGATCGTGCGCCCGTCGGTGAGGGTGATGACCACACGTCCGCCGAAGGCCTTCTCGGTCACGTCAAGGGAGTGGTATCGGCGCGTCCACTCCTTGTCCTCCGTCGTGGTGACCTTGTTCCACAGCGCCACCGTGTCCGGGCGGCCGGCACGCTCGGGAGAATACGAGTCGACGTGGTGCCAGCTTCCGTCCTGCAGGGCGACGGTGAAGATGTAAGGGATCGAGTGGTCGAGGGTCTCCCGCGACGCAGTGGGGTCGTACTTCTGCGGGTCGTTCGCGCCAGAGCCGATCACATAGTGCGTGTGGTGGCTGGTGTGGATGACGACCGAGGCGATGCTGCTGCCGTCGGCGAGCTCGGGGTGGCTGCGGTGCAGGCGTCGGGCCAGGTCGATCCAGGCCTGGGCCTGATATTCGGCGGAATGCTCCTTGGTATAGCTGTCCAAAATGGCCCGCTTGGCACTGCCGGGCTTCGGCAGGGACACGTCATAGGTGTGGCCGGGTCCGTCGAGCAACCACGCGATCACGCCGTCTTCACCCTCGTAGATGGGCGTCGGGCTGGTCTCGCCGCGCAGCGCGCGGTCGACGGCCTCGACAGCCATCTTGCCGGCGAAAGCAGGAGCATGCGATTTCCAGCTGGAGATCTCGCCCTTGCGGGACTGGCGTGTCGCGGTGGTGGTGTGCAGCGCCTGGCCGACGGCCTGGAAAATGATCTCCTCGTCGAGACCGAGGAGGGAACCGATTCCGGCGGCGGCAGACGGGCCGAGGTGCGCCACATGGTCGATCTTGTGCGCGTGCAGGCTGATCGATTTCACGAGGTCGATCTGGATTTCGTACCCGGTGGCGATACCGCGAACCAGGTCGCGGCCGGTGAGGCCCTTGGCGGTGGCCAGGTGCTGGGCCACGGCCAGGATGGGGGGAATATTGTCCCCCGGGTGCGAGTACTCGGCGGCCAGGAACGTGTCGTGGTAGTCGAGTTCGCGCACGGCGACGCCATTGGCCCAAGCCGCCCATTCCGGCGACACGCGGCGGCCGGGAACGAGCCCGAAAACGGTTGACCCTTCGCCGCCGTTGGACCGCGGGTGGGCCAGCGCCTGGGACCGGGCGGCGGTGACGGGCCGGCGGGTGAGCGACGCCGCTGCAACGGAGGCATTGTCGATGACACGGTTGATGATCATCTCGGTGACGTCATCTGTGACGGCAACCGGGTCCGCCGCACAGGACGCGATCTTCCAGGCCAGCTGATCCTCCCGGGCCAGATTTTCGTCACTGCGGTGAACTCGAACGTGGTGGAGCTGCACGATGGATCCCTTCGTTAGTCGACCGGGGTGGCCGCATCCTCAGCGAGCGTCGCAAGAACGTTCGTGAGGCTCTGGTGGAGATGAACATGAGTTGCGTGGGCGGCGAGCGAACTGTCGCCGGCGATGATGGCGTCGATGATGAGCAGGTGTTCTGCGGCCGCGGCGCGAAGTCGGTCCTGGTTGCCCCTGGCCAAACGACGGATGCGCGCCAGGTGCGTGCGCACACTCACGAGAGCGCTGTACAGGAACGGGTTGGCCACCGCCGCGTCGACGGCCGCCTCGAACTCGTCGATCAGCTCGTAGTAACGTCGAATCCCGTCATCGCCCTGCAGCAGCAGTGCGGGGGCGGCAAGGAATTTCAGTCGGAGGTTCGCGAACGTGGCCACGTCCCGCCGTTCGGCCGCGAGGCTGACGGCGTGCACTTCCAGTCCCTCCCGCAGTTCATAGAGGCCGGTAATGCTGTCGATCGACAGTGCCGTGACCTCGAACCCCCGACCGTTCCGCCCCATAACGAGGCCGTCAGCGATCAAACGGGCGACGGCGGCCCGCAAGGGGGTACGAGAAACGCCGATGCGTTCGGCCTGTTCCACTTCGAGCAGCCCGGTTCCGGGGCCCAGCACGCCATCGAGGATTTCCCCGCGCAGTTGCCGGTAGGCACGTTCACTGGCGCGAACGGGCCTCGGGGTGATCGGCACTCCTGACCCCAACATTGCGGCTTCTGTATACACAAATGTGATCATATTCCACGTCACCGGGTTTTATGCAATACTTCAACCACTCTCGGTATACAGAGACGCTTCGATGGAGAGGTTCACATGACTAGCGCAGCACTGGGCACGTATGCCGACACCTGGCGACGCAGCATCGAATCCCCCGAAGAATTCTGGCTTGAAGCGGCCCAGGACATCGCCTGGGACCTTCCCCCACGGGCGGCGTTCGAGCAGCGAACGGAGAACGACTGGACCTGGTTCCCGGGCGGTCGGCTCAACACGAGTTACAACGCGCTCGACCGCCATGTCTTGGCCGGCCGCGGCGCACAGACCGCCCTGATCTACGACTCCGCCATGACCGGAACCCGCATGTCCCTCACCTACCTGGAGTTGCTCGGCCGCGTCGCGAAGTTCGCCGGAGCGCTTCGTGCCAATGGTGTCGGCGCCGGTGACCGGGTCATCATCTACCTGCCCATGATTCCCGAGGCCGTCATCGCGATGCTCGCCTGCGCCCGGATCGGCGCGGTGCATTCCGTGGTGTTCGGGGGCTTCGCCGCCAACGAACTGGCCGTTCGCATCGACGATGCCCGACCGTCCGTGATCGTGACGGCTTCCGGCGGACTCGAACCCGGTCGCGCCGTGGAATACCTGCCGCTGGTGCACAAGGCCCTCGCCCTCAGCGCCGGATCGGTGCACACCGTTCTCGTGCGTGACCGCGCATCCATTCCCGGCTCCGCAGCCGACTATGCGGCGGACAGCGTGTCCTGGCTGGACTGGGCCGACGAAGAGGAGAAGGCCGCGCCTGCCGACCCGGTGAGCATGGCGTCGGCGGATCCGCTGTACATTCTGTACACCTCCGGCACAACGGGAAACCCCAAGGGAATCGTGCGGGACAACGGCGGCCACGCCGTGGCCCTCGCGTGGTCCATGCGCAATATCTACAACATCAGGCCCGGCGACGTCTACTGGGCCGCCTCCGACGTGGGCTGGGTCGTGGGGCACTCCTACATCGTCTACGCGCCGCTCCTGGCCGGCGCCACGACGATCATCTACGAGGGCAAGCCCATCGGAACCCCCGACGCCGGCGCGTTCTGGCGCGTGATCGAGGACTACCGGGTCAAGGTGCTCTTCACCGCGCCGACAGCCGTGCGTGCGATCCGCCGGGTGGACCCCGAACTCACAGAGCTGGCCAAGTATGACGTGTCCAGCCTCAGCAGCCTGTTCCTTGCCGGCGAGCGCCTCGACCCGGAAACCTTCCACTGGGCCAACGACGGCCTGCACTGCCCGGTTGTCGACCACTGGTGGCAAACCGAAACCGGCTGGGCCATCTGTGCCAACCCCCTGGGGATCGAAGAGCTGGAAACACGTCCGGGATCGGCCACGGTTCCCGTTCCCGGCTACAAGATCGAGATCCTGGATTCCAAGGGACGCCGGGTCAAGCGGGTCGGCAAAGACGGCAATATCGCGATCCGGCTCCCCTTGCCTCCCGGCACGATGCTCGGAATCTGGGGCAGCCCGGAACGATTCCAGAGTGCGTACCTCACGGCCTTTCCCGGTTACTACGCCACCGGGGATTCCGGCCATTTCGACGCCGACGGCTACCTCTACGTGATGGGTCGCACCGACGATGTGATCAACGTCGCCGGCCACCGGCTGTCCACGGGTTCTCTCGAAGAAGTGTTGACCCTGCACCCCGCGGTCGCAGAATGCGCCGTGCTCGGCGTGCACGACCCGCTCAAGGGCCAGCGCGCCGCTGGTTTCGTCACGCTCAAGGCCGGTGCCACGATCGATCACGACACCCTGGCCGCAGAGCTCGTTGCCCTGGTCCGCGAGAAGGTGGGTCCCGTCGCCGCGTTCCGCGACGTCACCATTCTCGACCGGCTGCCCAAGACCCGATCCGGCAAGATACTGCGCAAGACCATCCGCCAGATCGTGGACGGCGAGCCCTACACGGTACCCCCGACCATCGAGGACCCCACTGTTCTCGATGACCTCATACTTGCGGTCGCGTCCTCCGCCCCTGCGGCAACCGAGAACGCGCGACCGAAGACAGCACTGAACGCTCCACGCTGATCGCACCACACCACACCACACCACACCACCGCACGACCAGACCGCACCATCCCGCTGTGCCCCGCCTGAACATCACCACTGAAGCAAGGAGGCTCCAATGAGTGAACAGTTGAAAGACGCATCACCGACATCCCAAATCGACTACGTCGCCTACGAGAAGACACCCCGATTCAAGGAACTGCAGAAAAGACGACGTAACTTCGTCGTCCCCCTGACGGTGTTCTTCCTGGTCTGGTACTTCGCCTATGTGCTCGCCGCCGGGTATTTTCCCGAGTTCATGGCGACGCCGGTCTTCGGCCGCATCAACCTGGGCCTGCTCCTCGGCCTGGGTCAGTTCGTCACCACCTTCGGAATCACCATGTGGTACGTGTCCTTCGCTAACCGCAAGATCGACCCCATGACCGAAGAGCTTCGCTCTGAGCTGGAACGGATGGAGAAATCATGATCGCCGGCACCCTCAACACATTCCTGACCGCGGTCAAGCCCGTGGAGAACAACCCGGTCCTGAACATCTCGATCTTCCTGGCCTTCGTGGCCGTGACCCTGATCGTGGTCATTCGTGCCGGACGCAACAACAAGAGTGCCGCCGACTACTACACCGGTGGCCGCTCCTTTACCGGACCGCAGAACGGTTTCGCCATCGCCGGCGACTACCTCTCAGCGGCGTCGTTCCTGGGGATCGTCGGCGCCATCGCCGTCACCGGTTACGACGGCTTCATGTACTCGATCGGTTTCCTGGTGGCGTGGCTCGTCGCCCTGCTGCTTGTGGCCGAGCTGATGCGCAACACGGGCAAGTTCACCATGGCGGATGTGCTGTCCTTCCGCCTCAAGCAGGGACCGGTTCGCGTGGCAGCCGCGACCACGACCCTGGCGGTGTGCTTCTTCTACCTGCTGGCCCAGATGGCCGGAGCCGGTGGCCTGGTCTCTCTGCTCCTCGGCATCAACGACAAACTCGGACAGTCGATCGTGGTGGTCGTCGTCGGCGCACTGATGATCGTCTACGTGCTCGTGGGCGGCATGAAGGGCACCACCTGGGTACAGATCATCAAGGCATTCCTGCTCATTATCGGTGCGCTGGCCATGAGCATCTGGGTTCTCGCGATCAACGGTTTCAACTTCTCGAACCTGCTCGAGAGTGCGATCGCGACGTCGACCTCCATCCCGGCCGACGCCATCCTGGCTCCGGGCCTGAAGTACGGCGCCAACCCGCTCGATTTCATCTCCCTGGCAATCGCCCTGGTGCTCGGAACGGCCGGCCTGCCGCACGTGCTGATGCGCTTCTACACGGTCCCCACGGCCAAGGAAGCCCGCCGCTCGGTGGTGTGGGCGATCTGGCTGATCGGTGGCTTCTACATCTTCACGCTCGTCCTCGGCTACGGCGCCGCTGCCCTCGTCGGTGGCGAGACCATCCTGGCCGCTCCCGGCGGCGTGAACTCGGCGGCTCCCCTGCTGTCACTGGCCCTCGGCGGACCGCTGCTGCTCGGCTTCATCTCCGCCATCGCCTTCGCCACGATCCTCGCCGTGGTGGCCGGGATCACGATCACGGCAGCCACGTCCTTCGCCCATGACATCTACGGAAGTGTCATCAAGAAGGGCAAGGGCAACCCGGACGACGAGGTCAAGGTGGCCCGTCGGACCGTCGTGGTGATCGGCATCCTCGCGATCGCCGGCGGCATCGGCGTACAGGGACAGAACATCGCCTTCCTGGTCGCACTCGCCTTCGCCGTCGCGGCGAGCGCCAACCTGCCCACCATCCTGTACTCGCTGTTCTGGCGCGGGTTCACTACTCGCGGCGCGGTCTGGAGCATGTACGGCGGACTCAGCTCAGCCATCCTGCTGATCGTGCTCTCGCCGGTCTTCTCCGGCACGCCCACGTCCATGTTCGGCGAGAACGTCGACTTCGCCGTCTTCCCGCTGAGCAACCCGGGCATCATCTCCATCCCGCTCGGGTTCATCCTCGGCTGGTTGGGTTCCATCACCAGCACCGTCAAGGAGAGCCCCACTCTCGCCGCGGAAATGTCCGTGCGCTCCCTCACCGGCTTCGGCGCGGAAAAGGCTGTCGAACACTAGAAACGAGAGTAGGTTCACCACCAGCGGCGCCCGAGATGTCTGTCCTCTCGGGCGCCGCCCATGTTCTCACCCAAGCCGCGGCGAGACATTCGGTCAGCGAACCGTCAAGTCCCCGCGGGCGATGCGGGTCGGTGCGGCCTGGGCCACCGGCTTGATCACGATCAGGTCGAGGTTCACGTGCGCGGGGCGCAGCACGCTCGACACGATCGTTTCGGCCACGTCCTCGGCCGACAGCGGATTCGGAACGTTCTCGTACGCAGCGGCAGCCTTGACCGGGTCACCGTCGAAACGTACGAGACCGAACTCGTCGGTCTTCACCATTCCCGGTGCGATCTCGATCACCCTAATCGGTTCACCGTTGAGTTCGAGGCGCAGCACCTCGGTCAGGGCATGCGCCGCGAACTTGGCTGCGTTATATCCCCCGCCGCCGAGGTACGCCACGTGACCGGCGATGGACGTGATGGTGACGATGTCCGCGGATGCGACAGAGTCCGTGATCGACGCCCGCAACAGCGGCAACAAGGCGCTCGTGACGCGCTTGACAGCGAGAACATTGATCTCGAACATCCAGGCCCAGTCGTCAATGCGTGAATTCTCGACGCTATCAAGCCCCTTCGCTCCACCCGCGTTGTTCACGAGGGCGTTCACCGGACCCGATGCCGCGAGGTAATCGCGCAAGGCGTCCACATCGTCCTGTTTGGTCACGTCGGCGGTGAAGACATCGGCTCCCGTTTCCGCTTTCAGCGCGGCCAGACGATCGGAGCGCCGGGCGACCCCCACCACATCCCATCCCTGTTTGCGGAACTCGCGCACGGTGGCGGCCCCGATTCCTGAACTCGCACCCGTCACGACAACTCTTCGTTTACCCATTTACCCATTCTGGCGGGAGAATGGGGTGAATGAGCATTCCGCACCCCGCCCCCACTCACACCGGTAAGCGACGCGTCCCGATGTGGGACAACGCCCGGTGGATTGCCATCACCCTGATGGTCGTCGGTCATGCCATCTTGAAGTTGATTGCGGATTCCGATTCGGCCTACGCGATGTACCTGTTCATCTACGCCTTCCACGTTCCCATTTTTGTCGCTGTCAGCGGTTACTTCGCCAAGTCCGGGCCTCCCGGAACACGCCAGCTGCAACGGCTGCTCACGGACATCGTCTTCCCCTACGTGATCTTCGAGACCATCTGGACTGGACTGCGGTGGCTGCTGGGCGGAAGCTTCAACCTGGATTACTCAACGGCCAGCTGGACCCTGTGGTTCCTGCTCGCCCTCTTCGTGTGGCGCATCACACTCCCGTACCTGGTCATGCTGCGCTACCCGTTGCTGATCAGTATCGTGCTCTCGATCAGCGTCGGCTACATCGACCAGATCGACAGTACGTTCACGCTGTCGCGGACGATCGGCCTGTTGCCGTTCTTTGTCTTCGGCTGGCAATTGCGCCAGTGGAAACTGACCGATCGATGGCTCAAGCTGAGCACGACCTCCATCTGGAAATGGCGCGGCGCGGCGTTCGCACTCTTTGCCGGCGTCTATCTGCTCATCTCCATCAATATCGACAGCCTGCGCGAATTGAAGGTACGCACGTTCCTGCTTTATGACGAAGGCTATTCGCTGTTCGGGTATCCGGAATTCTGGGCCGGCGGCGTGCGCTTGGGCTTGATGCTGCTGGCTTTCGCCCTGATCATGGCCTTCCTCCTTCTCGTTCCCCGGCGTGCAACCTGGTTCACACCTTTCGGGGCGGCCACCATGTACATCTACCTGCTGCACAGTTTCGTCCTCTTCCCGCTGCGGGAGAGCGGGGTGCTCGACGGACCGCAACCCGGCTGGGTGCTGCCCGGCGTAATCGTGCTCAGCCTGATCATCTCGATCGTGCTGTCCTCCGGCTTCATCCGCACCGTCTTCCGACCGCTGGTTGAGCCGCGGGCACGCTGGCTGTTCCGTCCGGCGGCGGCCACACTGACCGGCACCATTGTGCTGCCGCACAGCGACCGCAAATAACCCGTCGCGACCGGTGGCCCGCATCCGGCGGAGGCTTCGTGACGCTGTGTTGCGAATACCTTGCGGGGGTTCTGCCCGGCTGCTTATGCTCACTGCAGAGCGCTGGATCGTCCACGCTCGTCGAGGATAACCAGGGAGACCACCTCATGAGCGACAATGCGGCAAGCTGGAAGTTCGAAACCAAGCAGGTGCACTCGGGAGCGCGCCCTGACCCGGTGACGAACGCGCGGGCAACGCCCATTTACCAGACCACGTCCTACGTGTTCAACAGCGCCGAACACGCGCAAAACCTGTTCGCCCTCGCCGAGTTCGGCAACATCTACACGCGCATCCAGAACCCGACCCAGGCCGTCGTCGAAGAGCGCGTTGCCGCCCTTGAGGGCGGCACCGGCGCGCTGCTGGTGGCCTCGGGCCAATCCGCCTCCACCTTCGCCGTGCTCAACGTCGCCCAGGCCGGCGACCACATCGTGTCGTCCAGTTCCATCTACGGCGGCACCTACAACCTCTTCAAGTACACCCTCGCCAAGCTGGGCATCGAAACGACCTTCGTGGAAGATCAGGATGACGCTGCAGAGTGGCAGCGGGCGGTCCGGCCGAACACCAAGCTGTTCTTCGCCGAGACCATCGGAAATCCCAAGATCAATGTGCTCGACATCACCCTGGTCGCCGATGCGGCGCACGCTGCCGGTGTGCCCCTGATCGTGGACAACACGATCGCCACGCCGTACCTGATTCGCCCGTTCGAGCACGGAGCAGACATCATCGTGCACTCCGCCACCAAGTTCCTCGGCGGGCACGGCACCGTCATCGGCGGCATCATCGTTGACGGCGGAAAATTCGAGTGGTCCAAGAACGTGGAGAAGTTTCCCGGTCTCACCGAGCCCGACCCGTCGTACCACGGGGCGAGCTACACCACGGTGCTTGGCGACGGCCTCGCCTACATCATCAAGGCACGCGTGCAGCTGCTGCGCGACCTCGGTTCGTCCATCGCACCGGCGAGTGCCTGGCAGCTCATCCAGGGCATCGAGACCCTGAGCCTGCGCATCGAACGCCACGTGCAGAATGCCCAGGACATCGCCGAGTGGCTCGACAGCCATGCCGACATCGCTTCCGTCAACTACGCCGGCCTGCCCTCCAGCCCGTGGTATGCCACCGCGAACCGCTATGCGCCCCAGGGTGTGGGCGCCGTGCTCTCCTTCGAGCTCAAAGGCGGCGTCGACGCGGGCCGAGCCCTCGTGGACAACCTCGAGCTGTTCAGCCACCTCGCCAACATCGGTGACGTTCGCTCCCTCGTCATCCACCCCGCATCAACGACACACGCCCAGCTCACACCCGAGCAGCAGCTGACAGCCGGCGTGACCCCGGGACTGGTTCGGCTGTCCGTGGGAATTGAGAACGTCGCGGACCTCAAGGCAGACCTTGAATTCGGGCTCGCCGCGGCCCGCGCCGTGGTGGCTGCCGCGCGCGCCAACGCCTGATCGGGTTTGATCACCGGGGCGGACCGGGACGTAACAATGTCCCGGCCCGGCCCGCTAACCGACAGAATAGGGGTGTATGGAATGGCAATCCCCCTCAGACACGGTCCCCTCCAGCGTCATCACTGAAGCCCAGGTGCGGTCGCTGCTTGGCAAGCCCCCGGCAACGGGGGCCTGGCGCGACGGTGATCACGTCGGTGACCGATTATTCGAAAATCTCGGACCGCAGCAGTGTGAGGCCGGCGGTTTTCTTCCGGCCGTCCGCATGGCCTATGAGACGTGGGGCACGCTGTCCCCCGCGGCAGACAACGCCGTGCTGGTGCTGCACGCGCTCACCGGGGACAGCCATCTCCGGGGCGGGGACGGCCCCGGACACAAGACTGCCGGCTGGTGGACCGGGATCGTGGGTCCGGGCCTGGCCGTTGACACCGACCGTTATTTCGTGGTGGCGCCGAATATGCTCGGCGGATGCCAGGGCAGCACAGGGCCCGCGTCGATGGCGCCGGATGGTGTGGAGTGGGGCCCCCGCTTCCCGTACCTCACCATTCGAGACCAGGTCGCGGCCCAGATCGCTTTGAGCGACCGACTGGGCATCAACCGATGGACGGCCGTGATCGGTGGGTCCATGGGCGGTATGCACGCGCTGGAGTGGGCCGTTCAGGAGCCCTCTCGGGTGCAGCGCCTCGCGATTCTGGCCGCACCACCGGAAACCACCGCCGATCAGATCGCCTTGAACTCGCTGCAGATCGAGGCGATCCGCAGCGACCCGGCCTACGCCGCCGGCGATTACTACGATGCGGACGACGGAGACGGCCCGACGCGCGGCCTGGCCCTGGCTCGCAGGATGGCACTGCTCAACTACCGCAGTCCCGCTGAACTGAACCTTCGTTTCGAACGCGATTGGCAGAGCCCCATCAGCCCTCTCGGTGACGGCGGACGATTCGCGGTGGAGTCCTACCTGGACTTCCACGGAAACAAATTCACGCGTCGCTTCGACGCGAACAGTTACATCACCCTCGTGGAAGCCATGAATTCTCATGACATCGGCCGGGGCCGAAACGGTATTGCGGAGGCTCTGTCCACGATCACGGCGGAGGCTCTGATCGTGGGGATTGACAGCGATCGCCTTTTCCCCGTCCAAGGGCAGATAACGATCGCCCAGTACGTTGCCGGCAATATCGACGGCCTCCACCCGGTCGTTTTGCATTCAGAATACGGTCACGACGGATTTCTGATCGAAATTTCCGCCGTGTCCGCGCAATTGCGGCGATTACTGCGCCCGGGGGTTTAGAAGAGGGCGCCCGGCCCGATATGGTGCATGTGAGGACGTAGCGCACACCCACTTAGCCGAATCCGACAGGGCCGCATGCAACGCATTTTGAAGGAGCGAGATCGCCTGCTGCGCAGGTCCGCCCAGGCGTATGGCCTCGCCGGTTCGGTGGCGCTCTTTCTGTGCCTGATCGTTCCCGGCGGCGTAGGGTCCACCGCGCGCCAGGGCTCCATCGCCCTCGTCTGTCTGATGGCCGGGTCACAGTATCGACTCGGCCGCACCGGCACCCTACGAAGTGCATGTCTCACCATTGTGTTCGGGCTGGGAATCATCCTTTTCGTGGGACTGGACAGTCACCCGGACGTGGCGCTGAACCTGGTTGAAGAAGCCGCAATCGGTGTGGCCGCGGCGGTGCCGATGGCCTGCGTGGCGATGGTCCTCGTCGTGAGCAGGAGCCGCCTCATGCTTCTCCTGGCGCTCTTCCTGCCCACGATGGCAACCGTCGCCCTGATGACGCTGTCCGCCCACGGCACGTTCCTGCCACTCGCCCTCGGATTCTCCGGGTGGCTGTCATGCTTTGTGGCGGGATCGTGGATAGCCCGCAGCATTCCCCGGGTCATGAATCGGATCGCCGAAATCGGCCAGGCTCACCGGGCGGAGCGCCACGCCAGCGAGCTGGAGGCACAACGGCGCACGGACGCCCGGCTCCTGCATGACACCGTTCTGGCCACGCTCACACTACTGGCGCACTCCGGCGTGGGCGTCAGTCCGCTCGCGCTTCGACAGCAATCCGGTGACGATGCCCGTCTGTTGCGGCAGCTCAGGCTCGGTGGACTGCCGAGTCCACGACGCTCGGGCGTTTATACCCTGCAGCCCAGCACCGAATCCACCCTGGGCACCACGCTCGAATCGGTGCGACAGCGCTTCGGCCGGATGGGACTCGAGGTGGACTGGCATGGCAGTGGCCAGGTACGGCTGCCCAATGAAGTGCTGGATTCGTTCCTGCTCGCGCTCGGTGAATGCCTGGAGAACGTGCGCCGGCATTCGGGGGTGCTCCGGGCCGACGTGACGATCACCGATGACGCGACCACAGTGCGTGCCATGGTGACGGATGCCGGCGTCGGCTTCGATCTCGCCCGCGTGAGCACCGAGCGGCTCGGGGTCGCCGAATCCGTCATCGCCCGGCTGAGGGCCGTCGGCGGTAACGCCCGCCTGTTCTCCTCCCCCGGCTCGGGAACCACCGTTGTTCTGGAGGTGCCGAAATGAGCTTCTCCTTCGTCGTCGATCCGGATCTGGACGCACCGGACAAGGAACCATCGGCTGGCGGCCAGAAGGTCCCCTCGCGGTGGAACCGGTGGCTGGCTGCCTTCGACGAGCAGTCAGCCACCGATACGAACGGACTCGGCGGTCAGCACCTGGGAATCGGTCTGACGATCAGCGGAGCTTTCATTGCGGCGTTCCTGTTCGGCCAGTTCGTTGTGGAGTGGAACGGTTACCCCTTTCCGACGCTGAGCGTCATCGCCTGGGTCACGTTGTTGTCCGCGGCCCTGGTGATCAACCTGGTCGTGCAGCGCATGGCCACACGAATGCCGCTGTGGTTGTTTCTGGTGGCCGTCGGCATCGGTACCGTCGTGGTGGTGCTCGACCTGGCCGGCTGTTGGGGCCTGACGGGTGCGGGAATCTATCCCACGGCGGCACCGGCGGTGGGCGCGCTGTTGATGTCGATGATCACGCTCCGCGGAACCGGCGATATCCTCATCGCGATCGGCGTGCTCGGAATTCTCCTGCTCGCGGGCGCTCTGACCGAGGATCGACGCACCGCTCTCACGTTCGGCCCCGAGATCCTCACCCTGGCCGTCGCGATCATCCCGCCGCTGGTGGGAGCAGGCATCGCGCGAGGTTTTCGAAGAATGGTTCAGCGGGAGCTGGACCTGGTGCTGGTGCAGAGCACGATTTCTCAACCACGGTTCGCCGTGGGCATGCTCGCCTCCGAGCAGTTGGCACGCCTCGACCTCGATGCGGAGACGCTGCTCAATGACGTGGCGCAGGGACGCACGGCGCTCCCGCTGGGTCCCACCACGGCCATGACGGCTGCCGCGCTGGCCACGGCACTGCGACTGCATTTGATCGAAGGACGAACCGAAACCTGGTTGCACCACGCCATTTCGGAGTCCGAGTTTCTCGGACCGTCCGTCACCCTGGTTGACCCATCGGGTCTCGCCGGTCTGCTCTCCCCCTCCCAGCGCGAAGGCCTGCTGCTCACGATCTGGCTCCTCGTGGGCGATACCCGCGGGCCCGCGGCATCCGTTGCCCTCAGATTCGGATCGATCCTGCCGGCACCTTCCGGTACGGCGCAGCGACAGCTGGTGTTTCCGTTGGAGCTGGAAACCATCGGTGTCCCCCGAAGGCGGGTCGACCCCGAAACATGGCAGGCAATTCGTGCCGTGGGACCGTATATTGACGCCAATAAAGACGGTAGCCTGCAAGTAGACATCGAGTGCAGTGTGGACAACCCTGCTGATGTGTAGTGGTGGAATTCTTGGTAACAGAGTGCAATTCTTGGTAATAGAGTGCAATTCAGCAGGAGGCAATAGTGACGACAACACCGAATCCCATTCGTTTGGCACTGGTCGACGACCACCGGATGCTCTTGGGAGCACTCACCGAGTGGATCCGGAGCGCCGCCGACGATATCGACATGGTGGCGGCGGTGACCACCTGGCCCGAGCTGCTGACGCACCCGGAATTCCCTGTGGACGTCGTGCTGCTCGACCTGGATCTCAAGGACAACATCCCGGTATCACTGAAGATAGCGACGCTCAAGACCACCGGTGTGAAGACCGTGCTGATGAGCACCTATTCCGAGCCGGCACTGGTGCGCGAAGCCCTCGCCGCCGGCGCCCTGGGCTATCTCGTGAAGAGCGAAGAGGCCAGCATGATCGTGGAGGCGATTCGAGCCGCCGCCGTGGGTAAGTCCTACATCTCCGCCGAACTTGACTATGCCCTCAACTCCAGCCAGGGCGAAGAGGGTCCGCGCCTCAGCGCCCAGGAGCGTCGTGTGATGGCGCTATACGGTGCCGGCGAGCCCGTGAAGGCCGTGGCCTACCAGCTGGGCATCTCCGAGGAAACCGCCAAGTCTTACCTCAAGCGCATTCGCGAGAAGTACCGCCTCGCCGGCTACGACGTGGGAACAAAGGTCGCGCTGCGAAAGCGAGCCATCCGCGACGGTATCCTGCTTCAGACCGACTGAGAACAACCGCTGAAGGCCGGCCCACCGCGAGGTGAGTCGGCCTTTTTTGTGCGGGTCGACCGGTGCCGACCGGCTACTTCGCCCGTACGGTGCGAATCAGCTGGGTGCCGTAGGGAACGTCGACACCGTTCCGCCGCCGCCGGCCGTCGATGGCGAAGGTGACAACCGTGAGCAGCACGCCGATGATGCTGAGCACAACGCCGATCCACACCGGGGCCAGATAACCGAGGCCGCCGGCGATCGCCACGCCTCCGAGCGCGGCGCCGAGCGCGTTACCCACGTTGAGGGAGGAATGGTTGAGGGCCGCCGCCAACGACTGGCTCTCATGCGCGACGTCCATCAATCGTGCCTGAATGGTGGGCGACAGCGCCGACGCCGCAGCGCCGATCAGGAAGACGCCGACCAGAAGCCCTGCGAGTGACTGGGCGGACAGCGCCAGCAGAATGAGCGCTGCGATCAGCACGGCGAAGGAGATGTACATGGTGCGGCGCACGCTCCAGTCCGCGAGCGCGCCACCGGCGAAGTTCCCGATCGTCATGCCGAGACCGATCACCACGAGCACGAGGGGCACGGCTGCCGCCGTGAGGCCGGTGATCTCAATCACGAGCGGGGCGACGTAGGTGTACACGGCGAACAGCCCGCCGAATCCGATGGCACCGATACCGAGGGTCACCCAGACCTGCAGGCTCCGGAAGGCCCGGAGCTCCGCGCGCATGGTGGCGTGGGGGTTACCGACCTGGAAGGGTACGAAGACCGTGACCGCGACGAAGGTGAGGGCGAAGATGCCGGCAACGACGAGATAGGCCACTCGCCATCCGCTCGTCTGCCCGATCCAGGTGATGATGGGCACACCGATCACGTTCGCGATGGTGAGCCCGGACAGAACTAGTGCGATGCCGCGGGCACGTTTACCGGGGCCCATTAGGTTCGCCGCCACGAGGGACGCGATACCGAAGTAGGCGCCGTGGGGAAGGGCCGCGATGAACCGAGCGATCAGCACCGATTCGAAGGTCGGAAGCAGCGCCGAAGCGATTGTCCCCAGCGTGAATGCGGTCAACAGCGCGAGTAGGAGCTGCTTACGCGGCCAACGCGCCGCGGCGGCGGCAATGGTGGGCGCCCCCACCACCACGCCCAGCGCGTAGGCCGAGATCAGCCAGCCCGCCCGGGCATTGGCCGCATCCGGAGAACCCGCATACAGTCCGGGAAGCAGGTCCTGGGCGAGATTGGGCAGCAGCCCCATGGCAACGAACTCGGTTGAGCCGATGCCGAAGCCGCCCAGGGCCAGGGCCAGGAGGGCAAGACGAATTCGGGTCGACGACAGCTGAGTCGACCCGTCAGAGGTGAGGGGCATCTTCCCATGCTAACCGCCGGTAGATGCCGGTGTCGCAGACGGAACGGGCTCCACCGCCGCGAGCATCCGCTGCAGTGCGTTAGGTTGGCGGTGTGCATACCTCGATCCGACCGCTTTCGGCGCTTCTCGTCTGCCTCACAGTCCTCGCAGTGGTCGGATGCTCGGGCACGGCGTGGCCCGGGACGGCCCTGCCCGCACCCAGCGAGGGCATCAGCAGTTCGCCGCGCGCCGCGACTGCATCGCTTACACCCTCGATCACACCACCAGCCGTCACCCCGACCCCCTTGAGCGCATCCAACGCCCCCGTACTCGGCTGTCCGACGAACTCGATCCTTCGACCGAACGACACGTATGCCGAGCAGATTCCGGACGTTGACGGCGATGGTCTCCCCGACGCGCAGTGGTACGCCGAGACGTCGCCGTTCAGCTACGGCATCACCACCGCATCCGGTGCGACCTTCTCTCTACCGGACGGCCTGCCCGGGCCGAACCGACACAGCGGGTGGTCCGCCCGACTGGCCGACGGCGTCGTTGTCACCGTGCTGGACGACAGTCGCGGCGCCGCGCTGCACGCGATCGTCGACTGCTCGTTCGTGACGCCGCTCGATGTGACGGGCTCGCCCTATGAGTTTGATATGCAGAATCTCCGCGGCAACGGCACCGGGGTGGGGTGTCGCCAGGGGGCGTCCGGCGTCGAACTCGTGGGTCTGCAAACCACGGAACGCGGCGATGGCCTGTTCGATGTGGTCGCCACGCGCATTCTGGTTTCAGTGGACGGACTCACTGCGGTGAACGGCGAACGCACCAGCACACGGGGCCTCCTCCCGGACGACCTGATCCTGCTGGAGGCGAACACCTCGTCGTGCGCGGCCATCCCGGTGGCCCAGACGAGCGGTCGCTGACCCGACTCCGGATCAGCCCCCGTTCAGGCGCGTGTCGAGCCAGGCCTCCAGTTGCGCCGACGTGACGGGGCCCGACACGAACGGACCCTGTGCGCCATCGCAGTGCTGGCGGGCGAGCGCGGCATAGACCTCCCTCGTCTCCACGCCCTCGGCAATGAGCCGCAGGCCCAGGCTGTGTGCCAGCCCGATAATCGACGCCACCAGGGCCACTGCCTGTG
>Ga0209023_10000867_pt1 | contig 43100 bp, 59 predicted proteins | sample LakOneMetagenome_FD_187468 | JGI IMG/M metagenome (GOLD analysis project Ga0209023, IMG submission 187468) | Freshwater and sediment microbial communities from Lake Erie, Canada (SPAdes) (version 2) | ecosystem: Environmental > Aquatic > Freshwater > Lentic | place: Lake Erie, Canada...
GCGTCACGCACGTGTTTGCGTCATGGCTGCTGTTCGGCGGCTTTACGGCACTGCTGGACAGCTGTGTTGCGTCGAGTGCCACCTACAGCACTTTCACCAGATCGCGGGCCACATGCTTCTTCATCACGGTGTTGATGTCGGTGGCGATATCAACACCGACGGGCGAGAGCTGTCCGACCGCATCCTCCAAGTCGACGAGCGCCGTGATCGTCTTGTGGTCTGAGTCCAAGATGCAGAGCAGGTCGATGTCGCTGTCCGGGCGGTGAGTACCGCGCGACCTGCTCCCGAACAAATAGGCGGCGCTCACGTGCTGCTTGCGCAGCGTTTCGCGTAGCTCCTTAAGGTCGACCGGCAGCACTGCCTGTAAGTCGACGTCGCCCAATGATCGTCGGACTGGCATCCCGCGGACGGTCTCCAGAATCACAGCCGCGCTAGGCATTGGTCTTCCTCTTTCTTCAGGGCGAGTGGCGAACGAGGTGCGGAACCTCTCCACTTACCTGCGTGGGATCCGGTGGCGATTACCTACCCGGGTACTAAATGATGATCTCGCCGCTGGCGATGCGCCGCTGGATGCTCGCCCGGGAAGCGCCTATCTCGCCAGCCATCTGCGCCGGAGTTAGCCGCGGCGGCGGCGGTGACGGTCTTGCCGGCCCGGGCTGTCGCCCCAATGAACCGTACAGTCCGCTGCGCCCACGCGGGAATGGGGAGTTCATTGGGGGGAGCTGGTCGTGCTCGACATCGCTTGGGTGAACTGTTGAGGTACTGCTGACCTCGAGCGTGGCGGCACTGGGACGAGGTCGCGCACGACGTACGAGTGCCGTCATCGCCACCGCCGTCGTCGAACCTCTAATCGGGGGGACAATTAGCTTCATGACTGATGATGCCGGCCTGTCCGCCCGTCAGGCTCCGCGCAAACGGACCGGGGAGATGCGGGTCGCCGACTTCGAGGTGCTGGTTCGCGTACCGGGGAAGCCCGCTGCGGTGCGGGTGTATTGCGCCGATGAGCGAGACGAGGCCGCCCTTTATGCGGCTGAGGTTGGGGGAGTTGTTGTCCCACTGCCGATTTCGCCACCAACTGGTTACTTGGCTGGGCCGGACGGAACTCTGATCCCGGTCGAGACTGTGGCGGCGGAGTGAAAAAGATGGCCACCACACATCGCAAGTTCGCGCGATCGTCGGTGTCGCCTCGTAACGTGCGCGCCATGACACACGCAGCGGGTGATCATTGGGTACGGCACATGGTGGACAAGGACGTCGTCGCCACGGAGTTCAAATGCACTGCCGAAAACGGTGCTCCGTGCCGTATCCACTGTCGGTGCCTCAGAGAGGAGACCAGCCGCGAGGTCTGCGAGTGTGACCAGCCCGAGATGGTGGACATCGGCTACTGCAATCCGCTGGAGTATTTGAGCGACGCCCCCGACGAGTGCTTTCGGGGTGAGCGGCAGACAACTCGGGCCGGGTGGTGCCCGATCGTTTTGGAGTGGGAAGGCGGCTACTACTCCTGGGATTTCGCCCTGGCCGGCGTTGTCCAGTGAGTCCTGGCGCGCGCCGCAACCGAACACGTGCCTGCGGGTGGTGAGTGAGATACATGCGTGTCACGCACGGTGATCGTGATGACCTCGGCGGTGATGCGCCGGCCTGGACACCGAACGACCTCACCGTCGAACCTCCGGATGTCGGCATGGTGAAGGTGCAGTGGGCAGACGGTTTGAATCCTTCCCAGCTGTACTGGGAGTACGCCGCCGAACTCCACCCGCATCCCTAAGTCAGGACAATCCTGCATGCTCATGCGGCGCGTGCACAGAACGGCCCGCACACCGATGGTTTCCGAGGCGCCGCCGCACGCGCGGGCGATCGCGCTGAAGCAGGCAGCACTGGTAGCGCCAACACGTACTAATGGCCCGTTGGCCCGGTAAAGTTGCAGGACGCGAGGTTTTGCTCACAGCCCGCCTGGCGGGTACTTCAAGCGAACCGGATGAAGGGGTGGCCACCGTGACTGACATCAAAGTAGACGTGCCCGGCGCGCCTGGGGCGTATGGGGCGTTGGGTAGTGATGTGGCTGGGAATCGTAGTGCTGGGGCGGGTGCGCCGGCGGCGGGGCTTCAGCCGGGTGTTTCGGGGTCGCTTGGTGTGCGGGAGTCTGCGGTGGGGGTGACGGATACGAAGACGTCGACGCAGGCGGGGCAGGGGTCGCAGTTCGCGAGTGGTTTTGGGGATGCGGATAAGGCTGGTGCGGCGAAGGCGGAGGCTGCGGCGGTGTCTAAGGTGCCGGCGGAGGCGTCGGGTGCTGCGGGGGCGGCGAAGTTGGGTGGGGGTGCGGATAAGTTCGCGTCTCGGTTGACGCCGAATGATTTGTTGAAGTTGGCGTCGTCGCCGTATCAGTCGGCGATGCCGTTGGTGCAGTCGGTTCCGTCGGCGGCTCAGTCGATTCCGTCGATGTTGAGTGGGCCTTTGCAGGCGGCGCAGGCGCCGATTCAGTCGATGCTTTCTGGGCCTGCGGGTGCGCCGATTCTTGAGCAGTTGCTTTCTCGGGGTAATGCGGGCAATGGTTTTGATGGGGGTCCTTCTTCTCAGCCTTTGGGTTCTCGGCCGTCTGGTGGGGTGGAGTCGCGGTTGTATGACGTGACTAAGCGGTTGTTGGGGATGCCGTATGCGTGGGGTGGTGGGCATGGTGCGAGCCCGGGGCCGTCGCAGGGTATTTCTGATGGGGGTGGTCCGGCGGATCGTGCGGGGGATTACCGGAAGGTTGGTTTGGACTGCTCAGGGTTGTCTCGGTATGTGCTGGCGCAGGTGTACGGGGTGGATGTCAGTGGTACTTCGCAGTCGCAGTACGCGTCGGGTATGCCGGTGAGTTCTCCTGTGCCGGGGGATTTGGTGTTCCCGGCGGGGTCGTTCGGTTCTGGTGGTCCGGGTCATGTCCAGGTGTATCTGGGTAATGGGCAGGTCGTTGAGGCGCCTTCGTCTGGTCAGACGGTGAAGATCAGTCCGTTGTCGTCGGGTGCGCATTTCCGCAGGTTCGTCGAAGCGGCCTGATCTGGATGGTGGCGCCTGCCGGAGATTGGCGGCGGCGTCAGCGGTGGTGGTGCGTCATCGCGGAGCGACTCCCCAACTCCAACCGCCGCCGTCGAAGATGGGCGGCTTGCATTGCATGAGGCCGAGTGGGCCGGGGACGATGGCCCCGGGAGTCGTGCACGGTTGCATCGGTGCCGGACCTGTCGGGTCTATTTCCGAGGGCTGCGGTGGTGGGGCGGGTGTGAAGGTCGGGTTGGGAATGGTGCCCGGGGTTCGTGACCATTGGAATCCGTCGGTGTATTCGAGTTGCGAGCAGTAGTAGAGGGTGCCGTCGGCCGCTTGGCCGATTGCGTCGTGGTCGGCGCACCATTCGCCGAGGGCGCCTGCTGGTGGGTAGGTCGGGGTTGGCGCCTCGGGTGGTGTGCTGCTGGTGGTGGTGGGTGGTGCTGGCGTTGCGGGGGGTGTGGTGGTGGACGTGGCCGCCGAAGTTGTCGCGGCTGAGGTGGTTGTCGTCGCGCCGGGACCGGGCGTCGCGGCCGGTTTGTCAGCCCACGGGTGCGACAGCGCGGCGCCGCCGGCCAGGGCGAGGCCCACCGCGGCGGCGAGAACGGTGGCGCGGGCCGGCGCCCGGCGTCGCCCAGGAGCAGCAGCGTGGGGGTCGGCCGGTACCAGGGCCTCTCGAGTCGGCTCGGACGGGGAAACCACCCCACTGTTGGCTGCTGCCGCCGCGATCTCGCGTGCGAAGTCCTGGCAGCGTGGGAACCGTTCCTCGGGCTGTTTGGCCAAAGCCCGCAGGAGTGCAGCATCGAACGGCGCGAACCGGGGATCGACGCTGGACGGTGCCGGTGGCGGTGTCGCCAGGTGGTTGCTGATCACGGCGATCGGATTCGAGTCGACGAACACCTGCGTGCCGGTCAACAGGTTGTAGACGGTTGCGGCCAGTGCGTACTGGTCGGAACGGCCGTCGGTGGTCTTGCCCATCAACTGTTCGGGTGCGGAGTAGGCGACCGTGCCGGGCGTGCAGTTGGTGGCGGTGAGCCCTGCTGGGTCGTCCAGGGGCCGCGCGATCCCGAAATCGGCGAGATAGATTCGGCGCACGCCATCCCGATCGGGCTCGGCGAGCAGGATGTTGGCCGGTTTGACGTCGCGGTGCAGCACTCCGCGGTCGTGGGCGTGGTCCAGGGCCCGCGCGACGGCTGTCGCGATCTCGGCGACCTCGTCGGCCGGCAGACCGGCCGGGTAGCGGGCGAGGTGCTTGGCGGCGTCGAGGCCGTCGACGTACTGCGTGGCGATCCACAGTTGGCCGTCGGTGTCACCCCGATCGTGGACCGTGACGATGTTGGGGTGGTCAAGTGCTGCGATCGAATCCGCCTCGCGGATGAATCGCTGGCGGAACGAGTCGTCTGTGGAAATGTCGGCCCGAAGGATCTTCAAGGCTTCGCGGCGGGGCAGTCGCGGGTGTTGGGCGAGGTAGACCTCGCCCATGCCGCCGGCGCCGAGCAGGCGGACGATGGTGTAGCCCGCGAACACCTCGGACGGCCCCAACGTCATGCCGGGAAGCGTAGCGCCTTGGGTTTGCCGGGCTGCCCGGAGCGGAGATGAAACAATCCGCTGCGAGTAGACAGAGTTGCGGGGCAGTCTGGGCTCGCATCAGGCTGGGAGGCTGAGAAGTTGGACGATTCGCCGGAAGCAATTTTTCGGATGAAGCCGGCCGCGGTGATCGAAACGCTCGCGCGGTTGTTCGTCGCCGAGCAACGCAAGTTTGCCGAACTCCGGCGGCTGCTGGCGACGTTGCCCGCTGATGCGGACGCAGCGGCGGTGCAGGAGATGAGTAGCCGCGTCGATGCCCTGGTCGAACTGTGGATGGGCAAACAGGTACCCAACCTCGCAGCGAGTTTCCGGCTGGCCCTGGAGGTGCTGGACACCTACGGTCCCGACGGCGTGGACGTCGAGGATCGCACCGACGCGGAGATCTGGAACAACAAGTACTTCGTGTGGCTCAAGGAGTTCGGTGGGGAACCGCCAACGGAATCCGGCGACGGAGACAGCAGCAGCTGATGCATCTGCCACCGGCAGGCTCGGGCTTATCGGTTGGTGACGCGGTATTTCGCGGCGTTCGCGGACTGTCCCTGCGGGTAAGTGTTAGTGAAAACGGTGACCACCTCCGTGGGAACGAAATCGGTTCCGTTCCAGCAATCCGCGGTCTCCTCGACGACGCGGGTGACGCGGTGTTGCTTGCCCTGGATGTCGCAGATGATGTCGCCGGGTTGCAGTTCGGCGGCCGTGCATTCCTTGTCAACCATCCTGCGGCCCTTCCTTTTTCGATCGCGCCCGGTGTCGAGTCCCGGGGGCCTGTTGCGGAGCGTAACGCAGCGGCCCGACAACCCGGGGCCGTCCCAGCAGGGGAATCAGCCTCCGGCACGCCGCCAATCGGCGTAGCGGGCCGCTGCCCGGTACAGGGGTTGGGCGAAGAAACGCCCACATCCGGGAGATCACCGATCTGCATGCGACGGCCGGCGAGCGGGCGACCGTTGAAGCGATCGGGACGTTCCGGTCAATCATGGACAGTGATCAGGTCTGATTCGACTCTCTGGCAGCGCTCTTGGAGACCACCGTGATGGACAACGGCGAATTCAAAGCGGCGAAGATCACCGAAGGGGCCGGCGTCCGGACAGTCCACATCATGAACATCAATGCCGCGACCGCCGCGGGTGACGTCCAGCCAGGGGCCCTGGTTATCGTGCCTGTTGCGGGCACACGTCGTACGCGGCGCCTGCGATCTGCTCAGCAGTCGCCAGATCGAGGTTGTACTTGTCGGCGATGCCGTACGCCGAGGCGCCCTTGCACACATCCTCGGCGGCCAAACCGGACTGAATCCCGAGCTCGCTGATGATGCTCTCCAGCCCGTGAGCGCGCAATGCGTCGGCGTAAGGAGCGGCCCAGTCGAACTCGGTCTCGCAGCAGTCGGCTTGCGCAGGCGCAGCCACCCCGACCGTGACACCGGCCAGCACCAGCAAACCGGACAGCGCCAGCAAGCCGGACAGCAGTTTCGTCATAGCAACAGTGTCGCAGATTCGCCGGCCGGTCGACGGAACAGGCAGAGCCTGCGCTCAGCAGCCGACGGTGTCGGGGCCGCGGGTGATGGTCACCGATCCAGAGCGTGATACATGTACGAGGATCATTTCAGCGGTGTCGCCCCACGACCACTGGGTGGATCCGACTTTCAGGTTGATGTCCTGCGAGCACCAGGCGAGGCCCTCGAAAGCCGCGTTGGTTGGGAGCTGGTTTCGCATATATTCGACGGTGTAATCGTAATTCGTTGGCACCGCCCACATTTCGATACCTGGAACCGGCTTGCCGCCGTCGGACCTCAACGACCCGACCGGCAGCGTCACGCTCGGAACGAGGCCGGAGGCCGGGCCACTGGCCGGTGCGGCCGGCGGCACCGCCGCGGCGGTAGTGGACGTGGTCGTCGACGTGGACGTCGTCGAACCACAGCCGATGACGGTCACTGCCGCGGCGACCGTGATCGCCAAGAGCTTCGCCCCACACCTCGCTCGGTGTGCACCATCGTTGATCATGTTTGGGAGCATAGGTCGTTGTGTGCAGCTGTTTGCTCGGTTTCAAGGCGTTCGCCCCTGTGGGAGCTGATCAGCAGCCAGGTGCGACTCGAGTGTCGTTTCTGCGGGCGGTTCCCTTTTCGCTGCTGTCTTGGCGTGTAGGGTCGTTTTTCCATGTGGTTTGACACATTCCTGGCCGAGCGGGAGCCGCGGCGGTGGCGTGCCGGTGAAGGTTTCCCCGCGGCGATCACTGCGGGTCAAGTTTTCCTCCAGGATGCCGATTACGGGTTGGAGCTCGCCGTCGGGTCCGCTTCTCACCGGCCGACGACCTCGGATATGCGGCGGGCCTGGGCGGCGCGTCAGGGTGGTCGGCCCTCCCCGGTTCTGCTTGCTGTCGGTTACCCGGACGGCGCGGCGACGGCGATAGCTGTGTGCGGGCCGGCGGGGGAGAACCCGCCGGTGTATTTCGATCTGGATGTCTCGCGGATCGAGAGGCTGGCCGCTACGGCGCTCGCGGAGCCGCATCGCCACGCGGCGCAGCGTTGCCTGCTGCGTCTGCTTCCGGAGCTGGAGTCTGATCTGCCGGGAATGGTGAACTCCGGTTTGTTGGCGTCGCACGAGTTGCGGTACGGGGTCCCGTTACGCGCGGACTGGGCGGCGGCGACCGCAGCGTCCCGGCCGGCGTTGCGCAAACGGGGTCGCGACCTGGTGAAGGCGCTGGGGTTCACGGTGACCCACCTGGGTACGAACACCTCTCTGCTTTCAGCTGGGCATGATCGGCGCGCGGTGGCCGTATTCCTGGACGAGGGTGAAGCGTTTGAGGCCCCGGGGGTGCGGTTCGAGGGGGTGTCCCCGGTCTCGCACGCGTTGGCGTTGGCCGGGCGTGAGCAGCTGCCGTGGGTGGTGCTCACACGGGGGCCCGAGATCCGGTTGTATGCAGTGAAACCGGACGTCGGCGTCGGCCGGCGTGGCCCCTCGCAGACGTTCATTGAAGCCAATCTGGCTTTGTTGCCGGAGGACCGCGCAGGCTTTCTGCAATTGCTGTTTTCCGCCCAGGCGTTGTCCGCGGGTGGATCGTTTGACGAAATCCTGGATAGTTCAGCGGATTTCGCTTCCGATCTGGCCACCAGGTTGCGTGAGCGGGTGTATCGGGAAGCGGTGCCGTCGCTGGCCGAAGGTATCGCAGCGACGCTGGGCGAAGCGCCTGATCAGCAGCAGTTGGCGGATGCCTACGATCAGACGCTGAATGTGCTGTTCCGGCTGCTGTTCGTCGCCTACGGCGAAGACAAGGATCTGCTTCCGTACCGAACGAACAGCCGCTACGCAGATCACAGCCTCAAGCGGATGGCGCGGCGGCTGGCCGAGGACGCCAACCGGGGCGCCTTGACGTTCGCCGGCGACAGCCACGATCTATGGGAAGACGTCGTGCAACTCTGGGACGCGGTGCGCGTCGGCAACGCCGGCTGGGGTGTGCCCGCGTACAACGGGGGGCTGTTCTCCGTCGATCCGGTGACGAACCCGGCCGGGGCTGCACTGCAGGAAATCAGGCTGAGCAACGCGCAGTTCGGGCCCGCGTTGACGGCCCTGTTGATCGACACCCCCGACGATGGTGACGATGCGCTGGGGCCGGTGGACTTCCGCAGCTTGTCGGTCCGCGAATTCGGCACTCTGTATGAAGGGTTGCTCGAGTCTGAATTATCCGTGGCCCCAATGGATCTTGCAGTCGATGGCGACGGAAACTACATTCCCGCCGCCGCCCAGGACGCCATCGTCGTCACCGTCGGCTCGGTGTATCTGCACAACAGCTCCGGGGAACGCAAAGCTACCGGCAGTTACTTCACCAAACCATTTGCGGTGGAACACCTTCTAGATCAGGCGCTGGAGCCGTCCCTGGCAGCGCATGTGGCGCGGCTGCAGCGTCTGGTCGACGCCGGCGATGAGGCGGCCGCAGCGAAAGCGTTCTTCGACTACCGATGCGCTGACATCGCGATGGGCTCCGGACACTTCCTGGTCGCCGCCGTCGACCGAATCGAAGCCCGACTGTCAGCGTTCCTGGCGCTCAACCCGATTCCCACGGTGACCGCCGACCTCGACACATTACGCAACACCGCAATGCAGGCACTCGGCGAGCTCGCCGACGGAGTCGAGATCGAGATGACCGCGCTGCTGCGCCGTCAGGTGGGCCGGCGCTGCATCTACGGCGTCGACCGCAACGTGATCGCCGTGGAGCTGGCCAGGCTGGCGATCTGGATCCACACGTTCGTGCCGGGTTTGCCGTTGTCGTTTCTCGACCACAACCTGGTCACCGGCAACAGTCTGATCGGGATCGCCTCGATCGACGAAGCGATCAGCATCTTGGCCGGTGACGACGACGCGCCGACGCTCTACCGCGATGAGATTGTCGCGTTCCTCGAGCGCGGCGCGGCGGCGCTGACCCGGCTGGCCACGATTGACGACGCGACGGTGGCCGATGTGCGGGCAGCCCAACAGGCGCACCTCGAGGCCTTGGATGCGGTGGAGCCTGCCGAGGCCCTGTTCGATGTTCTGATCGCCGCGCGGTTCGACGGTGCGCCGCCGCCGGTGTCGGTCGATGAGGAATCGATCCGGGGATCGGCGGCCACGGCGGGGGCCAGGGAAACTGCGGAGCAGGTGTCTGCGGTGCACTTCCCGGTGGCGTTCCCGGAAGTGTTCCTGCGGGAGCGGGCAGGGTTCGATTGTGTTTTGGGGAATCCGCCCTGGGACAAGGTTCTCTTTGAGCCGCAACAGTTTTGGGTCACTCGGGTGCCGGGGCTCAACGCGTTGCCGCAAGCGCGTCGTGCGGAGCGGATCGAGCAGTTGCGGGTGGAGCGGCCTGCTGATGCGATCGTGGAGCAGCGGGAAAAGGCTGAGCGGGAGCGGTTCCAGGGATACGTGGAGCGGGCTTATCCGCTGCGGGGGCGCGGGCATTACGACTTCGCGAAGCTGTTCACCGAGCGGGCCCTGGCATTGTTGAATGGCGAGGCGGCGCTGGGGTACGTGTTGCCGGCGAGCAGCATGCTGCTGGGTGGGTGGAGTCGCATCCGGGCGGCGTTGCTGGCCGATTCGGCCACGACGGTAGCCCAGGCCCGCAACAAAGCCTGCTGGCTGTTCGAGATTGAGCCCCGTACATCGGTAGTCTTCATCGGCCGGCACCGCACCGGAGACCCGGCGACGGTGACGGTCTGGCCCGGGCTGACAACCCCGGCCGAGCTGCGCAACGCCGGAAGCACCCCCGGGCTTCGACTGGGGTCCGCCGAGCTCACCGAACTCAGCGACACCATGGTCGTCCCGTGGCTGAACTCCGCGGCCGACCGCCCTGTGTTCGAGGCGATGCAGAGTCGGCCGAGTGTGTCATCAGGTAAAGGGTGGATCACCGGAACCCATGATGCCCGTTGGGATTTCCGCTCATCCGGCCCGCACCGCAGATTCACCGCCGCCCGCCCCAGCGAAGGCGCCTGGCGCGTTCTCATGACCCGCCACGTGGTGCCTTACAGCATCGACGACACGATCGCTTTCCAACTGTTCATCCCCGACCCGGGGAGCCTGCCGAACGGGGTCACCAACATCGGCGGCGTCGCCGGATTCGACGAGTCACACCCTCTGGTGATCGTGCGGCACCCCACACGCAACGACGACTCCCGCACCATGATCGCCACCGCGCTGCCCCAGGACGGCTTCGTGCACAGCAAGGGATATGTCCACGCGATCAAACACAGCGCCGCAGCCTCGACTGATGACCTGCTGGCACTGCTGGGGTTCCTGAACACCTTCACCTGTGACTGGTGGATTCGCCGCTTCGTCGACCGGCACGTCACGGCGCCGGTCGTCAACAATGTCCGCCTCCCGGACTGGTCGGCCGCCCAGATCACCCGAGCGGCCACCCTGGCCGCCGTCCTGCTGCGCGATCACGGGCAAACCACGCTGGCCGCCGGCCGTGCACTACCCGCCCCGAACGGTGAACAACCGTGGGCTGCCCGCATCGAGTTGGAAGTGCTGGCCGCCAACGGCTTCGGGGTGAGCGCACAACAAATGCAGACCCTGCTCAGCGACTTCTCCGACGGCCCCGCGGCCTGCCCGCCGACCCTGCGCACCGCCATTTTGGAGGCGACCCGATGACCGACCCGACTCCGAAACCGACGTTCCTGGTCAACCGCGACGACGAAACGGTCGCGGCCGCGATCAACGCGCATCTGGCCCACCTGCGCCGCACCCTCAAGGATCCCTACGAACTGCTGATCGCCTCGGCTTACTTCAATGTCGGCGGCTACCAGCTGCTCGCCGAAGAGCTCGACCACCCACGGCGGGTCCGGCTGCTGCTGGGCGCCGAGCCCGACCCGGCGCCCGCCGCAAGACGACTGACACAGCCCGCCGCGCCCGCCCGGGCCCGCGCCGCTGCGTTGCGGAACGCGCTGGAAGGGCAGAACCGGGACCTGGCCCAGGCGCGGGATCTGCTCGGGTTCGGCCGTGACTCGGACCGACAGGCCCGTCAGTTGGTGGAGTGGTTGCGCCGTGATCCGGTGGAAGTCCGGCGGCTGACGGACCGGTTTCTGCACGGGAAGACCTACCTGACTGTCACCGATCACGATGAGGGTGTGGTGGCCGGGTCGTCGAACTTCACCTACGCCGGCCTGGCCCGCAACATCGAACTCAACCTCGGCCAGTACCACCCGCAGACCGTCACCGAGGTCAGGCAGTGGTTCGATGAATTGTGGGATGCCGCAGAGCCCTACGATCTGGCCGCACTGTATGAGGCGCGGTTCGAGGCGCACCCGCCGCAGCTGATCTATCTGCGGATGCTGTGGGAGCGCTACGCGGCCGAGGTCACCGACGAGGCCGAGGACAGCTCCGCCGGGACTATCCACTTGACGACATTTCAGCGTGACGGTTTGTGGCGGGCCCGAAGGATTCTGGCGGAGCGCCGCGGTGTACTCGTCGCTGACGAAGTCGGTTTAGGGAAAACGTTTTTGGCGGGCAAGCTCATCGAGGATGCTGCGATCGCGCGGCGACAACGTGTCCTCGTGGTGGCGCCTGCGACGCTGCGCGACGGGCCGTGGCGTCGGTTCGCTTCCGATTTCAACCTTCCGATCGAACTGCGGTCGTTCGACGATCTGGTGGGCGACCAGAGGCTGAACCCGGAGGCGTCGGGCTTCACCCTCGATCAGGACCCCGACGACTACGCGCTGGTGGTGATCGACGAAGCCCACAACGCGCGCAACCCGGCGACCCGGCGTGCCGAGGCGATCCGCCGTCTGCTGGCGGGCCGCTACCGCAAGGACTTGGTGTTGTTGACCGCGACGCCGGTCAACAACAGCCTGTGGGATCTGTACTACCTGCTGCTGTATTTCCTGCGCAACGATGCGGTGTTCGCTGACCTCGGGATCCCCTCGCTGCGTGATCATTTCGGTCGCGCGATGGCGCTCAACCCCGATGACCTGTCGCCGGAATACCTGTTCGACATTCTTGATGCGGTGGCGGTTCGCCGGACCCGGCCGTTCGTGAAGCGGTTCTATCCCGCCGACACCGTGCGCATCGGTGGTGTGGAGGTGCCGATCACCTTCCCCACACCTCGGGTTCACAAGGTGACATACGACCTGGATGCGGTGCTGCCCGGCTTTTTCGACCGGTTCGCCGCGGCGTTGGACGCCGACGATGCCCACGCCCCGGACCCGGAGTTACATCCGGAAGTGCTGACACTGGCGCGGTATGCGCCGTCGCGGTACGGGCCCGGCGGGATCGCTGCCCGGGAGGCGCAGCTGGCGGGCCTGCTGCGGTCGGGTCTGCTCAAGCGGTTCGAGTCGTCGCCGTATGCGTTCGCCCGGACATGCGAGAAGATGGCGAGCAGCCATGACAGCTTCCTGGAACTGCTGGATGCGGGGAAGGTGGCTGCTGGGTCGGCGTTACGGGAATGGGCTGCAACGGATTCCGACGACAGCGACCTGGTTGGGGAATTCATGCGGGTGCACGCCGAAGACCTTGAGGACGCGGCGGGCTACGACGTGACGTCGCTGCGGGCACATGTCGAGCATGACCGCGCGTTGCTGCGCAGTTTTGCCGCTGAGGCGGCGAGTGTGAGCAGCGACGCCGACCCGAACTTGGCCGCGGTGATCGAAGAACTTGCGCAGATCGCTGCCGCGGCCGAGGCGGAGGGAATTGGGCCGGCCGACACCCGCGACAAACGTAAGGTTCTGATCTTCTCCTACTTCGCTGACACGGTCGACTGGATCGAAGGGCGGCTGCGTCAAGCTTCACAGACCGATCCGCGGTTGGCGGCCTACCGGGATCGGATCGCATCCCTGCACGGCAGTGACACCGACAAACGGGACCAACTGTGGGGGTTTGCGCCGGCCACCACCGACGCGCCGACCGATGAGGATCGCTACGACATCCTGGTGACCACCGATGTACTGGCCGAAGGTGTCAACCTGCAGCAGGCCCGGCACATCATCAACTATGACCTGCCGTGGAATCCAATGAGGCTTGTCCAGCGCCATGGGCGCATCGATAGGATCGGGTCGCGGCACACCGAGGTGTTCATGCGGTGTGTGTTCCCCGACCGGCGTCTCGATGATCTGCTGGGGTTGGAGGAGCGGCTGCACCGCAAGATTCAGCAGGCCGCCGCCGCGGTCGGCGTCGGGGAGATCCTGCCCGGATCGGCGACGTCGGACCTGACGTTCGCGGAAACTCGCGACGAGATTGAGCGGCTTCGTGCCGGGGACGCAAGCATTTTCGAGTTCGGTGGGGTGGGGGCCAGTGCGCTCTCCGGTGAGGAATATCGCCAGGAGTTACGCAAGGCGCTGGACAACCCTGAGTTGGCTGAGGCGATCGCGGCGCTGCCGTGGGGTTCGGGGTCTGGAATGGCCGTCGCGTTCGCCGCTGAGCCGGGATATGTGTTCTGCGTGCGGGTTGCCGACCATCCAACCCCGCAGTTTCGGTATGTGCGCCCCGGCGGGGAGCATGAGGCCGCGGAGATCGTCGATGACACGTTGGCGTGCTTGGACCGGGTCCGGCCCGCCAATGAATGGGACACACCGCGGGACTTGACCGCCGAGGTGTACCAGGGGGCTTTCGATGCGTGGGCGCTGGCCAAGGCGCATGTGGTGGCGCGATGGAATTTCTTGGCTGATCCGGTGAACCTGGCCCCAGTGGTGCCGGCGGTCATGCGCCGGGCCGCGCAGACCGTTCAGGACCATGCCGAGACGGTGGTGATTGAGGACCTCGACAGGGCTGTGGAGGCGTTGGAGGCGCCCTACGCTGACAGGATCCTGCGGTTGTTCCGGCTGGCGATGTCGATCGAGAATCCCCGCGCCCGGGCGCAGCGGATCTTGGAGCTCGTCGATGAACTCGGGTTGGAGCCGCCGCCGCCGCCGGAGCCGTTGCCGGAGATCGGTGAGGATGATGTGCATCTGGTGTGCTGGATGGCGTTGGTGCCCGTCACAGCGGAGTCGCCGGTCGCCGCACACTGAAGCGGTCGCTGCCGCGGCGGTAGTAGCGCACGGTGCCGTCCTCGAACAGCGCTGAGAACACCATCGGGCCGTAGGACCGCAGGATGTAGCCGCTGACGTGGTCGGTGGTGTCGCGGATCGATACGCCGCCGATCGGATCCCAGTCCATCCGGAAACTCCTTGTCGTCAGTGGGTTCATTGGATAAGGGGGGCCGACGGCGGCGTTTCTTGCGCGTATTACCCGTACGCGGGAAAAACAGGACCAAGACACGATGCGGCCCGCTTCGGGCCGTGCCGCCGGCCGATACGGTGTCGGGCATGGATATGTGGGACTCGCCGACCGCGCGTTCACTGCAGGCGAGGGCCCGCCGGATTTTCGCCGATCATGGCCCGCACGACGGTCAGCTGGAACGCGACAACTGCGGGGCGTGCGCGGTGGCGGCGTACACCGAGCAGACGCCCCCGAACTACGCCGGCTGGCTGCGGGTCTGGATCGAGGCGGGCAGACCTGTGCCCCGTCAGCACTACGAAACTGAGATCGCGCAGGCCCAGGTGGAGAACGTGGGCTATTACGAGGCGATCCTGCGGGATGTGGAGACGTTCGGTATCAGCTTCGTCTGACCGTCGCGCTCGCGACAGCGCGCGGTGCACGACGACGCTGGGTCCGCGAACACGGGGAGGACAAGATCCAGTGGGGCAGCAGCTGGGCCTGGAATTGTGGTCGCGGACATACGATCTGCCGCCCCGCTGGGATGGCGAACGTGTTGTCTGGGGCCGCTGGGACGACCTCGGACAGGTGTTCATCTGCCCACCTCCGCGGAAGCCGGACCGCTGCCAGACGTGCGGCAGCAGCCGACCCCGACTGCTCTGCGTGGGCCGGATCCAGGCCAGAACCCCGGCTGCCGCGGACAACGGCGCGGACCACCCGGCGGGTCTGCTGTCGGCGTTGCGGTGCCCCGACTGCGGCCAGGACTGTGTCGTGGACGGCGCCGGGCAGGAGTGGCTCCTCGACGACACCGATTACGGTGAGGACGGCTCGTTCGACATCAAAAGCCAGCGCGGGAGAAGGTCTCGCGATGCTTGGCAAGACTTGAAATGAGGTTGCTGTCGCGTCGGCGGCCTGTCAGTCTGGACGACTGCCCTTTTTCTGTCCCTACGAACAACCCTGATGCCTGATGAACATGCCCACTGATTCCACCGCCGACCCGTCGCTGCCGGGTTTGGCTGAATGGTTCGCCGGAATTGACCCGGTTGCGCGGACTGCCCTGCGTGCGCTGGGCGCGTTGTTGTCCGCGTCGGCGACGGCGGAGCGCGCTGAAACTGCGGATCGGTTCGCTGAGCGGTGTTTGGGGGTTGTCGATTGCGGGCAGCTGCTAGAGGAGGAGCGTGAGCTCAGTCCTGTTGGGCGGCTGACGTTCCCGTTGGCGTTGGCGGAGTGGATTGGGCAGTACCCGCAGTGTGAGGTGGGGCCTGGGGAGGGGTCGAGTCCGCCGGCGTGGACGCAGACGGTGGTCGGTGAGAGCCAGTTCCGGCACCCGATGTGTCTGCGGGTGTTTTTCCCCGCTGGCAGTTTGTTGGATTCCGCTGGGTGTGTGCTGCACATCGAGTCTCGGGAGGGTGTGCTTAGGACTGCTGCGGTCAGTGCGTTCGTCGCCCCGCGGGACCAGGGGATGGCGCGGGAGGTGCTGGAGCGTCTGAGTGCGCGGGCGGCTGAACTCAATCCGTTTCGGGGTCGGGTGGTCCGGGCGGTGTATGACGGTGGGCTGCGGCTGATCGCGATGGAGTTGCCGGCGGCGGTGACGCGGGGGACTGTTGTTGTGCCGTCGGAGGTGTGGGCCGAGGTGGACCTTGGTGTGGTCTCAGTTCGGGACCGGTTCTCGATGCTCAACGCACATGGGTTGGGGTCGCGGCGTGGGGTGCTGCTGTGCGGGCCGCCGGGGACCGGGAAATCTGCGGTGTGTGCCGCGATCGCCCGGGAGGTGGCCGGGGTGTTCACGGTGATCTACGTCGACGCCAAGGCCGGCCCCGCTCTGCTTGCCGAGGTGGTGCAGGAAGCTCAGCGGTTGGGTGGTCCTGTGCTGCTGGTGCTTGAGGACATCGACCTATGGTGTCATGACCGCCGTGGCGGTGGGAATGGGTTGTCGGAGATGTTGCGGGCCATGGACATTGAACCGGATGCTCGGATTCTCACGTTGGCGTCCACCAACGATGCGGCAACGCTGGATAAGGCCGCGATTCGCACGGGCCGATTCGACTCTGTCGTCGAGGTCGGGTACCCCGGTCTGGTGGATGCGGCGCGAATTCTGGCGATGTTCGTCTCCGAGCTGCCCGGCGGTGGCGGGGTTGACGTGAATGCCGTCGCGGCGGTGCTTCCGGAACGCACCAGTGGTAGTGATCTACGGGAGATCGTTCGCCGTGCTGTGCTGTCCGGGTCGGCGGCGGGTGTCACGACCCAGAGCCTGTTGGCGGAGGTCAGCAGCCGCCGGTATGTGGGACAGGCCCCGTCTGGCCAGTATCTGTAACGCTGCTCAGATCTGGTAGAGCGTCAGCCCGAAATCCAGTAGGTAGTGGCCGTCGGTGTCGGGGGCCGCGGTGAAAGTGCAGAGCTCGACGCTGCGGCTGCCGTCGCTGTTCCTGCCGTACTCGGTGATGGTGGCGATGGTGTCGGTAAACGCGAGGTCCACGATCCTGTCGTCGGAGAGGTCGGCGAGTCGGGCGACGACGGCCTTGAGGGTGTCGGCGTCGAGGATCGGGCACAGCCAACCGTTCCAGTGCGGGCCTGCCCCGTGGGCGGTGAAGACGGTCGAGTCACCGTCGAAGCTGAAGCGGATCATCGGGGAAGGGCCTCCTGGGTTTCGCACTGCCGGGCGAATGCTTTCGCGGCGTCCTCGGTGGGAAACGTTGCGGTGAACGGTTCGTCGATGATCTCGCCGAGATCGGGGCTTTGCTCGCACAGTCGCAGCGACCAGTTCTGCCGGTCGTCGGCCAGCGACAGGACCCAATATCCGTGTGGGAGTAGGTCGGTGTCGGCGTTCTGGTCGTGCCAGCCTTCGGTGTCGGCGGGGTCTTGCGGATACCAGCGCATGCGGGGCTAGTCGATTCCGCCGGCGACGAATTCAGTCATGCCGACGTGGGCGGCGCAGCGCTGGCAGATCGGCCGGTGCCCCAACGGGCCGGCGTCGGCGACACCGTTGGCCGGGTTGGTGCACAACGCGAACCACATGCACGGGGCCTGGTGGGCGTCGTCGCCGTCGTGGCCGGGTGGGTAGACGCGGGCGTCGGGGTCCAGATGAGCCATGGGAAATCTCCTTGCAAATCGGGTTAGGCGCGGAACCGAAGAATGTCGTCGATGGGGATGCGGTGCACCGCTGCGCCATCGTCGCTGTGCACGATCAGGGTGTCGGCGAATTCGACGGCGGTGAGGGTGCCTGTGATGGTCGTATCCGTGCCGGCGGTGGCCCCCTCGACGGTGACGGCGACCGGACCCCAGGGCTGGCCGTCGCTCAGGATGTCCTCGGCGGCGGTACGCACCGTGACACCGAAGGTTCCTCGCCACCCGTCCCCGGAGCACGCCAGGTCGATGTCGTAGTGCCCGGGTTGGTCATTGTTGGTCATGGTGTCCTCTCATCGTCGTGCTGGGCAGTCGCTGTAACTGTCGGTCGGGTCGATGGGCAGCAGACCGCACTCCGAACATGTTGTGGTTTCGGTGAATCGGCTCGTCTGCCAGGTGTGCGGCACGGTTTGGCTGTTCTTGGCGCAGTCAGCCTCCGTGCACCACTGACACAGCGGTTCACCTTCGGCCGCGGCGTTTCCGCAGGCGCACCTGGCGGGCGACCCGACTGGCCCACCTCCCATCGGCGCAGAGCGGTCGGCGCTCATGCCCACACCTGCTCTGTGTCGTGCTCCTGGATGTAGACAACGATCCCGTTGGCATCCATCAGGGCCTGGAGGTCCTCGCGGCTGAACTGTCCGAGGTCGTCGTAGTTGTCGAACAGTGCGGTGACGGCAGCGTCCTCGGTGGGATGAACTGACGTGCACGTTTCGCGTGGATTCTCAACGGTCAGCGTCCAGATCTTCATCTCAGAACCCCAGTCCCGCTGCAGCGGAGCCGCATTGGCCTGTACCTGCGGCCGCATCCTCTTCGATCCAGCCGCGTGCGGTGATCAGCCCGGTCGGCCCGTCGGCGCGCGATTCGTCGGGGTTGCCGAGGTTGCGGACGATCCAGACGGCGGTGTTCTGCGGTGTCCATTCGATCAGGATCTGGGTGGCGAATCGTTCGTATGCAACGATCTCGTTTCCGTTGGCGCGGACCACTCCGTGAATCCCGTTGGTGGGAAGCACTGTCCAGCCGTGTGTTTCGGCGACTGTCGCGATCACGGCCCGGCCGTTGTAGGTCATGGGTGGGTGGTCCTTTCTATGTGGTCGGCGGCTCGGCGCAGACCTTCGGCGGCGACGGTGTGTTCACCGCGGGCCTCGAGGTCAGTTGCGATGACTCGGGCCTGTTCGGGGGTGAGGTGGAGGTCGTTGACGATGCCGAGGATCGCTTCGGCATCTCGGACGACGAGTCGTCCGGCCACGGTGTCGGTGTCGATGATCATGTGGATTGCCTCAGCAGGTGTTCGGCGCGGCGCCGGGCGTCGCTGCGGGTGGGATAGGTGTCGTGCAGGCCGAAGTGGGGTGCGGCGGGCTCGATGATGACGAACCAGTTCTGCCCCGGGTAGTCGTAGCGGACCCAGACGGTGCGGCCGTTGTCGGTGGCGCGTTGGTCGCAGGGCTGCTGATGCAGGATGTTGGGTTGGTCGTCGATCCAGTTGAGGGGCATAGTGTTTTCGCTCCGGTCCTCAGGGTGTCGTTCGCGGTGATGGGTCTGTTGGGCGGACAGGGTTGGTCATTGGTTGACGGCCCAGCAGCGAACCCAGTCGGCGGCGACGTCGTCGGTGGCGGTTGGAGCGAACAGGTCAGAGCCTGGCCAGATCCGGCACGGGTGCGGTGTGCAGCTGCGACCGTGGCCTGGCCCGCCTTCGCAGAACATCTCCGCTAGGCGGGTGCGGCCGTCGGCTTGCCAGCTGGCATGGGCGTCGCATAGTTCGAATCGGGTGTGTTTGCGCATCGGGGCCGGTTCTGTGCTGCTTGCCTGGGGGCTGGGCATTTTCAGATTCCCCATTCGAATTCGTGGCCGACCAGGTCGGGCCGCTGGTCGCACTCGGTGATTTTCGCGAAGTAGCCGGAGGATTCGTGGGTGAAGTTCGCGGTGCCGGTGCTCGGGTAGATCGCGTCGTAGGCCCAGTCGTCGAGGTCGTCGCCGGCGGCGGGCGGTTCGGTGACGTCGAGGACCTCGGTCCGGGGGTATTCATGGCCGTCGTAGACGTCGGTGAACCGGACGGTCATTTTCATGTGCTGAGCCCTTCGGTTGATCGGTGGGATGTTCTTGTGGAACAGGCGATGTCACTGACGCATCGGCAGGTGCTCAGTGAGGTTGAGCACGAGGATGTTCTCCGCCAGTGGTGCGCTGTCGTCGGCGAGGCCGATGATCGTGGTGTTGCCGCGAATACCGCGGTAGCGGATGTGGTAGTGGCCGTGGAACAGCAGCGCGGGGGATGTGGCGTCGACGACGGTGGCCAACAGATCGCGGTGGCGGTCGGCCGTGGCGATCTCCGCGGCCGGGAATCCGGTGGATGAGAGTCCGGGGATCAGGACGCCGGCGGGGGCGTCGTGGCAGACCATCACATCCACTGGGCCTGATGCGATCGCATCGCGGACCTGTTGGGTCGTCAAGTGTTCCTCAGGCCACCACGACACACCTTCCTTGCGGTCGGGGCGGTCAACGGAATGTGCGCCGCCCAACGCCATCCAGGTGTTGTCGTGCCAGCGCCACCGCAGCCCGCGGGGCAGGTGATAGATGTGCGGCCGGACCGTGCGGGCCCCGGTGCCGGCGTCGACGGGCAGTCCCGCCAGGGAAGGGAAGTGCTCATGGTTGCCGTCAACGAAGAACACGGTGACCGCGTAGTGATCGCAGGCCGATTCGAGAGTATCGAGGAAGCGGGTGAGCCACGGGCCGCCCGCGGCGACACCGAAATCGCCGAGCTGCACCACGGTGCTGATCGAACGGGCCCCGGCATACTGGACCACTGCACAGGCCCGGCTGATGTTGGCGTCCCAGTCGCCGGCCAGCACGATACGGTCCGGCTCAGGGTGGATCAGCGGGCCGGTGCCGCTCACCGCCACCACGGCCCTGTCGCCGTGCGCTGTCGTGGTCGACGCATCTCAGGTGGCCTCGGCGGGGTTGTCGCGCATGCCCACGGCCTGCTCGAGGTAGATGCCGGCGGTTCTGCGCTGTTCGTCTGTGGAGTCTCGGCAAAGGATGACGTCGGACGCGAGGTCGGCGGCGTGGTGGGCGTGCTGGTATCGCCTCTGGGGATCGCCCTGGGCCTGCACCGCGGCATGCAGCGACGTACGGATCTGCGCGAGCAGTTCTGCACTGCCGCGCCGCGACGCCTCATGGTTCGGTGCGCCGGAATCATCTGGGGCGCAGGGCAGCTCCGCCATCAGGCCGCGAACGTTGCGTGGTAGGCGTCGGCAGTGAACGGATGAAACTCGCCGGTCACGGTGTGCACAAGGTAATCGAACGGGCAGACGGTGAGGATTCCGCCGTGAGTGTGCACGGTCAGCTCACCCCAGTCCTGCCCGTCCGGGCCTAAAGCCCCCGAAACGTGCCGGTCGTACCGTCCGCCGCTCCACTCGGCTAACGCCGCCGCCTGATCCTGACTGGACCATTGGATCGAGTCGACGAGCACGCTGCGCTGAACGACTGTCGCCACATCCGGCATCCGCCACCCCCTCGGAAAAAGCTGCATCACTGCAGATTTCATCGATCCTCGGCCGACCGCCGGGATCCGGGCGCACTACCCGCCCACAGACCTGGATCGACCCTGGATTCGACGGTAAGCAGCGGCGTGCCGTCGCCGCTGAGAGGACACGATCAGCACCCCCGGAAAATCCGCCGCCGCCCGGGCGCGCGATCAGCCCGGGCGAAACACGCCCCGCGAAACGTGTCGCCCCGCGCCCGCGGGGCCGCACCCGAAAGACTCTGCGGCTATGGCCGATGACTTGGACCGCGCCGCAGTGCAGGCGGCACCGCTGCTGTGCACTTCCGCGGCCCTGGCGCACCCGCTCCGAAGGAAAGCGTGACATGGACCCTGACGCGACACTGAAGATCATCGACGGGCAGCTCGCATCGTTCTACGCCCTCGACGCCGATGCGCCGCAGTTTGATCCGGCCGCTCTGGTTGAGGCCGTCGCGGCGTTGGACGACTGGATCAAGGCAGGAGGCCTTCTGCCCACCCGGTGGCGGCTGGCGCGGTCATGATCACGCTCAGAGGTACCGCGTCTGTACTGGTCCAGGTGATCTTGACCCGGGATGAGGCGGTGGGGCTGATCGCCGATGCGACCGGCCATGCGCCCGATCCGGGTTACACCGACCGGCAACTGGGCGAGTTGCTGGCCAGTCTCGCCAACGACGATGCCGATTCGGCTCTGTCGGAACGGCTCTCAGAGGACGCCGCCGCCGCCGCTGCACCCGGCGGCATCGACGATTGGCACCTGGTCGACGCCAACGGAGAGCCCGTATGATCCCGGCTGGGGAACACTCGCCGACCGAAACGCCACCTGCCCCGGTCTGGCTTCTGTCAGTTCATCATCGCCACGGCGACGACACCACTGCGCACGCATCCCAGGCGGCGGCTCTGGACGCGCTGGTCGGATACGTGGTCCAGTTCTGGCCCGAGGTGGCTGACCGTGATTACCTCGCTGCTGCGGGGGATCGCCGGCGGGCACCGCTGGAAGTGCCGGCCGACGCCGAGGTCGCTGTCGAGACCTACTTCGAAGCCCACCAGGGCGAGTGGTACGAGCTGCGCGAGCAGCAGGTCAACAGGTGAATCGGGCGCGCAACTAGGCACATGCTGTGCCGACCCGGCGACCGGCCGCCCGGGCATTGAATCCGGTTGTCCGGGGCCCGGTCAGGTGAAGCGTAGAGAGGAGACGGTCCATGTGGATTGTTGAGATGGGCCAGATTGGCCGGACGCCTACCGAACCGCGGACACGCACGTTGCGGCGGTCCGAGGAGGCATCTCGCGGAGCGGCGGAGTACCTCGCCAAACAGTTCCTGCTGGAACGTGGCGTGTCAGACGCCGACGCGACCAGCATCGCCAAGATGGCCGGCTACACCTGGTGCGATGACTTCCCCACGAACTCGGCAGTGCGCATCTACGAGCGCTGAGCAGGGCCGGACCGGGACGGCCATCGCTCGGCACGATCGAACACCGTTCAGCACCAACGCAGTCCGGTCGGCCCCGCGAACGCACCGGTGAGACGTTAAGGTCCGGTGATGAGTGGGGACACGGCGCCGCCAGGCACACGCCGCCGCTGGCCGGTCGGCCGGGTGGTGGGTTGTGTCGGCGCGGCTGTGACCTTCGTTCTTACTGTGGCGGCTATTGGCGTGCCTCTCCACGATGCGAACGTCACGGAGTTTCGGGCAGCCAAGAAGCAGTGCTTGCACTCGTTCAGCGGGCTGCTCGACGCGGTTGAGCGTGAACGCGTTCAAGCTTCCGGCCGGGCCTTTCGTCCGCCGCCGCAGACTCGGCCGGAGCAACCGATCGACGGCGCGTTCAACCCGGTCGTGATCGACTGCTTTTCTTCGGGAGGTGTTCTTCCGGTCGACGGCGAGATGGTGTCTCGGTTCGAGGGATATCGGTTCATGGCGACTCACGCCTGGTTGTTCTCGGATGCGCCCAGTGCCGACGACGGTATGAGCTCGGAGGTCCACCAACTCGGCAGTGTGTGGAGTGTGTTCGCGGAGCAGGTCAACGTGATCGGGCGGTTGCCTGAGCCAGGTTGGTGGGAAACTGCTCGGGGTGTGGTGGGCTGGTGATCACCGCCATCGACGCCGGCCAGAATCTGGTCCTGGTACTCGATGAACTCACTGTGGATGCCAAAGTCGTTGAGTCGCATGCGGTTGCGGACCCTTCGCGTTGGCGGCCGCGGCGTCTGAAGCGTTCATACGCGGTCGTCGTCGATCCAGCAGGCAAGAGTGTCGACGTTTTCCCGTAGCCGTTGCACGGCCGAGAAACGAGGGCCTACAAGTTCGCCGCGGGCGATCACGTGTGCCTGTGCGGCGATGGCGTCGGCCAGTTCGGTGATCTGTTGTTCGGAAGCAGCCAAGTGTGCGGGCCTCTCTATCCGGTGCAATCGGCTTTGAGTGCATCGCGGTCGGCACCGAGACGGACTTAGGTGGTCGACCGGTGCTCCGTTGCGGTCAGTACTGGTCGGCGATCAGGTACCCGATGCCGCCGTTGCTGTGCGGTGCGGCAGGGACCAGCAGTGTGCAGGACTCGGACATCGCGAAACCGGCCGAAAATGCGCTGCCCGTGACGATGTCGGTGATCTGGCAGGCGACGGCGACGTACTCGTCGGGTCCGAGGATCAAGGTCTGGACCTGGCTGGCTCGGAGGGTGGCGTAGACGCCGGAAGAGTAGAACTCCGCGGTGAAGGGAACGCCGGCTGCGGGAGTGGTGGTCAGGGCGTTGGTTAGCCGGGCGAGGTCCTCCTCGGACACCCGGACCTCGATGGCGGTGTCCATCGGCGGCTGGCTGCCGGACTGGTCGCGGGCGGCGCTGGATTTCGTCGGCATCGGATGCATGTGGTCCCCTTGACGTGGATGCGAGTAGTGCAGCTTCTGCGGTTGATTGTGTTCGCGGGCCCGCGTTCTCGTCCGGTGTGACACAACACGAGGATCAGTTTCTGGGAACCCGGACTGAGCCAGGCCAACTGAGCCAGGCCAGGGAGATGTGGGCTGTATGTGCAGTCTGCCGTTTCCGCCGGCGGCGGCTGTTGGGGGTGCGGGCCGGCCAACGTGCGTGCAGTGCTGGCCCCGTCCGGCAGCTGACCGGGCGGGGGGAGGTGCGGCGGGTGGCTCACCAGGGATTGCCGATGCCGGGATTCCACCCGGCTGCGGCGGCCCCCCGGGCACGGGTCAGGAAGTCGGAGACGGTTCCGGCCCGGTGTGCACTCGTCTCCCGCGCAAGTGGCTCGAAGGCTTGCGTGGCGGTCGAGATCTCATCCAGCAGCATCTCGTGCCAGTTGTGATCGTCGTCGTAGGCTGAGCCGGGCCATGCGTCGACAGCGAGGTGGGGAAGGCCTAATTGCCCTGGCACATAGAGTGTCCCACCGATCAAGCAGGCACGCAGTGCTGCGATCTCATCATCGGTGATGTTGCCTTCGAGCAGGATGCTGCCGTAGGCCTTGTAGTTGGAGGCGTCCCGGTAGAGCACCGGTATCGAGGTCCATCCATACGCAGTGGGCATCATTTCTTCCTTGATCAGAGTGTTCGTCCGATGCCCCGGTCATGCGGGCAGCAGCTTGAGGCGGTCGGAAATCAGCTCCTCTGCCATCGCGGCTAGGGCGTCGTTGATGAGGCGCGGCCTTTCCAGAGGCAGCATGTGCCCAGCGTGGGAAGCGGTGAGCAGGCGCGCGTTGGGTAGGTGCTCACAAAGGGCGAGGGAGTGTTGCAGCGGCGTGACCGGGTCGGCGTCGCCGCACGCCACCAGGCAGGCCGTCATCCGATTGAGGGCTGGCATGGCGTCGGTTTCGTCATGATCGCGCAGGGCCTTGAGGATTCCGATGACGGCCCGGATGGACACGCAGTCCTCGCGGCAGACGGTGCGCGTGACGGGGACCCCGAGCAGTGGGCCGGCCCCGGCGCGCACCAGATTCCACGCGTGGTGGGTGATGGTGGGGGCTCGGCCGGCGAGGTGTTCGAGCAGGGGTATCGCTGGGGTGTTGAGTGCGCGTCCAATCCCTGCGGCGGAAAGGCTGTGTGCGGCTGTGGAGATCAGTGCGGCGCCGGTGAGGCGTTCGGCGACGTCGTGATGATGATGTGCCAGGGCGAGGATGGCCATTCCGCCGAGGGAGTGTCCGACCGCCATGACCGGCCCGGCCGGGCAGGTGTGATCGATGACTGTGGCGAGGTCGGCGCCGAATTGGGAGATGCTGTAGCCGGCTGGGCCGCTGCGTGATTCCTCGGAGTTGCCGTGGCCGCGTTGGTCGTAGAAGACCAGGCGGGCTCGTTCGGCGAGTCGGCGCGTCAGATGCCGGGACTGTGGTCTCCAAATGTGTTGGGACAGGGCCAGTCCGTGGGCGAATACGATGGTCAGTGGGGCGTCTGGTGGTCCGGCTTCGGATACGGAAAGTCGGGTTCCGTCGGTGCTGTAGACGAAGCTGTGACGCTGCATCGCTTCCCCCTTGAGCGGTGGGGCCGTTGGCGGTCATCGTTGTCCGCTTGGATGTGATGGTGATCCCGCGTCCCCGATGAAGCACGCTTAGGCCGTTGTGTCGGGCCAGAAATTCCGGTCGCGGCCGAGCGGCTGCAAACCCGGTCGCGACACGCCGCACGCTGCGTCACACGATCCCGTCGGTGCTGTCGGTCTGCGTGTCTGAGAAATGCACGCCTGCGACACGTCGTGGTCGGTGCAGTTGTCGCGCTGCGCGTGCAATCGTTGGGCAGCTTTCGGAGTGACCATCTTCGTCTGGGATGCAAATGAGTGTGGGGGCTGATGGAACGGGCACGGTGCGACAACTGCGGGCACACCTGCCGGGAGGACGAGCTCGAGCCGATCGTTGATCTGCTGATGCGGATCGAACCGGGCGGGACAGTTCCGTCGGGTCAGTGTCCGCGGTGCGGTGCGCTGGCCTATCCGGTCGGTGGGTTCGACGGTGGCTGAGAGTCTGATGGATCAAGCGGAATGTTCCCTGGCGGCGTGGCCGGCTGGGGCGCCGGGCTCGGTGCCACACCGGAGTGCGGCACCTGCCCCGTGCAACCGAGGTGAGCTGTCTGACTTGTATTCCAAAAGGGCTGGGGAACAGTGAATCTCACCGTGGGTGACTATGTGCGCCTGGGGCCGACCGCTGTTGAGAAGCACTACGTTCTGCGGGTCGGGGGCGACGGAACTGTACAGCTACGCCAAGCCAGCACCGGTCAGGTGCGCAACGTGCGCGCTGACCGTTGTGTCGTTGTCAGAGCTGCATCCGAGGGCAGCGCCGCGCGAGCAGGCGTTGACTGCGGCTCAGCGTCGTTGGCTGCTGACTACGCCGATACGCACTGGTGTGAGAAGTGCGGGGACTTTTTGAGCTGGTGTCCGGACGCCCGGGCAGATGAAATCGCAAGGTGATGCGGGCATGAGGAAGAACCTGAATGTGACGGTGGTCGAGCAGGCCAGCCAGTATGTACCTGGCGGAGTCACGACTGTCTTCGAGTGCAACGGCTGCGGCATGCGGTTCACTGCCCACGGTCTGCGGGCTCATCAGTCCGCCCGTTTCAACACCGCGGCGTGCAAACCGATGTGGGACAACGAAGCTGAATGCGACCCGAAACAATGAACGTGAACTGCAGCGCCCGAGCGAAGGCCCGGAGGCGTGGTGGACTCCATCGGGCTGTCGGTCGGAAATCGATGGTCGCTGCGGCGCTGATCGCCCCGGCTTGGTTGGCGCCCGGGGTGCCGGGCGGCGCCGTGGCTGCTGCCGCGGCGCCCACTGAGGATGATCCAGCCTGGTCCTGTGTGCGCGACGGGAACCGTATCTGCGGGCCCGGCAACGTCAACGGGGCCCGTGTCGGGTGCTACGACGATCAGGGGGCGTTGGTCGCCGACTGGCCATGCGGCGTCGCTGCGGAGCCCGATGGGACGGCAGCCATCGCCGGTGCGCTGCGCGGTGGTGGATGGACGTCGTGGAGGTTGGAGGTATTACGTTGAGCTATCTTGTGATTGGCCAGAATGCGTGGGGTCACGCCGAGTCGCTTGCCGCGGCGAAACGGAACTTCAAACGCAATGGCGGGAACTTGTCGCGGCGCTACACGATCGCGGAGTTCGCGGCCCCGCTGGACTTTCAAGGGGTCGATGAGCTGGGCCGTGCCCACTGGGTCGGTGAGGGCGAGCCGGCGGTGTCCGAGATCAACGTCGTTAGGCAGTGAGCCGCATCGGCGGCGTTGTGGTGATCGCTGTCGGTGATCTGCGGGCTGGTGATGTGTTGGTGGCCTTGTTGTGGCCCAATGGGTTCCGGCAGATTGTTCGGGGCGGGCCGCTTCAAGTCGAGGGAGTTAGGGCGACGGGCGGCTGCTGGGAGGGTCAGCCCCAGCTCGAGATTCTCTCCGGCTGCCCGGGCCGGTCATCGCGGTACAGCAACGGCGCTACCCACGCCGAGATTGTTCTGGGATGAGGTCTGTCTGGGCGGCTCAATCGATCAGCCCCCACAACGGGCCGCGCCAACGACCCAGCGGCAGAACAGACGCGGCTTAGGGACGTAGGTCGGCGTGCGCGACCAGGATGGCGTCGTGGCGGTCACCGGGCTCGGTGTTTCCGCATACCGCGCAGGTCGCGTGGGAGAACTCGGAACGCTCGCAGGCGCAGTCGTCCGGACAGGGCGAGCCGGCGTGTGAGCAGTTCGAGAACGCGCCGGCATGCAGGTGCCCTGGCGTCAGTTGGTATGACTCCAATGTCGCCCGGGCCCGTTCGGCGCGCGCTGAGGTCCACTCGCCGTCGGCCGGCCACTGGTCGTAGAGGGTGCCGTGCAGACAGGTGGTGCATACCGCAGCGTCGACGAACTGGCCCGCATCGAGTAGATCTCCGAAGGTGCTCATTGGCGGTGATTGTTCGGACCGTCGGCGCGCTCTGCCAGCACTGAGTCTGTGTCGGGCCCGCTTCTTCTGGTGCCGTGCGGGCCTGGGGACTGAGAAAGGTGGGTGTGTGGTCGTGTGAGGTTCGGTGCGGGGACCGGGTTTCCGTAGCATCCCCGGCATTGGACGTGGCCTCACGTGTGGGGTTGTTGATGCAGTGAGGGAGGCGGTCGGTGCGTGGTCTACTGGGAACCGGCTTCGGTGCGCGGAGATGGACTCGGTGTGGTCTTGTGGTGGTGATGCGCTGATGCGCGAGTCGATCCAGGCGGCGATCGCCGCCCAGTTGGCGACCGGTCATGGGCGTGCGTGGGGGGATATCGGTGAGGATTTGCGGTGGGAGTACCTCGCGGACGCTGATGCGCTGATTGCGCAGGGGTTGACTCCGTTTTGGGAGGAGCCGGAGATTCCGCGGTGGGTGTCTCCGGCCCTGGAGGCTGAGGTGTTCGAGTTCGACCGGGGGATGGCGTGGTTCATGGAGTTTCTGGATGCGCGTCATCCGGGCTGGGAACGCACCGGTGTGTTGCCCGCGTCGCATATCGAGGAGGCGGACCCGCAGGAGTGGGATGCGTGGGTGTCCGTGGCGGTGACTGTGTCTGAGGTTGCGCGGCGGTTGTGGAGTCAGCGGATGACTGCTACTTCGGGTGTGCCGGATACGGTGATGGGGTCTCGTGCGCCGTTGGCGGCGGTGGCTGGGTCGGCGCCGGCGGAGGTGCGCGGGGGTGGGGTGAGTGCTCGGGTTAGTGCTGCTGCGGGTGCGACGTTGGCGCATCGGCATGGTCGGCGGTGGATGGATTTGCCGTCGGATCTGCGGGCGGCGTATCTGCGTGACGTGGAGTCGCTGACTGCGGCGGGCCTGACGGTGTTGTCCGGTTAAAGCGTGCCGAACAACTCGACTGAGTGTTCGGCACCGCCCTTCTCGGGCGTCGTCAGTTCAGGCCGCGGGTGCGGTGTGAACGTCGGTTCCCGCGTCATTCGGGCTGGTTTCACCAACACGGGGGTGTTGGCCAGCGCCGTCCCGTCGGCGGGCATTGGTGGCCCGGCCCCGCTGCTTGGGGGTCCGGGGATCGGTTGGGTGGGTGTGACCCCAGCGGGCCAGATTCGTGGCGGCGTTACCGTCACGATCGATCACGTGCCCGTTGGGGCAGGTGAACATCCGGTCGGCCAGGGTCAGGTCGGTGCGGCGCTCTTGGCAAAGCGAGCAGAGCTGGCTTGACGGATACCAGCGGTCGGCTTCGATGAGCTGTCCGCCCCGCCACGCTTGTTTGTAGCGCACCATCCGGGCGAACTCGGCCCAGCCGGCATCGGAGATCGCGCGAGCCAGCCGATGATTGGTCAGCATGCCTGCCACATTCAGGTTTTCGATGACGATCCGGTCGTGGGTCTTGACCAGCTCGCCCGATACCAAGTGCAGGAAATGCCGCCGAGCGTTGGCGACATGATGGTGATGCCGCCCTAGCCGGGCCGCGGCATCCTTTCGATGGCGTGATCCTTTCTTTTTGCGTGACAACGACTTCGACAACCTTCGCTGCTGTTTCATGCCCACAGCCAGTGCCTTGGGCGCGTCGTCAATGCGGGCGACCTCGGTGCCGTCGGCGGTCGCGGCGACCAGGAACGCCGACAGGCCGCGATCGACCCCCACCCAGCCGCCAGCATCGTCGGGGTGACGTGTCGGGTGCTGCTGTGCCGGGTGCAGGTCGGCGGCCTCGACATTGAGTGCGATCCACCACCGGCCCCCGTGGCAACTGATGGTGGCGAAGAGGATCTTCGCCCGTCCTTTGCCCAGCATGCGCCGCAGCCGGCGGGTGTCGTCATGCACCGCGACAGCGCCGATGCCGGGCAGGGTGACCGAGCGGGGCCGATCATTGTCGCCGATACGGATCGCGGCGGGTTTGCCCTTGGGGTACTTGTTGCGCAGTCGAAACGACGCGCTGCCGCCGGTCTTCTTCTTGAACCGCGGGAACCCGACCCGGCGGCCTTTGCGCCTGCCCAACCGTGAATCCGACCACGCTGCCAACCCTTTACCGAGGTCGGCGGCGGCTTCCTCAAACACCTGCTGACACACCTCACGCCGCCACGACAGCCCCGTCAGCACCACCTCGACGCCGCCGTCGGCATCGACGGTGAACACCCGGCCGGCGGCCTCGGTTTTCTTCCACGCGTTGAACGCGTTGATCAGATCGAACCCGGTCCACGGCACCTCAGTGTCCGGGACCGTTCTGCGTTGGGTCAGCGCAGATTTCACGATCCGCAGGCACTGGTTGAACGCGAACCGCGACGCCCCGGCATGCCGGGCCAGCACCGCGTGCTGCTCGACCGTCGGATCGAGACAGAACCGGAATGTTGTGTGCCGCGCCATCACCGTTGAGCGTCCCACACTCCACTGACAACACGCTGGCCAGCGACGACGTGTCGGACCTCTCGATCACCATCGATCGTCATGTGCCCCAAGACCCGGTCGGCGCCGGTACCTCTCCGATCTGTCTGACACCGCGTGGGCTCGTATCGCCAGCTTCCTCGTGCCGAAACATCCACGCGGTGGGCGGCCCTGCCCACCGCAGCGGTGGCGGGAGTACCTCGATGCCATCTTGTACGTGCTGCGCGCCGGATGCGCCTGGCGGCATCTGCCGCACGACTTCGCCGTGTCGTGGTCGTCGGCGCATAAGCATTTCCTGCGCTGGTGCCGTACCGGTGTCTGGCCGCGAATCCTTACCGCGGTCGGCGGCGAGGTCCGCACCCGATCCGGGCGGCGCCAACGGCCCACCGCAGCCGTCGTTGATTCCTCGTCGGTCAAAGCCTCGCCGGTGGCCGGGCCGCGCGGCTTCGACGGGGCGAAGGAGGTCGACGGCGTCAAACGGCATGTGCTCGTCGACTCAGCAGGTGTGCTGGTCGCAGCGGTCGTCACCGAGGCCAATGTTCAGGATCGGGTAGCATTCCCGAAGCTGCTCGGCAAGGTGAAGCGGATCGCCCCGACCATCGGTCACGTGTGGGTCGACAAGGGTTACACCGGCCAGGCCGTCACCACCGCAGCGACGAAGGCGGGCGTCACAGTGGAGGTGGTGACCGGGCCAAAACCCGGCCACGGGTTCATCGTCCAACCACGACGCTGGGTAGTCGAACGCACCAACGGCTGGATCAACCACTGCCGCCGCATCGACCGCCACTACGAAATGACCCTGGCCGCGCACGAAGGCTTCGTCTACCTCAGTCAAATCGCCCTACTTACTCCGACGGCTCGACCGCAGCCAGTTGTTCGACACGCTTTAGGCGTTTTGGTCGACGCGTTTGACGACGTCATCGACGGAGTTCGGTGCGTCTTGGTCGGGGGGTTCGTCGCGGAGTCGTAGGCGCATGCTGACGGCTGCTTGGGGGCTGATCTGGGCGTAGCGGGCGATGAGGCTGGGGCCGACTCCGGCGTGCAGAGCAGCGGAGAAAGCGGAGAGGTAGAGCCGGTAGGACTCTTTGCGCAGGATCGCGGCCTGGCGCAGAGCGTGGAGAACGGGCTCTTGCTCGGCTGTCGGCTTGGCGGTGTTGGCCATAAGGCGAAGTTTAAGGCACTGATTGTGCTGGGGGAGTTCACCGCGATGGTGTGCCGAGGCGATGCGGGTCAGCGATAGGTCCGTTGTGTTGCTGGGATCTGATGGTGACGTCCCGGCACGCTCCCGCTGAGTGTTGTTGGCCGGGACTGGGCGGTGCTTGCCGGATTCCGCCAATCGAGGCAAGCGGGTATAGCGGTGCTATACGGACTAGCTCCTGCTGCAAGAAGGTGGCGGTGATGGTCATGGCGTCGGTTGCCAGATCGTGAGGCTGGGGATGAGCTGTTCGGCGGCGGCGATGATGCGTCCGGCGTAGTCCAGTGCGGCGGTCAGGTCTCCGCCGTCGATGAACATGTCCGCGGGGCTCTGCGGGTATTCGAGTTGGTTGCGCAGTCTGCGCATCGTGTCAAACCAATCAAACTCATGCCCGAATTGCGCTCGGACTGCCTGGCTGGTTCCTGCGTGACCGCCTTCGATTTTGGCGCGTAGTCCCTGTTGTGCGAGGAGCGCGACGGCGGCTTGGCGTATGCCGTCGTAGGCGAGTTCGAAGGAGCCGACGGGGTCGGTTTCGGCGATGAGACGGGCGCTGGCGAGCCGTTGGCGGCCCTGGTCGAGGAGGTAGTCGCCGTTGGCGGCGTCGCCGACGATTCGGGCGAGGTGGCCGGCGGCGATCAGTCCGGTGATGGTGTCGTGGCCCGTTGTCCAGGTCATGGCGAAGGTTCCCTCCGGTGTGGCGCGGGGACCGCTACTGCCGCGGGTGGACGCTGACGTAGGGCCGCTGCTGAATCTCTATCAGCAACGTCCAGCTTTGGGGGTCGCGCCACTGTTCGGGGGTGCAGGTTTGTGCGTTGACCGGGATATGCAGGCGTTCCTCAGCGCGGCGGGAGGCGTCGGTGGTGGCCATGCGGCTGGTGGTGCCGATGACGAGGACGTCGATGTCGGCGGGGTGCTGTCCGGGCTCGCCGCGGTAGCGGGCGGCCCAGGAGCCGAAGATCAGGATTTCTTCGACCCCGGGGATCTCGGCGAATTCCTGGGCGATGACGGTGTGGGGTCCGAAGCTGATGAGGGCGAGCTGGGTGAGGGCTTCGATGGCGGGATGGTCGGGGTTGGCGCGGACCAGTCGGTTGCGACCGAGGTGGCGTTGGCGCAGGATTCCGGCCTCGACGAGGCGGTCGACTTCTTTCTGGACGCTCTGTTTGGCCACGGTGTGTTCGGTGTCGCTGAGGGTGTGGGCGAGCTGGGTCAGGCTGTACTCGCGGTCCGGATCTGCGAGCAGGGTGGCCAGGATTGCGGCCTGGTTGTGGTTGCGGAAGATCGGCATCAGGGCCGGCGCGACAGTACGCATAACAGAGACATTAGACCCCAGAATGATGACTGTCATCTTTTTGGGGACATTTATCTCCGGAAAGATGACGATTCTGTCCTCGGCGCGGTACGTTTCACCCCGATCGCGTGCTCGGGCTCGCCGCAGCAACGCTTTTTGCACAAGGGGGAGGGCAGCGGTGGTCCTGGGATGGGTGGTCGGCCACCGCCGGCTGATCAGGGAACTCGGCCGCGGCGGCATGGGCACGGTGTATCTGGCCGAAAACCTCGACCTGCCGCGCCGGGAAGCAGTCAAGGTGCTCTCCGCCGGACTGTCGGCCGACGACGGCTTCCGCAGCCGGTTCCTACGGGAAGCCGACGTCGCCGCCAGCCTGGACCACCCCAACATCGTCTCGATCTACGACCGCGGCGAATACGACGGCCGACTGTGGATCGCCATGGAGTTCGTCGACGGGGTCGACGCCCTGCACGCCTCCCCGATGCCGGCACCCCGCGCGGTGCACGTCATCACCGAAATCGGCAAAGCGCTGGACTACGCGCACGCCCGCGGCGTGATCCACCGCGACGTCAAGCCGGCCAACTTCCTGCTGTCGGGGTCGGCAGGCCCGCAGGAACGAGTCCTGTTGGGCGACTTCGGGATCGCCCGCGCCTTCGACGACGTCGGCCTGACAGTCACCGGCGCGGTCCTGACCACCATGGCCTACGCGGCACCGGAATCGTTCAGCGGCGCACCCGTCGGCCCGGCCGCCGACGTGTATTCACTGGGATGCTCGCTGTTCCGGCTGCTGACCGGCCGCGTCCCATTCGCCGACTGCACCGAACCGGCGGCCATGATGTACGCCCACCTCTACCAACCGGTCCCCACGGTATCGGCGGGCACCGGGCTGCCCCCAGCCTTCGACGACGTGCTGGCCCGCGCGATGGCCAAGGACCCGGCCGCCCGCTACCCGAACGCCGCCGCCCTGGCCGCGGCCGCCGCCGCAGCCGCCGGCATGCCGCCCCACCCCGACACGGGCTGGGCCACGGCACCACCGCCCCGCAGCGACCCGGCCCGCCCGAACCTGCCCGCCTGGCCGGCGCCGGCCCGCCCGCCCGGGCGTCGCCGCGCCGTCCCCGCGGCGCTCGCCGCCGCGGCGATCGTCGCTGTGCTGGCCGCCGGCGGGGTGTGGCTGTCGCACCGCACCCAGCCCACCCCGGCTCCGGCCCCCACCGAAGCGGCCAGTGCGCCGCCCGCCGCCGACCCGGCCGCACCCGCACTGGTCCCCGGGTCCGCCGCAGCCACCCTGCTACCCAGCCCGGCGCAGCTGGCCCCGATCTTCGGCGTAACGCTCACGGTAGGGGCGAGCAGCCCCGCACCGCTGGACGCGGGATCGCCGCTGCAGCAACAGGATTGCCTCAGTGCCTGGGGTGCGGGGATGCGGGGAACCTACTCTGGTTCGGGATTCACCGGGTTCGCCCTGCAGGTGCTGACCGACCCGGCCGGGGTGGCCGGCCTCAACCAGCTCGTCCAGGCCGTCGCGGTCTTTCCCACCCCGACCGCCGCGCAGGCCTTCATCGACGAGCAGACCGCCCAATGGCGCCGCTGCGCCACCACCGTCCTGGTCGAACAGTATCCGGGCAAGCCCGCGGCCACCATCAACCTGAGCGCCCCGATCACGACCGGCGACGGGATTGTGACCATGATGATGCGAGGTCAGTACAGCCCGGCGGAGCGACAGTGCCAGCGTGGGCTGACCGCCCAGGCCAACGTGGTGATCGACGTCGAAGGGTGCGCCCGGACACCGACGCAGGCTGGCGCCGATGTCGCCGAAATGATCAGTGCCACAGTGCACAATCGCTGAGACAGACACGCAGAAGGGCGATGCTATGGAGTCGGTGAGCATTCCCGGGTACCGCGTGCTCGGCGTGCTGGGCCGCGGCGGGATGGGCACGGTATATCTGGCCGACAATCTCGACCTGCCACGCCGCGAGGCCATCAAGGTGCTCTCCGCGGAACTGTCCGCCGACGACGGCTTCCGGGCCCGGTTCCTGCGGGAGGCCGATGTGGCCGCCGACTTCACCCACCCCAACATCGTGCGGGTGTACCGCCGCGGCCGCACCGACGACGGGCTGCTGTGGATCGCGATGCAGCTGGTCGACGGCGCCGACGCGGGTGAGGAGTTGCGCCGCGGCGCCCTCGGCGCCGAACGGTCGGTGTTCATCATCGGCGAAGTCGCCAAAGCGCTCGACTACGCGCACGCCCGCGGCGTCATCCACCGCGACATCAAACCGGCCAACTTCCTGCTGTCCGGGCCGCCGGGGCCGCAGGAACGGGTGCTGCTGGCCGACTTCGGGATCGCCCGCGCCCTCGACAGCGCCGGACTGACCGCCGCCGGATCGATGGTCGCCACCGTCGCCTACGCCGCCCCGGAGGTCCTCACCGGCGCCGAATCCGACCACCGCGCCGACATCTACTCACTAGGCTGCGCCCTCTATCAGATGCTGACCGGACAGCCACCGTTCCCCGCCACCAACGGCGTCGGCTCGGTGATGATGGCCCACCTGCACTCCCCGGCTCCCAAAGTCAGCGCCGCCCGCCCCGACCTGCCGCCCGCCATCGACGCCGTGATCGCCCGCGCGATGGCCAACAGCCCGCCGACCGCTACCCCCAGCGCCGGCGAATTCGCCTCCGCCGCAACCCAAGCGCTCTACAGCGGCGCGACCACCCTGGCCCCAACCATCCGACCGGCCCCAACCCCTGGCCCGCCCTGGCCGTCGACAGCCGCCGCGCCGCCCGCGCCGCGGCGCCCTCGCCGCGTCGCCGCCCTCGCCGCTGCCGGGGTAGCGGTGCTGGCGCTCGGCGTCACAGGCGGCTACCTGCTGGCCCGCCGCGGCAACGACGCACCGATCGCCGCCCCGGCCGCCACGACCGCTGCCACGTCGACCCCCAGCACCGCAGCGCCGGTCGGGCCGCCTGTGCCCGCCGCGCAGATCGCGCCTCTGTTGCTCAGCGCCGACCAGGTGGCGGCGATTCTCGGGGTCCCGGTGCACGGCGGGCAGATCACCAACGGCCTCGGCGCCGATGCCAACATGCTCGTCGAAAAGGACTGTGCCGCACCGTGGGGCCCGGCACTGCATCTGGTCTACCGCGACAGCGGCTGGCAGGCAGTGGCCATCCAGGTGCTCAACGAGTCCAGCCCGCCGGCCAAGGGGGCCGGCCCGGACTTCGTCCTGCCGCGGTACGCGGTGCAGAGCCTGGTCGCGTTCCCGGACGCGGCGGCCGCCGCTGCGTTCCTGGCCGGGCAGGTGCCGATCTGGCAGCGTTGCGCCAACCGGACACTGACGTTCCTGGCGCAGGACTCGATGGCCGTGCCGGTCACCCTCGGGGATCTACGGCAGGACCCCGGCCCGGTGCTGGTGATGCCGCAGACGCTGCAGAACGCCGGCGACAACCGGTGCGTACGCGCACTGGGGGTGCGCAACAACGTTGCGATCGACGTGACGGTGTGCAACCACGACCCCGACACCGAGGGACAGGCCGCCCGGCTGGTCGACGCCCTTGCCGCACAGGTCGGCGCAGCCCGTTGAATAGAGGCGATGACCGGATGATCAAGGACTTCGGGATCTGTGTGAGGCCGGCGTGACGCTCCTGCGTTGGGTTGCTCTGCTGCTGCTCGGTCTGGGGCTGGTGGCGTGCACCGGGGTGCCGGACCGCTCCGCGGCGGCGCGGCAACTCGAGACAGACCTGGGGCGACTGCCCGGCGTTGAGAGTGCTTCTGTCGGGCACACCAACGACTTCACCCACGGGACACACATCGAGATCGGCGTGAACGTCGATGAAGCGTCCGAAGCGCAGATCGCCGAGGTGGCCACCAGGTTGAACCAGCTGCGGGGCAACACCTTCGACAGATATGAACAGAGCGTCAGCTTCTCGGTGGCGCCGTTGGCGACGGTGAACACCGGCACGGAGGTCATCCCCGACGTCGTCGCGCGCGGCGCCGGGGAGGCGCGCCGCATTCTGGCCAAGCTGAGTTCGTCGACGGACAGGGTGACGTTGTACCCCGGTCGGACCGGTTCGACGGTGGACATGGACTACATCACCGATACGAACCGGGCGGCCGCGGCGGCCGTCGAGGTGATCGGTGCACACACCGGGGGCATCAAGATCCGTGGCAAAGACAGCGGGTCCGAGCAGTCCCCAACGTGGGACATCACCGGACCGCTGGGCCCCGAACGGTTCAGGGATCTGCGTCGGCAACTCGACGAACTACCCGCCACCGCCGGGTTCATCCGGATCAAGGACGGCCACTTCCAGCAGGTCAACCTGATGCTGTCGAACCCGGAGACCGCCTACCAGGACGTGGCAGCAGCGGCCAAGATCATGGGCGGTTCACCCGAGCATCCACTGCGGCTGGCCTGGAACGTCGAAACTGCTGTCAAGGAGCCGCGCTGGGCCGGGTCGGTCGACATCGGCGCCTGCATCAATGACATCGACATCAGCGCGCCGGACAAGCTGACACCGGAGGCACAGGTGGTGCAGCAGCGCATCCGGGCGGAGTTCAGCGGGTGCCGGCGATAGTTGAGGTTCGGAAATCTCCGGCGCACTTCTGCTCGCGACGACCAGTCAGGGCATTTTCGCCTTGATGGCGTCGACGAATTTGTTGGCGGCGTCGGCGGTGATGTTGTAGCCGCCGGTCTGGGTGTCGATGACGGCGTTGCCGACGGCGGCCAGGGCGCGCACTGAGCTCCATCCTGATCCGGACGGGCTGGCCAGGGCGAGGTTCAGGATGCCGGTGGGGGTGGTGTCGGGGTGGCCGATCACCATCGGGGTGGTGTGTATTCCGGGCATGTTCTGGGTGAATGTCTTGCCGGCGCAGCCTTTCCACAGCTGGCTCAGGGCGTCGAGGTAGCCCTGTGCGGCGGTGGCGTCCGGGAAGGTCACGACGGCCTGTTCGAACCGGGCGGTGGGCTGCTGCAGGTTGTCGCCGAAGGAGCTGCCGTTGGTGGCTTGTGCGCCGGCGGCGGTGTAGTTGGCGCCGACTTGCGGGTAGGCGACGGTGACGCAGTCCGGTGGGTCGAAGGTGCTGCCGGTGGGGAATTCGCTGAATGTTGTGTAGTCGTCGGGCCGCGACTGCACGGTCGGTACGCCGAGCAGTGTGGCGACCTGTGGGGCGTCGAGCAGGAATCGGGGGATGTCGGCCGGCTTGATGATGACCGGCGGCGGTGGTGGGGCTTCGCTGGTGGTGGTGGCCGCGGCGGCTTCGCTGGTGGTGGCGGTGCCGTGGGTGGATGTTGAGCAGGCCGAGAGCAGCAGCAAGGCTGCCAGGCCGGCGGCGAGCGGAGCGCCGCGGCGTGGGGTGGTGGGCATGGTGGTCCTTCCGGTCGGTGAGGGTGATGGGGTATTCGGTTGGGCGGCAATAGAAGCCGTTGCTGCGGTGCGGGGGCTCATCGGGTGGTGGCCTTGGCGGCGATGTCGGCGGCGATGTCGCCGGTCTGGCCGCGGGGTGGCACCGCGAAGCACACGGTGGCTTCGATGACGACGTTGTTGGCGGCGCGCATGGTGTGCTCGCACTGGTGCGGGCGTCCTACCGCGTTGAAGGTGATGGCGATGGTGTCGTCGCTGGAGCGCATGTCGCCGATCCGCCATTTCCGTTCGCCCTGTTCGGCGGTGGCGAAGGAGGTGATGTCGGTGTTGGTGCACGGCTTCCACAGGGCGCCCTGGCGGGTGACGAAGTTGAGGGCGCGTTCGGCGTCGGGGAACCCGGCGACGGCCTGCAGGGCCGGGGCGATGTAGCGCGGGTCGGCGGCTTTGAGGAACTGGTAGGCGGTGGCGGTGAATCCGCTGTCGCCGTAGGTGTTTCGTTGCAGCGGGAACAGGGTGGCGGCGCAGGCGCTGTGGTCGACGCCGTTGTAGTCGTTGGCCAGCCCGGTGCCCGGTGGCTGAGCGACCATTCTGGCAGCGACGATGGTTTCGATGCGCTCCACCGGCAGCAGCAGCGCGCCCAGTTCAGCGGCGGGCACGGGGGACGCTGGCGGCGGTGGTGGTTTCGGTGCGCCGGTCGGGGCGGGTGTTGCTGCGCTGGGGGCCGCGGCGGTCGCCGTGGGTGCGGCAACGTTGGTGGTCTGGGGGGTGGCCGTGCCGACGACCGATTTTTCCGGGCGGGCGATCATCCAGGCCGCCAGGGTCAGGACGGTCAGGGCGGCGATGACCGCGGCCAGCAGGCCGGGGCGGCGGATGACGCCGCCGGCGGCGGGTGCAGGTCCCGGGTAGGGCGGTGTGGGCGGGGTCTGGTGGTAGCCGAGATGGGCAGCTCGCGCCGGCGGCAGGGTGGGCCGGAAGTGGGGCGCCACCGCGGTCGCGTCAGCCAAAGCCGCCGCGGCGGCCTCCGCCAGCGCGCGGGCGCTGGGGTAGCGGTCGGCGGGGTTCTTGGCCATCCCGGTGGCGATGACGGTGTCGTAGCCGGCGGGTGCGTCGCCGACGTGTGAGGGCCGCGGCGGCGGCTGCTGGCGGTGCGCGGCGGCCAGCGCGGCCGCTCCGCTGGCGTGCGGGTAGGGCGGTTGCCCGGTGAGCAGGAAGTGCAGCACCGCGGTCAGGGCGTAGACGTCGACGGGGCCGCCGGCGGTGGCTTCTGGGGCGGCGTAGGTCTGCGCCGGCCATCCGAGGTCGCCGGCCAGGGTGGTCGATGGATCGGGCTGCGGTCCGGTCATGCCGAAGTCGGTGAGCACGACGTGTTCGTCGGGTCCGACCGGGCCGCTGAGCATGATGTTGGCTGGGGTCAGGTTGCCGTGGGTGATGCCGCGCTCGTGGGCGTAGTCCAGGGCGTCGGCGGCGGCGGTGATGATGTGGACCGCGCGTTGCGGCGACATCGGGCCGGTGCGGCGGGCGTCCTGGGCGTTGAGGCCGGGGATGTATTGAGTGGCGATCCAGAGGGCGCCGGTGTCGGTGCGGCCGCGGTCGTAGACCGACACGATGTGTGGGTGGTCCAGGCTGGCGGCCCGGTCGGCCTGTGCGGTGAAGCGGTCCTGGAATCCGGGGTCGGCGCTGAGGTCGGCGGTGATGACTTTGAGGGCGTCCAGGCGAGGCAGTCGGGGGTCGGTGACGGCGTAGACCGCGCCCAGCGGGCCGGTGCCGATGAGGTGTTGCACGGTGTACCCGGCCAAGGTGGTGCCCGGGGCCAGGAGTGCGCCGGGCGCCTCGGGTCGGGGGTGGGGGTCGGGGTGGACCACGGGTTGGTTCCTCACTGCTCGGTGCTGGGGGGCTATTGGGGCAGGCCGACGGTGTAGTTGCCGGCGCGGTCCTGCACGGTGACGGTCAGGTTGTGTGCGGTGCCGGCGATGGTGGTGTGGCAGGTGAAGGTGCTGCCCGGTCGTGCGGTCGGGTTGGCGGCGTTGTTGCAGACCGTGTCGGTGACCCCGGCGATGCCGTAGCCGTCGGTGGGATCGGAGAGCACGTGGGTGACGCCGGCCTGCACCCGCTCGACGTCGAGGGTGGGCCGCAGCAGGAATCCCGGTTTCCACAGGCCGGTGATCAGCAGGGCCGCCGCCGCCAGGACGGCCGCCGCCGCGCCCAGCCGGGCCGCAGACCACCGACCGCGGTGCAGCGGGCGGTGCGGCGCGGGCCGCGGCGGGATGGAACCGAGGTAGGGGGCCACCACGGTGGGTTCCTCGGCCGGTGGCTGGGACGGGAAGCGGTGCAGTGGCATCCAGGGGCCGGTGTGGTTGGGGTCGGGCTGCGCGCCACCGGTCATCGTCGTGTCCTTCGGGGTCATGTGGCGGTCAGCATCAGGTATTGGGCGCTGATCATCTGGTGGGCGTCGCGTTCCTGGGTGGCCTGGACCTCGATGACGTAGCGATCCACCGGTGCGATGCAGTACACGATCGGCAGGCCCATCGGGGTCCCGGTGGAGCTTTTCGGCGGTGCGTAGCACTGCGCTTCCGGCAGGCCGGCCACCGGGTCGGATTTGACCATGGTGGGGGATGCGGTCTGCTCGGCGGCGAAGTCGGCCGCCACCGCCTGCGCGGCGGCGGCGTCACGGGTGGCGTAGACGTTGGCCTTCTGGGTGGCCATCGTGTCAACGCCGTTGTCGGCGAATAGTTTCGCGCTGCGCGCCGGATCGCTCTGGGACGCCAGTGCGCCGTTGCGTCCGTAGAGGCCGTCGTCGACGTTGCGTTTGCCGTCGGGTCGGGGCAGTACCCGGGCGAGCAGCCCGTCGGGGTCCAGCGGCAGTGCGGCCAGGGCGTCGAGTGGGGTGGGGGTGAATGCGTCGATGCGGGGCTGCTGTTGGTCGAGGGTGGCGGCGGCCAGGGCGGCGGCGGCCTCGGCGGTGTCGGCGGCGCCGGCGGCTTGGGCCAGGACGTAGGGGCCGTGGGCGGTGTAGGCCAGCACGGTGAACCCGTCGTGGGGGTCGCCGAAGACGACGGCGGCTGTGCCCGGGTAGCGGGGGACCGGGATCGGGGCGGTGGGAATCGGGTCGCCGCCGAACGAGCCCTGGATGATGGTGCTGCGGGCGGCCATGTCGGCGGCCGCGGCGGCGGCGTCGTCGGGGGTGGCGAACCGTAGCACCATGTTCTGCAGCGTCTTGGCCGCCGGCGGGCTGCCGCCGGTGTCGGCGGTGGCGATGAAACCGGTGACGAAGTGGTGGTTGTCGGCGCCGGCCGGGACCGGGTCGGGGAAGCCCATCGAGATGGACTTGGGGTCCTTGATGATTCCGGTACCCAGCTGCCCGGGGCTGCTCAGCGCAGGGTCGACCTGGAAGGGCAGCACGGTGTTCTCGGCCAGTCGCCGGCCTTCGGCGAACGCGCCGGCGGTGCCGGCCGCACCGAGGGCCGAGGCCGGGGTGGTCGGGTAGTTACCGGGGTCCAGCAACGCCGGGATCGCGGCGTGCGGATCCACCCCGGGGTCGCGGGCGGCTTGACCGGCCAGGACTTGTCCGCAGCCGCTGAGCAGCACCACGGCCGCCGCGGCGGCGGTGACCGCTCGCACTTGTCGGGTCCTCACTGCGCCCCCCTTTGCCCAGCTCCATTGCTGGCACACGCTGTTGCATGACATCACATCGGCTCCTCGGTGGCGGCGGGATCGGCCCGCATTGATCGCTGATCGGGGACCCGGCGTGGGCCGGGTCGGGTGGTGGCTGCCGGTCACTCGACCCCTCGACGGGTGCCAGGCGGGGTGTCGTCGGGCCACGCCTCGGGGTCGTCGAGCATCAGCTCCATCTCGTCGCGCGAGAGGCCGAAGTCCTCGACCAGGCGCAGGTCGCCGACGGGCGCGACGTCGTCGGTCTCGTCGTCCTCGGGCGAGGGCACGCCGAGCCGGTCGAGCGCATCGAGGCCGAGCGGCCAGTCCTCGGCGGCGAACAGGTCGGAGAGCAGCAGCCGGACGTCCTCGCCGAGCACGCGCGTGAGGAGGAAGAACTCCTCCGCGACCGAGACGAGCCCGAGCACCCCGCCCTCGCCGGGCTGCGCGCGCAGCGCCCCGATGAGCGAGTCGAGCGTGTCCGAGGCGTGGGGCGGGAGCATGACGACCTGCCAGAGGCCGTCCTCGCGCCAGGCGGCGACCGCGAAGTCGACAGCGTCGTCGTCCACGATCAGCTCCCTCCCTCGCGAGCGCGACGGCAGACGCCGCCGTGACACAGAGTGTCAGAGCGGCGGGCCCGCCGCAGGCGCGTTGCCCCTAAGCGGGCACCGCTCAAGGTGACGTCCGGCACGCGCACGCGGTGGACGCGCCGTCGAGCGGTGCGACGTACGACGACCGCACCTCGAACGGCGTCCCGAGCGCCTACCCTTCGGGCCATGTCCGAGAGCCTGCGCATCCATGTCGCCGACCACCCGCTGATCGCGCACAAGCTGACCACGCTGCGCGACTCGCGCACCGACTCGCCGACCTTCCGGCGCCTCGCCGACGAGCTGGTGACCCTGCTCGCCTACGAGGCCACGCGCGAGATCCGCGTCGAGCGTGTCGCCGTGAGCACCCCCGTCGCCCCGGCCATGGGCGTCAAGCTGGCCGACCCGCGGCCCATCGTCGTGCCGATCCTGCGCGCCGGGCTCGGGATGCTCGACGGCATGATGCGCCTGCTGCCGACCGCGGAGGTCGGCTTCCTCGGGATGATCCGCGACGAGGAGACCCTGCAGGTCTCGACGTACGCCGACCGCGTGCCGCACGACCTCTCGGGCCGTCAGGTCTTCGCGCTCGACCCGATGCTGGCCACCGGCGGCACCCTGGTCGACGCGATCGACCTGCTCCTCGGCCGGGGCGCCACCGACGTCACCGCGCTGTGCCTGCTGGCCGCGCCCGAGGGCATCGAGCACATCCGGCAGTCGTTCGCCGGTCGCGACGCCTCGGTGACCATCGTGACCGCGGGCCTCGACGAGCGGCTCAACGACAAGGGCTACATCGTCCCGGGCCTCGGCGACGCCGGCGACCGCCTCTACGGCGTCGTCAGCTAGGCGGACCCCGGGTCCGGCGTACGACGGGCGGCTGCCAGGATCGACGCATGAGCGAGACCGGCCTGCCCCC
>Ga0209023_10000868_pt1 | contig 43068 bp, 44 predicted proteins | sample LakOneMetagenome_FD_187468 | JGI IMG/M metagenome (GOLD analysis project Ga0209023, IMG submission 187468) | Freshwater and sediment microbial communities from Lake Erie, Canada (SPAdes) (version 2) | ecosystem: Environmental > Aquatic > Freshwater > Lentic | place: Lake Erie, Canada...
GCTTGAAGTAGTCGCCGAAGCTGAAGTTACCCAGCATCTCGAAGAAGGTGTGGTGACGCGCGGTGTAGCCGACGTTTTCCAGGTCGTTGTGCTTGCCGCCGGCGCGCACGCAGCGCTGCACGGTGGTCGCACGCGAGTACGGGCGCGTATCCAGGCCCAGGAACACATCCTTGAACTGCACCATCCCGCTGTTCGTCAGCAGCATGGTCGGGTCGTTGCCCGGCACCAGCGGGCTGGAACGGACGATGGTGTGGCCTTTGGACTCGAAGAACTTGAGGAACTTTTCGCGGATTTCGGAGGATTTCATGTCTTGGGGGCGGAAATGGGGGAGCTTGCGCTATAAAAAAACGATTATAGCGTAGCCGGGGAGCCGCTTATCAGTCCGGCCGATATTTACGGCCAGCCCCGCCTCCCACCGGCGCTCAGCGCAGCAGGGACAGCACCGCCCGCGGCTGCTGGTTCGCCTGCGCCAGCATCGCCGACGCCGCCTGCTGCAGGATCTGGGCCCGCGTCAGCCCGGCCGCCGATGTGGCGTAATTGACACCGTCGACGCGCTCCTTGGCCGCCGCCATATTGATGGCGTCGCTCTGGAGGGCGCCGGCCGCCATGTCGAGGCGGTTGCTGGACGCGCCCACCGCCACCCGCTGCTTGTTGACGAAGTCGAGCGCCTCGTCCACGTGCAGCAGCGAGATGGCGCCGTTCTTCATGTCGAGGTTGGCAAGGCCGAGGGCGCGCGCATTCATGGCCGAGAACTGCAGCTCGATGAATTGGCCCGCGCCCTCCCCGGCCTGGATCTGCACCCGGCGCAATCCCGTGCCGCCGCCCAGCTCGGGGTAGGCGACGTCGAAGCGGGCCAGCCCGTCGCTGGCATTGTTGTCGCCCGCGTCGGCCACCACCGCACGCGCGTCGAGCGCCCGGCCGCCGTCGGCATCGAGGCCGCCGATGGCGCCGGTGTCGGCATTCGTGAGGTTCACCTTCGTGTTCACGAAGTTCACCCCGTTGACGCCGCCGAAATCGGCCAGGAAGGCGGCGCTCGATGCGATCTCGCCCTTGCTGACGGTGCTCAAGGCCTGGTCCAGCGTGGCGCCCTGGTTCCGGTTCAGGTACTGCATCACGCCCTTGATGCCGCCTTCCACGCCCAGGCCCTTGAGCTTGTCGTGCAGGTAGCGCGCGGCGAGGTAGCCGCCGTCGTAGACGAAGCCGCCCCCTGCCACCCCGGCGACGATGGTCGCGACCGAGTTGCCGCTCGCGATCGAGCTGCGCACCCGTTCGTCGGCGCCCTGGATCAGCTCCGCCGTGCCTTCCTTGAACCAGCTTGGCAGCGCCGTGAAGTTCATCGTGCGCGACATCACCGCATGCGCCATCTCGTGCGCGACGACGCGGTCGTTGTAGTACGGCGAACCGCCGCCGTCGCGGGTATCGCCAAAGCCGAAGTCGGCCATGTCGAGGTTCAGGTGCAGGTTCGTGTACTTGCCCCCGGAGGGGTTGCCGGACACCGAAGCCAGCACCCCGGCGCCGCCGTCGGTGGTGTCGAGGTTGACCGTGATCTTGACCCCGTCGCCCTCGATCCCGTAGTACTGCCTGACCATCTGTTCGGCTGAACTGAGCCAGCCGGTCTTGAGGCCGTCGAGCACGCGCCGCTTCTTCTCGTCGCCGCCGATGCTGCCGCCGTCCTGGGAAAACAGGGTCTCGCCATTGAACTTGGTCTGCTCGCCCACCTGGTTGATGTGGGCAAGGATCTCCAGCGCTTCGGTCTGCAGGGCGGCGCGGTCGCCATCGCCGTAACTGCCGTTGCCGGACGTGACCGCCAGCTCGCGCAGGCGCTGCAGGCGCTCGACCACGTTCGCCATCGCGCCTTCGGCCACCTGCAGCATCGAGGTGCCGTCATTGATGGCGCGCAGGGCCTGGCTCATGCCGCGCTGGCCGGACGCCATGCGCGAGGAGATCGCCTGGCCGGCCGGATCGTCGCGCGCGCCATTGATGCGCGAGCCCGCGGACAGCTGTTCCATCAGCTTTTCCTGGGCGCTCGTGTGCGATTTGAGCGCGCGCTGCGCGCCCATCGATAGGACGTTGGTCGTGATTGATATTGACATAATGACATGCACCTCGGGGTGGTCGCATGTCATTAACGACAACTGGTCACGCTACTTGAGGACCAGCCTGAATATTTAGCTAAAGAATTCCTCGATGCGCGCTACACCGCCGTGCGCCCGAAATCCGGGCCGATCAGGTCGATGCGGTCGGTGCAGAAGGCTTGCACGCCCCAGTCCAGCAGTTCGGCCCCGCGCGCCGGTTCATTGACGGTGTAGCAGAACAGGCCGAAGCCGGCGTCAAGCACGGCGCGGGCCAGGGCCGGGGTCAGGTGGCGGTGGTTGGCGTGGATCGCGCTGGCCTCGACCGAGCGCGCCAGCGGCTCCCAGCCGGGCGGCAGCTCGCTCATCAGGCAGGCGCGCGGCAGGTCGGGGGCCACGCGCCGCGCGGCCTCCAGCGCGGCGAAGCTGAACGAAGACAGCAGGGGGACGCGCGCATGCCGGCCGCTTGCCAGCTCGTCCGCGAACATGGCGCGCGCGATGCGGGCCACGGTCTCGCCGGTCTCGGCGTCGAAGCCGCGCGCCGGCTTGATCTCGATGTTCATCCAGATGCCGTTGGCTTTGCAGAACTGGGCGAACTCCACGAACAGCGGCACCTGTTCGCCGCGGAAGTCCGCGCCGAACCAGCTGCCGGCATCCATGCGCGCCAGCTCCATCCCGTCGTAGTCGAACACGTGCCCCGCCCCGCTCACGGTGCGGCCCAGATAGGGGTCGTGCATCACCACCGGCACGCCGTCGCGCGCCAGCATGACGTCGAATTCCACGGCGCGAAAGCCGAAGTCCATGCCGCGCCTGAGGCCGGCGAAGGTGTTCTCGGGCGCCAGGCTCCCTCCGCCGCGGTGCGCCAGGATCCGGGGATAGGGCCACATGCGCGATTCCTCCAGGTGTCAGGCAATGGCCGGCACAGCGAGCTGCCGGGACAGGTAGACGAACAGGCCGATGTTGGCGGCCACGCTCAGGTGGAACTTCCACTGGAACGAGACCTTCGACGTCTTGTGGCGCAGCCACTGCTGCGCCAGCAGGCCGCCGGGCCAGCCGCCCACCAGGCCGAGCAGCAGCAGCCAGGCTTCCGGCGTACGCCAGTTGCCCGCGCGCGCCGCCGACTTGTCGATCGCATAGGCGAGGAAACAGCCGAGGCTGACCGCCAGGTAGGCGAGCCCGACCAGGAACGGCAGGTCCCAGGCCAGCGTGGCGAAGCCATAGACGGCGGCAAAGAGCAGGAGCGGCAAGTAAGGCATGTCCAAAAGCTTACCCGCGGCAGGTCGGTATGTCCATACGGCAAATGGTCCAGTTCGCGGCGCCTCGGTGGGATAACGAACAGAGGACATGCGTGCAAGCGCCTACCCTCGACCTTCATCCTTCCAGTCAGGAGAACGTGATGGCATTTGATCTAGGAAACCTCTTGAACCAGTACCTGGGCGGCCCCGCGGGCGCCAACCATTCACAGGCAGAAGACGACTTCGACCGCGTGGCGCAGAACGCGCCGCACGCGACCCTGGCACAGGGCCTCACCGGCGCGCTGCGCTCCGACCAGACCCCGCCCTTCCCCCAGATGGTCAGCCAGCTGTTCGGGCAAAGCAACCCGAACCAGCGCGCCGGCATGCTCAACCAGTTGATCGCAACCCTTGGCCCGGCCGTACTGGCCCAGCTCGGGAACGGTGGCCTCGGCAATCTGTTCGGCGGCGGCAAGGCGCCGGCCCAGGTCACGCCCGAGCAGGCCTCGCAGGTCTCGCCCGAGCAAGTCCGCGAACTGGCCGAGAAGGCCGAGCAGGAAAACCCGAGCATCGTCGACCGCATGGGCGACTTTTACGCGCAGAACCCGACCCTGGTGAAAGCCATCGGCGGCGCAGCGCTGGCAATTGCACTCGGCCACATGGCGCAGAACATGCGTCGTCAATAACCCACTCGAAGAGGAACCCCATGGGCATTCTGAGCAATATCTTCAGCAAGATCTTCCCGAAATCGCACGCCGCCAACAAGGGCCCGGCCCAGCAGGCGCCGGCGCCCCAGCCCCAGGCTGCTCCCCAGGCTGCTCCCCAGGCGGCGCCACAGGCCGCCCCGCAGGCTGCGCCCCAGGCCCAGCCCCAGGCTGCACCGGCCATGATGGACCAGGTGGACGTCGAGGAAATCCTGACCACCATGCAGAAGTCCTCCGGCCAGCAGCTGAACTGGCGCACCTCGATCGTCGACCTGATGAAGCTGCTCGGCCTGGACAGCAGCCTGCAGGCGCGCAAGGAACTGGCCGCCGAGCTGCACTACACCGGCGACACGGGCGACTCGGCCACGATGAACATCTGGCTGCACCGCCAGGTCATGAACAAGCTGGCGGCCAACGGCGGCAAGGTGCCCGCCGACCTGCGCGACTGATCAATCCGCCAGCGAAGTATTGGCCGCCGTCCCGCAGGAAAAGCAGAAGCGCGCGAACGCATTCTTGCGGGACGAGCAGCACCCACAGCGGTCGAACAGGCCGATGCCGCAGTGCGGGCAGTAATCCAGGCTCGCATCCTTCAGGTCGACCGGCCGCTCGCAGCCCGGGCACACGCCCTTGCCCAGCCGGGCCAGGGCGGTGTCGTAGCGCAGCGTCTGGCGGCGCTGCGCATCCGGCAGCGCCTCGGCCTCCTTCTGGCGCGCCAGATAGCGCTGCAGCGATTGAATCGCGTAGCGGCCGACCAGGAAAGTGATGACGATGCCGACCAGGTAGCGCACATAGCCGCCATAGCTCGGCAGGTAGGGCACCAGTTCGAAGAAGAAGGTGAACAGGGCGAAGATGATGAAGCCCCAGACGAAGGGCCAGTAGGCGCCCTTGCGCTTCTTCGCGAACAGCCAGCCCGCCAGCACCAGCAGCGGCAGGGTCAGCGCCAGGCGGTAGAGGAAGACGCGCAGCTCCTTGGCCTTGGCTGCATCGTAGAGGGCCGCGCGCGCCGGCCCTTCCATCTTTTCCCAGCGATCTCCGGCCCGTTGCAGGGCCTGGCTGGCGTCGAGCAGGACCTGCTCCTGCGCCTGCACCGCCGCGAGCGCGCCGCGTTCCTGCGCCTCCAGGGCGTCGAGCCCCTTGGTACGGCTGATGAGTTCGGGATCCTGGTCCGGCCGCGCGGTGGCGCGCCGGGTGGCCAGCCAGTTGTCCAGGGTCTCGCGTGCGGTCCGGGTGTTCGAGCGCGCCACCTCGTGCTTCTGGCTGGCCTGCTCGAATTCCAGCTGGGCGGTATCGCGCCGGTCTTTCGCAGTCTCCTGCTCGGCGCGCAGCGCGGCCACCCGGGCCGGGTCCATGAATTGCTCGACCGTGAGTTCCGGTTCGACATCCCACAGGTTGCCGACGATGGCGCTGCCGAGGCCGATGAGGAATGCCGCGAAGGCGAAGGCGACCAGCCACAGGGCGCGTTGCAGCCATTTCTCGGTGAAGCGCAAGCCTTTGCTCATGGAATTTCTCCAGTGACAATGAAGCGTGCAGCTTGCCACGGCAAGACTGTGCGTTCCAGTCTCGAACGCAAGAGCTGTATGCCGTGCTACGGATGGTAGCGGAGGACGATACCTGTAGGGTGGGCGGTCCTCCGCCCACGCGTTCAACCAGCAGGGAGGTGGACGATGCGCGTCTGCCCGCCGTTTATTTGAACGCGTGGGCGAGGGATCGCCCACCCTACAACGTCAGAAGTACGAGAGACCCAGCGCCTTGCGCACTTCGTCGGTCGTCTGCGCCGCCACTTCGCGCGCCCTCATGGTGCCTTCCTTGAGGATCTGCAGCACTTGCCCGCGGTCCTTGGCGAACTCTTCGCGGCGGGCGCGGATCGGCGCCAGCAGGTCTTGCAGGATGCCCTCGAGGCGCTTCTTGACGACGCTGTCGCCCAGGCCGCCGCGGGTGTAGTGGGCCTTCATCTCTTCCAGGCCGGCCTTGTCCGTATCGAAGGCGTCGAGGTAGATGAAGGCGACATTGCCCTCCAGGTGGCCCGGGTCGGATACCTTCAGGTGCAGCGGATCGGTGTAGACCTGCTTGACGGCGGCGCGGATCTCGTCGGCGGACGCGCCCAGGTTGATGGTATTGCCCAGCGACTTGCTCATCTTGGCACGGCCGTCGATGCCGGGAAGGCGGCCGACTTCCGGCACGATGGCCTTGCACTCGACCAGGATGTCCTTCTCGCCACCGTAGGTGCGGTTGAACTTGCGCACGATCTCGTTGCACTGCTCGATCATCGGGATCTGGTCGTCGCCCACCGGCACCACGCTGGCCTTGAAGGCGGTGATGTCGGCGGCCTGGCTGGCCGGGTAGGTCAGGAAGCCGGCCGGGATGTCGCGCTCGAAGCCGCGCTGGATGATTTCCTGCTTGACGGTCGGGTTGCGCTCCAGGCGCGCCACGGTGACCAGGTTCAGGTAATAGAAGGTCAGCTCGGTCAGCTCCGGGATCTGGGACTGGATCAAGATGGTGGTACGGGCCGGGTCGATGCCCACGGCGAGGTAATCGAGCGCCACTTCGACCACGTTCCGGTGTACCTTACCGATGTCATCCATGTTGTCGGTCAGCGCTTGCGCGTCCGCCAGCATCACGAACTGGCGGTAAGTGTCCTGGTAGGCGACGCGGTTGCGCAGGCTGCCCACGAAGTGGCCGAGGTGCAGCGGGCCGGTCGGACGGTCGCCGGTGAGGATGATTGGTGCGGAAGTGTTTGGGGTCGTGGAGCTCATCGGGTTTCCTTGTTAGTGCCCCGATCCCTGCCGCGCTAGATGTGAAAACGCCACCCGGATCGAGGCGGCGTCAGTCGAAATGCAGATCATTCCTGTGGCCGCGCGTTAGGAGCGGCGCCACCAGGTCAGCAAAAAGTGATGTGCTTTCGGAAAATTCATGGACCGCATGGTTGCAGGTTGACGCGCCGATGTCAACCGCTACCTGGCTACATGGCCTGCGGGCCGGCTCCCCTTTCGACACTATTTTTCCTGGGACGCCGAGCTGCAGGGAATTTGTTGTTAGAAAACTAATATTGGTGAATTTGATGAATCCAAAAAAGAGCACGAACAGCCAGACCCGTCCCCTCGAACTCTGGGGCGGCCTCGAATGCACGGTCAACCGGGTGCGCGACGACTACTTCAGCCAGCTCGACCGAAACGGCCACGCGGGCCGCGCCTGCGACATCGGGCGCTTCGCGTCCACCGGCATCAAGGCCATCCGCTACCCCGTGCTGTGGGAACGCACCGCCCCCGAAGGCATCGACAAGGCCGACTGGCGCTGGTCCGACGAACGCCTGAACGCCCTGCGCGAGGCGAACGTGACCCCGATCGCCGGCCTGGTCCACCACGGCAGTGGACCGCGCGACACCAGCCTGGTCGACCCGCAATTTCCTGAACGCCTGGCCGAATATGCCGGCGCCGTCGCCGCGCGCTATCCCTGGATCGAGTTCTACACCCCGGTCAACGAACCCTGCACCACCGCCCGCTTCGCCGGCCTGTACGGCGTCTGGTACCCGCACGGCCGCGACGACCGCACCTTCATCGAAGCCCTGCTGGTCCAGTGCCGCGCCGTGGTCCTGTCGATGCGGGCCATCCGCGCCGTCAACCCGGACGCCAAGCTGGTGCAGACCGACGACCTCGGCAAGACCTACGGCACGCTGGAAATGGGCAAGGTTGCCGAGTTCTACAACGAGCGCCGCTGGCTGGCCTGGGACCTGCTGTGCGGCATGGTGGATGAACAGCACAAGCTGTGGAAGTACCTGCTCAAGACCGGCATCCCGGCCGATGAATTCCTCTGGTTCCGCGCGAACCCCTGCCCGCCCGACATCATCGGCGTGAACTACTACGTGACCTCGGAGCGCTGGCTCGACCACCGTCCCGAGCGCTTCCCGGAACACCACCGCGGCGTGGCCGACGGCATCCCCTGCGCCGACATCGAGGCCTCGCGCGTGCTGGCCACCCCGACCCCGGGCATTGCCCCGCTGCTGTCGGAGGTCTGGGACCGCTACGGGATCCCGCTGGCCATTACCGAAGCCCATATCGACGCCAACCGCGAGGATCAACTGCGCTGGCTGCTCGAGATCTGGGAAGCGGCCCAGCAGTCGCAGCAGAACGGCATCGACGTGCGCGCCGTCACGGTCTGGTCGCTGCTCGGCTCCTTCGACTGGAACAGCCTGGTCACCCAGAACAAGGGCTACTACGAGCCGGGGCCTTTCGACGTGCGTTCGCCCACCCCGCGCCCGACCGCGCTGGCAAGGATGATGAAGGAACTGTCCGCAGGTACGCCGCTGTCGCACCCGGTGCTGCGCGGCCAGGGCTGGTGGCGCCGTCCGGGCCGCTTCCTTTGCCATCCTCCGGTCGCCACCCCCGCCGCCCTGACCTCGATCTCGGCCGACGGCCACCGCCTCGTTGGCACGAGCGCCGCGCCGATCCTGATCCTGGGCGCCACCGGCACCCTGGGCCGCGCCTTTGCCCGCGTCTGCCGCAAGCGCAATCTCAACTTCAAGCTGCTGTCGCGCCAGGACATGGACATCGCCGACGCCGCCTCGGTCGAACGGGCGCTGGCCCAGCACCAGCCCTGGGCCGTGATCAACACCTGCGGCTATGTGCGCGTGGACGATGCCGAGAACGACGCCGAACGCTGCTTCCGTGAAAACACCGCCGGCCCCGCCATCCTGGCCGCCGCCTGCGCGCGCCACGGCGTGCACCTGACCACCTTCTCGAGCGACCTGGTCTTCGACGGCAGGCAGGAGCGCCCCTACGTGGAGTCCGATCCCGTCTCACCGCTGAACGTCTACGGCCGCAGCAAGGCCGACGCCGAGGTCGCGGTGCTGGACGAGAACCCGGATGCCCTGGTGGTGCGCACCAGCGCCTTCTTCGGCCCCTGGGACCAGTACAACTTCGTGACCCTGGCGCTGAACGCCCTCGAACGCGGCGAATCCTTCACCGCCTCGAACGACCTGACCATCACCCCGACCTATGTGCCGGACCTGGTGCACGCCTGCCTGGACCTGGCGATCGACCGCGAGGCCGGCATCTGGCACCTGTCCAATGGCGGCGCGCTGACCTGGGCCGAGCTGGCGCTCAAGGCGGCGGAAAAGGCCGGCATCGACGCCAGCCGCCTGGAGGCGCAGCGCATCGCCTTCCCTGCCGCGCGCCCGGCTTACTGCGCCCTCACCAGCGAACGCGGCATCCTGCTGCCAAGGCTGGACCAGGCGCTGGACCGCTACCTCGAACTGCGCAACGTCGAGGACCCGGAGATCGAGGAACTGCAGGCCACCGCCGAGAGCCGCCAGCCGGTGGCGAGCGGACACCGGCAGCAGGAAGAGACGCCGCCGGAGGCGGTGCAGGCGGGGAACTGCTGAGCCCTGGTTTCACTCGGGTTCCCGCCTGCGCGGGAACCCGGTATCGGTAAGGCTGCGATAAGCACCGCTTCATCCACGCCGCATTGACGCGCCTGTCCACACCGGCAGAGAATCGACGCACCCAACCGTCGAGGTCCTCCGCCGTGAAATTCAGCACCCTACTTTTCTCCCTCACCTTGTCCTTCGCGGCCTTCGCCCAGGACGCCCTCAAGCCCGGCGAAGTGCAACTCAGGATGCCTGGTGGCGGCAGCTACATCGGCACCGTCAAGGACGGCGTCCCCGACGGCCGGGGCTACTTCAAGGACCCCGACGGCATGCAGTACGAGGGCGAGGTCCGCATGGGCAAGCGCGAAGGCGTGGCCGAAGGCCTGTTCCCGAACGGCGACCGCTACAAGGGCCACTGGAAGGACGGCAAGCCGGAGGGCCAGGGCGCCATGACCTACATGCTGGGCGGCGCCTTCGAGGGGAACTGGCGCGCGGGGGTCCCCGACGGCCGCGGCATCATGACCTTCGCGGGCAGCGGCCGCCGGGCCGAGGTCACGTTTGTCGATGGCATGCGGCTGGGCGCAGCGCCGCGCGCGCAGCGGCAGCCGGGAGAAAAGACCAGCTTCGCCGTCCTGTCGGGCGCGAACCGCACCGGATCGCTCATGAAGGACAAGGAGCTCACTTCCCCGGTGCCGCTGAACGTCGGCTACGATGCCTTGACCCCGGCGCAGAAGCAGGCCGTCAGGGACGCCTACCCTACGCTCGACGATGGCGACGAGCCGCCCTATCCTCTCAAAGGACCGCACGAACTCTTCGCCGGCCTGCTCAAGCTGACCAGCCGCTACCGGCTCAATGGCGACGTCGCCATCTACGTGACGGTGGGCGCCGACGGCAAGGTCCTGTCGGTGGCCACGCGCGGCATCGACGATCCCGACGCCAGGCGCGTCGCCGGAATTGGCGCCGGCCTGCTGAAATACAAGCCGGCCCGCTGCGGCGGACAGCCATGCCAGATGATGGTCCCCTTCAAGGTCAGGCTCACCACCGTCGTCCGGTAGAGAGGAGAGGGAGCGGCGGTATACAATCGCACGGAGTTTGTTAACGAAAGGCCGCTTTCCGTGCAAGAGCAACACGCCTTCCCCTTCCTGCGGGAGATCCTGCTTTTCCTGATCCTCTCGGGCATCCTGATTCCCACCCTGCAGCGCTTGCGCATCAACCAGGTGGTCGGCTTCCTCGCCGTCGGCACCCTGGTCGGCCCCTTCGGCCTGGGGCTGCTGGCCGACGACCTTCCCTGGCTGGCTTTCCTCACCTTCCCGCGCGGCGAAGGCATCTCGATGCTGGCGGAAGTGGGTGTGCTGTTCCTGATGTTCATGATCGGCCTCGAACTCTCGGCCGCGCGCCTGTGGGCGATGCGGCGCTGGGTATTCGGCGCCGGCACCGCGCAGGTGCTGGGCTGCGCCGCGCTGCTCGGCGGCGCCCTGCTGCTGATCGGCCTCGACACCCAGTCCGCCGTCGTCCTCGGCCTGGTGCTGTCCCTGTCCTCCACCGCCGTCGTCATGCAGCTGCTGGCCCAGCAGGGGGCCACCGGCAGCCGCCTGGGCCAGGCCGCCTTCGCGATCCTGATGCTGCAGGACCTGGCCGTGGTGCCGATCCTGCTCTTGACCAGCGCCCTGGGCCGCGGCGCCGGCGATGGCGTGGCGATGCTGGCCTTGAGCACGCTGGCCAAGGCGGCGCTCGCGATCGCCCTGATCTACCTGGCCGGCGGGCGTGTCGTGCACCGGCTGTTCCGCTCGTTTGCCGAGCACCGCCAGCCGGACGTGTTCATGGCCCTGATCCTGCTGTCGACCTTCGGCATCGCCGCCTTGTGCGCGGCGGCCGGCCTGTCGATGGCGCTGGGCGCCCTGATCGCCGGCCTGCTGCTGGCCGAGACCGAGTTCAAGCACGAGGTCGAACTCATGGTCGAACCCTTCAAGGGCCTGCTCATGGGCCTGTTCTTCATGACGGTCGGGATGAACATCGACACGCGCCAGGTCCTCGAGGCCCCGATCCTGCTGCTTTCCCTGGTGGCGGGCCTGGTGCTGCTCAAGGCGCTGGTGGTGGCCGGCCTGCTGCGCCTCGGCGGCCAGAGCTGGAGCCGGGCGGTCGAGGGCGGCCTGCTGCTGGGCCAGGGCGGCGAATTCGCCTTCGTCGCCATCGGCTATGCCGTGACGTCGCGGGTGCTCGAGCCGAGCCTGGGCGCCCAGGTCATGCTGGTGGTCGGCCTGTCGCTCTTCATCACGCCGATGCTGGCCAAGTTCGGCCACGCCATCGGCGAGCGTTCCGAGCGCGCGGCGCCGGACGCCGCCCAGGACGGGCAGCAACTGGCCGCGGCGCGCGGACGCATCATCATCGCCGGCTTCGGCCGCGTGGGCCAGCAGCTGGGCAAGCTGCTGGGCGAGCAGCACATCCCCTTCATCGCCTTCGAATGCGACGCCAAGCTGGTCTCGAAGCTGCATGCCGAGGGCAAGCCGGTCTACTTCGGCAACGCCTCGCGTCCGGAACTGCTGCGCCACGTGCATGCGGGCGAGGCGCCCGCCATCGTGCTGACCATGGACCACCCGGCCTCCGCCTTGCAGGCGGTGCGCGGCATCCGCCGCGAATATCCCCACGTGCCGCTGTTCGTGCGCTCGCGCGACGAGAAGCATGCGCGCGCGCTGCGCCTGGCAGGCGCCAGCGTGGTGGTGCCGGAAACCCTGGAAGCGAGCCTGCAGCTGTCGGCCTTCGTGCTCGAAGCGATGGGGCTGGACGAGCGCCAGGTCGACGGCATCGTCGACCACGAGCGCGCGCTGGTCACCGCCCGCCTGCTGGAACCGGAAGCCAAGGCCTGAAATCTCATTGGAAGGAAGTGTCGCGCATGCGTTCGTTGTTGATCGTTGTACTGCTGCTCCTGAACCTGGCCGCCCCGGCGGCGGCCTCTCCCATCCCCAAGCTCACGCCACCGCCCGCCCCGGCCGTGCAGCCGGACCCGCTGGGCCGCGAGACGCCGCGCTCGACGATCTCGGGCCTGATCGGGGCGCTGGCCGAGCACGACTACGACCGCGCCGCCCAGTATTTCGACCAGCCCGCCAACAGCAACCGCCAGCGCGTGACCGCCGCGGCGCGGGCGCGCAGCTTCCAGTCGCTGCTCGACAACGGCGGCTCGCTGCAGCCCTACGCCGTGCTGTCGAACGAGGCGAACGGCCGCATCGACGACGAGCTGCCGGTCGACCAGGAATACGTCGGCCAGATCACGGTGCAGGGCAAGAAGGTGCCGGTGCTGCTGGCGCGCGCCGACGAGGACGGACGCCAGATCTGGCGCGTCGCGCCGGCCACCGTCGAACAGGTGGCGATCGCGACCCGCCGCAGCAGCGCGGCCGATATCGAGGAAGACAAGCTGGTGATCGCCGGCGCGCCCCTGAAGGACTGGGCGCTGCTGGTCGGCCTGGGCGTGGTGATCTTCGGCGGCCTGTGGATGATCGCGCTGATGGTGGTGGCCGGCACGCGCCGGCTGGTATCCGATCCCGCATCGAACGGCTTGTACCGTTTCCTCGAAGCCGCGCTGCCGCCGGCCAGCCTGCTCCTCGCGGTGGGCGTGTTCTTTGCCCTCGCCGAACGGCTCCCGGTCGCCATCGTGGCGCGCCAGACCCTGCTGCGCTACACCGGCATCGTGTCCGTCGTGGCCCTGGTCTGGTTCGGCCTGCGCCTGGTCGACGCCATCGCCGAGCTGGCGATCGCCCGCATGCAGAAGCGCCAGCGCCGCCAGGTGGTCTCCGTCATCACCCTGCTGCGGCGCACGGCCAAGGTGCTGCTCCTGCTGTTCTCCGGCATCGGCATCCTCGACACCTTCGGCATCGACGTCACCACGGGCATCGCTGCGCTGGGCATCGGCGGCATCGCGCTGGCGCTGGGCGCGCAGAAGACCGTGGAGAACCTGGTGGGCAGCGTCACCGTGATCGCCGACCGCCCGGCCCAGGTGGGCGACTTCGTCAAGGTCGGCGACGTGCTCGGCACCGTGGAAGACGTCGGCATCCGCTCGACCCGCATCCGCACCGGCGAGCGCACCGTGGTCACCATTCCGAACGGCGACCTGTCGGCGCGCCAGATCGAGAACTTCGCGGCGCGCGACCGCTTCCTGTTCAACCCCGTCATCGCGCTCGACTACCGGGTCCCGTCCAGCAAGCTAAAAGAAGGCATCGCCATCATCCGCGAGGTGCTGCTCGGCCACGAGAAGATCGCCGAAGGCGCGCGCGCCAACCTGGCAAGGATCACCGAACGCTCCTTCAACATCGAGGTGCACGCCTACATCGAGGTGCGCGATTTCGACGCCAACGTCATCGTGCGCGAAGAACTGCTGCTGTCCATCGTCGAACGCCTGGAAGCGGCCGGCATCGGCCTGGCCTTCCCGGCCCAGACCATCGTGTTCTCGCCCGAGGAAAGCGCCGCGCCGCTCAGCCTGAGAAAGGGCGACGACTAACCCTGGCAAACCATCGGGGTCAGGTCGGCAAACCATCGGGGTCAGGTCTGACATTTGGACACGACCTCAACCGGAAGCATCGCCAACACTGCTGGGCTCGTGTCTAAATGTCAGACCTGACACCGGAGGGAAATGTCAGACCTGACACCGGAGGGACACCCGGGCCTCCTTGTCGTGAAAGCCGCAGTATTACATGGACGCCAATATTGCCGGGCACGAGCGCCTGGCGCCGGGTCAGCGCCCCGGCATCAGCCAGAGGATCGCCAGCGCCACGTGGATCGCGGAGCCGAGCGGCGGGTAGGCCAGCGAAGCGACGATCGCCACCGCATACAGCGCGATCGACAGGCGGTTCTTGCCGCTGCCCCAGGCCATGGAATGGCCGGCGCCCTTGCCTTCCAGGCGCCAGGACAGCAGCATGAAGGAGATCGAGCACAGCAGCAGCACCACGCCATACATCGCCACCGGCACCGACGCCATCGGATGCTCGCCGGCCCACGCCGTCACCCAGGGGATCAGGGACATCCAGAACAGCAGGTGCAGGTTGGCCCACAGGGCTGCGCCATCCACCTTCGCCACGCGGTCCAGCAGCGCATGGTGGTTGACCCAGTAGATGCCGACATAGACGAAACTCAGGGCGTAGCGCAGCCAGCCGGGCAGCACGCCAGCCAGGTCCTCGATCGCGGTGCCGTGCGGCGGCTGCAGTTCCAGCACCATGATCGTGATGATGATGGCGATCACGCCGTCGCTGAACGCCTCCAGCCGGTTCTTGCTCATGGTGCGAATCACGCGACCTCCGGTTCGGCGAGCGCCAGGTGCAGGCACAGGATCGCGACCGGCACGACCAGGGCGACGAAGCCGAAGGCCAGGTAGGCAAAAGCGGCCGCCCCGCAGCCGAGGGCAAAGGCCAGCACCGGCCAGAAGAACTTGCCGCAGCGCGCCTTGGTCGCCCCGTCGGCCGCGCCGCGCAGCCAGTCGGTCGCATCGATCACGAGCTGGGTCACGTTCCCCGTCATCATCGAGGTCGGCGCGAGATGGGTCAGCAGCAGCTTGCTGGCCGCACTGTGCGCGCCCATCGCCGCCGCGCCCAGCAGGCCCGCCGCCATCGCCAGGCCCCCGGCGCTGCGCCCGACCGGCTCGGCCAGCATCCCGAAGGCCATGAAGCCGAGCAGCAGCACCAGCTGCAGGAGGTAGACCGGCTTCACCGCGGAGCTGGCGCGCCGCTCGCAACGCGCCACCAGCAGACGGGCCGCCGCCACGCCCAGGATGAAGGCCGGGAAGGCCAGCAACTTCAGGAGCGAGGGCGTCTGCGTCGGGTCGGCCATGGACACCGCGATCAGCACGAAGTTGCCGGTCACGTGGGCTGTGAACAGGCCGAACAGGGCGATGAAGCCGAGGGTGTCGACATAGCCGGCCAGGAAGCCCATGCCGATGCCCTGGACACGCTGGAATTGTGCAGTCTTCATGTGTTCATCCCGCCTCAGAACGCGAAACAGCTGCAGCCGAGGGCGCCCCAGAAGCCACCGAAGTCCGAGACCGGCACCGTGGACTTGCGTGCCCGGTCGTGCGAGTGGGCGTGCACGCCGCAGGGACCGCTGCACTGGTGGGCGATGCTTGCCGCCGGCTGCTGCTGCGGTGCCGCGCGGCGCCAGTGTCCCGGCACCTTGGCAACGGGCGACCACTCCGGCAGCACCGGAATCGACGGCGGGCCCAGGCTCGTGAATTCGGCCGCGTCATACACCAGCCGGCCGCCGACCACCGTCAGCACCGACTCGATCGCCTTGATGTCTTCCTCATCCACGGTAAAGAAATCGCTCGACAACACCACGAGGTCGGCCAGCATGCCTTCCTGGATGCGGCCCTTGCGTCCCTGCTCGTTCGAGAACCAGGCGCTGCCCGAGGTCCACAGCTCCAGCGCGGTCTCGCGCGCCAGGTAGCCATTGTCGCCGTACAGCGGCAGGCCGCCGACCGTGCGTCCCGTCACCAGCCAGTACAGCGCGGTCCAGGGGTTGTAGCTGGCCACGCGGGTGGCGTCGGTGCCGGCGCCGACCGGCACGCCCGTCTCCAGCATGCGCTTGATGGGCGGCGTGGCGCGCGCGGCGTCCGCGCCGTAGCGGTCGACGAAGTACTCGCCCTGGAAGGCCATGCGGTGCTGGATCGCGATGCCGCCGCCCAGCGCTTTCACACGCTCGATGCTGCGCTCGCTGATGGTCTCGCAGTGGTCGAACATCCAGTGCAGGCCATTGAATGGGATGTCGCGGTCGACCTTCTCGAATACGTCGAGCATGCGGGTGATCGATTCCTCGTAGGTGGCGTGCAGGCGGAAGGGCCAGCGCGCTTCCACCAGGTGGCGCACCACCTTTTCCAGCTCGTCTTCCATGCCGGCCGCCAGTTCCGGGCGCGGCTCCAGGAAATCCTCGAAATCGGCGGCCGAGAACACCAGCATCTCGCCGGCGCCGTTGTGGCGGTAGTAGTCGCTGCCCTGCCCCGGCGTGACCATCCCGGTCCAGCGCTGGAAGTCTTCCAGCTCGGCGCCCTTATTCTGGGTGAACAGGTTGTAGGCGATGCGGATCGTCAGCTGATTATTGCGGTCGAGTTCCTCGATGACCGAGTAATCCTCGGGATAGTTCTGGAAGCCGCCGCCGGCGTCGATCGCACTGGTGATGCCGAGGCGGTTCAGCTCACGCATGAACTGGCGCGTGGAATTGACCTGCAGGTCGTAGGGCAGCTTGGGCCCCTTGGCCAGGGTTGCGTACAGGATCATCGCGTTGGGGCGGGCGATCAGCATGCCGGTCGGGTTACCGGCGGCGTCGCGCTGGATCTCGCCGCCCGGCGGGTTCGGGGTGTCCTTGGTATAGCCGACGGCGCGCAGCGCGGCGCGGTTGAGCAGCGCGCGGTCGTAGAGGTGCAGGATGAAGACCGGGGTGTCGGGGGCCGCGGCGTTGATCTCTTCCAGGGTCGGCATGCGTTTCTCGGCGAACTGGAATTCGTTCCACCCGCCCACCACGCGCACCCACTGCGGGTTCGGCGTGCGCAGGGCCTGTTCCTTCAGCATGCGCAGGGCGTCCGCCAGGGAAGGCACGCCTTCCCAGCGCAATTCGAGGTTGTAGTTCAGTCCACCGCGGATCAGGTGCAGGTGCGAGTCGTTCAGGCCGGGGATCACGGTGCGGCCGTTCAGGTCGATGACCTGGCTGCCTTCTTTCTGGAAGCGCATCACGTGCTCGGTGCTGCCGACCGCCAGGAATTTGCCGTCCTGGATGGCGGCGGCGCTGGCCTTCGGATTCTCGCGGTCGAGGGTGGTGAAACGGCCGTTGATGAGGATGAGGGGCGCCGCGGCGCTGGACGGTACTGGCATGATCGACTCCTGGGACGTGCGATGGTGGTGGTTCGCGGTCCGCCGCGGCGGACCGGTTCGGTTATTGCAGCGCCTTAGCGTACCGGTGCGGGGACCGGGGCCAGCACTTCGTTCTTGCCCCCGTTGCGCGCCGGGGCCTTGTGCACCATGGTGTAGGCATAGTCGACACCCATGCCGTAGGCGCCCGAGTGCTCGGTGACGATCTTGATGACGGCGTCATAGGTCTCGCGGTGCGCCCAGTCGCGCTGCCACTCGAGGAGCACCTGCTGCCAGGTCACCGGGACCACGCCGGCCTGCACCATGCGCTGCATGGCGAAGTCGTGGGCGTCCTTCGAGGTGCCGCCCGAGGCGTCGGCCACCATGTAGATCTCGTACTCGCCTTCCAGCATGGCGCACAGGGCGAAGGTGGTGTTGCAGACTTCGGTCCACAGGCCCGCCACGATGACCTTCTTGCGGCCGTTCGCCTTCAGGGCGTCGCGCACCTTCTGGTCGTCCCAGGAATTCATCGAGGTGCGTTCGAGGATGGGGTGGTCCGGGAACACGTCCAGGATCTCCGGGTAGGTGCGGCCCGAGAAGGATTCGGTCTCGACGGTGGTGATGATGGTCGGGATGCCGAAGACCTTGGCCGCCTTGGCCAGGCCCACCACATTGTTCTTCAAGGTCTGGCGGTCGATCGACTGCACGCCGAAGGCCATTTGCGGCTGGTGGTCGATGATGATCAGCTGCGAGTTTTCCGGGGTCAGGACTTCGAGTTTGGCGTTGTTCATGGTGTTCTCCTTCGTTTTTGAGTTGAGCCGTTGTCGAACGGCGGGTGTGGTTTGATGCGGTTCAGCCCTTGCGGGTTTCGGTGTCTGCTGCCTTGGCCTGCACGCCGGTGATCTTCGGCTGGCATGTGCCGGCGAACCAGGCCCGGGTAACCGGCTCGCCGGCGGCGAGGCGCTTGGCCACCGGGACGATCTGCTCGCCGACCAGCATGCCCAGCAGGCCGACCAGGGCGATCGCGGGCGGGGCGGGCGATCGGATGTCGATCAGTCCGTAGAGCAGGCCGGCCAGGATGCCGGCGCCGAGGGAAATCAGGTACATGGTCCGCTCCTTCTTCTGCTGCGCCATCGCTGGCGCGGCTGACAAGAATCATCGAACGGTTCGACGGTAGAGGACTAGCTGGCTGCCTTGCCGCTCCCGCTTCTTGTTCGATGCGATGGAGTCATTATGCGTGGCGCTGAAGGAGATGAAAAACGGATAATTTTCAGATATATAATCGAATTATTCGAACATCGATTGCGGAGGACTATTCCGGATCGTGGCAGACGACGCAGAGCTTGTTGCCCTCGGGGTCGCGGAAGTAGGCGCCGTAGTAGTGCGGGTGGTAGGCCGGCCGCAAGCTTGGCGCGCCTTCGTCCACGCCGCCATGGGCAAGGGCCAGGCGCCAGGCCTGGTCGACCGCGGCGCGGCTGCCGGCCTGGAAGGCGGCCATCTGTCCGTTGCCGGCCCCGTGCGGATGCCCATCGTGGGGCGCCCCGATCAGGAACAGGGGACGCGGGTCGGGATGCGATTGCCAGCCGGCCCAGGGCCGCTGGCGATCGCAGAAGCGCAGGGTATTGCCGAGCACCTCCATCAGCTCGGCATAGAAGCGGTAGGCCCGGTCGAAGTCTTTGACACCGATAAAAATATGCGAGAACACGGGGCCTCCTCCGGGAAATCCGAAAATAGTCATGGCGCATGGACAGTGCGCGAGCAGCCAGCTTACAGTCGGGATTGCAAATCAGGCAAGTACAGCTTTTCCTTGAACCGTCTGGAAGGACACCATCGATGACCACGCACGCGCTACAGCCCGCAAGGCGGCTGCTGCATTCCCTGGCCCTCGGCCTGCTGCTCGCCGGCGCCGGCCCCGCCCTCGCCGCCGACTACCCCACGCTGAGCAATCGCTACGGCAACCACAATGTGCTGGGCAAGGAGCCCGCCGTCAGGATCGGCAAGGCGGCCATGGTGCGGGTGCTGACGCACCGCCCCGCGAGCAAGGAGCTCGCCGCCAGCCATTACCTGCTGGCCTGCGACGGCAGCTGGATGACCGACAACTTCGCCTATGCCAGCATGGCGTCGAACACCGCCGATTTCGCGGCCATCGAGCGCCACAGCATCGCAAACCTGCCGGAAGTGATCGAAGCCGAACACCACTTCGCGATGCAGGAGACCGACCCCAGCTACGATGGCCCGGTGCTCAGGACGCACGTCAAGCGCCTGTGCGCCGAGGCGCGGCCGGCGCCGCCGGACATGCTGGTGCCGGTCGGCTCGTCCAGGGAATTCACGGACATGCTGCTGGTGTTCAGCATGGCTGCCAAGCCCGTGCAGGTAAAGGGGAAGCGCGTGCAGGCGTGGTTCCGCACCACCTTCTACACGCAGAAGGACACGGTCGGCAGGCAGCCCGACCCCGCCGTGCCCACCGGCGAATACTGGATGACCCTGAAGGAAGTCGACTGCGCGAAGCCGCAGTTCAGGGAGCTCGAAAAAATCGTCCACAGCGCCTCCGGCACGCAGCGGGGCGCCTGCCCGGCCAAGGGCGCCGGCTGTCCCATGATTCCGCTGAAGGAGTATTCGATGGGCGATGCGGAGCGCAAGATGGCCTGCCGCCTGTTCGGCAAGTCCGCGGCCCCCTTGCCGCTCTAGCTAGGGCAGCCCGAAGCAGGCGCCCTGCGCTTGCGCGCTCGTCTTCTGGAACGCCAGCCAGGACCAGCTCACGCCCGCCTCGCGGTTATGCGCCTGCACCGAGGGCAGTTGCGCCGCCAGCAGCAGCCGTGCGCCCGCTGCGTCCGCGAGCGCGATCGTCTCTTCGTCAGGAACCTCGAAGCTGCGGCGCCCCTCCGGCGGCGGACCGCGGCGCACCGACATGACCAGCATCGCCGCGGGCTGCATCAGGGGCAGGATGGCCGTCATGCCCGCCGCGCGTTCGTCCGGCGCCAGGTGCTGCCAGACGGCGCTGAGCAGGACCAGGTCGAAGCGCTCGCGGCGGCCGGCAAGGCGCGCCAGCAGCGGCAGGCTGTCGTCGACCCATTCGATGTTCCGCAGCGGATGCAGCGCACGCCCGGCTTCGCACAATGCCGCCACCGGCTCGACCGCCACCACCGCATGCCCCTGCTGCGCGAGCCAGGCGGCGTCCACGCCGGTGCCGGCGCCGATGTCCAGCACGCGGCCCTGCGCCACCGGCAGCAGGTCGCGCACCGCGCGGTACTTTTCCTCGAAGGAGACGCTCTCGTAACGCGGGATCAGCCATTGCGCTGACTGCGCATAGCCTTCGGTGCCGGGCACGGTGCGGGCGCCCTGCTGCGATGTGCTGTCGTCGGCCATGCCGGACTCCTTCGATGCGATCGGTGAAGCGCCGAAGGTAGCACGATCCGCTACCCGGGGTCCCGCCTGCTCGGCCATTGGCGCTTGTGCTTGTGGCGCAGGAAGGGCAATGGGAATATGCGCCGGCGCCGGCAGGACTGGCGCACCCCGCAACCCTTTCAGCAGGCTCGCATGAACACCCGGATTCTCTGCATCGCCCTCTTCTGCCTTTCCGCCTGCCCCGCCCATGCGCAGGAGGCGCCCCTGTTTCGCATGCATTCCGGGGCGATGGCGTTCCAGGAAGTCGCGCGCGACGACCGCACCTCGACGATCGAGATGCTGCACCTGGGCGGCAGCACGCTGGGCAAATCGATGTTCATGCTGCGCGCCGGCTGCAGCCTCATGAAGGAGCGCGGCATGCCCGGCTTCACGATCGAGCCGCTGTCCCGGCAACCGCTGCGCGTGCTGATGCGCTTCGCCTCCGTCGAGCAGGCGAACAGGCTCGCCGGGCAGCCGCTGCAGGAAGGCGGCCTGATTTCCGCCGCCCATTGCGAGGCCCTCAGCGCGGCCCGGGCGCGCACGGCGCCTGCGGGACGGCCGTGACGATCCGCGTATTTGTTCCCTTGATTTTTCTATACACTGCCCTGCCATGACACCTCGACGCAAACTGCAAACCGCCAACGCACTCATGTTGACCGGCATCGCCGCCCCGCTGGCCGGCCTCATCTGGATGGTAGCGAGCTACTCGCCCCACACGGGCGCCACCGGCCAGGTCGGCGATGCGCTGCTCAAGCTCGGCATGGTCTACATGGCCGCGCTGGCCGTGGCCTGCGCCAGCGCCATCTGGTCCTTCGTCGTCCAGAAACGCAACGCCGGCGTGCACGTCGCCGGCAGCACGCTGCTGCGCATCCTGGTCCTGCTGGGCCTCATCGGCCCGCTCGTCATCGGCAACGTCTAGGCCACCGCCTGCTGCGCCGCCCGGCATCCCCACCAGGCGGCTTCCTCGAACACCGACAGGCCGGACAGGTCGGCGTGGGCGAACAGGATGGGTCCCTTCGATTCACGCAAGGCCATCAGGCCCGCATTGCCGCGAAAGCCCGGCTGCGGCACCGCCATCGCATGCGCGCGCAGCGTGATGTCGACCCGCTCGACACAGGGCGCGAGCGTCCAGCCATAGGCCTCCTTCACATCGCTGCTTGCAAGCTCGAGCAGCTCGGCGCCGCTGGCGCCCTGCATCCAGCGCCGCGCCTGGGCCGGTGTGTGCTGCGACAGCGCCGTGTAGGCAGTGAAGACGGTTTTCTCGGGTGGGCGGGAGCGGATGTCCTGGTGGGTCGAGACGACGTAGCCGAGTCCCCTGCCCCCGTAGACCACGTTGTCCCAGGCGAGAGGCGCTTCGGGCAGCTCGCGCGGGAAGTCGCGCATCAGGAAGTTCGACACCATCCAGGGCGCGTACTCCGGCAGGTGGCGGCGCGCATCGAATCCGTAACGCGCGATGCCCTCGACCACGCGGCTGGCGACGAACAGCGGCATCGCGCATATGGCCCGGCGCGCCCGCACCAGGAAGGTTCGCGGCCTGCCCGCCTGCAGGGTGAAGCACAGCGTCTCGACCTTGCCGTCCACCTCGCGGACCGAGACTGCCGTTCCCTTGCGCCTGCGCGGCCCCGCCCTGCCTGCCAGCGCCTCGGCCAGCGGCGACAGTCCGCCCGGCCAGGTCAGGAGCGCGTTCTCGCCGGCGTTGGCGGCCTGGCCCCAGCGTCCGGCGAAGTAGTGGATGCCGGCCCAGGCCGAGACACGGTCCAGGCCCGCGCCATAGTCGTCGCGGCAGCAGTAGTCGAGGTACCAGCGCAGGGTCGCGGAGCGGTAGCCCTGGTCGCCCAGCCACTGGGCAAAGCTGATCCGGTCGAGCAGGGCGTAGGCCGGATCGTTCGAGGACAGGGCCAGCGGGAACACGAAGGCGCGCCGGCCGTCCTTGCCGCGCGCATGGCGCAGGCGCGCCATCTGGTCGAAGAAGAGCTGGTGCTGGGCAGCGTCGTCGGCATCTTGCGGCACCAGGCCCTCCTGCCACACCCCATCGCGCAGCAGGCGTTCTTCCGGTCCGTGCAGGATGAAACGTTCGTCGTAATAGGGTTTCTCGCCATCCGGGTCGCGCAGCAGGATGCCGAGGTCCGCCAGCATCGCCCGCACGTGGGTCGATTCCGGCCCCGGCAATGGCAGGTAGTGCGCCCCGGTCGGGCAAGCCAGCTCGCCGTAGCGGCTGCCAGCCGCGTTGCCGAAGGCTTCCGGGCCGTCGAGCAGCAGGTAGTCCTCGTGCCCCAGCTGGCCGAGCTGCCAGGCGGCGCTCAGGCCGCCGATGCCGGAACCGAGGATCACGACGTCGGTCTCGATGGTCTTCGCAGGCGGCGGCAGTGCGCCGCGATCGCGCAGGAAGTGGCCCTCCAGCCGGCCGGGATAATGCAGCGCGGGCGTGACTTCCTGCCAGCGATGGAAGCCGGCGCTTGTGGCCAACCCGGCCGCCCCTGCGCCGGCGGCCGACAACAGGAAGGAACGCCGGTCCATCAGCGGATCACCTGGCGCCAGTCGTCCTCGAACTCGCGCACCAGGGACTGGCTGTCGAGCCGGTTCGGCGCCATCTGGCGGCGCCCCATATCGGGCGGGAAGGCGAACATGGCGCGCGTGGTGTCCGCATCGAGGTAGCGCATCGGCAGGCGGTAGCCGGTGGGCGGCACGTAGCGGCCCTGGGGCGAGGCCATGATGAAGCCCCACTCGCCGAACGACGGCACGTAGAGGTGATAGGGCCAGGTCTGCAGGCCGACCTCGCGCAGGGTCGCCTCGATGGTCCAGTAGGCGTTCGGCGCAAAGTAGGGCGAGGTCGACTGCACCGCGATCAGGCCATTGGCCGCCACGTGCTTGCGCAGCTGGCCGTAGAAGGGCACGGAATACAGCTTGCCGAGGGCGAAGCTGGACGGGTCGGGGAAGTCGACGATGACGAGGTCGTACATGCCGGCTTCCTTCTGCAGCCAGATCGCGGCGTCCGCGTTCACGACCTTCACGCGCCGGTCCTTGAGCGCGTTCGCATTGAGTTTCACGAGTTCGGGACGGGTGGCGAAGGCCTGCGTCATCGCCGGATCGAGGTCGACCAGGGTTACCTCTTCCACGTGCGGGTAGCGCAGCACCTCGCGCAGGGCCAGGCCATCGCCGCCGCCCAGCACCAGCACCCGCTTGGCCCAGGGGAGCGTCTGCAAGGCCGGATGCACCAGGGCCTCGTGGTAGCGGTATTCGTCGCGCGAGGAGAACTGCAGGTTGCCGTTGATGTAGAGGCGCAGGTCGTCCTTCCAGCGCGTGATCACGAGGCGCTGGTAGGGCGTGGTGGTCGAGTACACGATTTCGTCGCCGAACAGGCCATGCTCGCCCCACTCCACCATCTTGTCCGAGAAACCGAAGCCCAGCACCAGCGCGAACAGCACGACGCCGGCGCGGATCGCCTTGGCCTGCAGGTCCGCCAGCTCGGCGCGGAACACGTACAAGGTCCACAGGGCCACGCCGACATTGAGCATCCCGAACAAAAAGCCGGTGCGCACCAGGCCCAGGTGCGGCGCCAGCACCAGCGGGAACAGCAGGGAAACGGCGAGCGCCCCGAGGTAGTCGAAGGTGAGCACGCGGCTGACGATCTCGGCGAACTGGGTATTGCGTTCGTTCAGCGCGCGCATCACGAGCGGCACTTCCATGCCGACCATCGCGCCGATCAGGAACACGGTCACGTAGAGCACCGTGCGGAAGGGCGCGCCCATCCAGGTGAAGGTCATGAAGAGCATCGCGGCGGACAGCCCGCCGATCAGGCCGACGGCCAGCTCGATGTCGATGAAGCGCGACAGCACGTCCTCGTCGCGCACATACTTCGAGAAGTGGGCGCCGACGCCCATCGCGAACAGGTAGCAGCCGATGATGGTGGAGAACTGGAGGACGGAATCGCCCAGCAGGTAGCTGGACAGGGCGCCGGCAATGAGTTCATAGGCCAGGCCGCAGGACGCGACGACGAATACCGACAGTATAAGAATTCTTTTGGTCATGGAACAACTTATGTCTTAAGATCGCTGCTGCAAGCTCGTTACTTTTTCTTTGGAGAATGTTGTGCCCGCCATCCTAAACTATGTGCTGCATCTTGCGACGGCAATCGCGCTGGTCCTGGCATTTTTTGTGGTGTACACGCGGGTCACGCCCTACGACGAAGTGCTGCTCATCCGCCAGGGCAACTGCGCCGCCGCGGTCTCGCTGGGCGGCACCCTGCTCGGATTCTCGGTGACGATCGCCTCGGCGCTGATGCATACGGGCAGCTACTACGAATTCGTCGGCTGGGCTCTACTTTCCATGCTGATCCAGGTGCTGGTGTTCGTGATCGCCACGCGCCTGCTGCGCATGTCCAAGGACCAGATCGAGCACGACAACGTCGGCTTCGGCATCCTGCTCGGTTCGATCTCCCTGTCGATCGGCCTGGTCAACGCCGGCAGCATCTCCTGATACCAGAAGTTATTCATCCCGCATAAAGAGGTTCGATCATGTCTCTCGGCTCATTCATCAAGAAGCAGTTTCTCGACGTCCTGCAGTGGAACGAGGAAGGCGAAGGCGTGCTGGCCTGGCGCCATCCGATGGAGGACTACGAAATCCAGAACGGCGCCACCCTCGTGGTGCGCGAGTCGCAGGTCGCGGTGTTCGTGGACGAAGGCCGCATCGCCGACGTGTTCGGCCCCGGCACCCACCGCCTGACGACGTCCACCCTGCCGGTGCTGACCAACCTGAAGAACTGGGACAAGCTGTTCGCCTCGCCCTTCAAGTCGGATGTGTATTTCTTCAGTACCCGCGTGCAGACCGGCCGCAAATGGGGCACGCCGCAGCCGGTGACGATCCGCGACAAGGACTTCGACATGATCCGCGTGCGCGCCTTCGGCATGTACTCGTATCGCATTGCGGACCCGCGCCTGTTCTTCACCGAGATCAGCGGCACCCGCGCGGCCTATACCCGCGACGAGGTCGAGGACCAGCTGCGCGGCCTGATGCTGGCCACCATGGCCAACTCGCTGGGCGCCTCGAAAATCGCCTTCCTCGACATGGCCGCCAACCAGACCCTGATGGCGCAGCAGATCCGCGGCGACCTGGCCGCCGCGTTTGCCCGCTACGGCATCGGCCTGGATGAATTCAACGTCGCCAGCGTCAGCCTGCCGGAAGAGCTGCAAGCGGCGCTGGACGAGCGCATCTCGGCCGGCATGAAGGCCAGTCTCGGCGCCGACAAGATGGGCGGCTTCACCCAGTTCCAGGTGGCCAGCAGCATCCCGCTGGCGGCCCAGAACGAAGGCGGCATCGCCGGCATCGGCGCCGGCGCAGGCGCGGGCATCGCCATCGGCCAGGCCATGGCGCAGGGCATGCAGGGCGCGTTCGCGCCGGGCGTCGCTACGCCGCCGCAGCCGGCCAGCGTGCCGCTTGGCGCCGAATCGATCGAGGACCGCCTCGCCAAGCTCAAGGGCCTCCTGGACAAAGGCCTGATCTCGCAGACCGACTACGACAGCACCAAGGCCGAGCTCCTGAAAAAACTGATCGGCTGATGCAGAACGTTTCCTGTCCTTCCTGCGGCGCGCCGATCGCCTTCCGCTCGCACGCCTCCGTGATGGCGGTGTGCGAGTTCTGCCGCGCGACGGTGCTCAAGGAGGCGGACGCGGTCCGCGACCTCGGCAAGATGTCCGAGGTGCTGGAGGATTACTCGCGCATCCAGGTCGGCACCGCGGGCGTGCACGGCGGACGCAGCTTCACCGTGGTGGGCCGCATCCAGCTGCGTTTCGAGGCCGGCATGTGGAACGAGTGGTACCTGCTGTTCGACGACGGCGCGGACGGCTGGCTGGGCGATGCGTCCGGCCAGTACACGCTGACCACCAAACGCGAAGCGGCTGCAAGCCTTCCCGCGTTTGACGATATCAAGGTCACGCGCCAGTACGACATCGGCTTCGGGCCCTATGTGGCTTCCGACAAGCGCGCCGCGAAATGCACCGGCGGCCAGGGCGAGCTGCCCTTCAGGGTCGGGCCGGGCTGGGAAGCGCGCGTGGCTGACTTCCGGCGCGGGCCGAGCTTCGCGACATTGGACTATTCCGACGGCGCGCCGCCCCTGCTCTACGCCGGCGCCGCGGTGACGCTGGAAGGCATGAAGTGCCAGCTGCTGCGCGACGACGAGCAGATCAAGCTCAGCGCCGGCAAGTACCGCGGCCGGGTGGACGTGCTGCAGTGCCCGTCCTGCGGGTCCTCGATCCGCTATGTGCCGGGCCTGGCGGCGAGCTGCGTCTGCCCTGGCTGCGCCACGCCGCTCGACGCATCGTCGCCGGAAGTCGAGGTGCTGCTCAAGGGCGAGCAGGGCGAGCGCGTGAGCTACACCCTGGCCCTCGGCGCCACCGCGAAGATCGGCGGCCTGGACTACCGGGTGCTGGGCGCCATGCGGCGCGAGGACAACGAGGGCGAAGCGTGGAACGAGTATCTGCTGTACTCGACCCAGGGCCCCTTCATCTGGCTGGTGGAGACGAGCGAGGGCTGGTCGCGCTCGCAGGTGCTGGACGACTGGCCGACGCCTCCCCTGCCGGCCATGCACACCGTCCAGGTGGACAAGGTGCCCTACGAGCGCACCTGGGTCTACCAGGCGCGCGTGGCGCACGTGGCCGGCGCCTTCAACTGGCGCGTCAAGGCCGGCGACATGGTCCACGTGGCCGAGTACGAACACGGCCAGAACGGCCTGGCGGCCGAGCACACGGATGAAGAGCTGAGCTGGTCGCGCTCTTCGCCCGTGGCGGACGACCAGGTGCGCGCCTGGTTCCAGCTGGCCCGTCCCGCCGCCGACAAGGCGGCAGCGAAGCGGGAGCTGGGCCAGAGCGACATCGCCTGGCGCGCCCTGCTCTGGATCCTGGGCCTGAACTTCATCCCGCTGCTCTTTAACTTCTTCGGAACCGTGTTCTGGATGGTGCTCGGCGTGCTCGCCCTGTTCCTGCCGGCGGCGCTGTTCCGGCCCAAGGAATGACGCCCGCATGAACCGCAATTTCCTTCTCTACGCCATCGTCGTGACCCTGGTGACCACCATCGTCTGCTGGGTCAGCATGGCGTCCAGCGCCCGCACCGGCGGCGGCAACAGCTGGCGCAGCCACAGCTACGGCAGCGGCAGCGGCGGCTATTCGGGCGGCGGCCACAAGTGAGCACGGCGCACCGTCCCGCGGGCATTCACTTGCTGGCCGACCTGGCCGGCGTCGATGCCGCCCTTCTCGTCGATGCCGATGCGATCGACGCGCTGCTGCGCACGGCCGCCGTGGCGGCGGGCGCGCGCATCCTGCACAGCCATTTCCATACCTTCGGGCCGGGCGCCGGCGTGACCGGCGTGCTGCTGCTGGCCGAGTCGCACATCTCGATCCACACCTGGCCCGAGCACGGCTTCGCGGCCGCCGACATCTTCATGTGCGGGGATGCGCAGCCCCAGCGCGCGCTCGACGTGATCGATGCGGCGTTCAGGCCCGCCACCCGCTCGGTCCAGACCATCGCGCGCGGACAGCTATAATCCGGGCTGGTTCGACTATCCTGCCAGCTTGAACATGACGCATTCCGCTTCCTCCCTGCCGAAAGCGCTCGGCCACATCCGTGTGCTCGACCTGTCGCGCGTGCTCGCCGGGCCCTGGTGCTCGCAGAACCTGGCCGACCTCGGCGCCGACGTGATCAAGATCGAACGGCCCGGCAACGGCGACGACACCCGCGCATGGGGTCCGCCCTATGCGAAGGACGCGGACGGGAACGACACCAGCGAAGCAGCCTATTACCTGTCTGCGAACCGCGGCAAGCGCTCGGTCACCGTGGACATCGCCAGCAGCGAAGGCCAGGCCTTGCTGCGCGAACTGGTCAGGCACTGCGACGTCGTGCTGGAAAACTTCAAGGTCGGCCACCTGAAGCGCTACGGCCTCGACTACGAGACCCTGCGGGCGATCAAGCCCGACCTGGTCTACTGCTCGATCACCGGCTTCGGCCAGGACGGACCGTATGCGCACCGCGCCGGCTACGACTTCCTGATCCAGGGCATGGGCGGCCTGATGTCGGTCACCGGCGAGCGCGACGACCTGCCCGGCGGCGGTCCGCAAAAGGCCGGCGTCGCCCTGACCGACCTGATGACCGGCATGTACGCGACCGTGGCCGTGCTGGCCGCGCTGACCCACCGCGACCGCAGCGGCGAAGGCCAGCACATCGACATGGCCCTGCTCGACACGCAAGTCGCGATGCTGGCGAACATGGGCAGCAACTACCTCAACAGCGGCAAGCCGCCCAAGCGCTGGGGCAATGCGCACGCCAACATCGTCCCCTACCAGACCTTTGCCTGCGCGGACGGCCACATCATCGTCGCCACCGGCAACGACGGCCAGTACCAGAAGTTCGTCGAAGCGGGCGGCCGCCCGGAACTCGGCCTGGATGCGCGCTTCGCCACCAATCCGCTGCGCGTGCAGAACCGCGACACCCTGGTGCCGATCCTGGCGGAGATGGTGCGGGCAAAGCCGCGCGACGCATGGATCGCGCTGCTGGAATCGCGGGGCGTGCCCTGCGGGCCGATCAACGATATCGGCGAGGTGTTCGCCAACGAGCAGGTGCAGGCGCGCAATGTGGCGATCGAGCTGCCGCATCCGAAGGCGGGCAAGGTGAAACTGGTGCGCAATCCGATCCGGATGTCGGCCACGCCCGCGACCAGCGACAAGGCGCCGCCGCTGCTGGGGCAGCATACCGATGAGGTGCTGCGCGATGTGCTGGGCCGCAGCGAGGCCGAGATCGCCGTCCTGCACGACAAAGGGGTGGTGTAGGGTGGGCGATCCCTCGCCCACGCGTTCAAACAGTGGGTGAATCGCATGCGCCGCATCCATTCATGCGGCAGTTGAACGCGTGGGCGGAGGACCGCCCACCCTACTGCTTAGTGAAGCTGGTGCTTCAGATCCGACAGCACATCATGCACCCGCGTCACCACCGACGCGACCTGCGGCGACGGCTGCTGGGTGCGGCACATCCGCTTGGCTTCGTCGCCCATTTCTTCCAGCCGGTCGATGCACTCGATGATGCCGGACTGGTCGTTCGACTGCATCACGCGCTGGGCTTCCGGCATTTCGTGGGCGATCCTCTGGATGCAATCGCGGATCTCGCTGGGCGCACCCTGGTCGTTGCGGGTGACTTCCTCGGCCTGGTTGATGGTCTGCTGGATCTGGCTGAAACGCTGTTGGATTTCGGCGGCTTGCAACATGATGACCTCCTGAACGTAACGCGGCGAATCCGCTGGGACCATTCACTTTAGTCTTCCTGCCGGCGATATCAAGTCCCGGCTTCCTGCCGTGCGAGGGTCAAGCCTGGGTCACCGCCGGCTGGACGCGCCCGGTGGAAGGCTGTATAAAGTTGCAACGAATAAACAGCAAGGGGACCCAATGAAACGAGCGCAGCAGCTGGCATCCACCGTCGTCCTGTCCATGGCCGCCCTCGCCTGCGGCGCGGCCCAGGCCGCCGACGTGATCATCACCGCCGAGCGCCTGCTCGACGTGCGTTCGGGCCGCATGATCGCGCGTCCCGAGATCCTGGTCCGCGACGGCAAGGTGGTGAGCGTCAGGCCCGATGCCGGCGCACCGCAGGCCGCGGGCGCCGCAACCCGCATCGACCTGCCCGGCATGACCCTGCTGCCGGGCCTGATCGACATGCACGTGCACCTCGACTCCGACCCGACCTACGGCGGCTACAGCTACCTCGAGTACAACGAGCGTTTCTGGTCGGCGCTCGCGGTCGTGCACGCGGGCCGCACCCTCGACGCGGGCTTCACGACGGTGCGCAACGTCGGCGCCTCGGACTGGAACGACGTCGGCCTGGGCCAGGCCATCGCCGCCGGCAAGGTGCGCGGGCCGCGCATCATTCCTGCGGCCTGGTCCTTCGGCGCCACCGGCGGCCACTGCGACAGCACCTACTTCCCGCCCTCGATGGAAGAGAAGAATCCGTACAACGCCGACGGCCCCGAAGAGGTGCGCAAGTCGGTGCGCGCGCTGCGCAAGTACGGCGCCCAGGTGATCAAGGTCTGCGCCACCGGCGGCGTCTTCTCGCGCAATACCGAACCGGGCCAGCAGCAGATGAACTACGGCGAGCTGCGCGCCGCGGTCGAGGAAGCGGCCCAGTGGGGCCTGAAGGTCGCGGCCCACGCGCACGGCGCGGCCGGGATCAAGGATGCGATCCGCGCCGGCGTCGCCACCATCGAACACGCCAGCCTGATCGACGACGAGGGCATCCTTCTCGCGAAGAAGCACGGCGCCTGGCTGTCGATGGACATCTACAACGGCGACTACACCGCAGCCGAGGGCAAGAAGAACGGCGTGCTGGAAGATAACCTGCGCAAGGACCGCGAAGTCACCGAGATCCAGCGCCAGAATTTCAGGAAGGCCCACGCCGCCGGCGTGAAGATGGTGTTCGGCACCGACGCCGGCATCTACCCGCACGGCGACAACGCCAGGCAGTTCGCGCTGATGGTGAAGTACGGGATGACGCCGCTGCAGGCGATCCAGGCCGCTACCGTCAATGCCGCCGAAGCGCTGGGCCGTCCCGATGTCGGCGTGGTGGAAGCGGGCCGCGTGGCCGACCTGGTGGCGGTCAGCGGAGACCCGCTCCGTGACGTGCGCGTGCTCGAGTCCCCAGCGGTGGTGATCCAGGGCGGCGCCGTCGTCAAGCGCGGCGCGCCCTGAACCGGCGCTAGGCCGCGCCTGCCGCGACGTGCGCTTCCAGCGCCGCCGCCAGCGCGTCGAACGCCACCCGGCAGCGCGGGCTGTCGCGCAGGTCTTCGTGCATCGTGACCCAGGTTTCCAGTTGCGGCGCGAAGGCGTCCGGCAGCAGGCGCACCAGTCCCGGTGAACGGCGCGCCAGCGCCACCTGGCAGATGCCGATCCCGGCGCCGGCGCGTGTCAATGCCAGCTGGGCCACGTCGCTGTCGCAGCGCAGCGCCGTGCGCCCGAACTGCGGCCAGCGCTTGAGGGCCTCGCGTACATAGGGAGACGGCCGGTCGTAGCCGATCAGGTCGTGGCCCGACAAGTCGTCCAGCGTCGCCGGCGCGCCGCGCTGCGCCAGGTAGGATTCGTGCGCATGCAGGCCGAGCGCCACGGCGCCGACGCGGCGCGCCACCAGCTGTTCCTGCACCGGCCGCGCCATGCGCACCGCGACGTCGGCTTCGCGCTGCAGCAGGTCTTGCACCTGGTTCGACAGCAGCAATTCGATCGCCAGGTCCGGGTAGCGGGCGCGCAGGCCGGCGAGCACCGGCGGCAGCACCTCGATGCCGACCACTTCGCTGGCCGTGACCCGCACCACGCCGCGCACGCCGTCGCCGTAGCTGGCCGCGGTGCGCTCCAGGCTCGCCGCCATGCTTTCCATCGCCTGCGCATGCGGCTGCAGGGCGCGCGCCGCCTCGGTGGCGAGCAGGCCGGTCTGCGAGCGCGTGAACAGCGCCAGGCCCAGTGCGGCCTCCAGCGCCGCGATATGGCGGCCCACGGTGGGCTGGGATCGGGGGTGAACTGGCGCGCCAGCTGCTGCGCGCCGGCTGGCGGGTGCGTGCGCTGGCGCGCCGTCCGCCGCAGGACACGCAGGGCATCGACTGGCTGCAGGGCGACGCCCTGGTAGGTGCCGACGTGACCCGGGCCGCGCGCGGCTGCGCCGTGATCGAGCACGCGGTGAACCCGCCCGGCTACCGCGACTGGGCCGGACAGGTCCTGCCCATGCTGCGCAATACGATCGCCGCGGCGCAGGACAACGGCGCCCTCGTCCTGCTGCCCGGCACCGTCTACAACTACGGGCCGGAGGCCTTTCCCCTGGTGGCCGAGGATGCGCCCCAGCGTCCTCTCACGCGCAAGGGCGCGCTGCGGGTGCGGATGGAAGAAGAGCTGGCCGCCTTTGCCGGGCGCGGCGGCCGGGTGCTGATCGTGCGGGCCGGCGACTTCTTCGGTCCGCAGGCAGGCAACAACTGGTTCGCACAGGGCCTGGTGAAACCGGGCCGGGCGCCCGCCGGCATCGCCAACCCGGGCCGGGCAGGCGTCGGCCACCAGTGGGCCTATTTGCCGGACGTCGCCGCCGCCATGGTCGCCCTGCTCGCGCGCCGCGCCAGCCTGGCGCCCTTCGCGCGCTTTCACTTCGGGGGCTACTGGGATGCGGACGGCGAAGGCATGGCGCGCGCGATCCGGCAGGTAGCGGTCCGTCACGGTGTCCGGGCCCGCATCGCGCGTTTCCCCTGGTGGCTGGTGCGCCTGATGGCGCCCTTCCACACCATGATGCGCGAGCTGCTCGAGCTGCGCTACCTGTGGCGCGAGCCGCTGCGGCTGGACAACGCGCGCCTGCTCGCAACGCTGGGCGCCGAGCCGTGCACGCCGCTGCTCGAGGCGGTCGAACAGACCCTGATCGGCCAGCGCTGCCTGCCGGCTCCGCTTGATGGAGCGACGCCGGCCTCACAGAAAATGTGTTGACACCGGCAACATCGCTGCTACTATATCGTTACTCGATATGTCGTCACACGATATACCGAGCCACGGTATATCGGGAGAGCCGGTTTGGACATCAACTACACAACATACCTGCCGCTGTCGGAAGCCACCTATTACGTGCTGGCGGCGCTGCAGGAACCTCTGCACGGCTACGCGCTGATGCAGAAGGTCGAGACCATGAGCGAAGGCAATGTGCTCATCGGGCCGGGCACGCTCTACGGCGCCTTCTCGGCGCTGGAAAAGCAGGGGCTGATCGAGAAGGTGAGCGAGGTCGAGCGGCGCAAGATCTACGGCCTGACGGACAAGGGACGGCTGGTGCTGGCCGAGCAGGTGCGGCGCCTCGCCATCATGGTCCGCAATGGACAGTTTGCACTTTCAACTTTGAAGCAAGGAGAAGCGGCGTGAGCGGGACTGTGACCACATTCAAGTTATTCTTCGCCCACCAGGACGAGGAACAGGAAGCCTGGCTGCGTTCGATGGCGCAGCAGGGCCTGCACCTGCTCAAGGTGAATCCCTTCAGCTTCTGGACCTTCCGCCGCGGCGAGCCGGCCGACGTCGTCTACCGCGTCGACTTCCCCAGGAACAGCCAGGACCCGGACTTCGCCCAGCTCATGCAGGACGCCGGCTGGACCCTGGCCGCGACGACGGTCGGCTGGCACTACTGGCGGACGCAGGCGGTGCGCGGCGCGGCGCCGGAACTGTTCAGCGACACCGAGTCGAAGCTCAGGAATTTCCGGCACCGGCTCGGCGTCTTCGTCGCCTGCGCCATGCCGCTGTTCGTGGCGTTCGTCGTGACCGACAAGCAGCGCGCGTTCGAGCAGCTGTCCCTGCCGTTCCTGTTGCCGCTCGTGGCGGCGCTCCTGCTCTGGGTGCTCGTGATGCCCTACACCATCGTGCAGCTGATGCTGAAGATCCGCAAGCTGGGCAGCCCGCTGCCGGGCTGAAGACGGGTCAGGGGAGCGTCGCCGCGGCCGGCTTCAGGCGCCGCAGCCGCAGCGCGATCCCCAGCCCCAGGCCGAGCAGCGCCACCAGCAGCGCCACCACGCCCGGCCAGCCCCGCAGCTCCCACACATAACCGGTGAACCAGCCCACCACGCTCGAGCCCAGGTAGTAGCAGAACAGGTAGATGCCCGAGGCCAGCGCCTGCGGCGCCCTTGCGCGACGCCCGACCCAGCTGCTGGTCACGGAATGCGCGGCGAAGAAGCCGAAGGTCGCCAGCCCGACCCCGAGCACCACCGCCGCCACCGAGTCGTGCAGGGTCACGAGCAGCCCGGCGATCATCACGCCCATGAACAGCCACAGCACGTTGCGCCGCCCCAGCCGGTCGCCCAGCTTGCCCGCCCACACCGAACTGAACATGCCGAGCAGGTAGAGCAGCGACACCGCCCCCACCGCGCTCTGGCTCAAGCCAAAAGGCGGCGCGAGCAGGCGGTAGCTGATGTAGTTGTAGAGACTGACGAAACAGCCCATCAGCAGGAAGGGCAGCACGAACAGCCAGGGCAGGCCTTCGTCGCCCAGGTGACGGCGCAGGCCCTCCCGGAAGCCCGGCCCCTTCGCCCCCTTCGCGCCGCCATGGCGCGAGGCCGGCAGGCTGCGCGAAAACTCCCAGGCCGCGTACAGCCCCGCGGCGCCGAGCAGGCCGACCGCGATGCGCCAGGAGACGAAGTCGCTGACCACCGAGGACAGCACGCGCCCGCTCATGCCGCCAAACGCCGAGCCGCTGATGTACATGCCCATGGCCTGGCCGAGCGAACCGCCCTCGATCTCGTCGCCCAGATACGCCATGGCCACCGCCGGCAGTCCGCCCAGCACCAGGCCGAGCAGCGCGCGCACGGCCACCAGCTGGGCGTAGTCGAGCGTGCATGCGGAAAGGAGGGTGAGCAGCGCGCCGCCCGTCATGGACGCGACCATCAGCTGCTTGCGGCCGATGCGCTCGGCCACGCTGCCGGAGGCCAGCAGCGCCAGCGCCAGCGTCGCGGTGGACACCGACAAGGCCAGGCTCGATTGGGCGGGAGTGAGGTGGAAATCCTGCGCCAGCAGCGGCATCAGCGGCTGGACGCAGTAGAGCAGCGCGAACACGGAGAAGCCGCCGAAGGCCATCGCGCGGTTGATGCGACGGTATTCCCTGCTACCCGCCGCGATCGGTCCGCGCCCGAGGTTCATGAGAAATGCGTCATGCGTGAGGCGTTACGGCAGGTCCGGATCGAGCTCGGAACCGGCGTAGTTTTCCAGCTCGGCGAAAAGCTGCTTCATGGTCGCCTTCGTTCCAAGGTGCTGCAGCACCGTGCAGTGCTCGCGGTAGCTGGCAATGCGGTCCGCGATCACCGGCTGGTGCGCGCTCGGCACCTGCGCCATCAGCGAAGCCCAGCCGGCCTCGAAGTCCGGGGTGTTCTTGCGCACCGATTTCACGAAGCGCTCGAACTCCTTCTGTCCGGTGCGCGCCGTGACTCTTCCGCCCCCTTCCACCGCGAAGATGATCGCCAGCGCGATCACGCCTTCGGCGTTCAGGTCCGGATCGTTGATCGGGCCTTCGTAGTGGTGGCGGCGCAGCCACTGGGCCGCGCGCACGATGGCCTGCACGCCCTGGCGCTGCTTGAGCTGCTGCAGGTAGCGCTCGTAGCCGGACCAGGTCTCGCCCGGGTCGGCCGTGCACAGGTCGATGAACAGCTCCTTCAGGCGCCGCTGCGCATACACCGGATCGACGTCGTACTCGCCCACCAGCGTATCCTCGGGCAATGCGGACAGGTCCTTCACCAGGCGGAAGCCCTGCTGGAACACCAGTTCGGCGCCCTCCTCGATCAGGATGTCGAGCGCATCGAGGTCGTCGTCGGAGTCGACCAGGTGCTCCAGGCCCAGCGAGACCCCGCCCACCGTCAGGAGCTGGGCGCGCTGGATGCCTTCGGCGGTGCGGTCGTTGGTGAACTTCTCGGCCACCATGGCGGTGATGCCGGCCAGTTCGTCGGCCAGCACCACGGTTTCCTCGGGCGTTGCCTCGGTCGCCATCAGCTTGATGGCGCGCACCAGGCGCGGCGGCTTCTCGATGACGATGGCGGGCAGCATGGCTCCTGGCGCCCCGCTCACGAGAAGATGTCCGTGCCCAGGCTGCGGCGGCTGCCGCGGCGCGGCATGCTGCGCACCGAAGGCACCTGCTTGCGCAGGCGGTACAGCAGCTCGCGCGTGGAGCGCTGCATGAAGTCCGATTCCTCGTCCGGGTCGTCCGGCAGCTCGACGTCGGCCATCTCGGCGCTGTGGCGGAAGTCCGGGAACAGCTCGAGCAGCGAACGCTCCCAGCCGTCCTCGCTGGCCTTGGCCAGGTCGACGGCGAGCGGCGCGATGTCGCTGTCGCCGCTGGTCTGGGCGGTCACGTAGCGGCCCTTGGAGAGGATCTCGCCGGCCAGCTCCAGGATCTCGCGCGGCGCGAGCGACCACAGGATGGCGAACACGGTGGCGCCGTGGTCGGTGGCGGACGCTTCCTGCAGCAGTTCATGACGACGGTCGTCGTCGTCGGTGGCGTAGACGATGCCGTGCACGTGGTTGAACAGGTTCTCGGCGATGCGCTCGGGATCGTCCTCGATCATGTTGTCCGGCCAGGTGGCGGCGATGTAGGCCAGGCTGTCGGCCCAGGCCTTGGGCGGCACCAAGAGGGTCGCGACCGAGGTCTTGGCGCCGTCGAAGCCGGACAGGTGCAGGGCCGTGACCTGGGGCGGCAGGGTCGACAGCACCTCGGCGACCGCATAGTCGCCATGCTCGTCGGCCGCCTGCGAGAACGCCTCTTCGGCGTGCTCGAGCGAGCCGGCCAGCACCAGTTCGCTGACCTGTTTCGTCAGCGCGGGCAGGTTGGCTTTATTCTCGTCGCTCATTCGCGCTCTCCATCGGCATCGAACAGCTGGGTGAAGTCGTCGGTCGCGGCGCTGTCTTCCATGTCGTCGTCGTCGCCTTCGTCGCCTTCGGCCAGGCGGTCGAGCGAGCTGTCCTCGTCGATCCAGCGGCCCTGGTTCTTGAACAGGAAGGCCGTGATGATGGCCTGGCGCGCCAGCTCCGGATAATTGGCGGTCATGGACGCGTACATGGCGGCGCCCTGCTCGCCCGTGCATTCGGCCATCGCGAACACGCGGGAGGGATCGCTGCCTTCATAGTCGGCCGCTTCGCGCAGCAGGCCCTTCGGGTCCTTGAACTTGATGCAGTCGACCAGGGCGAAGGCCATCAGGTTCACGTCGTCGAGGCCGGAACCGCCGGCGTACTCGGACACCAGGGCATCGACCATCATGTCGTAGTTCTTCTTGTTGGGCGGGTCGCCCAGCGTGCCCTCGATCTGCCCTTCCAGTTCACGCGACTGGAAGGAAAACTCGGGATGTACGTTTTTCATTGTGTGTCCTGTTGATTCGGGATGGCGCTTCACGCCTGGAGATTGACGCCATTGAGCGCGAACAGCGAGCGCCACAGCTCGAAGGCTTCGGCCTCGGCATCGAGCACGATGCGGTGGTTCACGCTCTGGTTGTACTCTGCCCGGCGGGCGGGGTCGGACAGCACCTCATAGGCCTTGCTGACGGCCTTGAAGCGTGCTTCGGCGCCCGGCGCCTGGTTGCGGTCCGGGTGGTAGCGCATCGCGAGCGAGCGATAGACCTTCTTGATCTCGTCGTCGCTGGCATTCGGTGCGACGCCGAGGATCGCGTATAAATTTTCCACTTGGAATTCTCCCGGCATGGGCCGCAAAAGGGCAAAAGCGAGATTATCCACTATAAACCGGCAAGCTGGCGAGCAGCGGGCCGGCGTGGCCTCAGTGGCGCGTGGGCGCGACCGGCGGCGGCGTGGCGTCCCGGGCTTCCTCGGGCGGCGGCAGCTCGGGCAGCGGCATGCCGGCGAGGGCCAGCAGCCAGGCGCGGACCAGCTCCGGATGGGTGGCGAGGGTTTTCATATGAGCCTTGCGATTGGACCGAATTGCCCCAAGTATGGTCCGGTCCACCTTCTCCTACCGTGCGTTCCGCCACATACGGGGTGGCCTCGTGCTGCGTTACGGTAAAATGGCCGCCATAACCATCCCTAATTCTTCTTCATGAGCAACGATAAGAACAACCCGGCAACGGGCAACGCCCCGTCGTCCAACTTCCTGCGCGCCATCATCGACCACGATCTGGCAGCGGGCACCCATGCGCGCTCGGGGCTGCCGCCCGTCATCACCCGCTTCCCGCCGGAGCCGAACGGCTACCTGCACGTTGGCCATGCGAAATCGATCTGCCTGAACTTCGGCCTGGCGCGCGACTACAACGGCCGCTGCCACCTGCGCTTCGACGACACCAATCCGGAGAAGGAAGACCAGGAATACGTCGACACCATCATGGATTCCGTGAAGTGGCTCGGCTTCACCTGGGAGCAGGGCGACGGCGAGTACCTGCACTACGCCAGCGACTATTTCGACAAGCTCTACGAGATGGCCGAATACCTGATCCGCGAAGGCAAGGCCTATGTGGACAGCCAGACGCCCGAAGAGATGGCGAAGAACCGCGGCAATTTCGGCACGCCGGGCACCAACTCGCCCTTCCGCAACCGCCCGGTGGAAGAATCGCTGCAGCTGTTCCGCGACATGAAGGCCGGCAAGTACAAGGATGGCGAGCACATCCTGCGCGCGAAGATGAGCGAGGATGCGATGGCATCCCCGAACATGACCAACCGCGATCCGGCCCTGTACCGCATCCGCCATGCGCATCACCACCGCACGGGTGACGCCTGGTGCATCTACCCGATGTACGACTACACGCACCCGATCTCGGATGCGCTGGAGAACATCACCCACTCGATCTGCACGCTGGAATTCCAGGACCACCGCCCGATGTACGACTGGCTGGTCGAGACCCTGGCCGACGGCGGCTTCTTCCCGCGTCCGGTGCCGCGCCAGTACGAGATGGCGCGCCTGAACCTCACCTATGTCGTGACCTCCAAGCGTAAATTGCGCGAGCTGGTGGATACGGGTGTGGTGACGGGCTGGGACGACCCGCGCATGCCGACCATCGTCGGCCTGCGCCGCCGCGGCTATACGCCGGAATCGATCCAGCTGTTCTGCGAGCGCATCGGCGTGTCCAAGGCCGACGGCTGGATCGACATGAGCACCCTGGAAGGCGCGCTGCGCGACGACCTCGACCCGAAGGCGCCGCGCGCGATCGCCGTGCTGCGTCCCTTGAAACTCATCGTCGACAACTTCCCCGAAGGCGAATCCGTCGAGTGCAGCTCGCCGGTCCACCCGCACCATCCGGAGATGGGCGTGCGCAGCTTCCCCTTCACGCGCGAGCTGTGGATCGAGCAGGAAGACTTCATGGAAGTCCCGACCAAGGGCTACCACCGCTTCACCCCGCCCGTCGGCGACCAGCCGGGCGCCCGCGTGCGCCTGAAGTACGGCTTCGTGGTGGAGTGCACCGGCTTCGAGAAGGACGCGGACGGCAAGGTCACCGCCGTGCACGTGAAGTACTTCGAGGATTCGAAGTCGGGCACGCCGGGCGCGGACAACTACAAGGTCAAGGGCAACATCACCTGGGTCAGCGCGGCCACCGCGCTCGAGGCCGAGGTGCGCCTGTACGACCGCCTGTTCACGGAACCGCAGCCGGACGCCGGCGGCAAGGACTTCAAGGCCGCGCTCAATCCGAACGCGCTGGAAACCGTCACCGCCTACCTGGAGCCGGGCATGAAGGACGCCGTGGGCGACCAGCGCTTCCAGTTCGAGCGCCATGGCTACTTCGTTGCCGACCGCGTGGATTCGCAGCCGGGCAAGCCGGTGTTCAACCGCGTGACCACGCTGAAGGACAGCTGGGGCAAATAAGACGCCGGAACGGGCGTTTGGCAATGGCGTCGATGGCAGAGGCGGCGCCGCTTGCGGTCCTTGCGGGCCCGTACTCAGGCAATCCCTGAGTACGGGCCCGTTTTCATTGACAGTCTTGAAACGTTTCCAGCTATTCAATTCCGTTGTGGAAATGGTAAACCTATCAGGCCTGATAGGTACTTCGCAGGGTAAACGAGCTAACGTAATGTATGTTTGTCGCATTTACGATACGTATTCACTCAGCAAGCGAGGTACTCGACCATGTCCGCCCCCGCACACCTGGTCAAATTTCCTACCACCCTGCTGATCGGCTCTCTTCTGTCGGTGTCGGTCGGGGCCGCGCTGTACGTGGCGACCGCGCAGGCGATCGAAAGCGATGCCCAGGCACGCTTTCGCGGCATGGCGCGCGCCGCCCAGTATGCGATCGACGCCCGCATCAAGAGTTACACCGACGTCCTGCGCGGCATGGCCGGGCTGTTCCACGCCAGCCCGTCGGCCAGCGCCGACGATTTCCGCCACTACGTCGAACAGCTCGACACGCCCCGTAACTTCCCGGGCATCGAAGCCATGAACTACGCACGCTCCGTCGGTCCGCACCAGCTGGCGGCGGTGGACGCCGACGTGCGGCGGCGCCTGCGCCGCTACGGCATGCCCGGGCCCGCCAGGAAGCTGCAGCCGGTGCCCGGCCGCGACAGCTACACGGTGCTCGTGTACATGGAACCCGCCGTTCCGGAATCGCTCGACAAGCTTGGCCTCGACCTGGAAGCGAACAGCTACATCCGCCGCACCGCGGCCAAGTCGCGTGACGACAACTCCATCGCGGCCTCCGGCCTGCGCGTCAATGTCTTGCCCGGCTCGGGTCCCACGCAGAACATTCTCGCGATGCGCCTGCCCGTGTACCGCAGCGGCGTGCCGGCCGACACCGTGCTCGAGCGCCGCGCCGCGTATATCGGCTCGGTCGGCATCGGTTTCGACGTCAACAAGATGGTCAATGGCGCACTCGAAGGGTTCCCGGTCGATGGCGTGCGCCTGGTGCTCACCGACCTCGACCATGTGCCGCCGGAGCCGGGCGGGATCCGGCCCAGCGCCGTGCTGTACGACAGCCTCCTGGCCTCGGGATCGCGCGCGCCGTGGGTGCGCAAGGAGGCCGACGTGCTGCGGGCCAACCTGCCGATCGCGTACAACCAGCGCCGCTGGCGCGCCGATTTCAGCATCGCCAAGACCGCCCTGTACACGCGCTTCGACTTCTTCTATCCCTGGCTGACCGCGCTCGCGGGCACGCTCAGCACCGCCCTGCTCTACGCGCTGTTCCAGACCCTGGCCTCGTCGCGCCGCTCCGCCTTGCGCATGGCCGAGGACATGACGCGCGAGCTGCGCGCCAGCCAGGCCAAGCTGCAGGCCACCAACGAGAAACTGCGCCAGCTGGCCGCGCATGCGGAACAGATCAAGGAAGGCGAGCGCAAGCGCATCGCGCGCGAAATCCACGACGAACTCGCGCAGAACCTGCTGGCGCTGAAGATCGAGGCCGAGATCCTCGCCAACCGCACGCGCGACCGCCATGGCCGCCTGTACGAGCGGGCCAGCGCGACGGTGCGCCAGATCGACCTCACCATCCGCAGCGTGCGCCAGATCATCAACGACCTGCGGCCGAATGTGCTCGACCTGGGCCTGAACGCGGCGGTCGACTGGCAGGTCGCCGACTTCGCGCGCCGTACCGGCATCGAATGCGAGCTGGTCGAGGACGAGACCGAGCACCACCTCGACGACCAGTGCGCCACCGCCCTGTTCCGCATCCTGCAGGAGTCGCTCAACAACGTGGCGCGGCATGCGCGCGCGAGCCGGGTGCGGATCGACCTGCACCAGCACGCCGACACGCTCACCATGACGATCCGCGACAACGGGGTCGGCATGCAGCCGGGCAGCCGCAACCGCAACGGTTCCTTCGGCCTGGTGGGCATCGAAGAGCGCGTCAACATCCTCGGCGGCAGCTTCTCGATCAGCAGCGGTCCGGATACCGGCACCACCATCGTCGTCACCATTCCCGTAGGCGCGCATCTACCCGGCATGCCTGCCATCCCGGCGCAGGACAACGATCTTGTACTGCCCGCCATTGCCTAGACCCCGGAACGGAATTCCCAGCCATGTTGTCGCGTTTCTACACAGAAGTTTCCCAGTTGACAGAACTCAACATTGAGACTGACCGGACGCAGGACAATTTTTATCACTGGCACCGGTCAAGACACTGGGCTTGGCTTCCGATTAACGCGTCACCCTCACTCAGGAGGAAACTCTGACGTACCGCTCCAACTAGGGATAAAAAAGAATGCCTTGACTAAACGATCTAAACAAAAGGTGATAATCATGTCGACGAACGCATTTGCAGCATTCGAAGCACTCGATCTTGCATCGATCAAGATGAAACTGATGCACGTGGAATCCGGCGAAGCCTGGTCCGCGGCGCGGGCCGATGCAGTGGAAGCCGAATACCGCCGCTTCCTGTTCCTGATGAAGAAGTATCCCGATGCCGAGGCTTCGCCGACCGTCGACGTCGACACCTTCTGGCACTACCACATCCTCGACACGATGAAATATGCCCGCGACTGCGAGGCCGTGTTCGGCTACTTCCTGCACCACTATCCCTACGTCGGCATCGGCGATGGTGCAAGCGATGGCGAGCATGCCGCCGCCGGCGCGCGCATGCGCGACATCTACGAAGCGGAATTCGGCGCGCCGGCCGCCAACGACTTCTACGCCTACTGCTCCTCGCCGGGCAAGCCGCGCGACGCCGTCGACGCCGCCTACGCCTATTGCTCGTCGCCGGGCACGCCGCGCGAAGCCGCCCACGCCTACTGCTCGTCGCCGGGCAAGCCGCGCGAAGCCGCCCACGCCGCCTACGCTTACTGCTCCTCGCCGGGCACGCCGCGCGAAGCCGCCAACGCCGCCCATGCCTACTGTTCCTCGCCCGGCACGCCGCGCGAAGCGGCGAACACCGCCCACGCCTATTGCTCCTCGCCGGCCACACCTGGCGTCGCCGCCAACACCGCCCACGCCTACTGCTCCTCGCCCGCCAAACCGGGCGAAGCCGCCAACGCCGCCTACGCCTATTGCTCCTCGCCGGCGCAACCGGTCCAGGCGGCGTATTACAGCGCAAGGGGAAAGGAACTGGCCTGCGCGGCCTGAGCCCCTCCCCTCGAC
>Ga0209023_10000869_pt1 | contig 43054 bp, 33 predicted proteins | sample LakOneMetagenome_FD_187468 | JGI IMG/M metagenome (GOLD analysis project Ga0209023, IMG submission 187468) | Freshwater and sediment microbial communities from Lake Erie, Canada (SPAdes) (version 2) | ecosystem: Environmental > Aquatic > Freshwater > Lentic | place: Lake Erie, Canada...
TTCCGATCTATCGGGTACCACAGCGCGTTCTTGGCGACCACCGCATCGGACGGCCCCGGCAGGCCCACGTTGTCGGCAAAGAAGATGGCGTCGAACTTGGCGGCTTCGGCGATCTGCGCCCATTCACGCAACTGCGCGATGGAGCTGGCCGCACCGGGGTTCACATCCGGGTGGCGCCAGGCGGCCAGGTGGTGCCCCACGCCGAAGAAGAAGGCGCCCAGGTGCATGGTGGGAGAAGGTGTCGGCATGGGATAAGGCGTTGCGCCCGTCGAGAATGAAAGAAGAAGGTTGCACGCCCCGCCCTGGGCCCGGGCAGGCCGCCACCGCGCTCAGCGCTGCTGCCCCCACTTGCGCACGGTCAGCCGCTCCAGCGTGGCAAAGCCCAGGCTCTCCACCAGCAGCCCGATGAGCACCACCATGACGAGCCCCGCGAACACGCGGTCGGTGTAGAGCTCGTTGCGGTTCTGGAAGATGTACCAGCCCAGGCCGCCCTTGCCCGACGATGCGCCGAACACCAGCTCCGCAGCGATCAGCGTGCGCCAGGCAAAGGCCCAGCCGATCTTCAGGCCCGACAGGATGGCCGGCAGTGCAGCGGGTATGAGTATCTGCAGCACATACGGAATGCCCCGCAGCCCGTAGTTGCGGCCGGCCATGCGCAGGGTTTCGGGCACGCCCTGGAAACCCGCATAGGTATTGAGCGCCAGCGGCCACAGCACCGAATGGATGAGCACGAACACCAGGCTGCCCCGCCCCAGGCCGAACCACAGCAGCGCCAACGGCAGCAGCGCAATGGCGGGCAACGGGTTGAACATGGACGTGAGCGTGCCCAGCAGGTCTCGGCCCAGCCGGGTGGACACCGCCAGGGTGGTCAGCGCAAACGCCAGCACCACACCCGCCACATAGCCCTGCACCAGCACGAACAGCGACAGGCGCACTTTCTCGATCAGCTCGCCGCTCAACAGGCCTTCGGCCAGCGCCTTCATCGTGGCGCTGAATGTGGGCAGCAGCAGATCGTTGTTCTGCCAGCGCGCGGCGACTTCCCACACGGCGGCCAGCACCGCCAGGATCACCGCCTTGCGCAGCCACTCCTGGCCCCAGATGCGGTCAGACAGTGGAAGGGCGCGCTCCACCGGCACGTCGCGAAACGGCTCGAGGGTGCGCTCGTACTCGGGCCGCACGGGCGGGTGCAAAACTTGGCTCATGGCTGCGCATGCCCTTCTTGGGTTTGTTCTTCTTCGAACAGCAGGTGGTGAATGCGCTGCGCCGTGGCCTGAAAATCGGCACCGCCCAGGCTGCCCAGGTGAAAGTCATGGCTGTTGATCTCGGCGCGCATGCGGCCGGGGTGCGGCGACAGCAGCGCGATGCGGTTGCCGACCACCAGCGCTTCTTCGATGGAGTGCGTGACGAACAGCAGCGTGAAACGCACCTCGTCCCACAGCGCGAGCAACTCTTCCTGCATCTTGCGGCGCGTGAGCGCGTCCAGCGCGGCGAAGGGCTCGTCCATCAGCAAAATGCGCGGCTGCATGGCCAGCGCCCGGGCAATGGCCACGCGCTGCTTCATGCCACCCGACAGCTGGTGCGGATGCACATCGGCAAATTTATCAAGCCCCACCTTGGCCAGGTAGTGCAGGGCCCGCTCGGCGGCTTCTTTCTTGCCCACCGTGCGCGACGCGAGCAGCGGGAACATCACGTTCTGCTTCACGGTCTTCCAGGGCGGCAGCTGGTCGAACTCCTGGAACACCACGATGCGATCAGGCCCTGGTGCGGTCACCCGTTGCCCACCTAGCCGGATCTCGCCTTCGATGGGCGCAATGAAGCCTCCCACCGCCTTGAGCAGCGTGGACTTGCCGCAGCCCGAGGGGCCCAGCAGCACGAAGCGGTCGGCCGCGTGCACGTCGAAGCTGACCTGGTGCGTGGCGCGCACCACGCGTTCGGTGGTGCGGTATTCCAGGCTGACGCCATCGACCTGCAGCAGTGCACCGGTGGCCGCATGCGGTGCGGCGGCTGGCGCAGTCGCGGCGTGCGGTGCATCCACCGCCGCCTCGGCCAGAAAGCCCTGCCGCAGCGCGAAGTCAGGCGCCAGCACGGGCATGGTCAGTTCCCCGCCGCGTTGTGCGCGTCCGCAAAGAAGTAGTCTTTGGCAGAGGCAGGCTTGTTCTTGATGGCGCCCACACGGTGCATGAACTCGGCCAGCGCGTAGGTGTTCTGCGGCGTGATCTTGAACTGGACCTCGGGGTTCTTGATGATCTTGAGCAGCAGGTCGCGGTCGGTCTTGGCGTTGCTGACCTTGAGGTAGATGTCGGCCGCCTTCTCGGGGTTGGCCGTGACGAACTGCGAGGCCTCGTTCAGCGCGTCGATGAAGGCCTTGTAGGTCTTGGGGTTCTCGGTGCGGAACCTGTCGGTGGCGTACAGCACGGTGGCCGACGAGGGGCCGCCCAGCACGTCATAGGACTTGAGCACGATGCGCGCCTGCGGGTTGCCCGCCAGCTCCTGCTCCTGGAACGGCGGGTTGCCGAAGTGGGCCGAGATTTCGGTGCCGCCCTTGATGATGGCTGCGGCTGCATCGGGGTGCGGCACCGCCACGCTGATCTTGTCAAGCTTATTGAATTCCTTGTCGCCCCAGAGCTTGGCCGATGCCAGCTGCAGCACGCGCGACTGCACCGACACGCCCACGGCCGGCAGCGCGATGCGGTCCTTGTCGGTGAAGTCCGCAATGGTCTTCACGTTCGGGTTGTTGGTGACCAGGTAGTACGGAAAGTTGCCCAGCGACGCCACGCCCTTCACATCCTGCCGGCCCTTGGTACGGTCCCAGATGGTGAGCAGCGGCCCCACGCCGGCGCCGGCGATCTCGATGTTGCCCGACAGCAGTGCATCGTTGACGGCGGAGCCGCCCGACAGCTGCACCCATTCCACCTTGGCATCCACACCGGCGGCCTTGGCGTGTTTTTCGATCAGCTTTTGCTCCTGCGCCACGTTGAGCAGCAGGTACACGATGCCGAACTGCTGGGCAATGCGGATCTGGCCCTCTGCATGGGCGGCAAGGCTACCGAAGGCGAGGCCCAGGCCGGTGGCGATGGCGGCGGCTTTGCGCGTGAAGTTCTTCATGAGTTTGTGTTTCTCTCTGGAGGATGGTGGTCAGAACGGTGCGTCGCCCTGGATCGTCGTGCGGTAGAGCTTGCGGCGCAGGTGGTCAGGCGTGCCGGCGGCGAGGTGCATGAGGGAGCGGTTGTCCCAAAAGACGAGGTCGTGCGGCTGCCAGTGGTGGCGGTAGATGAACTCGGGCTTGACGCTGTGCGCGAACAGTTCGGCCAGCAGCGCATCGCTCTCTGCCTGCGGCAGGCCGACGATGCGCGTGGTGAAGTGCTCGCTGACGAACAGCGCCTTGCGGCCCGTTTCGGGGTGCGTGCGCACCACGGGCTGCACAGCGGGCGACACCTGGTCGATCTGGGCCTGCGAGAGCTTGGGCCGCCAGGGGTTCTTGGCGCGCAGCTCCTCGTATTTGGCCAGGTAGCTGTGCTCGGCCTTGAGCGGCAGGATGCGCTGCTGCAGTTCGGGGCTGAGCGCTTCCCAGGCCAGGTGCTGGTCGGCGAACAGCGTGTCGCCGCCCTCGCTGGGCAGCTCCTGCGCGTGCAGCAACGAGCCGAGGCTTGGGTGGGCCTTGTACGAGATGTCGGAGTGCCAGTACACCCCAGCGTCCCCCAAGCCGATGGGCTCGCCGTTGTCCTTGATGTTGGAGACGATGAGGATCTCAGGCTGCCCCTTCAGCTGGAACTGGTGCAGCACGTGAATCTCCAGCGGGCCGAAGCGCCGGCTGAAGTCCACATGGTCCGCAGGCGACACCTGCTGGTCGCGGAACACCAGCACATGATGATCCAGGTGCGCCTGGTGGATGCGCGCGAACTCGCTGTCGCTGATGGGCCGCGAGATATCGAGGCCCACGACCTCGGCGCCCACGGGCGCGTCGAAGGGCCGTATCTCAAAGTTCTGGACAGGGAAAGGAGAAAGGGTGGCGGTGGCAGTCATTGGGGCTCTCGCGCTCAGGGGCCGCAGGGCTTGTGCAGGGGGGAGCTGCCGACTGTAGGGATGCTTCGTTCTACACGGAACGAATGATTAGTTGCTTGTTTATGAAATAAACATCCAAGAGACTCGGGCCCTTGCACCGGCGGCAGCCTGCCGTGGTGTCTGCCGAGGCCTTTTGTCGCCAGTCCGTCAATCGCCCAGCCATCCGCCCTCACACCCCGGCACGGTAGCGCAGCGGCGGCCCACAGGTCCGGTCAGTGAACTGATTTGGATATGCGCTTTCCTTCGTTGGCCGCGTGGGGGCGCCCGCCTATCGTCGCGGCTCCCGCTGGCCCTGCGCCTTGCCGGTGTGCAAGGGCACCGGCAGACCAGCGCCTCATCCACCAGAAATACTTCATCAATCAATCACCATGCGACTGAAATTTTCATCCCTCACTGGTTTCATTGCGGCCACCGCGCTGGCGCTCGTGGGCATTGCCGCCAAGGCCGACCAACTGGACGACATCAAGAAGAAGGGTGAGATCGTCTTCGGCGTTCTGGGCACCGACGAACCCAACAGCTTCGTGGACCCCAAGACCCGCGGCTTCATCGGCTACGAGATCGACATCGCCACCGCCGTGGCCAAGAAGCTGGGCGTCAAGCCGGTGTTCAAGCAGCTGGCCGTGGCCGCGCGCATCCCCGAGTTGCAGCAGGGCCATGTGGACGTGCTGGCCGCATCCCTCACGCACAACAAGGAGCGGGAGGCACAGATCGACTTCGGCCTGACCCACTTCGTCACCGGCTCCAAGGTGCTGGTCAAGAAGAGCAGCGGCATCCAGAACGTGGCCGACCTGGCCGGCAAGAAGGTGTTGACGGTGAAGGGCGGCACGCAGGAGCCCAACCTGCTGCGCGCCGTGCCGACCGCCGAGGTGGTGACCTTCGAAAACACCCAGCAGGCCTTCCAGGCGCTGCAGCAAGGCAAGGGCATTGCATACGTCAACGACGAATCATCGCTGTACAACGACGTGGCCAAGCTGGGTGCCAAGGGTGGCGACTACCTGATCCTTCCGCAGAACTTGAATGTCGAGCCGCTGGCACTGGGCATCCGCAAGGGTGAAACCGCGCTGAAGAAGGCCATCGACGACACGCTGCGCGGCCTCGAAGCCTCGGGCGACGCCGAGAAGCTGTACGAAAAGTGGTGGGGCGCCCAGAGCAAGCTCAAGTTCGCCAAGCGCACGTTCCGCTTCGAATCTGACAAGGTGGACGGCTGAGCGCTGCACGCTGGTCCCCTGATCGCTGACCGCTGAAGGCCCAAAGGACGGCCTGCCTTTTCACACAGAGGCAGGCCGCCGCTTTTTGTTGTATGCCCACTTTCGACTTTTCGCTGCTGCTGGCAGGCCCCTACCACGCCATGCTCTGGGCAGGCCTGCGCCTGTCGCTGACCCTGCTGGCCGTCACGCTGCCGTTGGCCCTGCTGCTGGGCCTGCTGGTGGCCGTGCTGCGCCTGGCGCCGCTGGCACCCTTGCGCTGGACCGGCTTTCTGTTCGTGGAGTCGCAGCGCAATATCCCGTTGCTCGCGCACATGCTGTTCTGGTACTTCGGTGCGCCCGAGCTCCTCCCGGAATCGGCCAGGGAATGGCTCTACCAGCACAACATCGAGGCCATCGCGGCCGTGGTGTCGCTCAGCCTGTATGCCGGCGCCTTCATGGCCGAGGACATCCGCAGCGGCATCTGGTCCGTGCCCACGGTGCAGCTGGAGGCCGCCCGTGCGCTGGGCCTGGGGTTTGTCGCCGCCATGCGGCTCGTGGTGCTGCCGCAGGCCGTGCGCACCAGCGTGCCGCCGCTGGTGTCGCAAACCCTCAACCTGTGGAAGGACACCAGCATCGCCACCGTGATCGGCACGGCCGAGCTCATGTACCAGGCCGCCAAGGTGGAGAGCGCCACCTTCAAGAGCTTCGAGGCCTTCACCTTTGCCACGGTGAGCTACCTCGGCATCTCGCTGGCCATCACCGCGCTTGCGGCGTGGTACCAGCACCGGTACCCGCCGCGCTCGGCATGACAGGAGGCACACGTCCATGAGTTTTCTCGAGATGCTCGATGCCTACTGGCTCTTCTTCCTCATCGGCCAGTACCCCGACGGGCCGCTGGGCGGCCTGGCGCTGACGCTGCTTTTGGCGTCGTCCGCCCTGCTGCTGGCCATCCCGGCGGGGCTGCTGCTGGGCCTGGCCCGGGTCAGCCCCTGGGCCTGGCTGCGCTGGCCCGTGAGTGCGCTGGTGTTCGTGGTGCGCGGCACGCCGCTGTTGATGGTGATCTTCTGGGCCTACTTCTTTCTGCCCAGCATTACCGGGCACAAGACTGGCCAGTTCACCACCATGCTGATCGCGCTGGTGGTGTTCGATGCCGCCTACCTGGCGGAGATCGTGCGCGCCGGCATCCGCGGCCTGCCCCGCGGGCAGATGGAGTGCGCGCGCTCGCTGGGCCTGCCGTACCTGGCGTCCATGCGCCTGGTAGTGCTGCCCCAGGCACTGCGCAACATGCTGCCGTCGCTGGTCAACCAATTCGTCTCCACCATCAAGGCCACGTCGCTGGGCTACATCATCGGCCTGGCCGAGGTGTCGTTCATCGCCTCGCAGATCAACACGCTCGTGTTCACGTTGCCTACGCAGGTCTACCTGGTGCTGGGGTTCACTTACTTCGTGCTGTGTTTCGGCCTGACGCGCTTCGCGGTCTGGCTGGAGCACCGCCTTGCACGGCGCCCTGCGCGCCAGATGCCTCTCCATGCTCCCGCTGCGGGGGCTGCACCATGATCACCTTCGACAACGTCAACAAATGGTACGGCGACTACCACGCGCTCGCAGACATCACCGAGACCGTCGCTGCGGGCGAAGTCGTGGTCGTGTGCGGGCCGTCGGGCTCGGGCAAGTCCACGCTGATCCGCACCATCAACCGGCTGGAGCCTATCGACAAAGGCCGCATCACGGTCAACGGGCAGGACATACACGCCTCCAAGCTCAATCTGAACGTGCTGCGCGCAGGCATCGGCTTCGTCTTTCAGCAGTTCAACCTGTTTCCGCACCTGACGGCGCTGGACAACTGCACGCTGGCACCGGTCCATCTGCGCAAGGGGTCGCCCGACGAAGCCCGCCAGCGTGCCCTGGCGCTGCTGGACCGCGTGGGCCTGGCGCACAAGGCCAATGCCCACGCCGCCGAGCTGTCGGGCGGCCAGCAGCAGCGCGTGGCCATTGCCCGCGCGCTGACCATGGAGCCCCGCATCATGCTGTTCGACGAGCCCACGAGCGCGCTCGACCCCGAGATGGTGGGCGAGGTGCTGTCGGTGATGCGCGACCTGGCGCGCGAGGGCATGACCATGGTGTGCGTCACGCACGAAATGGGCTTTGCGCGCGAGGTGGCCGACCGCATCTGGTTCATGGACGCAGGGCGCGTGCTGGAGCGCGCCAGCCCCCAGGCGTTCTTCGACAACCCGCAGCACCCGCGCGCACGGCAGTTCTTGACGGACATCCGCGCGCCGCTGGCGGCCAGTGCACATTGATGCAGACACCGGCAGAGCCCTGTGAAAAAATGAGCGGCCAGCGTCGCCGACATTGCATATGCGCAAAACAAGTGCGCCCGGCGGACAGTGCTTGCGCTATAAATAGCGCACCTCATCCATCTTTGTGTGAAAGCATCCATGAACCGCGCAGAACTCGTTGATATCCTGGCTTCCAAGAATGATCTGTCCAAGGTTGCGGCCAACGCCGTGCTGGAGACGCTGATCGAGACCGTCCAGACGGCCGTCAAGAAAGGCGACACCGTCCAGCTGGTGGGCTTTGGCACCTTCAAGTCCGCCAAGCGGGCCGCCCGCACGGGCAAGAACCCTTCCACCGGCGCTGCCCTGAAGATCCCAGCCACCACCGTGCCCAAGTTCGTCGCAGGTGCCAAGTTCAAGGCCGCCGTCGACCCCAAGGCCGCCAAGCGCAAGGCTGCCAAGTAAGCAGGCAAGCCACTGCCCTCGCACAACCGCCCCAGGCCGCAGGCCTCGGGCGGTTTTTGCTTTGGGCGCACCACGGCATCGGTCTGTGTGCCCTATAGGGCCTATAGGGCCTATATGGCATATGTGGCATATGTGGCCTATATGGCCTATATGGCCCAATGCAGCTAAGCATGTGACAAAACGGTCGTTCTCCTCACAGCGGCAGCGCCAGACAATCGCGCCTCCCTCGCTCCTTCCAACGACCGCCACCATGCAAGCCGCCGCCCCTCTCAAGTCAATGTTCATGGCATGGCTCGCTGCGTGTGCAAGCTGTGCCGCGCTGGCGCAGCAGCCGCCGGCCGCGTTTCCGAGCAAGACGGTTCGCGTCACCGTGCACAACTCGCCCGGCAGTGCGCCCGATGTGCTGGCGCGCTACCTGTCCCAGCGCCTGTCCGAGCAATGGAAGCGGGCCGTGGTGGTGGACAACCGCGGCGCCGCTGGCGGCATCGTGGCGGCCGATGCGCTGGCCAAGGCGCCTGCGGACGGCCACAGCCTGCTCGTGGGCGGTGATGGCCCCATCACCATCCTGCCCAACCTGCAGAGCAACCTGCCCTACAACGCGCAGCGCGACCTGGTGCCCGTGGTCTCGCTGGGGCATGTGGACTTCGTGCTGGTGGCCCACCCCAAGACGGGTTTCCGGAGCCTGAAAGATTTTGTGCAGGCTGCCAAAGCCCAGCCTGGGCGCTACAGCTATGCGTCGGCCGGCAACGGCAGCGCGCTGCAGTTCAGCATGGAGATGCTCAAGCAGCAGGCCGGCTTCTTCGCCACGCACATCCCCTACCGCGGTGGGCCCATGGGCCTGCAGGACGTGATTGCCGGGCAGGTCGAAGTGATGTTCATCGCCCTGGGACCCGCGCTGCCGCACATTCGCAGTGGCAGGCTGACACCGCTGGGCACCACCGGCGACAAGCGCAACGCGCTGCTGCCCGATGTGCCCACCATTGCCGAGACGTACGCGGGCTACCGGTCGGGCACCTGGTTCGGGCTCTTCGCGCCCGCCCACACACCGCAGCCGGTGCTGGACACCATTGCCGCAGATGTGGGGCGCATCGTGCAGACGCCGGCAGCGCGGGCCGAACTCGCTGCCCAGGGCATCGATGCCACGGGCTACCCGCAGCAGCAGTTTCAGCACCAGGTGACTGCGGAGTTCGTGCGCTACGGCCAGATCGTGAAGACTGCCGGCATCAAGATCGAATAGGGCAGCTGGCTCGCTGCAGGCACAGACAAGCGCAGCCAAGGCCGCACTGGGGTCTGGCATCACCGGCAGTTGTGGGCGACTCGGCAGACCGCACGGCGCTTACCTGCGGGGCGTGGGTGCATTTGATCTGAGCCAGGCGGCCAAGCCACACAGCCCCGCCAACACCACGATCACAAAGGTCCACGAGAAGCTGGAGGGCGTGTTCTGCACGGTGAGTGCTATCGCGACAGGGGCCATCGCTCGGCTGTAGGGCACGTCCTCGCCATCGCCGTCCCCCGCGCCGCCGTCGGCCACCACATAGGTGACCATGTTGCCGCTGATGATGGCTGGGTATTCGTACCACTGCACCGGTTCGGAGTCCCTGGGCCGCCCATATGTCAGCAGCACCGCTCCGGCGGGCAGGGGCTGGGGGTGTTGCATCTGAATGGTCAACATGCCGCCCAGCGCGCATTGACGGGTTTCAAAACGGAAGCCGCCGTGCAGAAAGGTGTAGTTGCTGGGTGGGTCGGCCGCCAGGGCGTTGATGCCGATGAAATGCCGGTCGGAAAGGGTGCAGCGCCTGTCCGGCCACGGTGACGCGCGCACCGCGGGTGGCACCCCTGCGGTGATGGGCACCGAGGCATCCACCGCGGTGGCCCCCGTGAGCATCGCATGCACCACTGGCTCCATAGCTGCCGTGTGCGCCTCGTTCAACGTTTGCGCCATGCCGACCACCGGTCCGGCCCCCAGGCACACGATCAACGCCGTGCGAATGCGCCGCCACCATTGCGCGCCCATGGCAGCAGGGCCCAGGCCGCGCCAGTCTCCACTGCCATGCAGCAGCCCAGACAAGCCTTGGGCCGGCTGCAGCCCACAATCTCGGGCCCCGCACCGCCGCCGGGCAAGGGGCGCGCCCCCTGGCGAAGGTCCTGGTCCTTTGTCTGTGTGCATGTCGTGGCAACCGCTCCGTGCACCCAAGGGTAGGCATTTGGTGGCGCCTTGTATGTCCCCCTTTTGGGCGACATGCCGAACGCCCCCGGATGTGGCAGCATCCTCGGATGACCTTGCCACCACCTACCGCTGCAGTGCCGGCCCCAGCCCCCACGGAGGGCATGCCTGCAAGGATTCGCGTGGCGGTGGTCGAGGACGACGCGGCATGCAGGACGGCACTGGCGCAGGCTCTGCATGCAGCGCCCGACATGCAATTGCAGTGGCTCGCCGCCAGCCGCGCGGAGGCCCTGGCCGCACTGCGGGCCGACGGTGCGCGGGCCGTGCTGGATGTGCTGCTGCTGGACCTGGGCCTGCCCGACGGCAGCGGGCTGGATGTGCTGAAGGTTGCGCGGGAGCGCTGGCCCCAGGCTGCGGCCATGGTCAGCACCGTGTTCGGCGACGAGTCCCATGTGCTGGGCGCGATAGAGGCCGGGGCGATGGGCTATCTGCTCAAGGACCTGTCGTCCCACGCGCTGATCGAAGAGATTCGCAGCCTGCACGCTGGCGGCAGCCCCATCAACCCCATGGTGGCGCGCAAGCTCTTGCTGCGCCAGGTACCACCGCCGGTCGCCAGACCGCAACCCTTGGCGACAGGCACGGAGGTCGCCCCGTCTTCGCGCGAGGCCGAGTTGCTGCGCATGGTGGCGCGGGGCCACACGCTGGACGAGGTGGCGCGCTCCATGGGGGTATCGCGCCACACCGTCCGCACCTTCGTGCGGCGCGTGTACGCCAAACTGCAGGTGACGACCCAGGCCGAGGCCGTGAGTGCGGCCCTGCGACAAGGGTGGATCGATGCTTGCTGAGGGCGGGCGAATACGAACCTGGGCGGTGCGACTGACGCGATGGGTGGGGCTGGCAGCGGTGATGGTGGCTGCCGCAACGCCCGCCAGCGCCCACGCCGTGGCAACTACGCCTGTCCCTATCCCTGCTCACCTGACCACTACGCAGGCCTGGATGTCGCCCAGCGCTGCCTGGCAGCCACCGGGTTCGCTGGCGGACTCGGACGACGCAGTGCTGGCCAGCGACGTGCGCTGGAGTGCCGTGGACCTGCCCCATGCGCGCGACCGCAGTACCGTGTCGCCCGACTCCATCGACCGCGCCGCGCCCGAGGTGGTGTGGTACCGCTTGCAGGTGCCCGGTGACGCTCTGCGCGCCACACCCCAGGGGCCCCGCCTGTACATGCCCCGGTGGCAGACCGTGGGCACCGTGGCGGTGTACGCCAACGGACAGTTGCTGTGGCAATCACGCGGCAGCAAGGTGTGGAACAGCTTCAACCAGCCTGTGTGGATCGACCTTGCGGGCGTGGCGCCATCCGCAGCGCCGCTGACCGTGCATGTGCGCATGGCCAATCTGCCGGGTATCGGCGGAGCGCTGTCCACGGTGTGGGTGGGCCCTGCGGAGGCTTTGCGTGCGTCCTGGCGCCTGCGCAGCCTGCTGCAGAACGATTTGCTGGCGTATCTGCGGGGTGCGTACCTGATCTTGGGGGTGCTGTCGCTGGCGATGTGGTTCACGCGCGGCCAGCGCGGGCAGACGGGGTACCTGCTGTTTTTCTTGCTGTCGGTCTCGCACCTGCTGGCCACGCTGTTCTACCTGGTCGACAGCGAGGGGTTCGACGCGCACGACGCGTGGTTTTCGTGGATGACACTGATGGGGTCCCTGAGCTCGTCGGTGTTCTCGTTTTTCTTGCTGTGCCACATGCGGGGCCGCAGGTACCCGCGGCTCGCGGGTGCTCTGCTGGGATATGCAGCCCTGCTGGCCGCGGCGTCTTTGCCCGTGTGGGGCGTGGCGCACGAAACCTTGCTGCCTGCGCTGCGCATGGCACTGGTACCGCCCGCCACACTGGTGTTGAGCGTCGCAGTGCTGGGCGCATGGCGCGACCGCGACTGGCCCAGCGCACTGCTGGCCGTGGCCGTGGCGCTGTCGTTCCCGCTGGCGGCGCACGACCTGGCGATGCAGCGGTATCTCGTCAGCATCGAGCATATCTATCTCACCACCTACGGGTACATGGGTGTCTTTTCCATGTTTTTGCTGGTGGCGTTCACGCGGTATGTGCGTGCGTTGGGCGCCGCAGAACAGGCCAACGCCGTGCTCGCGGACAGGCTGGCCGTGCAGGAACAGCAATTGAACGCGTCCCACGAACGGCTGCGCGCCGTGGAGCGCGACCAGACCCTGCTGCAGGAGCGCCAGCGGCTGATGCGCGAGATGCACGACGGTGTGGGCTCTTCACTGATCAGCGCATTGCGCCTGGTGGAGGGCGAGCCCGCCGCGCCCGTCGACGTGGCCCAGGTCCTGCGCGAATGCATCGACGATCTGAAGATCTCCATCGACTCGCTGGACACCGTGGATGCGGACCTGCTGGCCCTGCTGGCAGGCCTGCGCTACCGCCTGGGGCCGCGCCTGGAAGGCGCCGGGCTGGCGCTGCAGTGGCAGGTGAGCGACCTGCCTCCGCTGCCCTGGCTCGACACCCAGAGCGCACTGCACATACTGCGCATCCTGCAGGAAGTGTTGACCAACATCGTCAAGCACGCCAACGCGACGGAGATCACCATCACCACGGTCGAGGCACCATCGCCATCACGTTCGCCTTCGCAGGGCCCCGGTCACATCGCACACAACGGCGGCGTGCTGGTCCGCGTTCACGACAATGGCCGGCCCTTCAGCCCCTCCTCCGCCGAGCCGCTGTCCCCGGGCCGCAGGGGCCTGGCCAACGTGCGCAGCCGCGCTATGGCGCTGGGAGCCCACTGCACCTGGCAACCCAGCCCTACGGGGCAGCCAGGCACGGTGTTCACCTTGTGGCTTCCGCTCGACGCGCCTGCATGACCGCATGACAGCCCAGCGGCGCGGTGCGTGAGCGCCAGCCATCTGCAGGATAGCCGTGGCGTGCCAGAAGGTGACCACTGGCGGCCCCTGCGCTGCCGCCACGCCAGCCCGTGGACCGCGCATCGATCACGCACAATGCCGGGTCGACAGCCGCCCTGCCCCGCCCATCCTGGGCGCCGTACATCGCATCAATGAAGGAGCATCCAAAATGAAGCAAGAAAGAGTCGCCGTGGTCACCGGCGCAGGTTCTGGTGTCGGCAAAGCCGTCGCACTGGCGCTGGCCAGCGATGGGTACAGCGTGGTGCTGGCAGGCCGGCGCAGCGCGCTGCTGGACGAGGTGGTGGCGCAAGCGCAGGCCCAGTGCGGCGCGGGCGACCGCATGCTGAGCGTACCGACCGACGTCGCCGACCCCGCGGCGGTCGAGCGGCTCTTCGCAGAGGCTGTTGCCCGATTCGGTCGGGTGGACTTGCTGTTCAACAACGCGGGCCGCGGCAACCCGCCGGGATCGTTTCTCGACTGGACGCCCCAGCAGTGGCGCGACGTGGTGGACGTGAATCTGAACGGCATGTTCTATTGCCTGCAGCAGGCCTTCCGGGTCATGCGCGACCAGTCGCCGCAGGGAGGCCGGGTCATCAACAACGGGTCGATATCCGCCCACACGCCGCGCCCCAACTCTGCAGCCTACACATCGACCAAACACGCCGTCATGGGCCTGACCAAGACGGCGTCGCTGGATGGGCGCCAGTACAACATCGCGGTGGGGCAGATCGATATCGGCAACGCCATGACGGACCTCGCGTCGCGCATGGCCAAGGGCGTTCCGCAAGCGAACGGCGAAATCGCGGTAGAGCCCCTGATGGACGTCAACATCGTCGCACAGTCGGTGCTGTACATGGCCAACCTGCCGCTCGAAGCCAATGTGCTGTTTCACACCGTGATGGCCACCAAGATGCCTTTCGTCGGCCGCGGCTGACGTTGCGGGGCGGCCTGGTCTTCCGGCTCGGCTGAACGCTGGGGGCGCTGCAGGCCTGCGTCTTCCAGTCGCTCGGCGGTTCAGCGCTTCAATCGTTCAGGCCGTCACGCTCGGCTCACCTGCAGCACCAGCGCATGCAGGGAGTCCAGCGTGTCCTGCCGCTCGCGCTCGGACGCTTCCTGGTCACGCTGCTGGCGCTTCAGTTCCTTGATCAGGGGCAGCAAGTCCTTGTGGCTCGACTGCTGGCCGGGTGTGGTCCGGGTGTCCACCACCTGGTTGTTCTCGACCCTGATCATGTGCAGCGATTGCGATGCCTGGTGCGACAGCGTGGCCAGGACGGGCTCGCCCGCTTCGTAGGCCAGGCGCATTTCAGTCGTGCTGCTGTCTTCCACCGTGTTGTAGACATAGTTCTGCGAGGCGGAGGTGGAGTCGAACTTGGGCGCTGCCGATGTCAGCAGCGACTGGTGATAGGCCGCCGAAAGCTTCGACGTCTGCGTCTGCGAGACCGCCCGGCTGCCCCGGTTGCTGCCGGAGATCTCGGTGGACTGGTTCAGCGTGTACTGAAAGCTGTCCCGCTCCTGGGTGCGCCGGGGGTTGGTAGCCCGGTTGGTGGCCGCGATACTGGCCTTGAAATCCGCCAGGCCTGTCATCAGGCTTTGGTCTTCCTCACTGAACGCATCCCCATCGCTGCGCAGCGGGATGCTGCCAGGCTTCATACCCAGGCGGTTGGTGTCGCTGTCGCTGCCCTGCTGCGCGTAGCTCACGTGCATGGCAGAAAAGGTGGACTTGAACAGGTCCACCAGGCCCGGATCGGCCCGGCCCCGCTCCGCGGCCTGGTCGATGCGCGCGAGGTATTGCGCCACCGCCTTGTCCTTCTGGGCTGCGCTCCCCCACTGGGCGGGCTGTCGAAGGTCGGTGCTCATCTTCACGACGCCTTCCCGGGTCTTGATTTCGACATCGCGGCGGCTGGCATCCAGCCGGACGTCGGCGCCCAGTTGCAGTACCCGCTTGCCCTCACTGTCGCGGCCATAGTGCTCGAACTTGAGCTCGACCTGCGTGAGCACCTTGCTGTCGAACTTGAGCAGGTCTTCCAAGTCGAGCCGCGGCTCGTCGCCCGCCAGGCCCTGCACGGCCTTGTCGAAGCCTGCGGCCAGGGCCTTCAACGCATCGCGCTCCTGGGCCGTGAGCTCTCCGTCCACCTCGATCGCGACCGACATGCCAGACCCGGTGGCGCTGTACTCCCTCTGGTCCGTGATGGACAAGCGCACTTTCGCACCCGACTGGGTCTGGATGGTGAGCTCCGCACTGGCGCTGGGGCGGCTTTTAAAGGCCCACAGCGCGTCAGAGGCCTTGCGCTGGATCTGGTCGGGCGAGTACGCCGCGCCGACGTTCACGATGGTCTGGCGGTAGCTTGCACCGGTGGCGGCTACCTGTTCGAGCAATGCCGACCCCAGCCCCGCCATCCGGCCCTGCTCGGTCGTTCCGCTGGCGTTGCGGCCCATGACCTGGGCCAGCGCGTCATCGGGCAGCTGCTCCCACACCTGCATCTGCCCGCCGCGGGTCTGCACGCTCAAAAGCGCTTCGTACGTGGCCTGGGCTGTCTCCAGGCTGCCCGGCATCTGGGTGACGTGCAGGAATCTGAGGTCGGTGCCCGCCGCACTGGCGGTATTGGCGGCATATGAGGTCGCCGCGCCGCTGGGGGTGTATGCGGTGACGGAAGGCAGGACTGCCGCTGTTGCCAGGGGCTCAGCCACGCCGCCCGAGGACTGCAAGGTTCCTGCCGCGCGCAGCGAGCCGCCTTGGCTGGTGGCAGGCGAAACGACCGTGGGGGTGGCAAGACCAACAGCACTCATCTTGGATTTTTCTCCTCCGTTGTATCCATGGGATATCGGCAGAAACCGCCGGAACTGAAATCGAATGCATCGCAAGGACTGGGCGGGTGGCGAAGCAGCGCAAGTCCCCAGCGTGCGCGGCGCTGACGGGATGCGGTGGTGTGCGCCTACAGAAGCGGCACTGTCGCCTCCTGAACATGGTCTTGCTTTACCAACCAACCCCACAGGAGTTCTCTCATGCCTACCAGCCAACGCCAGAAAGACGTGTGCGACCTGCTTGACGCCGACCACAAGGCCGTCAAGAAGATGTTCAAAGAGTTTGACTCTCTGTCCGAATCCAAGGCCCGCGGCGCCGCCCAATCGCGCCTGGACCTCGCCCGCGAGATTTGTATGGAACTGACCGTCCACGCCCAGGTGGAAGAGGAAATCTTCTACCCCGCAGTGCGCAATGCGATCAAGGAAACCGACCTGATCGCGGAAGCCGAGGTGGAGCACCAGACCGCCAAGGACCTGATTGCACAGATCCAGGCTGCCGAGACCGCTGACGAAGAATTCAACGCCAAGGTCAAGGTGCTGGGCGAGTACATCGACCACCACGTCAAGGAAGAGCGCAACGAGATGTTCCCCAAGGCCCGCTCGGCCAAGAAGCTGGACTTGGTCGCGATGCGCGGTGTGGTCGAAGCCCGCAAGCAGGAACTGATGGACGAGCAGACCGCAGCAGCCTGACGCCCCATGGCATGGATGGCCGCCATGCCGTGACAAGCCGCTTACGGCATTCACAACAGCCCGCACCGTGCGGGCTGTTGTGTTTTGTACCAGCACCCTTACGGTTTCAGGCCGCTTGCGGCACCGCCACACACACCTCCCCGCGGCCTTGGGACTTGGCCTGGTAGCAGGCCGCGTCCGCCGCAGCAATCCAGTCATCCACCGAAGCCGTCTCCGTGATCAGGCTGGCGACGCCCATGCTGATACCCACCACGAATGTCTGCCGGCCTCGGGTCAGCCGGATGGCCGCCACCGCGGCCCGCACCGCCTGTGCGATCTCCACCGCCGACTCGGGCGGGCAGTGCGCCAGCAGCAGGGCGAACTCATCCCCCCCGATGCGGGCCACCAGGTCGCTGCCGCGCACTGACGCAGAAATCGCCTGGGCCACGGCGTTGAGCATTGCATCGCCCGCAGCATGCCCGCCTTCGTCGTTGACTGGTTTGAAATGATCGAGGTCCATGAACACGATGGCGGCCGGGATGGAGTGCGGCGAGCGGTCGATCAGTGATTGGGCGCGCTGCTCGAACTCTCGCCGGTTGGCCAGGCCCGTCAGCGGGTCATGGCCGGCGGACCATTCCAGTTGGTCGTGGGCGACCTTCTGCTCGCTGATGTCGGTGATGGTCCAGATGGTCCCGGCTTCAGCGTCTGCCACGTCCACCGAACTGCTTCGCAGCTGCGCCCAGAAATGGGAGCCGTCGGAGCGCACCAGTTTCCACTCGCCTGCGTAGGTTCTGCCCCTGGCGAAGGCCTCGAGCACCCGCGGGCGAATGCTTGCAAAGTCTTCGGGCGAGGCGAAGATCAGGCTGGGGTGCATGCTGCGCAAACTCGATTCGCTTTGTCCCAGCAGCCTGCAGAACTCGGTACTGACCAGCTCGACGCGCTCGTTGCGCACGAAGGCAATGCCGGTGGGCGACGCAGCCAGTACCGACACCAGACGGCTCAGCAGGTCCTTGTTGGAGGCCTCCAGCTTGTCGCGGCTGATGCTGACTTCCTTGAGCACCTTTCCCAGCCGCCCGATCTCGCCCGCGGCCTCGGGCCAGCCCTGGTCGGCAGGCATGTCGGCGCTGAACAGGTGCTGCGCCCGCCGTTCGAGCAGCCGCAGGGGATGCAGCAGCCAGGACAGCAGCGCGAACGTGAGCAGCGACACCACCACAATGAGCCCAATCGCCCAGGCGAGGGCCTCTTTGCGGGCGGCGTTCAACGGCGCGAGCAACTCGCTCTTCGGGCGAAAGCGCCAAACCATCCAGTCGGCCCCGGGCACGCCCGCTGCGCTGACCACATCCCCCGCCTGCTGCAACTGCAGACCCGAAGGCTCCACCGGGCTGCCCTGACCCACCCACGCCCGGTAGGCATTCGCCAGCCGGGGCTCGTCCCCCAGCGGACGCATGAGAAGCTGCACATCCGGGTGCGCCAACACCCTGCCTTTGGCATCGGTGACGACAGTGAGCGCTCCTCCATCCAGATCCTGCGCTTCCACAAGGTGCGACAGCAGCTGCCGCTCCGACAGATTGAGCGCACCTCCCAGTACCGCATGCAGACGGCTGGCGTCGTACAGGGGCTGCGTCAGCACCACCACAGGCAAGCCGGACACCCGGCTGGGTACAGGGTCTGAAACGATCGGCCGCCGCTCTGCCAACGTGCGCTGAAAGTACGGGCGGTCGCCGATGGACAGCCCCGGCCTCTGCACCCCTTTGTCATCCAGGTAGAGGACCATTTGCCCGTCAGGCCGCGCGATGAAGATGTTGGAAAACAGACTGCGCAGCACAGGTTTGCCCTCGAAGAATTGGCTGAGCGCGAAATCGTCCGTCAGCGTTGCAGCAGGAAGCTGAGACGCGACGATGCCCAAGGCCTTCTGCAGGTCGACGACGTTGCGCGACAGCAAGTTGGCCGTGCGGATGACCTCGGCCAACTCGCGCTGCCGCTGATCGTCCAGCGTGTCGTGTTCTGCGCGCTGGACCAGCACAAAGGCGATGAGGCCGATGCCCGCAGCCAAGACAGCGATCGTGCCCAGCGTGACCCTTGCCCGCAAAGAACTGAGCCACCCGGGAAAGAAACCAATTCCCATGAAGCCACCCGCAAATGCATGTGAAGACGGCGCTGCTGGTCGCATTCAGCGAACCTCAGCAGAAGTGAGATGCCTGGCCGCCCACTGTTATCGAGTGTGGCCACAACTGAAGCCACGTATGTCAGTCAACTTCCGCAGTTGGACTACCGGGCCGATGGACCGATGGGCCTGCGCCGTCACGGTTTGGCCTGGCCATCCGTTGGCACAGCAACCCGCGGGCGTTTTCTAAGCCATTCGGGCCATCGCAGAGGGTACGGATCGCAGACCGAACGCTTCCGAGAACTCGTAGGCCGACGCCGGGCGGCTGAACAGATAGCCCTGCCCTTCCTCGCAGGCCACGCTCTTCAGATAGTCGCGCTGCGCCTCGGTCTCCACGCCTTCGGCCACCGTTTCGAGACCGAAGCCGCGGGCCATGTCCAGAATGGCGCGGACCACAGCACGGTCACGTTCGGAGTCGGGTGCATTCTGGACAAAAGATCGGTCGATCTTCAAACGGCTCAGCGGATACTTCTTGAGCAGGCTAAGCGACGCGTAGCCCGTGCCAAAGTCGTCGAACGCAATGCCGACCCCCATGTCCCTGAGCTCTTGCAACACGCCGAGCACGAGGTCGTCTTCGTCCAGAACGATGTTCTCGGTGATCTCCAGCTCCAGGGCGTGGGGTGGCAGACCGTGCCTCTGGAGCGTGGCCGCCACCTCCGCCACCATATCGTTCGCCCTGAATTGAGCACCGAACAGGTTCACGCCCATGCGGAAGTTGGTGGCGCCATTGCGACGCCACAGCGCTGCCTGTGCACACGCTTCGTCCAACACCCAAAAGCCCACCACCGCAGCGAGCGGCCCGTTCTCGAGCGCGGGCAAGAAAGCCGCGGGCGACAGCAAGCCCCGCTGTGGATGCTGCCAACGAATCAGCGCCTCGGCGCCGCACAGCGAACCATCGCTCAGCCTGATCTGCGGCTGATAGAACAGCACGAATTCGCCTTCACTGACGGCCCTGTGCAGCTCGATGCTGTACAGCCTGCGGGCCACGGCCTCCATCCGCAGGTCCGCCACATACGCAAAGACATGACCGCGCCCGAAGCTCTTGGCCTTGAACAGCGCCAAGTCCGCGTTGCTGAAAAGCTCCAGCGCCTCGTGCGCATCCTGGGGGGCCGCTGCCAACCCGCAGCACGCCGTGATGTGGATGTCCTGCCCGTTCACGGTGATGGGGTCGGCCAGGCTGTCGACGATTCTCCTGGCCACCGCCATCGACTCAGCGTGGCCAGCGGCAGCCGGGATGAGCACTGCAAACTCATCACCACCGGTGCGCGCCACGGTGGACAACGAGGAGGCGCATTCAACCAGCCTGCGCGCCGCTTCGCGCAGCACCGCATCACCCACCGCGTGACCCAGGGTATCGTTCACTTCCTTGAAGCCGTCGATGTCGATGATCAGCAGGGATGCCCCAGCGGCTTCCGCCACCGCGCCTTCCATGCGTCGGTACAGGGTGGCACGGTTGACCAGTGCAGTGAGCAGGTCGGTGGTCGCCAGCCGCCGGAGCTCTGCAGACTGTTCGTGGCGGTCCGAAAGATCCTGCAGGTGCGCGTGAAAGGTGAGCTTGCCCTGGTCGATCCAGCAAAAAAGAGCGACGCCCAGCGGAAACTCGGAGCCGTCCTTGCGCAGACCGCACAAGCCGTCGGGGACCGCCAGTCCATCCGCGGTGCCAGCCGCTGCCGCCTTGGCCACGAGTTGCGCCAAGGGTTCACGGTGGTCATCCGCCAGAAAGCTCGAGACCATGCGGCCGGGGCCGTCGGCCGGCATGTACCCGAAGATGCTGGCAGCGGCCTTGTTCCATGCCATGACGCGCAGACTCTCGTCGAACCAGACCACCGCCGTGGGCGATGCACGGGCGTCCTCGTCGAAAGGCCGCCGGGCGCGCTCGGTGGAGTGCTCCAGCCGCCGCAGCTCCAGGCGGTCACACGCCATCTGCGCAAGGTCAGACAGGCGGGCGCAGTCGTCCTCGGAGAAGTCGAAGTGCGGAACGCTGTCGAGCACGCACAGTGCACCGAGCGGCAACCCGCCGGGGGAATACAGGGGTACACCCGCATAGAAACGCACGCCAGAAAACCCCGTAACGAGCGGGTTGTCATAAAAACGCACGTCGCGCGTGGCGTCCGGCACCACCATGACTTGGTTCTTGGCGATGGCATGCGCACAAAACGACACGTCTCGCCGCATATCCACGCGCTGGCCCTCAAAACCCGTGCTGGCTGCAAAAAACACGTGGTCGTCACCCACCAGGTTGACGGCCGCGACAGGCATCCCGAAAACCTTGGCGGCTATCTGTACCACCGAGTCGAGGCTCGGAAGGGGTCGGTCGCTGTGAAGTCCGTAGTCGGAAAGCGCCTTAAGGCGTTCAGCCTCTGACTCAAGAGCAGGGGGGCACTTCACTACCGGATCCTCCAGATTAAATACTGCCCTGCTCGCTCGACGAATGCTGACCGCAAAGCCCCGCAGGATCGACGATCAAAATGTCGCCAAATCAATGCGGACTTGCAAGTTTTTATTGGCAGCAGGGGAGACCAACACTGTCTCAACAGGCTGCGGACGGTCTTGGGAGATCGTCACGCGCACTTACACCTTGCAGTATTTCCACCTGGACTGCTGTAGGAAAAATTCCCGCATACATTCACAGGCCGGAGGACAAGCGGCCGGTTTTTGGCGAGACGAACCCGCCCCCCAATCCGCATCCCACGCCACAAATGCACGCGAAAAAAGGCCTGTGTGTGGAGCTACGGGAAGGGCAGTGTGAGGCTTGTGTGGGGCTGTATGCAGACCAGTGCATGCCAGTGCACTGGCGGCACTACGGGCGGAGTTCTGTAGTCTCGTCGAGCAGCATGGTCCGGCCCTTCGGAGTGATCGCAAGAACACGGGCGTAGTTCGCACCCGTTACCGGATGGGGAAGCATGACCGATATGAGGTCTGCAGCGCGCAGTACGCGCAGCTTGTCGATGCAGGCTTCGTCCTCGACAGTGAGCGGCAACTCGGCGCGCGCGATCGCTCGAAGGTATTCAAACGGCATGTTCACCTCCAAAAACGTGTGGGCGAAGGAACAGGTTATTTTGGGACTTCCCGGATTCGAAACGCCCCATTTCCAATCACTCCCTGGGGGATCTCTCACCGAAAAGTCGTGGCTTGAACCCATGGGTCGATCCATGACTTTCCGGTGGCGCGTGGCCTGCGTTGCGCAGGCCGGGCCATGAGCGTCAACCATCAGCCCCTGTAGGGCCCAGGCAGCCACGCCAAATATCCGCTTATGGCTCGAATAAAAGAGCCTCTCTTTGTGGAATGACTTCGCCCCGTGAAGATCGCCCCTCACCGTCTCGACACGGCGTTGCCCACGCTCGCCATCTTGGAAGCCAGCAAGCCACCACCGTTCTCGTAACGGCCGCGTGCACTGTCGGGCACGGGAGAGTCAGTGAATCAGCTTTGGGAGCCAATCGATATGCGAGCAGGACGGCGGTGGGTGGTAGGGGTGCGGGGCGGCATCGATTCCTACGCTGTCTGAATGGGCGCTGCTTGTGATGGCTGCCTTGATGGGCGCTGCGGTTCTCGCTCAGGTCAGAGCCAAGACACAGGCCGATACGTAGAGAGTATCTGCACGCATCACGGCGCTTCAGTGAACGCCGTCGCCGTGAGGTCACGGCGCGATGTGCGCTCGCCCTGCTCTGTACGGCGCCCACCACCACGCGCAGTGGCGCCGTCAACGTTCTGTCGTTGCGCGTAACGATGGCCTGGGTCCTGCGCAACGGCGGCGATATCGGCCGCACCTCCAGGCCGGGGTGGTGGCCATGGTGCATGGAAGACCCCGCCGCCGACAGTCAGCGCTTGCGATGGAAAGGAGTCCGCCATTGCATCCATGAAGAGCATCCGGCACCGCCACATCAATCAGCAAAGCACTGCGTCGTGCAGCCGGGCTCGCGAGACTGGCTGTCAGACGTATAGGCCTGTTCCTACAAACCTGTGAACTCATGCCGCCCAACATGGTTGTACAGAGCGAACCTGCTGAGTGGCGCTCACCGCATTGTTAGGGCAACCATGAACACACCTCTCCCCAACCAATGGGGATCGAATCTCCAAAGGGCTCAAACGCACCAGCCGAATTGGGACAGCTATGTCGTGACCAAGGTCAAGCATGTGCGGGCTGCGATGCTCTCCGGCATTGACACCTTCAACGCCGAGGGCTTCACTATTCCCATGGCCAGTGGATTCATTGAATTGTCCGGCATGCGTGCCGGTGCCTTTCGCACTTTCCTCAAAATCGGCTTTGCAGAATCCAACCGGGTGATGTTGCCGTCCTTCGAGCTGGCCGAGAACTCGGCAATTGGCACGCTCATCCTTCCGGCGCACTGCTTCGGTTCCGCACTGCAGATGGCCAACAGTCCCACGGCGCACTTTCGCATCGGCGGTGATGGCAGGCACAACGCCATGGCCACCGATGTTGCACTGTTGAACTCTGCGCTGACGCAGGCAGGCGACGTTACAGAAGGCTTCGAGATCGGCTTCGCCAACGCCCGCTGAGGCCAGGAAGCACCCATCTCAGGGAGCACCCACCTATTTGTCACGGCAGAGCGACAGCCGGGATGGTCGCTCCATAAAGTCTCGCGTGCAAGAAGCCCATCCACAGCACCATGCCAGTCCCGCATCCCACAGCTCCATCGACACCCTCTGAGCCCTCGGCGCCTTCGGAGTCGTCGTTCGACCCTGAGGCATTGCTGGACGTCGGACGCTGGCTGCAGTCGCAGCACTACCAGTTCACAACCCCCACGCCGGCCACCCACACCCTGGTGCTGGGCCGCCGTGCCCATGCCACGGCATCTGATCTGCGGGATATCTTTGGGTGGAACCTGCCCTTCTCTCAGGGCTTGTTGCCCGCAGACATCCTGGCCACGATGCAGCACGGCGGGCTGGTGCAAAGCGGAGAGGCCGGATTGCTGGGCACCACGGTCCGGTTCTCCACCCTCGGCTCCCTCATCTTTCCCCACTCGTCGTTTCCCACTATCCACAACGAGTCCGTGTTCTTTGGCCCGGACACCTACCGGTTCGCCGCGCTGATCCGGCGCCAGCTTGTTGCCAGCCCGCTGCAGGACATGTCGCGCGTGCTGGACATGGGCTGTGGCTCTGGTGCAGGCGGGCTGGTAGCCGCCACCCACGACCGCACCGTCAGGCCACAGTTGGTGCTGGCGGACATCAGCCCCTTGGCGCTGCGTTGTGCCCAGGCCAGCGCCGAACTGGCGGGCTTGACCAGCGTGGACTTGTGCCAGGGCGACTTGTTCCACAGCGTCGCCGGAGAATTCGATCTTGTCGTGGCCAACCCGCCGTATCTGAACGATGGGGCCCAGCGGCTTTACCGCCACGGCGGTGGGCGGTGGGGCGAGGCGCTGTCGATCCGCATCCTGCGCGAGGGTTACCCACGCCTGTCGCCAGGAGGTCGGCTGGTGCTGTACACCGGCTCTTCGATCTCGCACGGGGTAGATCACCTGCTGCAAGCCTTCGAAGAGGCGCTGAAAGAATTCCCCTGCACGTGGAGCTATGAAGAACTCGACCCCGACGTGTTCGGCGACGAACTGAATAACCCGGCCTACACCGATGTGGACCGCATCGCCGCCGTGGGTCTGGTGGTGCAAAAGCCATGAGATTCCTGGGCATTGGCGACACCAATGACCTGGCTGCCATGTACCACGGCCTGGCCCGGCGGGGCCACGACGTGCGCGTGTTCGTGCGCGACCCTGCCCACAGCGACGTGTTCGCGGGCATGCTGGACTTCACGGCCGACTGGCAGAAAGAACTGGGCTGGCTGCGGGAGGCGGGGGACGACGGCATTGCGCTTTTTGAATCTGCCAGCGACGGCGCCACGCAGGACGCGTTGCGACGGGACGGCTTTCATGTTGTCGGCGGCAGCGCCTTCGGTGACCGGCTGGAAGCCGACCGCGAGTTCGGCCAGTCTGCGCTGCGCGCCATCGGGCTGCGCACCGCCGCCAGCCATCCGTTCGCAGACTACGAAGCCGCCATTGACTTCGTCAAGAATCACCCTGCCCGCTACGTCCTCAAGCTCAATGGCGCCGATGCCCTGCGCACGCGCAACTTCGTCGGGTCTGCACCGGATGGCCTTGATGTCATCGCGCTGCTGGCGCACTACGGTCGGTCGCAAACACCCGCGTCGGCACAGAGGCCGGGCGGTAGTGCAGAAGGGGGCGATGGCTTCGTGCTGATGGACTACCTACAGGGCGTGGAGGTGGGCGTCGGCGCGTACTTCAACGGAGAGAATTTTCTGAGCCCGGCGTGCATCGACTTCGAGCACAAGCGGTTCTTCCCCGGCGACCTGGGCGAGCTGACGGGAGAGATGGGGACCATCGTGTCCTATCGCCTGTCGCAGCGGCTGTTCGACACGGTGCTGGCCCCTGTGACGGCCATGCTGCGGGACGGTGGGTATTGCGGATACATCAACGTCAACCTGATTGCGAATGAAGACGGACTGTGGCCGCTGGAGTTCACCAGCCGCTTTGGATACCCGGGCTTTGCGATCTGCGAAGCGCTGCACGTGGACCCGTGGGAGACCCTCTTTTCCACCATGGTGCACAAGAACAGCCGGCACTTTCGCACCCAGTCAGGGTTCGCCTCGGGCGTGGTGCTGACGGTTCCGCCTTTTCCCTACCGATACGGGTATGCCGAGCTGTCCAAAGGCCTACCCATCCACCTGCGCGACAGCTTGTCGCCCGCCGATCGCAGCGCGTTGCACTTTGCAGAGGTCGCTCTGCAAGGCGGGCAGCTCGTCACCAGCGGCGTCACCGGATACCTGGGCGTGGCCACGGGCGTCGGCCCCACGCCGGGCATTGCCAACGCGCAGGCGCTGGATGTGGCGCAGGGCGTGGTGGTGCCCAACCTGCGTTACCGAAGAGACATCGGAAACCGGCTGGAGGGTGGCGGCGAATGGGATTTTTTGCAACGCCTGGGCTGGCTGGCCTGAGGGCGAAGCAGCCCTGCCCATCGCGCTGCACCGCCGTAGGAGAGTGCCCACGCGCGGAAGGCGTCTGGCCCGATGCAACCGGCTTGCACGCAGGGAGATGCTAAAGCTCTCACATTCTTCTGCACTCTTTTGCACATCCCATGTCCGCCATCCTGAAGGAACTCCCCGATCGTCCCACGAGGCCCACGGCCACGCCATTGGCTCTGACCCCAAGCCATGGCCGGGACGAGCACGGCGGTGTTCATCACCCTTTGTATGAGCGGTTGGCCGATGGAATCCCCACCGCCAATGACATTGAGAAAGCGGGCCAATACCTGGCCCGCGCCATCGACCGCGCTGGCACCCAGGTCGATGACCTTCCCGCAGACCCCGCGGACCTCACCACCTGGATGACCACCAATGTCGAGCGTGTGCACGCCCAGTACCAGTCCTACCTGCAGTCGCGCAAGGACGGGGCCGCCCGGCGCTACTTCAGCAACCGGGCCCACGCACTGTATTTTTTGCGTCAGGTGTCACCCACCAAGCTGGTCGACGGCGCCTGGCTATACGGGGTGTGCGGCCAGACCGGCAACCCGCGCCTGTCGAACCTGGTCACCACCTACCTGGAAGAGCTGGGCAATGGCGAGGCCGACAAGAACCATGTGACCCTGTACCGCAACTTGCTGTCGCGCTACGGGTTGGACCCGGTCGATGGGCTGCCCGACGCGCTGTATGAACAGGGGCTGATCCAGCTGGCGCTGGGCTGGAACGCAGAGGACTTTCTGCCCGAGGTTATCGGCTTTAATCTGGCGTACGAGCAGCTCCCGCTGCACCTGTTGATCACCTCGTACGAGCTCAACGAGCTGGGCATCGACCCGTACTACTTCACGCTACACGTCACCGTGGACAACGCCGACACGGGGCACGCCCGGCGCGCGTGCCAGGCAGCGCTAGAGGCGGCACCGCGCATCAACGATGGTGGCGAATATTGGCAGCGTGTGCGCGCCGGCGCCAAGCTTGGCAACCTCGGTGTCAGCACCATGGATGTGATCCAGGGCTTTGACATCGAGGCCGAGGTGGTGCGCATCACGGCGCACAAATCCCCCGCGGGGCACGGCGCGCATTCCGACTTCTGCAAGGTGGAGGGCCGCAGCGTGAACGAGTGGCTGTCTGCCCCCGACGACATGTCGGCCTTCCTCACAGCGCTGGAGCGCGCAGGATGGATCAAGAAAAACAGGCCGGTGGACGAAAGCCGGTTCTGGAAACTGCTGCAGGGAGAGCGCGCTGAGATGTTCGGCGTTTTCTCGGGGTACGAGCTGCAGGTGATCCACGATTGGATTCGCGGCCAGGCCAGTGCAGACGGTGCATCGTTTGACGCTGCGGTGGTTACTGACACCGCAGGTTCTACGGCCGCCCCACGCCGACTGATGAGCTTCCGGGTGGCCGAGCGGCTGCGCCAGGCCCAGCGCGGCACGCCCCGGCACACCGAAGCATCGCTGGATGCGGACTTGGCGATCTTTCGCGAGCGCTACCCCCTGCTGGAGGGCGATGAACAGCGCCAATTGCTGGTCCAGGCCCTGTCGCCCGCGCTGCACTGGACCCCCGCGGGCCTGGAGGCTACCCGGGAGCTGGTGCGCACCCTGCATGGGTCGCCCGCGGTGCAACGTGCCGCGCCACGGGTCAGTTAAGTGAACCGGGCCTGCCCACACTCTTTCAAAATTCTTCGATGGAAAACGTGATGACTCAACCCTCCAAACCCGACGGTGTGCCGCATTCGTCGGCGACCAACCGTTTCGCAACCAAACGATCCATTGCCATCGCTGGGGTGGTCATCGCCTTTTTGATGGTGGCCATCTGGGTGCCCTGGTAGCCGGGTGCCCAAACCGTTGAAGCCCTCCGCAATCAACGGCCAGCACCTCACCCACCAGTCGACCTGCATGGGCGGCCACCGTAGGTGGCTGACACCAACGTCGCCGTGAATCTCATGGCGCCAGACCCATCACCGTCGCCATGCTCCCGCAATGAAGCGCTTGCCCGCGCACAGTCAGACGACTACCGCCGATGACCAAAACATCCCGTATTCCTTCGTCAGCCAGCACTTCCGCTCCCTCCACCGAATCGGGCGCGCCCCCAGTGCCAGACGCCATTCAAAAAACTTTGAGGAAAGTGTTCGGCCTCAAGCGCCTGCGCCCCGGCCAGTGGGACGTGGTGCAGCGTGTGCTGAACGGGTCCAACACCCTGGCCGTCATGCCCACCGGTGCCGGCAAGTCGCTGTGCTACCAGTTGCCCGCCGTGCTGCTGCCCGGCATCACCGTCGTGGTATCGCCGCTGGTCGCGCTGATGAAGGACCAATGCGACATGCTGCAGGCGCTGGGCCTGGCAGCTGTGCAGATCAACAGCGCCATCTCCAGCGACGAGCTGAACGGCGCGCGCGCGGCCATCGACAACGGCGCCGCGCGCATCGTGCTGACCACGCCCGAGCAGATTGCAGACCCGGCACTCACTGCCGCCCTGGCGCAGCACACGGTCAGCCTGCTGGTGATCGACGAGGCACACTGCGTCTCTCAATGGGGCCACGACTTCAGGCCGGCGTTTCTGGAGATCGCACCGGCGGTCAAGGCCCTGGGGCGCCCCGCCGTGCTGGCGTTGACGGCCACCGCCAAGCCCGACGTCATGAAAGAAATCGTGACCCTGTTCGGCATTGCCGCCAACAACGTGGTGCAAGCCGGCGCCTACCGGCCCAATCTGCAGCTTGCGGTCGAACAGCTGTCACGCGCGGCCGACCGGCTGCCACGTGCGCTGGAGTTCGTCGCAGGCAGCCAGGGCACCGGCATCGTCTACACCACCACTGTGAAAAGCGCCGAGGAGCTGCACGACAAGCTGGCTGCGGCCGGCGAGAGCGTGGCGCTGTACCACGGCAAATTGCCGGCCGCCCGGCGCACGCAGGCACAAGATGCCTTCATGGCGGGCGACGTGCGGATCATGGTGGCCACCAACGCCTTTGGCCTGGGCATCGACAAACCCGACATCCGGTTCGTGCTGCACTACCAGATGCCTGCCAGCGTGGACACCTACTACCAGGAAGCGGGCCGTGCCGGGCGAGATGGCAACGACTCGCAGTGCACCCTTCTCTACGTGCGGCAAGACCGGTCGCTGCAGCAATTCTTCATGTCGGGGCGCTACCCCACGCTGGACGACCTGCAAGCGGTGCACGCCGTGCTGCACCAGCCAGCGCCCGACGGCGGCTGGACGGCAGGCGCCATCGTGGACGCGGTGTCGCGGCCCCGCGCGAAGACGCTGGTGGGCTTGAGCCTTCTGCGCAGCCACAAGGCCGTGCGGCGTGACCGCACAGGGCGTTTTGCCGTGGCGCAAGAACTGAGCGGGGAAGCGCTGGAGCAACTGCTGTGCGGCTACCGGCGCCGGCGCGAGCAGGACGGCGAGACGCTGGAGGCCATGGTGGCCTATGCGCAAGGTGGACGGTGCCGCTGGCAAGCCGTGCTGTCGGCGATGGGGGAGCAGCCCGCGTCTGACGGGTGCGGCCGGTGCGACAACTGCCAGCGCATCGCGGCACTCAAGCACCTGGCGCCCGCCGTGGCCATGCCGGAGCATCCGATCGAGGTACGCACCACGCCGGCCAGTGCCAAGCCCCGTTTCACCAGCGGCCAGGCCGTGCGGGCGCGGCGCTACGGCGCAGGCCAGGTGGTCGAGGCCAGCACGCACTCGGTGACGGTGGAATTTTCCAACGGGGCGCGGCGCACTTTTTTGCCTGAATTCGTCCGCGTGGCGAAGTCTTCGGTTGCTGCTACGGCGGAGGTGGCCGTGGCCGCATGAAGGCTGGCCCGCGTGCTACCCATTTTCCCAGACAAGTGCGGGCAGCCCCAGCACAACGCGCTCATTGGGCACTTTTATGTAGGACAAAACCTGTAGGAGGGCTCGCTGCTGCGCTTTCGCCATAGGCTGACCTTCCAGCTTCCACTGGGCATTCGATAATGCTTGTGCAAAAGGGCTTAGCTGGGCTCCTACCCCTGAGCGGTTCGTGGAACACGCTGAAGTTGAACTCAGTAGGTAGAACTTAGCGCCGTTTGGTGTGATTCCTCATCGGTGTGTGCTGGCTGGCCTGGGTTCGGGTCTGGCGGCGAGATCCCCTGGGGCACCGTTATCTGCGTGATGATTGCGCGCTGCCGTGGCTCGCCACACCGTCGAAAAGGACAGAGGTTTGTCAAACAATTCAAGTGCCCCATCGTTGCCCCTATCCTTGGCGCCCACCGGAGTCGCAGGGCTGGACAACATCCTGAACGGCGGTTTCCCGGAGCGGCATCTCTATCTGGTAGAGGGCAGCCCCGGCACCGGCAAGACCACCCTCGCACTCCAGTTCCTGATGTCCGGCAGGGACAAAGGTGAACGCGGTCTCTACGTTACCTTATCGGAAACCTCCCAGGAACTGGCCCAGGTGGCCCAGTCGCACGGTTGGTCGCTCGAAGGAATCCAGGTGTATGACCTGGTCAGCGACGAGGGCCTGAGCGAGGACGCTGAGCAGACGATCCTGCACCCTTCCGAGTTCGAGCTGGGTGAAACCACGCGCGACGTCATGCGGCTGGTCGGCGACCTCAAGCCCCACCGGGTGGTGTTCGACAGCCTGTCCGAACTGCGGCTTTTGGCACAAAGCGCACTGCGGTACCGGCGCCAGATTCTGGCGCTCAAACGCTTCTTCGCGCAGATGGGCTGCACGGTGCTCATGCTGGACGACAAGACGGGTGGCGAGGGCGATCAGCAACTGCACAGCATTGCCCACGGCGTCATCCACCTCAACCAGAGTCCCAACACCTACGGCTCGGACAAGCGGCGCTTGCGTGTCGTCAAGCTGCGCGGCGTGAAGTTTCGAAGTGGCGACCATGACTTTGATCTGGACCGGGGCGGGCTGGTGGTCTTCCCTCGGCTGGTGGCCGGAGAGCACGGCAACGCGTTCGACGACAGGCCTATTTCAACGGGCACCCCGGGGCTGGACAAGCTGTTGGGCGGTGGCTTGTCGCCCGGCAGCAACCTGCTGCTTGCTGGACCCGCCGGTGTGGGCAAGACCACCACCGCCACCAGTTGTGCGGTGGCCGCCATGCGGCGCGGCGAAAAGGTGGCGTACTACCTGTTCGATGAGGGGTTGAACACGCTTCGGCTGCGTTCAGGCGCCTTGGGCCTGGATATCGACCCGTTCATCGCGTCAGGCCAATTGATGATTCGGTCGTTCGACCCTGCAGAGGTATCGCCTGGCCAGTTTGCCTATGCCGTGCGGGACGCCGTTGAAAAAGACGGTGTGACCTTAGTGGTGATCGACAGCCTCAACTCGTACATGCAGGCAATGCCTGGCGGGCAGTACCTGCAGCTGCAGATGCATGAGCTGCTCGCCTACCTCAACCTGAAGGGCGTGGTAACGCTGATCATTTTGTCGCTGCATGGCGTGGTGGGCGAAGTGCGGTCCGATGTGGACCTGAGCTACCTGAGCGATGCCATGGTGCAGTACCGCTTCTTTGAAGCGCGCGGCAATTTGCTCAAGGCGATCTCGGTCGTCAAGAGCCGCACGATGGAACACGAGACAACGATCCGTGAATTCCGTCTGGGGCCAGATGGCGTGGAGATCGGCGAACCACTGGCTGACTTCCACGGAATACTCGCCGGAGCGGCGTTGTACTCGGGCAAACATGCCCTGCTCGGCGATTCGGACATCGCCGTATCGGCCCGATAACGAAGGAATTGCATGGAAGGCCGCGTGCTAATCCTTGCGCCGCATGGTCGCGACGCACAGGTCATCGAGTCGGTGCTGCGCCGTGAACATCTCGATTGCCTGGTGTGTGCAGATGCAGCAGCGCTGCTGTCGGAGCTGGAGGCCGGGGCAGCTACCGCCATAGTGACCGAAGAAGTGCTCGCAGGCGGTCTGGACGAGTCCCTGCACCAGTACCTGGAGCGTCAGCCCGCATGGTCGGACTTTCCGTTCGTGGTGCTGGCCATGCGCCAGTCCAGCCGCCGGTCCGCGCGTGCTGCGACGTCGCTGCACGAGCTGGGCAATCTGGTGATCCTGGAACGGCCGGTCAACCCTGAAACGCTGGTGAGTGCGGCGCGCTCGGCATTCAGGGCGCGGACGCGGCAGTACGCGTCGCGGCGGCACCTGACCGACATCGAATCAGCCAAGCAGACGGTAGAGCAACTCAATGCAGACCTCGAAAGCCGAATTGCCGAACGCACCAGTGACCTTGCAGGTGCCAACGATCGGCTCATGCGCGAAATCGGCGACCGGGAGCGCATTCAGTCCAAGGTCGTTCAAGGCCAGAAGCTGGAAGCGATTGGCCGGTTGACAGGCGGCATCGCCCACGACTTCAACAACCTGCTGCACGCAGTCAGCATGAACCTGCAGTTCATCATGCGGCTGGCCGAGGACAAGCGCCTGGCAGACTACGCCCGGCGCGCCAAGGAGTCGGTGGACCGGGGCGCCCGGCTGACCGCGCAGCTGCTGTCGTTTTCGCGCGCGCAAAGCCTGTTGCCACGGCTGCATGACGTCAACACGATGGTGGGCAACCTGCGCGAGCTGATCGAGGTGTCGGTGGGCTCCAAGGTGCAGGTGCATACGGACCTGTGCGCGGACCCGGCGTGGGCGCTGCTGGACGGAGCGCAGTTGGAGATGGCACTGCTCAACATGGCCGTCAACTCGCGCGACGCCATGCCCGACGGCGGGCAACTGACCATCCGCACCCGGCTGCTGCAAGGTGCAGACGGCAAGCGGCGGGTGCAGATCAGCGTGCAGGACACGGGCTGCGGAATCCCCGAAGCCCTCCAGTCCAAGGTGTTCGACCCATTCTTCACCACCAAGGCCGATGGTGAAGGCACGGGCCTGGGGTTGAGCCAGGTCTATGGATTCGCCAGCCAGTCCGGCGGAAGCGCCGAGATCCACAGCCGCGAGGGCGAGGGCACGACGGTGACGCTGCAGTTTGCGCAAGCGACGCCGGTCGTCGAAAGCGCGCCGGTGGCCCTGGCCCAGCACAGCGGCTCACCGAACACCAACAAGCGCACCGAGGTGCTGGTGGTGGAGGATGACGAAGCCGTCCGCCGGGGCATCACCGAAGGGCTGCGTTTGCTGAACTACAGCGTGCGCGAGGCCAGCGACGGCGAGAGCGGCCTGCGCGAACTGCGCCGCCGCATGCCCGACCTGCTGATGGCGGACTACCTGATGCCCGGCATGAACGGCGCCGAGTTCATCGCCGCGGCGCGGCAGCTCTACCCCGAGATCCCCGTGCTGATGGCCACGGGCTATGCGGACATGGCCGAGGTGGAAAGGCTGGTGGGGGTGCAATCCGTTTTGAAGAAACCGTTTGATCTGGAAACCCTGAACGCCGCCGTGGGCAGCGAGCTTGCACGCTGCCGCGTCCAAGCCTGAGAGGTCCCTACGGGGCGCCACGGGGGCCGGGCCAACACGGCGCGCGCATGGCTGTGAAGCGCGGGCAGCCGTGACACTGCCGGGCCAAACCCGAACGGCGAGGGTTTTTTACGGGCTTTTCGTGCTCTCGGGCTTCTCATCTAACGACTGCTGGCGCTGGCGCTGGCGCTGACAGACAGTGCCAAGGCCTACCGATGGGGTGAGCACGCACCTACAAGCGCCGCATGCACCGCGCCACAAACTGGTGCGACGCGGGCTCCCCGTGCGGAGAGATTCAGACATGGCAACTGGAAGTCGCACCCTCTGGAAAGGCGCCATCACCTTCGGCCTCGTGCACATCCCTGTCGGGCTGCACACCGCCTCCAGCGAGCAAGGGGTGGATTTTGACTGGCTGGACAAGCGCACCATGGACCCTGTGGGCTATAAGCGCATCAACAAACGCACCGGCAAGGAAATCGACAAGGACAACATCGTCAAGGGCGTGGAGTACGAAGATGGCAAATACGTCATCATCAGCCCCGAAGAAATCGAGGCGGTGTTCCCCAAGACCACGCAGACCATCGAGATCCAGCGGTTCATCGACGCCAAAGAAATGCCCTTCATCTTTTTGGAGCGGCCTTACTACGTCGCACCAATCAACAAGAGCGACAAGGTCTACGCCCTGCTGCGCGAAACCTTGCTGGCCACGGGGAAGATCGGCCTGGCCAAGGTCGTCATCTCCACCAAGCAGCACCTGGCCGCGCTGGTGCCCTCAGGGCCCGCATTGGTGTTGAATCTGCTGCGCTGGGGCGACGAGGTGAAGACGCTCGATTCCCTGGAGTTGCCCGCCGCCGGCAAAAGCAGCGTGAGCGCCGCCGAACTCAAGATGGCCAAGCAACTGGTGGCAGAAATGTCCGGCGAATGGAAACCAGAAGACTTCAAGGACGAGTTTCGCCTGCAGGTGATGAAGCTGGTGGAAAAGAAAGCCAAGGCCGGAGAGGGCAAGACCGTGCTGGAGCCGGAGGAAGAATCTCTGCAGACCGGCGAGGTGATCGACCTGACGGCGCTTCTCCAGCGCAGCCTCAAGGGCGGCGGTGGCAAGTCCACCGGCAAGCCGGCTGCCAAGGCGCCCGCGAAGAAAGCCAGCGCCAAAACACCGGCAGCCAAGAAGGCCGCTCCGCAAAGGAAGGCGGCGTAGCAGCACCGCTGCGACCCAATACTCCTGAATTCATAGCAAACTATGAGGACAGGAGCGCGGTAGAGGGGTTTTTTACATAAATCCTATCCGGGTACTGGCGCCATCACAGAACAGAAGCGCCACGGGCGGTGCCTGGTCTATACAGGCCAGATTCCAGCGCCCACAGCAGCAGCCATTGGCCAGCTGCCACCCCGCCAGTTCGCTCATTGCCCGCCCCTCAGCCACTGCGCTGCTGCCGTGTCTATACGGGGCTTTACGCGCATTTCGGCGTTGAATCGACACGTACTCCCGCATATAGCCATTTTCAATTGACAAATGGTTACGAAGAAAACGACCATGACATAGATCAATTTATGGGGGATCGACATGGGTTTTCAAAACATGACGTTGCGGGCGCGGCTCGGTCTGTCGTTCGGGCTGATGGTGCTGCTGATCGTGGTGCTGTCCGTGGTCGCCATCAAGGACATGGGCAGTGCCAAGGCGCAGTTTCATGACTTTGTGACGGGCGTGAACACGCGGGCTCATCTGGCGCAGCAGATCCGATCGGCGGTGGACCAGCGTGCCGTCTCCGCGCGCAACCTGGTGCTGGCCACCAAGCCTGCGGACCGCGATGCCGAAAAGCTGGCGGTCACCAAAGCCCACGAGAACGTTCAGGCGCGCCTGGGCCTGCTGCAAAAGGCGGTGGACAGCCCGGGCATTCCTGCCAACGTCAAGGCCTTGGTGGCCGACATGGCAAAAATCGAGCAGTCCTATGGCCCCGTGGCACTGGCCATCGTGGACCTGGCGATGGCCGATAAGAAGGACGAAGCCATTGCCAAAATCAATGACGAGTGCCGGCCTCTTCTGGCGGCCTTGATCGCCAAGACCAACGAATACCAGACGACGACCGACGAGCGCTCCAAGCAACTGGTGGATGCGTCCGAGGCAGACTTCGAATTCCAGCGCAAAGTGCTCATCGGTCTGGCCCTGCTGGCCACGGTGATCGCGGTGGTCTGCGGGCTTGCCATCACCCGCGGCGTGCTGCGGGCACTGGGCGCGGAACCCGATGCACTGAGCAGTGCTGCCAGCAAGGTGGCGGGCGGCAACCTGTCGTCCATCGCGGGCGCCAGCGCTGCCCCGCACGACAGCGTGCTGGCATCGCTGAGCGCCATGCAGCAGAACCTGGCCAGCATCGTGAGCAAGGTGCGGGGTGCCACGGATTCCATCTCCACCGGCACCAGCGAAATCGCCATGGGCAATGCCGACCTGAGCCAGCGCACCGAAGAGCAGGCCAGCGCGCTGCAGCAGACCGCAGCCACCATGGAAGAGTTCACCTCCACCATCCGCAACAACGCCGAGAACGCCAAGACGGCGGATCAGCTGGCGATCAGCGCGTCTGCCGTGGCCACGCGCGGCGGCGAGGTGGTCTCCCGGGTGGTCGACACGATGAAAGACATCAACAACAGCTCGCGCAAGATCTCGGACATCATCGGCGTGATCGACGGCATTGCGTTTCAGACCAACATCCTGGCCCTGAACGCCGCGGTGGAGGCCGCCCGTGCCGGCGAGCAAGGACGGGGCTTTGCGGTGGTGGCCACGGAAGTGCGCAACCTGGCCCAACGCAGCGCCAGTGCCGCCAAGGAGATCAAGACGCTGATCAATGAGAGCGTGGAGAAGGTGTCGCTCGGCACCGGGCTGGTGGACCAGGCGGGCCAGACCATGGCAGAGGTGGTGGGTGCCATCAAGCGGGTGACGGACATCGTGGGAGAGATCAGCTCGGCCAGCTCCGAGCAGAGCACGGGCATTTCGCAGATCGGCCAGGCGGTCAACCAGATGGACCACGCCACGCAGCAGAACGCAGCCCTGGTGGAGCAAAGCGCCGCCGCCGCCAAGAGCCTGGAGCTGCAGGCCCAGCAACTCACCGAGGCGGTGCGCACCTTCAAGCTGGAAGACGCGGCGGGGCACGCCTTCGGCCATGCGCCGGCCTCGCGTGCGATCCCTGGCACGCCCCACCGGGCATTGCTGGCACCGGCCTGAAACACCACACCCGGCACTGCCACGGGTGGCTGGTGCCGGGTGTCAAGGTGTTGGTGCACCCGCAGCGCCGTGAATACGGGCGCTGGGGGCGTTGCGGGCGCTACGGAAGCTTTTTACCGCTGTTTAAACCAGCGGCGGGTCCGTCTCGCGCTCAGGGTGACGGTGCTGGGCAATGCCCTGGATGAACAGGTCAAACTCCGCAGGCCCCGCACCGAACACGATGCCTGGGTCCGGGTCGCCAGACAGCAGTGTGGACGGAATCTGCGCTTTGAGCATCAGGGCCGAAGACGCGGGCATGACCAGAATGGTCTTGCAATGGCGGTATTGGTCCTTGAGGAATTCCAGGGTATGGCCATCGCGGGACAAGGCTTGCACACCGGCGTCACCGTCGGGCAACGCCAGGGCGTCGAACAGAAAGCCCGGCTCGTTCTCCAGCGATGCATCGGCATTGATGGCGACCTTGTCGGCAGTCTTCACCGGCCCGATGCGCGGCGCCACGAACCGGCCGACAGCCCCTTGCGCAAACAGCGCGGCTTGCAGGTCCAGCGCAGGCTGCCCCACCACTCCGTCTGCGACGAGGATGGCCACCTTGCGGCCCATCAGGCTGCCGTCGCCGGGCCGTGCAAACAGCGACAGCGCGTCGGACTTGGCCACTTCGGGCTTCGGCGGCTTGGCCAATGCGCGGGGCATGGGCTCTGGCAATACGTCCATGCCCAGGCCCGCGGCGACCTGGTTTGCCAGGTCTTCGGACACGTTCAGCAGCGACGAAATCATGCGCTCGCGCACCGCCGGCACCGTGACCTTGCTCAACTCAAACCGGAAGGCTGCAGCAATGTGAGCCTGCTCCACAGGGGTCTGGCTCTCCAGGAACAACCGGGCTTGCGTGTAGTGGTCGGCAAACTTCTCGGGCTTGGCCCGCACCTTGCCTTGCGCCTCCTTGGCCTCGATGCGCGCTGGCACCGATACAAACCCTTGGGCAGCACCGGCCTGGAAGGGGCACCCGCCGGCGAGGGAATTGGGCTCGTAAGAAACCTTTCCGCGGTGGATGGCCTGGCGGTGCATGCCATCGCGCTGGTTGTTGTGCACCGGAGCGATGGGGGAATTGATGGGCAGCTCATGAAAGTTGGGGCCACCCAGCCGCGAAATTTGCGTGTCCACATACGAGTGGATGCGCCCGGCCAGCAGCGGGTCGTTGGAGAAATCGATGCCCGGCACCACATGGGCCGCGCAGAAGGCCACCTGCTCCGTTTCGGCAAAGAAGTTGTCCGGGTTGCGGTTCAGGACCATGCGGCCGATGCGGCGCACGGGCACCAGCTCTTCGGGAATGATCTTCGTGGCGTCCAGGATATCGAAGCTGAAACTGTCTGCCTGCTCTTCGGTGAACACCTGCACGCCCAGCTCGTACTCCGGGTAGGCCCCCGCCTCGATGCGCTCCCACAGGTCGCGGCGATGGTAGTCAGGGTCGGCGCCGGAGATCTTCACCGCCTCGTCCCACACCAGCGAATGCGTGCCGGCCTTGGGGTTCCAGTGGAACTTCACGAACACCGACTCGCCCGCCGCATTGACGAACCGGAAGGTGTGCACGCCAAAGCCCTGCATGGTGGCGTAGCTGCGCGGAATGGCGCGGTCTGACATCACCCACATCAGCATGTGGGTGGACTCCGGCATCAGCGAGACGAAGTCCCAGAAAGTGTCGTGGGCGCTGGCGGCCTGCGGCATCTGGTGGTGGGGCTCGGGCTTGACGGCGTGCACCAGGTCCGGGAACTTCATCGCGTCCTGGATGAAGAACACGGGGATGTTGTTGCCCACCAGGTCCCAATTGCCTTCGTCGGTGTAGAACTTGACGGCGAAGCCGCGCACGTCGCGCGCCGTGTCTTTGGAGCCGCGCTCGCCTTGCACGGTGGAAAAGCGGACGAACACCGGCGTGATCTTGCCGGCCTCCTTGAACGGGGCGGCCCGCGTGAGCTCGGTCAAGGGCTCGTAGCATTCAAAAAACCCGTGCGCGCCAGAGCCACGCGCGTGCACGATGCGCTCTGGAATCCGCTCGTGGTCGAAGTGGGTGATCTTCTCGCGGAGGATGAAGTCCTCCAGCAATGCCGGCCCGCGCTCGCCGTACTTGAGCGAATTCTGGTTGTCGGCAATGGGCACGCCCTGGTTGGTCGTGAGAACCTGCCCCGCCGAGTCCACCCGCACCCTGTCCAGGGGTGCAATGGTGGCGTTCACGCCTTCCGCCGCCACCGTGCCCGTTTTCTCGGTGCCGTTGGCCTCCGACAAGGTGCTGCCCAGCGGCAGACGGGAAGGCGCCTCCACCGTGGTGCCCGCAGGAGGATTCACGCCGTTCTTGAAGCCATGTTCGGCCGCCTTGCCCGGGTTGTAGGGCATGGCTGCTGCCATGTCATTTGTCTCGCCAGCCTTGGCGGTATGCACATCGGAGGGGGCACCGAGTGCGGACGGGCCGCTGTCGGTGTTTCTGGCTGCGGCAGCTGCCGACGTACCTGCAGCGCGGGTGTCTTTGATCATTGGGGGGGCCTTGTTGCGTGATGGGAGGCCACGGGGGCACGCGAGGTGCCGCTCCAAAGCCGATTTCATCTTGTACACGGCCTCGCCCCGGGTTTGTAGGCGATGACCTTGGGGGGCAGTCAGGGAATGAACAGGGCCAAGCCACGCGGTCCCAGGAGACAGCACGATTCCTGAAAGAATCCATCTCCCTTACCTGTCAGTAAGAATCGGTTGTAATCCACCCTGCAGGTTTGCGTGCCGATCCTCGGCACCACCGCCCCCTACCGAACCGTGATTGCAAGGACGGAACATGCCGGACAGCCCCGCCGCAGCCCAACACGCTCCCCGCCAGGCGGGCGACTCGGTCCGTTGGCTGCGGCTTCTGGTCATGCTGAGCATTGCGGTGCCGCTGTTCATCTACCTGGTGGTCGGCGCGGTGCGGTACGTGGGCGCGCGCGACGATGCGGCAGCGCGTGTGAGCCGCTCGCTGCGGGTGGTCCACGAGCATGCCTCCAAGGTCATTGCGGCGTCCGAAGCGCTGCAGGACAAGGTGCTGGTGTTAGTCAGCGGCAAGAAACCGGCCGACCTGCGCGGCAATGAAACCGCCCTGCACGAAGCCCTGCGCGCGCGGACCGTCGACCAGCCGCAGATCCAATCCATTCTGATCCTGGACGCACAAGGCAAGACCCTGGCCAGCAGCCGCCTGCTGCCGTTTCCGATCACGGATTTGTCTGATGGCGAGTACTTCAAGGTCCATCAGCAAGGCTACAAGGGCTCGTACCTGTCCAAGCCCTTCGTCACCCGAACGTCCAAGGAAATGGTGCTCAACCTGAGCACCGGTTTTTATGACCACGAAGGCCGGTTCGCCGGGGTCATCAACGTCACCCTGCTGACGTCCTACTTCCGCGGCTACTACAACGACCTGGTGGCCGATGAACCGGGCCTGGCGGTCAACCTCTTTCGGGAGGGCGGGGAAATCTACACGCGCTGGCCCGACATCGCGGGCGCCCCGGACCGGCTGTCGCCGCAGGGCCCGGTGCTGACGCACCTGCGCACGGGCGAGGAGTCGGCACAGCTGCGCGGCATTTCATCGGTCAACGGAGAAGACAGCTTTCTGGCCTACCGCCGGGTCAACAACTACCCGCTGTACGTGGGCACCGGCATGAGCATGACCGCGCTGCGCAATGGCGTGCTGGCCGAGCTGGGGACGCTGTTCGCCGTGGGGGCGCTGCCAGTGGCCGCCCTGTTCCTGACGGCCACCCTGGCGCTGCGCAATGCCCGAACGGCGCTGCAGACCATGGAGAGCCTGGAAAAGGAAATCGAGACCCGCCACCGCGCCGAAGAAGCCCTGCTGCAGGCCCAGAAGCTGGAAGCGCTGGGCCGGCTCACCGGGGGCGTGGCGCACGACTTCAACAATGCCCTGATGGTGGTCAGCAACAATCTGCACCTGATCCGGCGCACGGCGCCGGGCGTGGCGACCAAGCAGGTGGACTCCATCGCCCGTGCCGTCAAGTCGGCCACCAACCTGACCCGCCAGTTGCTGGCCTTCTCGCGCCGGCAGCCGCTGGTGGCCGAGCATGTGGTGCTGCAGGACAAGCTTCCCTCCATCAAGGACTTGGTCAGCCCGGCGGTGGGCAGCCAGATTCAGCTGGATGTGCAGGTGGACGCGTCCACCGCCCCGGTCACCCTGGACCTGGCAGAGCTTGAACTCGCGCTGCTGAACCTGGCCATCAATGCCCGCGACGCCATGCCCAAGGGCGGCGCGCTGTCGATCATGGCGCGCAACGCCACCGCGGCAGAGGCGGGCAGCGATGCAGCGCCCGGCATGGTGCTCATCGACGTGCAGGACACGGGCACCGGCATCGCCCCGGAGCTGATCAGCAAGGTTTTCGAGCCCTTCTTCACGACCAAGGCCGTGGGCGAAGGCACCGGCCTGGGCCTGAGCCAGGTGTACGGGATGTGCCAGCGCCTGAGCGGCCGCGCGGAGATCACCAGCCAGATCGGCGTGGGCACACGCGTGCGACTGCTTTTGCCCGCAGCCATGCCGCAAGCGGCGCAGGCCTCGGCACCCCACCCCACGCTGGCCCCTCTGGCGAAGAACGTTCTGATGGTGGAAGACAACGAGGAAGTGGCCGCGTCGCTGGTGCCCATTCTCGAATCGCTGGGGTGCCGCGTGACGCACGTGGACCGCACCGCCAAGGCCCGGCAGTTGCTGGAGCGGGGCGAGCAGCCGGACATCGTGCTGTCCGACGTGGTGATGCCCGGCGACATGGACGGTGTGGGTCTGGCCCAGTACATCCGCCAGACCTGGCCGCAGCAGCGATTGCTGCTGATGACCGGGTATGCCGAGCAGCTGGACAGCATCCGCAGCCTGGGGTTCGAGGTGCTGCCCAAGCCGTGCACGCCGGAGATGCTGTATACCGCGCTAGCGAAACTCACCAGGGCCCACCCCCAAGGCTGAATGGCCGTATCGCCCCCGCCCGCGGTTGCGTGGGGCGTGGGCCTGGCTGAGCGCGTGAGCGCATGAGCGCCTGGACGATTGGGTATCTTAAAAAAACGAATGGCGCCCATCGCCAAGGCGCTCCGGGGAACACTTGCATCCATGCAATCAGCATGACCACTGCAAGACGAGGACCCCATGACACTGCACCATTCCATCCAGCGCGCCACCGTGGCCTTGGCCTGCGCCACGCTGGCCTCCGTCGCCGTGGCACACGGCACCGCACACACGGGCAAGGCCCACACCGGTGGCATCCAGAGCGCGCCTTCGGCCGCGGTCAAAGCGCCCTATGACATCGTCCACACCAAGATCACCACCGACGGAAATGTGGCGGTCTTTCACATGCACGTGTCTGGCAAAGCCGGCGCGAGCAAGCCGACCAGAACGGGCAAGCTGGCCGGCAGCGGCGTGTTTTCCTATGTCTGGCCCACCACGCTGGACCCCGCATCGGTAGGATTTGAATCGGGCAGCGGCATCCTGGCATTTGCCGTGACATCCCACCCTGACTTCGACGACACCCCGCTGTTCGACGAGAACGGCGATGGCCGCACCGGCAACGATGGCGGCGTGTGGCATTCGCACTGGGTGGTGCTGCAGCCCGACGAGGCGTGCGGCAAAGGCGCGCTCAAGGTGGTGGACATTCCGGAGGGCAGCAAGCCCCGCGTCCCCAAGACGTGGCCCGGGCTGCCCATCCTGATCGACAGCCCCGGCTGGAGCCCCACCTTCTCTGGCGGCACCCTGGAGGTGCGCGTGCCCTTTGACGACATCGGCGCCGTCAACGCAGCCAGCTTCGACGGCGTGACGGCCGCGCTGCGCGTGAACGCCAGCGTGCACAGCCCGCTGCTGTGCGTCGTCGATGTGTTCAAGACCGCGTCGGGCAACCTGTCACTGCCCGGCAAGACGAACAAGTAAGACCGGCACAGCGACCGCGAGGGCACGCCAGCTGCGTGCCGCGCGGTTGCCAGCCAGTGATTCATTGCCACCGACACCACGGACGACCCCATGCAAATTTCAATCTACGACACCTACGTGCAGCGCCCCGACGGGCTGCGCATGCACTTCGACATCCTGGTACCTGCGGACCTGGCCGATGACGAGCGCGTTCTGCAGTACGGCCGCACCTATCTGGCGGCCAAGGGCCTCGAAGCCACCCCACTGAAAGCCGAGAAGTGCAACTTCTGCCATACCGAGTTTGCCGACCCGGCGGTCCAGCAAGAGATAGCGCAACACGGCTTCGCCATCATCGAACTGGAGCACTGCGCATGATGACTGTATGGCCCATGGCCCGCGGTGCCCGCCCGGCAGCCCAGCCCGCCGCGGCCCCATTGCGGCACCCCTCAACGAGCAGGGCAGCATGACAACCGAACGCCCGAGCGTGCTGGCCTTGCGCCATGTCCATTTCGAAGACCTCGGCACCCTGGAGCCCGTGCTGCTCAAGCGCGGCTACGCGGTGCGCTATGTCGACCCTGCGCTGGACGACCTCGCGGCCATCGACGCCACTGCGCCGGCGCTCGTCGTCGCGCTGGGCGGCCCATTGAGCGCTGTAGACGAGGACAGCTTTCCTTTTCTCACGTCGGAACTGCGGCTGCTGGAGCGGCGCTTGGTCAGCGGCAAGCCCTTGCTGGGCATCTGCCTGGGCGCACAGCTCATCGCAAGGCTTGCGGGCGCGCGGGTACAGCCCATGGGCCATCATGAAATAGGTTTCAGCCCGTTGGTTCTGGCATCGGCGGGCGCGCACGGGCCGGCCGTACTGGCCCCGCTGGCGGGTGTGCCCGTACTGCACTGGCATGGTGACCATTTCGAATGGCCCAG